>Ga0307372_10000340_pt1 | contig 84191 bp, 86 predicted proteins | sample OX1MG_FD_202533 | JGI IMG/M metagenome (GOLD analysis project Ga0307372, IMG submission 202533) | Soil microbial communities from Risofladan, Vaasa, Finland - OX-1 | ecosystem: Environmental > Terrestrial > Soil > Coastal area > Acid sulfate soil | place: Finland: Risofladan, Vaasa | collected... | reverse complement strand
GGCTGCTCATGTCCTTCACCAACCTCAACTGCCAGAACTTCGGGCTGACCAACCCGGTCACGGTGACCCTCAACGGCAACGGAGTGGCCACCGCCGCGACGTTCAACGTCACCCAGCAGAAGGCGACCGGCACGGGAGGACAGCAGGCCATGCCACCCACCGGGCGGCGGACAGGCCGCAGCCATCACTGGCTGATGAACCCGTCAGGGATGTAACGGACGGAGCCCGTATGGTGCGGCCGCCCCGGAAGCCGGGGCGGCCGCACCGCCCCGTACGTTGGGGTTTGGGGGATGGGCGCCAGGCAGGGAAGGGGCCGGTGGTGACGCGGGACGAATTGCTCGCCTACTGCCTGGCCAAGCCCGGCGCATGGCAGGACGAGCCCTGGGACGGCGGCGCCGGCGGCCAGGCGCAGCAGCCGGTCCGGCGGATCCTGGCGTTCCGGGCGGCAGTTGATCTCGACCGCGACGCCGTTGTCGCGGCAGGCACTGAATACCGCTTCCGGGTCGAACACCGATTCCGGGCGGCCACGGCCGGCCAGCAGCCGGCCGGTGCAGTGCCCGAGCACGTGTCCGCTGGCCACGGTCAGCCGCGGCGAGTGGTCGGTCAGCGCGATCCACTCGTGACCGAGATCGCGGGCTGACTCGGCCATCTCCCTGGGCGGGCTGCCGCCGTCCGACTAGTCGGAGTGTCATCTATCTGATGATCGTCCCAAGTGGTCACGTAGACGTTGCGGTCGGCAAGAGACCCGCTGGCGCCAGGATCGTTCTCCACCTGCTCGCGCTCAACCACGACCGTCACGGGCTGGCCGCCGATCTCCAGCATGATCATCTTGCCCGGAGCCATGCCAGGAACCTAACGTGCAACGTCGGCCAGTACTGGGAACCGCGCCGCACCGCAGTCGGCGTCAGCTTTGACAGGTCGTTAGCGGACGGTCTCGACCTGCCCGGCACCGGGTCGAGACCCCGTGGCGTGTCCGTGAGTGACCCCCTGATTAGGCTCAGGCGGCGCTGAGCTTCCAGGACGCCCGGCGGGACACGCGACGTGACTCATGGTGCTGGAGTCAGTGCTCACCGATCGCTGCGTTTCCGCCATGAAGATCACCATCAGGGATGGCCGGGCTGGGCACTCGTCCGACAGCAGCGGCAAGGGCGTTGTATGGGCCCCAAGGTGGACTGGCCTTCTCCCCTGGATTGAGGGGGACATCATCAGCTCGGGTGCTCATCAGGCACCGGGCTCCTCTCTTTGGCACCGGCCGTGACGCAGCTACCGCGAGGCGAGCTTCCCGCTGCGCTACCCGCATGGATGCCCTCGCGCTGCACGAACTGGAAGGCCCAGGAGCGTTACGACCAGGCACCGTCTTTCTTCTCGGCCGGAAGGTAGTCCCCGGCGGCGACCCGCCGGGGCACTTCCTGGGCCTCGCGGGTAACACGGCGCCGGCCGTCCGGGCTGGACGGCCAGTTGTCCCGGGTGACCAGCATCCCGGCGTAGACCGGTTCCCATCCGATCGCATACATCGGCACGGCTTCGGGGATCTGGGTCTGTAGGCAGTACACCGCGCGCAGGTGGTACCACTTGGACACCGCGACGAGCGGTAGTCCCATGGCGAGCGCTTCGCGCAGGTAGGGCAGGGAAAGCTCGACGTTCTGCCAGGTGTCCTTGGACTGGTCTTCGATGCGTACCGCGCTGGCGGGTACGTCCGCTGCGGCAAGCTGGCGCGCGAACTCGCGTCCTTCCACGGTGCCGTTGTGCCGGTTGACGCCGCCGGTCGCGATGATCAGCGGCGCGAGACCGCGGTGATACCGGTCGGCGGCGATGCGGGCGGGTGCGGCCTGGTTGGTGCCGAACAGGACCAGCGCGGACGGCTCAGTGTCGGGCGGTGGGGCGTCGATGTCCACGCTGGCGGTCAGCGTGGCGATCTGCGCGGCGGTCAGCTCATCGTCAGTCATCGGTGTCCTCGGCGCTGGGGGCTGCGGGGAGTGCCAGCCGCGCCGTCGCGTCGATGTACCGGGCCCGGAATTCCGCCGCGTGCGGGGAACCAGGCGACCTGGCTGCTAGGGACTGGTCCAGCTGTCCGGCTAGCACCATGGTTGGCCACACGACACGCCCGGACTCCAGCGCCGCCGCCCCGGCTGCTGCCGCTTCGTCGATCTCGCCCAGCCCGGCTGCCGCCAGGGCGAGGATCAGCAGGGTACGCGCGTATTTCGTCGGCTGGTCTCCAGGCGAGCGGGTGTGCGGGCGGTAGGCGGTTTCGATGATCCGCCGCGTCATCTCTGCCGCATCGCTGTGCCTGCCCACCAGCAGCAACGAGGTAGCCGTGTAGGGCGGGTCCTCGGCGCGCGGCAGTGAGTAGACGCCGGAGGTTGGGGCGGACGGCCCGAGCTGGCTCATTGCCGTGGCGGCCCGGCGGCGAGCGGCCGACATGCCGGATGTGTCGCCGGCCATGGCCAGGCAGCGCATTTCCTGCGCGGCGAGCTTCGCGCGTGCGACCGTCCCCTCAAGCACCTCGGCCTGGCCCCGGCGCGCGGCAGCCTCGGAGCGCGCTGGGTCCCCCTGGTACCAGGCAATCAGCGACCGGGTGAGTGCGGCCCAGCCCAGCAGCTCCGGGTATCCGGCCTCCCGGCCGCGCCGCTCGGTGTCAGCGCACCACACCAGGGCTGCCGCATGCTCACCGAGATCAGTCGCTGAGATCGCCAGCAGACTCGACAGCCATCCCGTCGTGATGCCCAGCTCCGGCTGCCGGGCCGGGCTCCCTCGGTCGAGCAGCATCCCGGCGAATGAGCGGGCGCTGACAATCTCGTCGTAGACAGCCACGGACGGTGCGACGGTGACAATATGCGCGTAGTGGCGTACCAGCTCGGCTAGACCGTCTTCAGCGATTTCGGGCCCACGGTTGCCGTTCATCACAACCTGCAGCGCTTCGACGGCTCTCGACGGCTCGCTGGAGCGGTGGCGCGTCCCCCTTGCCTGCCGGGTGTGCTGCGGGTGACGCTCGCGGCGAGGTTGCCCCCGGCTCCGAGATGCCTGTCTAGCGTCTCGGCCAGCTGCGGTGACGGGCGGCCCTTGCCGCTGCGCAGGTTAGAAATATGGCCGGGGTTGCAGTAGACCGCGCGAGCCAGTTCACGCACTCCGATGCCGCGTGCCTGCATCAAGCGCGCCAGCTCCCTGCCGAAGTCATTCATCTCACGCGTACCGATTTGCTCGTAAAATGGTATGGCGGCGTTGCGTGTATGGCGTTGTTTGGCATACACGCAACGTCTTCAGGCTATGCCGTCGGCGCGGTTGACTGCCGGTATTCATGTCGATACGGCAAGCAGGAAGAGAGCGCCGGATGACCGGGCAGACGGTCGTGCAGACAACCGGGACCATGCCGCGTGTACCGCATGCGGCCCAGGGCGTGAGGGATTCAAGGGAACAGCCTAAACGTCGTTGGCGACGGTCCTGGCCAGGCTATGCGGGCCGTCGCGCGGCTTGGCGCTGATGGGTTCGATGTAGCCGGTCCTGAGTGGGAGGAGGGCCAGTGCCAGCGGCTGCCGTGCCCTCCGCAAACCCGGCAGCCTGGAGGGGGAGATGCAGTAGGGCTTGCTGGTGGCTGGGCGTCGTGGGCACGGGCATTTCCGGGCAGCCCCAGGCATGCGGGCGAGGCGCGGCGCTTCGTCTCTGGCCTGCTACAGGGATCACCGTTTCGTGACGACGCGGTGGTGATCCTGTCGGAGTTGTTTGCCAACGCGGTGCTACACACCGAGTCCGGTAAGCCAGGCGGCCTGGTCACCATTCAGGTCGCGCGCTGGCGACGGGCTGTGCGGATCGCGGTGACCGACCAGGGATCATCCACCCGGCCGGTTATCCGCGATCGCAGCGGAGACGGCGAGATGGCTGAGAGCGGGCACGGCCTGTACCTGGCAGCTCGCCTCGCTCAGCGCCTTGGCTGGCACGACGATGCCTCTGGCCGGACCATCACGGCATTCCTCGGCCAGCTCCCGACCCTGCCTGGCGAATCGCGGCCAGCCCGGTACGGCACAGGCAGCATCTCACCAGACCGCATCCCGGCGGTACGGGGGACGGGATGGCCGGGCTGAGCGGAACCGGCCGGCTCGGTGATGATTTGTACCTGCTGGCTCATCATGAGCTGTCCGGTCGGCCGCATCTGCAGCCGCGGGCACTGGGGGTAGGGCTGGCGGCGGGGCTGCTGGGCGAGTTGCTGCTGGCCGGGTGTATCGGCGTGTTGGGCGGCGGGATCGGGGTGACTGGCCGCATCCCTCCGCCTGATGCGGTGGCGCGGTCGGTGCTGGCCCAGGTGGCTGGTGAGCCCGGGCAGCCGCCGGTCCTGGTCATCGTCGCGGAAACGGCTGGCGGGCTACTGCATCCAGCGGGCGGGCACCTCAGCGTCGCCGCCCTGGCACCCACCGCGCTGGCCAAGGCCGGGTTCGGGGCGTTCGGGGTGCTGGCGGTGATCGCCGTTCTTGGTTTCGTGGGGTTTGAGCAGGCCCCGGTGCTGGGTGAGGAGGCGAAGAACTCCCGCCGGACGGTCCCGGTGGCCACCTACACCGCGCTGGGCATGATCGCTGTCATCTACGCCGCCGCGTCCTGGGCGATGGCCGCTCACACCGGCACCACCCACATCGCGGAAATGGCGGGGAAGCAGGGGCCTGGGCTGCTGTTCGGCCTGGCTGGGAGCACCGGGCTGGGGGATGCGGCGCAACTGCTGTTCATCACCTCGCTATTCGCCGCCGCGCTTTCATTTCACAATGCGACGTGGCGTTATGCTTTTGCTCTTGGGCGGGAGAACGTGCTGCCCGCCGCATTGGGCCGCACGGGTGCTAACAATATCCCGAAGGCTGCGTCGCTGGCCCAGAGCGTGACCGCGCTGGCCGTTATCGTGTTGTACGCGGTAACCGGGCAGAATCCGATGGTCAATCTTTTCTTTTGGCTGGGCACTACCGGCGGGTACGGCATACTTCTCTTGCTGACGGCCACGTCCGTGGCGATTGTGGTGTTTTTCGCCCGCAACCCGCTGGGGGAGAACATCTGGCGGCGGCTGATCGCCCCTGCCCTCGCCGCAGTGCTGCTCGGCGGGATCGTGGTGCTGGCCACCCGGAACTACGCCACGCTGCTCGGCGTCGCGCCGAGCAGCCCGGCCGCCTGGGCGCTGCCAGGCAGCTTCCTGGTGGCCGCGGTCGTCGGGGAAGTGTGGGCCATCGTGCTCAAGGACCGCCGCCCCCACGTGTATGAGGCGATCGGGCTGGGCCCGCACGCCATCACCACCCAGCTCGCGCTCCCGCCCGAGGGGACCCGCCGGTGAGCGGGAACTCTCAGCCCGGCGGCGGGGCCCCGGTGGTGGTTCCCGCGGACCTGGCTGACGTGGAGACGCTTAGCCAGGAAATCTTTCCCGGCTATTTCCGGATCCACGTCGAGCACGCCTTCGCCGAGGGTGTCGTGCATACCACCCCCGGCCGGGCCGGTGTGGCGCTGTGGCTGCCTACCGGCCTGCGCCCCGTGGGGCCCAGTCCCGGCTACGACGCCCGGCTGCTCGCCGCGACCAGCCCGCACGGCCACCACCCCACCGGAACCCCGCACCACCACCTGGCTATCCTCGCCGTCCGCCCGGACTGCCAGGGGCAGGGCATTGGCACCGCGCTGCTGCGCGCCCACCACGCGGTCCTGGACGAGGCCGGGCTGCCCGCTTACCTGGAAGCCTCCGACCTGCGCACGCGCCGCCTCTACGCCGCGCTCGGTTACGGCGATCACGGGCTGCCTATCCACCTGGCCCGGGGATCGCTGATGTTCCCCATGTGGAGAAACCCGCAAACGGGGCTGAGGCCAGCCGTAACCATGAAAGGAGGCTCATGCGGTGAGTGAAGCCCGTCCGCCAGCAGCAGCTACCGCTGGCCCCAGCCATGTATCAGCGGCCTGGGCAGAGCACCCGCCCGCGCGGGTGCCGCATCTGGGGCCACTCGAATCAGCGATCATGGACGTGGCCTGGAGCGCCGGGGTACCCGTGACCGTCCGGGCGGTCCTCGCAGAGCTGCGTTACACCGCGGGCAGCGGCGGCTCGCCCGCCTACACCACCGTCATGACCGTGATGAGCATCCTGTGGCGCAAAGGCATGCTGAGCCGGGCGAATCTCCCCAGCCGGCCCGGCCGGCCCGGCCAGCCGGGCCGGCCCGCCGTCTGGTGGTATCACCCGCGGCTCACCCGGGAGCAGTACCTCGCCACCGCCATCCGCGGCATCCTGGCCTGCGCCCCCGACCAGGCGGCCGTGCTGCGCCTGATCCAGCCCAGCGAGCCACCGCACCCCCCAGAACCCGATCCCCAGCCCACACCTGCGGCCCCCCTGTACGCCACGTGAAGGACCCGGGTATCCCGCACCAGCGAGAACACGGCCGGCAGGCGAGCGGGGCAGGCCCGCCACCTCTGCCGCGCCGGGACAGCAAACCCAGCCACTGATGACTGGCGGGGCGAGCACGGGATCCAGCCCTCACCCTCATGTGAGAGGCCGTGCCGCCCCGCCCAGGGCGGAACCGGCGCTGTCTACTGGCGGCTGCGAGCCCCCGCACAGCCCCAGGCAGAGCGGTGCTCCGGTGCCGGTTCCGCCCACCCACGACCGGAGAAGCCATCTGGTGCAGGAACAGCCCTTACGGGACTACCCAGGCGCTACCGGGCTCAGCGCGAGGAACGTACGTCAGGCCCGCTGATTCGGCGTGAACGGCCACCATGCGGCTCATCCGGGCCATAGCTCCTGCACGGTCTTAGCGCTCTTGTCCTAGCTGTGCATTGCCTGGCGGACTCGTGTTCTGAGCGGGGCGGGCACGAGGTCGTCGTGTCCCCAGTCGCTGAGAAGGACGGCCAGAGGCCGGGCACTGATCACGCCCGGAGCGCGCAGGCGGGTGGCAAGGGCGGGCAGGCCGGTACCGAGCTTGTGCCCTACCGCCTGGATGGCTGCTCTTACTTCTTCCTCTGTCCCGGTACACTCGAATGGCTTTGCGCCAGCCAGCCCCGCCATGGCCTCGTAAAGTTCTGCGAGTCCGGATACGGCGAACATGTCCCCGCCCGTTTTCTGGACAGCCAGGTCGTGCCCGAACAGCGCGGACGTCGCGAGGAACACCCACGCGCACTTGGCACACGACCGGCACCAGCCGTTGCCTTTGGTGCGGTTGCAGCTTGCCGTGTTCAGATAAGCGTCGATATGCCCCGACAGTGACTGTATTATCTGAAGTTCAAGAAGCGGCCGTAGCGGGCTGCTGTAGGAAGGTGCATCGGGAACCCATCGGTTCCGGTAGTCGCCAAGGGCCGCCTCGAATTCGTGGCTCTTGGTCCACTGATGATTGATTGGCTGCCCGAGGTAAGATTCGACGTTGGGCTCGTCGTCGCTTCGTGAATTGCCGGCCAGGACCATTTTATTGCCCCGCAGATACCCCGCCAGAAGTGCCGCCAGGGCGAGATACGCGGAATAAGGAGTATGCCCATTGGGATGGTTTGCGGCGTTGAGGGCCAGCAGCTCCGGGAGAATGGTGCGGTGAACCTGGAGGATTCTCCCGCCCTCGGCGAGCGATTCAGCCAGAAGGCGCTGGCGCGTAGTTGGGTTGTACAGGAAGAAATCCGTTGGGGATGTGCTGGCTTCCCGTACGGCAAAGGTAAGGGCGAGTGAGTCCTTGCCCCCGCTGAACATGACAAGAGGCGTTGTGCTGGCATGCGCTGGAACTGGCGGCAGCGATACGGTTGCGGCTGGCGTGGGCGGGGCAGGTGGTGCGGTGATACGCAAAAACTCCTGCCCGGTGAAGTCAATCTTGTTGCGGTAGAAGAACTCGCCCATTGCCTTCGGCCAGAAATCTTGCCACCAGGCCAGCTCGGCCTCGTCGTAGGGGGCGAGTGCGACTTCTATGACCGGGCTGCAGAACGCTTTCCAGTAGGAGAATGCCTCGACAATGGCCAGGGCCCGGATGAGGCGCTGCGCGGTGGGCGTGTCGCAGAGAGATGTTTCGTCCGGCCGGAACCCGGTGAATTCCACCGTAGGAGTGAACGCCTCCGTGCCGCAGGTAAAGTGGAACTCAAGCTTTACCGTTTCAGTACCACGGATGGCACGGGCGGCGTCGATGCGAAAGACGGGATAGCTTTTCCGCAATTGACTGATCTGCGTTTGGCGTGTGACATCGGTGGCCAGAGAGTACACGTGGGGGAGGCTACCAGGCCGGCCAGGGGTTACAGGGACACCCTCCCCATGTTGCCGGCCCCGCCCAGCTGGTAGTACTCGTAGGTGTTGCGCTGCCAGAACCTGGTGGCCTGGAACACGGTCCGCGCTGACTGCAGGGCACTGGTCGCCGTTCCCAGCGGCAGCTCGGCCGGGGCCATCTCCAGCGCGGCGGTACGGAAGAGCTGAGAGAGCCCCGATTCGACGTCATCGCGGATGTGCTGGCGGACGGGCGCGAGGACTTCCGGGTCGATGCCATAGGTCGCCTCCCATGCCTGGTAGGGATCCCCTTCCCGTTCGTAGACCCCGGGGTCTACTTCCAGGGTCGCTGACCCAGCGAGATAGTCGAGGATGGACTGGTGGGCGAGGCGGTATTGCAAGGCGATGAACTCGGCGGTGGAAGTGAGCGGCGTGGCCTGCTGAACGTCGGATGCTGGGAGCCCCCAGCGGGTGAGCGTTTCCAGGAAGTAACTCTCGTGGGCGGCTTCGCCGGTCACGAAGTCCCGGATGAGATCGAAGATGGCCGGCGACGCGGCATGGCTGAGGAGAGGGCTTTGCCGGATGGCGGCTGCGTGAACGTAGTGATAGTTCTCGATGAGAATGCCTTGCAGGTACCCCACGCTGGCCTGGCCGCGTGCGATGACATCACGCCAAGGCCACTCGCCACGGGTCTTGTGGGTTCGCCACCACGTGATCCTGGTGTATAGGTAGTCGCAGAACCGGCTGGTCGGGACCGACTCTTTTGCGATGGGAAGATCGAATACCGCTCCGCGCTCATGCAGTCGCTGTACCAGCGCGGCCTCTTCGGCGGTGCCGGCTGCTTCGCTGAGAGGAAGGTGACCTTTCAGCCGGGGGGCAAGCACCAGCAGATTCTTAGCTTCGGCGTCGGTCAGGGGAAGCTGAACGCCATCTAGCGCGAACATGGGAGGTTGCGTAGTAATCCGGGCATCAGCCGGGAGTAAAGGGTGCATGTCTGGAATTGTGCCACGTTCTGTAGCTCTCCGTGCTGGCATGTCTGCTGTGCGTGCTTCCGCCAGGGCCGTGGGGACCCCCGGGATCCACGCGGATGGGTCAGCGGCGCTGGGCGATACCCGCCTGGCGGCGAGAGGCGCAACAGCGAAGTCGGCGGGCGTGATGGTGCTATCAGCGGTGAGGGCCGCGCGGTTTCGCCCGTGCGGGTCCGCGGGCCGGGTATGGCCCGGCCTGGCCGGGACCGGCCCATCCGGGTGGCGGCTGGCCGGGCCGGATGGGGAAGGGGAAGTCGGCGGCGGCGAGCTGTCCTCGGGTCCGGGTGCGGCGGGCTGGCCGGGGCGCGGCCTGGCCGCCCCGGATGGCGGCGTGCAGTTGTTCGGCGGCCGCGCGGGCGGCGGCGGCCTGCGCCGCCCGGTGCTGGGCGTCGCGGAGGTGGGCCACGGCGTCGGCGAGGGCGGCGAGGCGGGTCAGCAGCATGAGCGGGGCCAGGGCTGGGTCGCGGGTGGCCTGGGCGAGGGTGCCCAGCAGCCAGGCGGCGTGCCGCAGCCGGCCCCCGGGGGTTGGAGTGGGGAGGCGGCCATAGGGGGCGCGGGCGGCCCGGTCGTAGCCGTCCGCGGCCTGGCGCAGCACGCGGCTGCCCAGCGCGGCAGCGGCGGCGTGCAGCGTGCTGGAGGCGGCCCAGGCCGCGTCGGCGTCGGCGGCCGGGTTGGTGCCGGCCAGCGCGCGGATCTCTGCCGCTGCGGTCCCGGCGGCCCCGGCGGCGTGCTTAGGCGCGCAGGTCGGCGGAATGCTGCCCGGTCGCGTTCAGCTTCGCCACGGCCTGGTTGAGGTTGACGCCGATCCGGCGGATCAGCCCGCAGGCGCGGATCAGCTCCCGCAGCGCTTCCCGGGACACCTGTTGCGGTCCCGGACCGCCGCCCTGGGCAGCGGCCAGGACGGCCTGGGCGGCGTACGCGCCCCGGGCCAGCCCGGCCCGCCCGGCCGCGTCCTGCACGGCGGCGAACTCCGCGGCGGTCAGAGTGAACTCGACCCGGTGCTCACGGCGGGCGGGCTGCCGCGACCGCCGCGCCCCCTGCACCGGATGCCCGTCCGCCATACGCTCACGCTCCCCGGCCGCGTCCTGCCTGCCATGCCCCCCGGGACTCGCCCTTCGCTGCGTCATTTCCTGAAGGGGCTTCCGGGCGTCTGCGCCCGCTGGCCCAGTTTATGCATGGACCCGCGCCCGGGTCCATGCATAATCCCGGTTTGCGGACATCTTGCTGCCTTTCTCTATGCCGCGTCCGGTGGCGACCTGGAATAGCGCCCGCTGGCCGCCGCGAGGGCTCCTGGGATCGCCGTGGCGTGGGTCACGGAGCAGGCTAACGCGATGGCGGCCGGGCCGTGCGGCTGGCAGCGCACCCAGCCGTCAAGGTGCCCGTAAGCGCTGGTTGAGCAGGAGTCTCAGGGTCCGGGATGCTGTGCGCACTGTCGTTGACGGCGCCTGCCGTGCCGGTGAGTGTGGCGGCGTGCTGTCTGGTGTTGCGTTGTGTGGTTACGGCTGGCGGAATGCCGCTGAATATGGACGAATAAAGTTCGCTGCGGTTGCGTACGGCCTATTACGGCAGAGGGAAGTGGTGTGCGGCCGAGGATGGCACAATGGGCGAATTTTGATGTGACAAGCAGCATGAAAAAGCTCGTATCTTTGAATCATGCAAAAGGCATGACGCGCGCCCATCGGGAAGCCGGATCGCCATGGCTTCCCAGCCGCGCGGCCCACCATCTGCCCGGAGCGAGGGAGGCGCGCCCTGACTACCGGCCCGCGCACCAGCTCACCCCGACCCACCTGGACCGGGCATCGGGCACAACGGCTCGTCCCGCACGCCGCGCCCATCGCGCCACCACGGCGATGAGTGAACAGCCGGCCAGTGCCCGCTACGACACGAGTGCGGCCGACCCGATCGAGGCCCGCATCCGCGAGCAGGCGAAGACCGAGTGGGGAGTTGCCGACGAGCGGGGCCGGATCACGGCCTGTGAGAGCGAGCAGGCCGCGCGGCAGCTCCAGGCGGCTTGCGGCGGTGAGCTGGTCTACCGCCGGACCTGGATCACAACCTGGTCCTAGGGCTCGCCGGTCGGAGTGCGTATGGCAATCGCCGCGCAGTGATCACCAGCGGGGGATGGCTGGGACAACACCGGCTCGATCCCAGGGGCAGGCCGTGCCGCCGTGCCCCGGCCCGTGCCGGGGACTTCGGGTGGCCCGGCTGGTCCCCTCGCCAGCCATGCCGGGACCCCGGGCCTGGTCTGCGCCGGACTTCCGGATGGTGGCATAATCGGCTTCCGAGGTGGCCAGAGAGCCAAGTACGTCTTACCTCAATCGCTCGCCAGCAAGGAACCCTGCTAGCAAGGAACCCAAATGCTGCCCTGCGCAATCCGGCCCCGGCGCACCGCCGGCCGTCCCGGCGCCTCGTCACCTGCTGCCTGCTGTCTGGTGGCGCTGCGTCCTGCGCTGGCGGCATGACCGAGCCGCATCTCGCCACCCAGGCCGGCCCGGCGATGCGGCGCCCGACCAGCACGCCGGCCGAGCCCGCGGCCACCGGGGGCGCCCCGGGGCAGTCGTGGCGCTCGCGGGCCCTGGTGCTGCTGCGCCGGCACTGGCTGGTCGCCGCGCTGCTGGCCGCTGGGCTGGTGCTGCGGGTGCTGGCCGAGATCGCCTACCATCCCGCGCTGATCTACGTCGACACGCTCAAGTACCTGTACGGCGAGTCGCCCGGTGCTGACCCGCAGGGATACATGCTGGTGCTGCGGGCCATCCTGGCCGTCGGCGACCTGGGTACCGTCGTCACGATCCAGCACCTGCTCGGCCTGGCGCTGGCCGCCGCCCTGTACGCCGCGGTGCTGCGCCGCGGCGCCAGCCGGTGGCTGGCGGCCGTGGCCGTCGCGCCGGTGCTGCTGGACGCCTACCAGGTGCAGATCGAGCAGACGATCATGCCCGACGTGTGGTTCGAGGCGATGATCGTGGCAGCGCTGGTCCTGCTGCTCTGGCGGCCCGCCGTGACAGTGCGCTTCGCGGCAGCGGCGGGCCTGATCCTCGGAGCATCGGCGACCATGCGGCAACTGGGCGAGGTCATGGTGCTGCCCGCGGTGGTTTACCTGCTGGTGCTGGGCGGCGGATGGCGCCAGGCTGTCCGCTCGTCGGCCGCCCTGGCCGCGGCCTTCGCGCTGCCGGTCGTCGCCTATTGCAGCGTCTCGTACGCCCGCACCGGCAACTTCTGGCTGGCCCGCGGCCAGGTCACCACCGGCCGGGTGGCCGCGGCCGCGGACTGCGCCACGCTGACCCTGCCCGCGGCGGTGCGGCCGCTGTGCCCCACGCCGAAACAGCAGGCGCTGGGTCCCGACTGGCTCGAGCATTCCGGTCATTCGCCGCTGTATCAGGCCGCCATCCCGCCCGGGGCGGACCGGCTCACGCTGATCTCGGAGCTGACCTCGGCGATAGTGCGCCAGCAGCCACTGCGCGTGGTGGTTTCCGTCGCCCGCGATTCGGTGCGCGTCTTTTCGGTGACCCGTACCTCCAGCCTGTGGATCGCGCCCATCTGGCGCTGGCAGTTCCAGACCAGCTACCCGACCTACCTGCCCTGGATCAGTGTCCGGGCCGGGAATGTCATCACCATCGGCGTGCAGCGGGTGTCATTCGGGCAGTTCTACTACCACCCGCTCAGGCCGTCCTACGGCGGCAGGGCGCAGGTCGACCGGCCGGTAGCGGCGTTCCTGCGGGCCTATCAGCTCGATGGCGGCTACACCCCCGGCCCGCTGCTGGCGCTCTTCGCCCTGGCGGGGCTGGCCGGCTCGGTCGTCACGCTGATCCACCGCCCCACCACGCCCCGCAGCCGCCAGCTGGCCCTTGGCTGCCTGCTGTTCACCGCTTTCGCCGCGGTGCTCCTGCTGCCACCGGACGTCTTCGAGTTCTCCTGGCGATACCAGCTGCCCGTGCTGATCAGCCTTCCGCCAGCGGGCGTGCTCGGTCTGGCTGCTCTGTTGAGCCGCCGTCGGCCGGCCGCGCAGCCAGGACCCGATCCTGCTCCCGGGTCGGCCTGATCACGTCTGCTCCCGGGCCGGCACCATGACGCCGGCCGACGCCAGCACCTCCTCGGTGCGCCGCGGGCTGCTCCGCACCCCGGCTGTGATGCCTTTGACCAGGCAGGATGCGAGCGTGCCCCGGTCGCGTGAGTGCACGAACGTGCGGGCCCAGCGCCGCAGCGTGGAACCTCCGTACAGCACCCGCTCCGCGGGAGCCAGCGCCGAGTCCGACCTGAGTGTCCAGATCTTGTTCCGCACCTCATAGAAGAAGCGCTGCCCGGGATCGGCGTCCGTGGAGCCAAAGGTCCGGGTCTTGTGCACGACGACGCTCGCCGGGCACAACAGGCCGGTGTTGCCGCGCAGCAGCCGCATGGTGAACTCGAAGTCATCGTTCCACAGGAAGTAGTCGGCCTGCGGCAGGCCGCGTCGCCGGCACACGCCGGCGTCGACCAGGATCGACACGAAGGATGCCGAACGGATGGGCAGGCAGCCGGTGGCAGCGGCGGCGGCGCGCTCCGCTTTGCTCGCGAACGGCTTGACTCGCGGGGTGTTCATCGGGTGCGCGCGCCCGTCGGTCCACAGCACACGGCTGGCGATCAGCGCGGCAGGCTGCGCCGGGTGGCGTCCGCGGGCATCGAGCATCGCCCGCAGTGCGTCCGGCTCGGGCACCGTGTCGTCGTCCATCAGCCAGACGAGATCCGCCGCGTCGGCGAGGGCCAGCGCCATGCCGTAGGCGAACCCGCCCGCGCCGCCGGTGTTCCGCGCCAGCTCGGCCAGCCGGGCGGACGGGAAGTGAGTGCGCACGGCCGCAGCGGTCTCGTCGGTGGAGGCGTTGTCCACCACGATCACCGCATCCGGTGCGCGGCTCTGCCCGTGCACCGCGGCAAGCGCCTCGAGCAGCAGGTCCCGACGGTTGTACGTGACCACCACGGCGATCACCCGGGGCGGGCTCGCGGGACGGCCGTCGCCGTCGGGCAGGTCAGGCACTTCTGCGCGCCCGGGTCCGTTCGAGTGCCTGCCAGGCCAGGATGCGCAGCCTGCGCACGGCGGGATACCGGCTGCTGAGCTCGCGCACCGTCCGCTTGATCCGCGGCGAGGACGCGACGGCCGACTCGACCCGGCCGGCCAGCCCGCCGTGCCCGCCGCGGCCCGGCTCGGGCTTGGCCCCGTGCTCCTTGCGGTACTGGTTGGTCACCAGCGCTGCCGCGGCGTCCACCGCGGCGCCGAGTATCCGGTCGGCTGGCTGGTCCGCAGGGCTGGTGACAGACGCCTGGGGGAGTGGCCGCGGCCGTAGCTCGCCGAGATCGCCGATGAGGTGGTACCCCGAGTCGCCGAGCCCGGCGATCAGCGTCTCGGCTTGCTCCTTGGCCCAGGTGTCCCGGTCGGCGGGCAGGACGAGGCGCCCGTCGCGCGGCCGCGCGGCCAGCGCCCGGTGCGCGACCCCTTCCTTGACGGTCCACATGTAGAACCAGTCGGGAACCTCGTCGGGAAGGGCCTGGTTCAGCCGGCGCAGGAACTCGATCTCCGGCATCCCGAGCGAGGCGTTGGGCCGGGCGCGGGACAGGTCGATGGAACCGGGGTCCACCTCGAGCAAGGCCGCGAAGCGCTGCCACAGCACGTCATTGCCCGATCCCTGCGGCGGCGTCATGATCACGTGCACCCGCTCCGGCGGCACGTATCGCGACCAGAGGCCGAGAATCGCCAGCGTGTCGTGCACCCGCCAGAACCACCACTGGCGCCGGTCGTCCGACACTGATTCCCGGTCGATCACGTCCCCGAGCCAGTCCTCCCACCCCCGCGCATTGCGGTGCTTGACCGTCTCCTGCCACTCCGCGGGCAGCAGCGTCGCCATGTCCCGCACGGTAAGGACGACGTGCACCTCGGCGGGCCGCAACGAGCGCACGGCGTGCTCGGCCTGCTGCTCATCGGCCGCGGAGAAGAGTTCGTGCGAGATGACCGCGGCCTTCGGCGCCTGCCGTGCCTGAGTGGCCAGGATCTCCCACTCGCCGGTCCAGGAGCCCGCCGGGTCGGATGGCAGCTTGGCGATGCCGCGCAGATCCTGGCTGGCGCGGAAATGGTCCTGCGGGTGGTGGCCGGGCAGCACCACGCCCTGCGCCGCGAGTCCGGCGCGGTTACCCCACATGACCTGCTGCAGGAAGGTCGTGCCAGTCTTGGGCTCGCCAATATGCAGGAAGACCCTGGGCTGCGGCCGGGCGCCGGCCGCGGCGCTCCGGGCGGCCGGGACCGGATCGGGCGTGGTGCGCTGGTCAGTGCCGCTGTCCGCTGCCATCCGGATACCTCGTCGGTTGTGGGTGATGCCGATTCCTGGTCAGGGTAGACCAAGAGCGGGGGAGGGGAGTGCCGCCCGGCCGGACGTGACCCGAGCGGGTTGCCCGTGGCTCAGGACGCGGCGCGGGCCGACGCGCCGGCGGCTCGGGACGTAACGCGGGCCGGCTGGCCAGTGGCTGTCGTAAAGTAGCTTTCACCCAGTGGCCCACGTCCGTAGCGAACCCAGCCGGCCCGCTGTCGCCGCGTCCGGCTACGTTCAAGCGGCGCCGACCGGGATCGCAGGCTCGCCGGTCCCCGATCTCACCGCAATGCACACTTTTGCATAGATGGAAGGCGAATCCGGCATATGCACGAGCCCTTCTCGCTCCTGCTCTCGGTATGGGACGGCGACCGGCCTGACTACCTGCGACAGGCGTTCCGCAGCGCGGTGGACGACCAGACCATGCGCCCGGACGAGGTGGTCATCGTGCGGGACGGGCCGGTACGCGGCGAACTCGCCGGATGCCTGGAGGAGCTTCAGGCGGCCAGCCCGGTGCCGGTGACGCTGGTCCCGTTGCAGGACAACCGTGGCCTCGGGCCGGCCCTCGACCAGGGGCTCGCCGCGAGCCGGTTCGACGTGATCGCCCGGATGGACGCCGACGATGTGGCGATGCCGCACCGCTTCGAGGTGGAGGTGCCGCTCATCAAGGACGCGGACATCGTCGGGGCCGGCCTGCTGGAGTTCGTGGGGGAGGTCGGCAACATCGTCGGGCAGCGCGTCCCGCCCACCGACCCGGAGCAGATCCAGCGCTACGCGCGGATGCATGATCCGTTCAACCACCCCACGGTCGTCTACCGGCGGCGCGCCGTTCTCGCCGCGGGCGGCTACGGGGACCTTCCGCTCATGGAGGACTACGCGCTCTTCGCCCGCATGCTGCAGAACGGTGCCCGCGCGGTGAACGTGCCGGAGCCGCTCGTCTTCTACCGGGTCGGCGCGACGTCCTTCAAGCGGCGTGGCGGCGCCGACCTGCTCCGCTCCGAACTGCGGCTGCAGCGCGAGTTCCGGCGGCAGGGGTTCACCTCGCCGGCCGAGTATGTGCGCAACGTGACGGTTCGCGGCGGCTACCGGCTGATCCCGTGGTGGTGCCGCCGTGCCCTGTACCGCCCGATCGTCGCGCACTACACCGGGCGGACGGACCCGCACCCGGACACCGAGCCAACGGAGCCGGACCCTGCGGAGGGGGAAAGCCCGGCGGTGCGCGCTGACCTGTCCGATGCCGGGACCCGGCGTCAGCTGCCGGTGAACCGGTGAAGCCGGTGAGCCAGTGAACATCGACCTCCTTATCGTCGGGTCCGGGTTCTTCGGGCTGACCATCGCGGAACGCTGCGCGCGCGATCTCGGCCTGCGGGTGCTCGTCATCGACCGCCGGGAGCACCTCGGCGGGAACGCCTACAGCGAGCGGGAAGCGCAGACCGGCATCGAGATCCACCGGTACGGCGCGCACCTGTTCCACACCTCCAATGCGCGCGTCTGGGAGTACGCCAACCGGTTCACCGCCTTCACCGGCTACCAGCACCGGGTGTTCTCGGTGTACAAGGGCCGGGTCTACCCGATGCCGATCAACCTGGGCACCATCTGCGAGTACTTCGGCACGGTGCTGTCCCCGGCCGAGGCGCGGGCGCTGGTCGCCGAGCAGTCCGCCGAGGTGGCCGTCGGCCGCGCGGCCAACCTCGAGGAAAAGGCCGTGTCGCTGATCGGGCGGCCGCTGTACGAGGCCTTCATCCGCGGCTACACCGCCAAGCAATGGCAGACCGACCCGGTCAACCTGCCCGCGGAGATCATCGACCGGCTGCCGGTGCGCTACACGTTCGACAACCGCTATTTCAGTGACACCTTCGAGGGGCTGCCCGCCGGCGGCTACACCGGCTGGCTGGAGCGCATGGTCGATCACCCCAACATCGAGGTGCGGCTGAACACCGATTTCGCTGCCCTGCGAGCCGATGTGGCGGGGAGCGTGCCGGTTGTGTACACCGGCCCCCTGGACGCGTACTTTGACTACGCTGCGGGCGACTTGGGCTGGCGTACCCTCGACTTCGACATGGAGGTACTCCCCACCGGGGACTTCCAGGGAACGCCGGTCATGAACTACGCGGACGAGGACGTTCCGTTCACCCGCATCCATGAGTTCCGGCACTTCCATCCCGAGCGTGACTGGTATCCGAAGGACAAGACAGTGATCATGCGTGAGTACTCGCGCTTCGCCGACCGCGGCGATGAGCCGTATTACCCGATCAACACGGCAGAGGATCGGGCCCGGCTGCTGAGCTACCGTGAGATGGCCGAGCGTGAGCCAGGGGTCCTTTTCGGCGGCCGCCTGGGCACGTACAAGTACCTTGACATGCACATGGCGATCGGATCCGCGCTGAGCATGTACGACAACCGGCTGCGCCCGCACTTCGCCGAAGGCGCGCCGCTCACCCGCCCGGGGCTGGCAGATGACTGAGGCCAGCGCCGCGGACCGCAGCCTCCGTGTCCTGCAGCGGGTCGTGTTCCCCGGAGCGGATCTCGACGTCGTCCCGCTGTATGTCGAGACCCACATGGACCGCGGTGCCGCTGAACTCGCCGCGGAGATGGCCACCGAGTCACTGACCGGGCGCAAGGCGGCCAACGCCGGCGGCGTGCCGGTCGCCAACGCCGCGGTCGGTGAGGCGCAGTCGGTCATCCGTTTCGGTGCCGACGTGCCCGTGTACCTGGCCGAAGACGCGGGCTCGCGGCGGAGCGCAATCATCAGCGAGGGACGCCGCGTCTCGTTCGCGACCTACTTCAACGCGTTCCCGGCGAGCTACTGGCGACGCTGGACCACCGTGGATTCGGTGACGCTGCGCATCCGCCTGGCGGGTGAGTGCACGGTCATCCTCTACCGCTCCACCGCCAGGGGGTTCAGCCACCCGGTCGAGACGATCACCGCCGGATCTGACGAGCCGGAGACGATCGAGCGCACGCTGCCGCTGGCCCCGTTCATCGACGGTGGCTGGTACTGGTTCGACATCGTGGCCGGCCCGCGGGGGACGACGCTGATCGAGGCGGAGTGGCTCGCGCTGGCCGAGCCCGCCCCGCCCGGCCGGATCAGCATCGGCATCACCACGTTCAACCGGCCCGATTTCATGGTCGAGCAGTTGCGCACGCTGGGTGACGCGGCCGAGGTGCATGATCTGCTCGACTGCGTCTATGTCGTGGACCAGGGCACCAACCGGGTACGCGATTACCCCGGCTTCGAAGACGCTGCCAAGAAGCTCGCCGACCGGCTGCGGGTTATCGAGCAGGGAAACCTCGGCGGCTCCGGCGGGTTTTCCCGGTCAATGGACGAGACTGTGCGGGCCGGCCAGAGTGACTACCTGCTCCTGCTCGACGATGACATCAAGCTCGAACCCGAGGGCATCCTGCGCGCGGCCACCTTCGCGGACCTCGCGCGGCGGCCGACCATCGTCGGCGGGCACATGTTCAGCCTGTACGACCGGTCCCTGCTGCACGCGTTCGCCGAGGCCATCGCACCCTACAAGTGGTGGTGGGGGATCGCGCCGAACACGAAGGGCCGGCACGACTTCGCCCGCCGGAACCTGCGGAACACCCCCTGGCTGCACCGCCGCGCCGACTCCGACTACAACGGCTGGTGGATGTGCCTGATCCCGACGCGGGTCATCGAGGAGATCGGCCTCGCGCTGCCGGTCTTCATCAAGTGGGACGACGCGGAATACGGGGTCCGGGCCCGCGCGCACGGTTACCCGACCGTGTCGATGCCGGGAGTGGCCGCGTGGCACGTGCCGTGGGACGACAAGAACGACGCCCGGGACTGGCAGGCCTACTACCACCTGCGCAACCGGATCATCGCCGCGCTGCTGCACTCGACGGAGGACCACGGCGGCAGCCTGCTGAACGAGAGCCTGGAACGGCAACTGCAGAACCTGCTGTCGATGCAGTACTCGACCGCCGCGCTGCGCTTGCTGGCGATCGAGGATGTGCTGTCCGGCCCAGCCCACCTGCACCGGGACATCGGGACCAAGATGAAGCAACTGCGGGAGCTTCGCGCGCGGTTCCCCGATGCGCAGGACGCGGCCGACATCGAGAGCTTCCCGCCGCCGCGGCGAAGGGCACCGGAGGCGGTGAAGGACTCCACCACGCCGACCAACAAGCGCAACCTGCTGACCAAGGCCGCGTCCGGGACCGTGCGCCAGTTCCGGCCGCCGCGGAAGGGCGCCCGGCAGCGGCCGCAGATGGCTCTCCCGTACCAGGACGCGTCCTGGTGGGTGCTGGTCAAGCTGGACAGCGCCCTGGTGTCCGCGGCCGACGGCACGAGCGCCGCGTGGTACCAGCGGGACCCGAAGCTGTTCCGCTCGCTCGGGCTGCGCAGCCTGATCGCCCACCGCAGGCTGCGCCGCCAGTGGGCGCGGCTGGCCGCGGAATACCGCGCCGCGGCGGCCGATTTCACCTCGCCCGAGAAGTGGCGGGAGACCTTCGGGGCATCCCTCGGCGACTCCCCGCGCCGGCCGTGAGTTAGGCACCAGCATGAGTTCGGCACCAATCGGCCAGCGCGGTAAGGCGCCCGTGCCCCCGGAGCCGGACGGCAGGCCGGCGGCACCATCGGGCGGCGCCGTCGCGGCACCCAGCGGCGGGCCTGCCGGTGGCGGGCGGTCGGCCGCGGCGAGGTACGGGCCGGCCGCGACCGCCGGCCTGACCATGGCCGTCCTCGGCGTGTGGGGGCTGGCCCGCGACTCGGCCATGGGCAACGACGAGGTGGTCAGCCGCTACGCAGCCCTGCTTCCGCTGCACCAGCTCGCGCACCTGCTCCGCCACGTCGATGCCGTGCACGGGCTGTACTACCTGCTGCTGCACGGCTGGATGGCGGTGGGCACCAGCCCGGCGGTGATGCGCATCCCCTCGGTGATCGCCATGGTGGCCGCCGTGGCGATGACGGTGCTCATTGGCAGGCGGCTGACCGGCTCCGGCTGGGCCGGGCTCTTCGCCGGCCTGATCATGGCGCTGACGCCGACCATCAGCTTCTACGCGCAGACCGCGCGGTCCTACCCGCTGGTGTTCGCATGCGTGCTCGGCTCGACCCTGGCCCTGCTGCACGCCATGAGAGCCGAGGCCCCCGGCGAGGGTGCTGGCGCCGCTGCGGCGCGGCCAGCCGGCCAGCGGCTGGCCTGGTACTGGGTCGGCTATGGCGCGCTGGTGACCCTGGGCGGCTACCTGAACGAACTGTCGCTGCTGGTGCTGGCCGCGCACGCGGTCACCGTGCTGCTGGCCAGGCACGGCCGGCGGGCCGTCGCGCACTGGGCGCTCACGTCGGCGGTGGCTGCGCTGCTGGTCGTGCCGCTCGCGGTGCTCAGCACCCGGCAGACCGGCGTCGTCGCCTGGATCCCCCGCCCGGGCCTGTGGAGCCTGCGCATTCTCTTCCACGATTACTTCGGCGCAACGACCGTGGTCGCCGTGCTTCTCCTCGGCTGCGCGGTCGTCGCCGTGCTGCCCCCTCGTGGCTGGTGGCGGCGGCAGCGCGGCAGCGCTGTGATACCGGGCGCCGGTGCCGCTGGCGCGCCGGGCGCCGGCAGCGCTGGGACAGCGGGCGCCGCCAGGTCCGACGCCGCCTGGTGGACCCTCGGCGGGATGTCCCTGCCGTCAGTGGCGGCGCCGTTGCTGGTGGTCCCGGGCGCTGTGCTGATCCTGGAGTCACTTGTCGCGCGGCCGTTGTATGTCGATCGTTATGTCCTTTATGGCGAGGCCGGAGCGGCCCTGCTGGCCGGTGCCGGGATCTACCGGATCGGGCGCTGGCTGGCCGGCCAGCGGTCGCTCATCTGGGTGCCGGGCGTGCTGGTGTGCGTCTGCGCGCTGGTCCTGCAGATCGCGCCGCAGCAGCGGGCCCGGACTCCGCAGAGCCGCTTGTTCGACTTCGGCGGGCCGTCCCGCTACGTGGCGGCGCACGCGCGCACCGGTGACGGGCTGCTCTTCTTCAGCCCGTTCTTCCGCAAGGTCAGGCTGGGGTACCCGGACGAGTTCCGGAAGGTCAGCGACTTCGCGATGGCCGTGTCGCCACAGCGGGCGGGCAACTTCCAGGGCCGCAACAAGCCGCTGCCGGTGATCCGGCCACTCATGCTCGATCAGCGGCGGATCTGGGTGGTCGGCAGACCCCCCTGGGTGCGGCTCGGCTCGGCCCCGATCCGGGCTGAGGCCGCGGTGCTGAAGAGCAGCTTCTCGCTGGTCGCCAAGCATCACTTCAAAGACGTGTGGGTCACGCTCTGGCTGCGCCGCTGATGCTATTCAGGCCGATTCCGCGCTCTTCTTGATCGCGGCGAGAGTGACCGGGATGCCGCTGTGCGCGGCTTCGGTGCGATCGGCGATCTGGGCTTCAGCGTCGTCGCCGAATCTCTGGTGGAACCTGGCGATGCCGGCAGGCAGGAACTCCCATGACTCCGTCACCCGCGTCCCGCCGTCGACGGGAGTGAAGGTATAGCCCCAGCGGATCCAGGAGCCACCCACGATGAACGCGAATTCCCGCCCGCGCTCGGCCGCCACGACCTGGGAGCGGGTCTCCCAGACGCGTTCGGGGAGCTCATTCCGCCCGGTGAACCAGGCGCCCTCCCGGGCGCCGTCCCCGTCATCCCACCAACAGACCTTGCAGACCGGGCTCCACTCGCCCATCCGGGTCACGTCCGAGATCATGTCGTAGAGGAATTCCGCGGGACGGGCGACGACGATCGACTCTGCGTGGCGGAGATTGCTCATCCACCCACAGTATTACCGCCGCCATCAATATTCCCGTCCCCACCCACCCGGCGTCGGTTCGTGATCCTGGGCAATTCCGCCACGGTGCAGGCGACCGCCCCATCGCTCCCCGGCTGTGGCGCCGTCACCTCGGCCTGATGCTGGATGGCTTCCGCGCGGCCGCCGCCCATCCGCTGCCCGAGCCGCCGCTGGCGCCGGCGTTCTGCATCAGCATCCCCCGCTTCGTGCTCCGCAGCCTGGTGTCAGGCGGCGTTCACCGCTACTCGGTCAAGGGGTCGCGCCGCCTCGCCCGGAAGCCAACTCATTGACACCCTTCACCGCCGCACCACCGCACGTGTGCTGGCCAGCAAGCGCGACCGGTACCAGGCCCGCGAGTCCGCGATGCTCAGCTATGGGTTTCCGGGTCGCCGAACCGGGCGTTGAGTTCCTGGACGGGCCCGAGGTGTCGCTGTTCGCGCTGGCCGACGGAAGCACTGCCGTGCCGCTGCTGGCCGCGCAGTACTTCAAGCGCGCGGGCGACGGCGACCAGGGGCCGAACACCGGCGGGATGGGCGCCTACGCCCCGCTGCCCTGGGCGCCGCCCGGGCTCGCCGAGGAGGTGCTGGGCACCGTCCTCCAGCCAGCGATCGATGAGCTGCGCAGGCGCGGCATGCCGTACCGGGCCGTGATCCACGTGCACATCCGGGACGACGAGGCCCGGCCCACCCTGGACCTGGGCCGGCTCACGGACCACGATCACCCATCAGGATCTGCTCAGCGGCTACGTGCGCCACCTGCGGTCCCTGGTCCCGCTGGAGGGAATCAGGACCCTGAAAGTCGTTGCGGACGCCGGGAACGGCATGGCCGGGCACATGGTGCCCGGCGTGCTCGCCGGCCTGCCGGTCGAGCTGATCCCGCTGTACTTCGAGCTAGAATTGGCATCCGGACAGGACCAGCGTGTCACTGCGGGGACCCTTGAATGGGCGCGTCATCACGCACCACCAGCGGTCTCCGCGGTACTTGGCCGTCTGCCCGCCGCACCTCCCGGAGGCGGGCGCGTGGGCGAGTTCATCCGCGATCTCGACGCCGCTCTCCGCGCCTGATCTGAGGGCGATCAGTACGAGAGGCCCGCAGAAAGACGGCGTTCTGGCGCACTGGCGCCGACTAGCCGGGACATGGTGCTGGAGCGCGTGCCAAAGCCGTGTTCGTAACCGGCGGGCTGCCGCCGGGCTCGGCGGCACGTTCGTCATCGATGTCCCGGACCTCGACGCCGCGATCGAGTGGGCGAGGCGGGCACCTTCGGTGTCGTGGGGTCACGTCGCGATCCGACCGACCGCGACCCGCTACGTGGACGGCTCATGGCAGGGCGCACAGCCGGTCAAGTGACAGACCGCGAGGCCGGCGCGGCCACCGAGCGCGTTGCGCGGGCGTCGTACGGCCGGCTCGTGGCGTTGCTCGCGGCGTCGACACGGGACATCGCGCTCGCTGAGGATGCGCTCGCTGACGCCTTCGAGCGGGCACTGCGCACCTGGCCCGCGGCCGGCATCCCCGACAACCCGCAGGGGGCTCCTCCAACGTGTCGGCAAGACCGGCGAGGTGCGGACTGACCCGGTGTTTGAGGATGCGCGAGGTCCGAACGTCCGAGAGCTGCGCCACGTGCAGCGCCGCCTGTCACCCGCGGAGGTCGAGGCACTGGTGGCCGACTACGAAGCCGGCGGGCGTGTCGGAGAGCTGGCACGGGTCTACGGCATCCATCGCACGACGGTCTCGGCGCATGTCGCTCGGGCGGGCAAGACCCGCGGCCAGTTGACCCAGGCGCAGATCGACAAGGCAGTCCGCCTCTACGAGCAGGGCTGGTCACTTCGCGCTGTTGGTCGCCACTTGGACCTGGCGGACAAGACGGTCCGGCGAATGCTGGACAAGCGGGCTGTGCCGGTGCGTCCCCGCGGACTGGTCGCGGCCGGGAGACTGGCATCGTGAGCCGGGAGGCTGGCATCGTGACCAGCCGGCCAACCGGGCGGGCGAGAGTTGGTGCGTCCTCGCGGGCGGGTCGCGGCGGGGGCGCAGGCGTCGTGACCAGTACGCGTCCGTCAGTGCGGGGCGTGGCCGGTGTGGTCAGCGGCGACCACGATGGCGACGAGGGCGTCGGAGAGGGCTTGGTCGATGTCGGCGGCGTCCTCCGGGCGCCGGGAGAACCGGTCCAGGGTGGCGACGATGCAGTAGCCCGACCTAGTGGGCGGCGACGTGGTCGAGCAGGCGGCGCAGGCCGGGGCGGTTCATGCTCATCCCCGAGTAGCCGATGTCAACGAACTCGTCGACCAGGCGCAGCCCGAGACGCTGGGCGGCGAGCGCGATCTGCGCTCGCTGCGACTCGATGGCGCTTGCAGCGTTATTGGGGTCGGCGGAGGCGACGCGAATGTAGGAGACCGCCGGCAGTTCGGTCGGCGATGGGTCGCCGGCGCTCATGAGGCTGGGACAGGAGCGTCCATGCGGTCCCGGTCGGCCGGAGCGAGGTCGGCCGCGGGGGTCCGCTGCCAGTCGCGCAGCTGAGCCTTTTCCTGGTGGCGGACCCGCAGCAGCCGGACGGTCGAGGCAGGGATCAGGACGGCGAAGCGGACCGTGTTCCAGAAGCCAACGAGAACGAACAGGTTGACCCAGCCCGGCCCGCCGCCACGTACGACGGTCGCCGTGGCCACCATCAGTAGGCCGTAGACAAGGATGCCGGCGAAGCCAACAAGCGGCCCCCACTTGATCCCGCTGCGGGTATGGACCCGGCGGATGACGATGTTGCTGGGCGCAAACCGCTGCAACAAGCTGTAGAGGCGGACACTGATCGCCCAACTGGCGGCGAAGATCATGGCGGACTCCCTCTGGTCAGACGCGCGAAGCGTCAGTTGCGGGATGGCAGTCCAGAGAGAGATGGCAGTCCAGAGAGAGATGGCAACCGGCTGAGTCAGGTGCGGCGTCCGAAGACGCGAGATATTCACTGCCTGGAGCTAGGATAGTGCCCTAGCACGGCGGATGGAACTGGCAGACACGCTACGGCCAGTCGCCGGTAGCAGCCCGCTTGATCAGGTTTGACCGTCGGCGTTGCTCGTCACTCCCTGGGTCGCGGGTTCACGTGTAGCCCCCGCCACCAAGGGTTTGCGATTTCGCGCCCTCTTTGGTTACGCGCAAGCCGCCGACCAGCAGTTTTGGGTCGGCGGCTTGTGGTTTATGGGGACCTACGCAGCCCTTGCGGATGCAGCATATGCAGGGTGGCGCGACGCGAGCGGGTGGCTGGTCACGTGAGCCATCCGGGGCGGACGAGGCCAGTCTCGTAAGCGAGTACCACGAGCTGGGTGCGGTCGCGGGCGCCGAGCTTGGTCATGGTTCGGCTGACATGGGTCCGGGCGGTAGCCGGGCTCATGTAGAGCTGCTTGGCGATCTCGTCGTTGGTGAGTCCGCCAGCGATCAGGCAGAGCACTTCGCGCTCGCGGTCGGTGAGCACGGCCAGCTCCTTGGCGGGCCGCGATGGCTTGGCTCGGGTGGCGAACTCCTCGATGAGCCGGCGGGTCATGCCCGGCGAGATGAGCGAGTCGCCGGCCGCCACCACCCGGATCGCGGTGACGAGGTCAGCGGGCTCGGTGTCCTTGACGAGGAAGCCACTGGCCCCGTATCGGAGCGCGTCGAAGAGGTACTCGTCAAGGCCGAAGGTGGTGAGGATGATGATGCGCACCGCGGCGAGGCGGGGATCGGTGGCAATCTGGCGGGTGGCTTCCAGGCCGTCGAGATCGGGCATGCGGATGTCCATGAGGACCACGTCGGGCGTGAGCCGCTTGGTGAGCGCGACCGCCTCGTTGCCGTCGGATGCCTCGCCGACGACTTCGATGTCGTCCCGGGCGTCGAGCAGGGACCTGAACCCGCCGCGCACGAGGGCCTGGTCGTCGGCGAGCAGGACGCGGATCATGGCTGACCTCCGATCGGGAGATGGGCGGTCACGGCGAAGCCTTCACCTGACCGGGGACCAGCCTGCAGTCGGCCGCCGAGGGCGCCGGCGCGCTCGCGCATGCCGGCGATCCCGGTGCCGGTCCCCGGCGGGGACGCGCCGTTCGCGGTCGGGGCACAGCCGTCGTCCTCGATCGCGATGTCGAGCGCGTCGGCCCGGTAGGCGAGGCGCACGGTGGCCGTCGCTGGGCCGGCGTGACGGGCCACGTTGGTGAGGGACTCCTGGACGATGCGGTAGGCGGCGAGGTCGACCGCCGCGGGCAGCACCTGGCGTTCGCCCACGACTTGCACGGTGACTGAGATCCCCGCGGCGCGGGTCGCCTCCACGAGCTCGTCGAGACGTTCCAATCCGGGGGCGGGGGTACGGGGAGCGTCCTCGTCGGCTTGGCGGAGGGCGGCGAGCATGGTCCGCAGCTCGTCGAGGGCGTCTTTGGAGACCGCCTTGATGGCGGTGAGCGCAGCGCGGGCCTGTTCGGGCTGGGTATCCATGAGGTCGAGACCGACGCCGGCTTGGACGTTGATGAGCGAGATGTTGTGGCCGATCATGTCGTGGAGATCGCGGGCCATCTGGAGGCGCTCCTCGCTGGCCTGGCGGCGGGCGTCGAGTGCCCGGGTGGCGAGGGTCGCGACGCTCCGCTCCCGGCGCAGCCGGATGACCTCGGCCGCGATCACCAACACGGACAGCCAGCCGGCCAGTGACAGGGCGAAGGTGAGCGACACCCCCGGGTTGCCGTAGACGAGCGGGACCAGCCATACCGAGCAGAGGTAGCCGACCGCTATCACCACCCAGGCGGCCCGCCGGTGGCCGACAATCGCGGCGAGGAAGAACGCCACGATCAGGCTGAGGTTGGCCGACCACGCCCCCGACGGGGTGAGCGTCGCCGCGAACGCCACCCACAGCACGGCGACAGGCCAACGGCGCCAGAACACCAACGCGAGCGGCCCGATGACCAGCAGCAGCCAGTCCGCCGGGCCGAGATGCTTGGTCGGGCCGTGATGGCCGGCCACGGTGGCCGCCGCGCCGGCGAGCTGCACCGCGAGGAGCACGGCGGGCAGCGTCAGGTCACGGCGCCAATCGAGCCCGTCTAGCCAGCGAGAAGGGCGGCCGGTGTGCTGACCGGGGCGGCGGGCTGGGTGGTCCACGTGGTCCATCCTGGCTCAACGTACCGGCCCGGTCGCAGCGCCGCATCGGTCTACGAGCGGCTCCAGGGCTGCGCTCACCGACGTACACAGACGGCGCCGGCTACGCCCGTCGACGTAGTTCACAAGCCGCTCCTCGCCCGACGACACAGCGGGCCTGAGCTGTCACCATCATCGTCATGGACCACCACGCCGATCCTAACGAGACCGCCAGGCGGCCGTCATGGCAGTGATCGAGGTCGACGCGCTCACCAAGCGCTTCGCCGGCCTGACCGCCGTCGACCAGGTCAGCTTCACCGTCGAGCGGGGCAGCGTGGTCGGGTTTCTCGGCCCGAACGGTGCCGGCAAGCCCGTTACGGGATTGTGATTGTTCTATGCCAAGCGATGGCGGGGCACCGAGCAGCAGCCAGGCCACGCTCCCTGGTGGCCGTACCTGCGGCTTCCCGGGGCTCGCTGAGGCGGCTGACGTCGGCGTTACAGCGCCGGTGGCCGGCCCGTCGCGGGCTGGATGTGTACCTGTGATTGCCCTGGCGTATACCTGGCGTCGACCTGCGACGGACCTGTGATTGACCTCGGACGGACCTGTCACGTACCCGGCATGGTCCCGGCCCTGGCCATGCGACGGCTCGCGGGACAGGGCTGGTCTTGTCGCGCTGCTAGAGGGGCGCGGTCCGGCCTGGGGCGAGTGCGGGCGGTGGCGTGTCCGGGAGGTTCTCCAGGCCGTGCAGGACGCGGCGGAGTACGACCGGGTTCCGCTGAGGGCTCGCCGGGCGGACCGTCCAGGTCCAGGATTCGCCGGGTTCCCGGCCAGGAAGCTCCGGGCATCCGTTTTCGCTAGATGGAGACGGCGGCCCGGTCACGGCCCGGTCTCGCCGGCGATGTTCAGGGCCAGGATCAGGGCGTCGATCAGCGCCGCGACGTTGGCGGGCGTGGCCGCGGCGGTGATCTGCGCTCCGGCCGGGGTCGCGGTGACGGTGGCGTCCACGCCAGACGCGGCAAGCGCGGCCGACAGGGAGGCGACTGCCGGGGCCGCAGCCGCCGCGCGGGCGGGACCGGGTTCGGGCCGCAGAGCGGCCGGGTGCGCCCCGAGCGCGAGGGCGAGCCGGGCGGCGGTCCGCTGGCGGCAGGATGTAACCGGCTCGCCTTCCATGCGGCTGACGGTCGCGTAGCTGATGCCGGCCCGCACCGCCAGCTTCTTCTGGGTCAGTCCGCGAGCGCGGCGCAGTTCCCTCAATCGCGGGCCGCCGACCTGGGCAGCAGCCCGCCCGGTCAGCACGGGCGCGCGCAAGACGATCCTGGCCAGCATGCCCTGGTCCGCGTCCGCCTGGCCGGTGCCGCTCATCACGCGGTGTTCCCGGTGCTGGTCAGCGGGCGGACCCTGGCTGGCATCTGGCGCTCGGTGCCTGACGGGCTGGCGGCCGGGGCGCTGCGGCCGCTGGTGCCGTCGCCGCCAGCAGGCGCAGACCAGTCGAGGCGTGCCCAGATGGTCCGGCGGCGGTGGTCACCTCGGACGTTCCACTCGGCGGCGATGGTGCCGATGATGTCCAGGCCGTGGCTTCGCGAGGGGTCGGCGGGTCCGGGCGCCCATGGCCCGCCGGCGTCTTCGACCTCGACAAGGGCATGCTCGCCTGGCAGGACGGGGTACTCCGACCTGATCGGCCTGGAGGCTGAGGCCAGGACCATCCGCACCTACCAGCAGGAACTCATGCCGGGCCTGCTCCAGACCGCCGACTACGCCCGCGCCATCATCCGGATCGGCAGGCCGACCAGCACCGCGGCGGAGATCGACCGTCATGTGGAGATCCGCATGGAGCGCCAGGAAGTCCTGATCCGGGACGACCCGCCGCCGCCCCGGTTCAGCGTGGTGCTCAGCGAGGGGGCGCTGCGCCGGCCCGTGGGCGGCTATGATGTCATGCGGCAGCAGCTCGAATACCTGACGCGACCCCGGGACCGCGCGAACGTCACCGTTCAGGTGCTGCCATTCGACGCTGGCGTGCATCCGTCCATGGTGGGGCCGTTCACGGTGATCACGTTCCCCGATCTCGATGACCTTGGCGTCGTGAACGTGGAGAACGCCACAGGCGCGCTGTTCCTGGAGGAGCCTGGCGAGCTTCGGGTCTACGAGGAGCTGTGGAACACGCTTCAGGCCAGCGCGCTATCGGCGGACGACTCAAAGGCTTTCCTGACGAGTACCTCTTTCGGGTACCGTCTGAAGGAAGAGACGAAATGACCGTTTCAGGGGAGGACAGGAAAGATGAAGGCTGATCTCACCAGGGCCACATGGCGCAAGAGCAGCTTCAGCGGTGCGGCGCAAGATTGCGTCGAGATCGGCGACCTGCCGGGCGCTGTCGGTGTCCGGGACTCCAAGGACCCTGGCGGCCCGGCACTGGTATTCGCCCCGGACGCCTGGCGCACTTTCGTTACGGGCATCAAGGGCGGCGAGTTCGGCCGGGCGTAGGCGATGTGAAGGGCGAAGAGCCCCGGCAGGGGCTCTTCGTTCCCAGACTGGAAGCAAGCGAGCAAGTAAGGGCGAGCCTGATGCGATAGGACGACTTCTCCGATATCGACACCAAGACGGCCAGCGGTGCCCGCGTGTACGACTACATGCTGGGTGGCACGGACAACTACCCGGTGGACCGCATGGCCGGTGGCCAGTTCGAGGAACTGCTTCCCGGCACAAAGGCGATGGCCCGTAACAACCGCCGCTTCCTCGAACGCGTCGTGCGCTTCCTCGCAGTTGACCGCGGCGTCCGCCAGTTCCTGGACTTCGGCTCCGGCCTGCCCACTCAGGACAACGTGCATCAGATCGCGCAGCGGACCGCCCCCGGATCGCGGGTCGTCTACGTCGACAAGGACCCGGTCGTGCTGCGGCATCAGAAAGTAGCCGCACTCGCGGAGAACGGCGACACGGCGTTCATCCTGGCGGACGCCCGCGACGTCAACCAGATACTCGGCCACCCGGAGACGATCCGGCTGCTGGACTTCAGTGAGCCGACCGCGGCGCTGTACCTGTCATTTCTTCATTTCATTCCCGACGAGGACGACCCCCTGGGAATGGTGAGCCGCGTGATGAGCCGCCTGGCTCCCGGAAGCTACCTGGCGATCTCCCACCTGGTCTCCGACGACCTCGAGGTGCGGCAGCTGACGACCAGCCTGGCGCTGAGCAACGCGAAAGGCGCCTTCGGCCGGATACGCAGAAAGCAGGAGGTCCGGGCATTCTTCGACAGCCTGGACTTGGTCGAGCCCGGCCTGGTGAACATCACCGACTGGCGACCGGACGGCCGCGGCGATGAGCAGAGCCGGCGCTGGAGCTATTTCGGCGGAGTGGGTCACAAGCCAGCGTGATCTGCCAGGACCACTAGCCGTGCGGCGGGCTTGCACGGGCGGACGATGCCATGCCGCCCGCGTATAGAGGCGGTAACGTACCGTCGCCTTATTCGCGTTCTTCGAGCTTGCCGAGTATCCGGTAGGCGTGTTGCCCGAAGTCATGGTCCCCTCGGGGAACCGCGTAGGGGAATATGCCCGCCGCGGCCCACAGCCGGACCGCGTCGATCGCCGCGGAGGTCGCGGCGAAATCCGGGTGATGCTGGCGGTAGCCTGTGACGAACTCGGCGCGGGCATCCTGGTCAGCGAGTTCGCGGTCCCAGAGTTTCGCGAAGTCGAGCAGGGGGTGGCCGACGGCGGCGTGCTCGAAGTCGACCATCCAGATCCCGCGCCCACCGGGGTTGGTGTGAAGGTTCCGCCAGCCGAAGTCGCCGTGCAGCAGGCAGCTTTCCTGGCTCAGGTCCGTGCCGCCCCGGCTGGTTATCGTGTCATGGAGACGGCGGATGCGGTCGGCCAGGCCGGCGTCAAGGCGGGCCACCTGGGCGGCCTTTCCCAGGATGAGGGCACTAACGCTGCCGTACCTGCGGAGCCGTGAGTCTCTGGTTCCCCCTGTTTCGGCGTGGAGCCTGCCGAGCAACTCGCCCGCGTCCCGGACCTGCGGCGGAGTAGGCGTGAAGGTCCGGAAATCGTGCCACTGGTAGGCGAGCCAGCGATGTGTTTCGTCCAGCGCGCCGTAGCGGATGAGCCGCGGGGTTGCGATGGTGGTCCCGGCGAGGATCTGGGCGGCGCGGACCTCCGCTGTGTAGTAGCCGGGGCTGTCGCTGATCACCTTCACGAAGAAGCTGGCTCCATCCGGGGGGGTGCCCCGGTAATGGGTGTTGTGGTGCGTAAGAGCGCCAGCCGGAACGACTTCGGTGAGCGTGCAGCCGAGTTCAGCTTCGATCGCGGCCTGGGTATCCGTCAGGGTCATGACTGGTGACGCTGGCTGACTCGCTCCCAGGTCCGCCGGTTACTCTCCCAGAACAAGGCACCGCTGACCTCGCCGGGGGCGAGCCACCGGAAGTCCTGATGCTCGCGGCGGTGAATCACTACGTCGCTGTGCGGGGCGCGGGCGGTGTAGAGGGTCTTGCTGATCGTCAGGTCCGGTGAGATCTCGACCAGCAGGCCGGACGCGATCTCGGTGAGATCGGCCGTGTCCAGGCTGAATCCGGTCTCTTCCCGGATCTCCCGCAATGCGGCCTCGGGCGGCTTCTCGCCTTCCTCGATACCCCCGGTGACGGGCTGCCAGAACGCCTCATGCTTCCCGGGCCGGGCGGGGACCTCCAGCAGCAGCACCTCTCCTTCCTGGTTGAGCAGCCAGCATTCGATGCTGTTCTTGATCGCCACTTGCATCCTTTCCGCCGGGAGCGGCACGGGTCTTTCTAGCTGGCAGGAGCATGGAGAGCCTGGCCGACCTGCGATGCCCAGTCTTCCGGGAGCGGCTGATCCGGGCGGTAGCCAAGGATCCACCCTGTGAGCATTTCAGGCGCCCGAAGGGCGGGCGGATGCTTTCCGCCGCCGAGTCCAAGCCAGTCGATCTGGTACCCGGGGTCTGTCCCGGCGACGTCAGCAAACCGCAGGGTATCGGTAATGGCGGCGGTGCCGAGCCGCTGCCACCAGATAGTGTCAGGCCCCCGCTGGAGCGATATCACAGCCGTGATCGGGCTCCAGGCTCTCATGGTTACCTGGCAGAGCCGCTGCGCGGCCAGGATATCGAGGTAGTGCTTGTCCTTCTGGGGCGGGTACCGGCGCGCGAGGTCGGCCTCGGAGCAGCCGAAGCCGGCCAGGGTGTCGCGATGAATGTTCAGGCCGAATGGCAGCGTTCCGGCGACCAGGACCGCGCCGCGCTGGCCGACGACGCATCGGTCCACGCTTACCACGGGTACTCGCAACTGCCGGGCGAGCTTGAGGGCGAGGTCGGTCTTCCCTGCTCCAGTCGGGCCGGTGATCAGCAGTCCGGAGCGGCGGCCTCCGATGACGGCGGCGTGGCAGAGCCGGAAGCCGCGCCGGACTCCTCCGTGGATGAGTAGCTCGCGCAGTACCTTGCTGGCCCATGTCGCGGCCTCCCCTGTGGTCGTGGCGGTCATGAGCAATCTGCTGCCATCGCGCAACACGATTGGCCCGTTCTCATACCGGGCGATCCAGGGCTGCCCGGGCAGCCACCGGACCGGGAAGGCGCCCCGGCCGGTCCGCTGGCTGGCGTGAGCCTGTGCTGACCGGAGCGCCCTGGTGATCTCCGGGGGTGCTTCGTGCCTGGTGGCCACCAGCGTGCCGAACGGCCTGATCTCGGACTCTGCCAGTTCCCCCGATGAGGGCCAGCTGAGCGGCGGCGGCGGGCCTGCGTGGTCGTCAGCGACCAGCACCGTTCCGAGCGCGGAGTCGAGCAGGCGCCGGCGGCCAGCAGCGACCACGCTGTCGGTGCGGGCCGCGAGCCATCGTGATGCCGCGGTGTTCACGGCAGTTGCCGCCGGAGGCGGACCTTGCCGAGATCTTCCGCAATCTGGCTGAAGGAGCTGGCTGTGAAGCGCTCTGTTGCCGCTGCCCATGACCCGGGAACCGTATCTGGGTCGAACGCTCCGGCGAGAGCTCCGTATATGGCCGCGACTGAGTCCAGGTCCCATCGCGCCCTGCGGCGCAGCAGCACGGGCAGGAGCTGCCGGAATGGATATCCGGAAAGGCCCAGGCAGATGCCGGCGACGGCCGATGATCTGGCCGCCACGGCCATGCCGACCGTGTCCTCCAGGTAGTCGACGTACTTGTCCAGCCGTGCGAAACGACGTGCGGCGGAGGAGTGCTCCACGATCGCCTTTCCGACCTCGGTCCCGCCGCCGGCGACGCGGCCGAGCGCGCTTACGGCCGGTCTGAGCGCGGCGAGCGCGTCCTCGGGGCTGTCGCCCGCCACGGCGTGGCTGATGAGCATCGTGAACGCCAGGGCGGCCATTACGGCGTCCGGGTGGGCGTGTGTGAGCGTGATGGTCTTGAGTGTGTCGTAGCAGATATCGCCGAGTTCGTGCGGCTGGTAAATGAACCCGACTGCCGCAGACCGGGGAACGCATCCATTGGTCGCCCCGTCAGCGGCCACGTAAAGCGGTCCCGCCGCCGCTTTGAGCTTGTACACTTGGCGGCCGCCGTGCGGGTTGATGATCCTCAGCTTGGCTTCGAGCGCTTCCCGCGAGACGGTCCCGGTAGCGATGATCGTCGCGGCCAGCGCCAGCGCGAGCACCGTGTCATCGGTTACCCGGCCCCCGAAGACGGGCGGGGGATCGTCTCCGGCCGCCAGAGCGTCGAGCATCGCGATGCTTTCCGCTTCCAGTTGGTGCTCCGGGCGCTTGTCGATCAGCTTTCCGGTCGCGTCTCCCACCGCGAGGCCGGCGATCGAGCCGCGGATGCGGTCAGCGGCGCGGGTTTCGTCTTCCCGCCGCGGCGGGCTGCCCGCCTCCTGCCGGGCTAGCATGGCCAGCGCCCGGTCCAGGCTCACCGAGCCAGGTTCGACGATCACGACTCCTGGCTCGGGGACCAGGAGATGGGACGTTATCTTGTGGGGGACGGCCAGGCACCTCAGGCCGGCGGCGCGGGCGGCGGCGATGCCCTGCGGAGAGTCCTCGGCCGCGACGGCCTGATCCGGCCCCACGCCGAGTTGCGCGAGCGCCGCCCGGTAGGCGTCCGGGGCGGGCTTGCGGGCGCGGTCCGGGTGGCGTCCGACGACGGTGTCGATCAGCGGCATGAGATCAAGGCGGGTGAGGGCATCGCGGACTCGGTCAGCCTTGTTATCCGTGACCACGACGCAGCGCACGTGGTTCGCCGAGGCTTCACGCAGCCAGCCTTCGATGCCCGGCCGGACTGGCAGTGCTCCCACTTCCTCGTGATACCTGGCCCGCACCCGGCGGGTGAGATCCTCGGCATCGGGCAGGCTCTGGCCGAGTCGCTGCTCAAGCAGTGCCGACACGGGAGGTTTCCGGGAAAGGTTACCTGGCACCGCGCGGTTGGCTGCCCAGTGCTCGGCCCACGCGTCGGTCGATAGCAGCAGGCCGCGCGCGTGGAACTCGTCCCGCCATACCCGGTAATGGGCGTATTCGGAGTCGATGATCACGCCGTCGAAATCCAGGAATAGGACGTCTATGCTATTCCAGTGCCTCAAGGGCGGCTCTGCGCCGCTCATCGGCGGCCGTTTACCGTGGTCGCGCTGAGCTGGGCCAGGCAGCGGCCGATTATCTCCAGCGTTTCGGCGGCGGCGCGAAGCTCGCTGCCGTCGGCCTGGCCGGTGACTATGCGGTCGGCGAACGCCGTCAGTTCCTCGGCGTATCCCTTGCGCGCCCATCCGCGGTAGAGCTGGCCGGTCTCCCAGCCGAGCGTGGCCCGGTCCCGGATCGAGCCGTCCGTGCCCGACCAGGTAGGTGATGTGGTGATCCTCACGCGGTCCTTGGTGTCCACCTCGATCAGGTCCCCGGTGGTGGCATGCAGCCATGCCGCGACCTGGTAGGCATGCGATCCGGTGGCGGCGCTGATCGTCGCCAGCGCGTCACCCGGCGGGCTGGTGAGCCGGACGCTGACCACGACCTCGCCGGGACGCGACGAGGGCACCCGGACGGCGTCTACGGCCCCCACCCCGCCGAGCAGGTGCCGTGCCCAGTCAAGCGGGTGGATCATCATGTCGTACATGGCCAGCTCAAGCGGGCCGAGATCCCAGCCTTCCCTGGCCAGCACATCCGGGAAGGTGACCGCCACGTCCGCTAGCCGCACTCTCGCGTGATGTGAGGCAAGCCAGTTGTCAACGACCCGGTGGGACGGGGCATGCCGCCACATGGTCCCGACCGAAACCACAAGCTGCCTTTCCTCAGCGGCAAGCGCTAGCCCCCGGACCGCCTCCGGCTCGGTTCCGAGCGGCTTTTCCACGAAGACATGCTTGCCCGCGTCAAGCGCCTCCCGCGTCAGCTGGACGTGCCCGGACGGGTCGGTGCTGATCAGGACGGCGTCTACGGGCAGATGGAAGACCTCGCTCGCGTCGGCCAGAATCGGTATCCCAGGCAGCCGCTCGGACGCGATGGCGCGCACGGCGGGATCACGCTCAGCCACGGCGGCCAGCGCGAACCGCTCGCAGCCGATCAGGTTCGGCAGCAGGCTGCGGCGGAAATGGCGGCCGAACCCGACGGCGGCGATGGAGATTGTCACGTTGCTGCTCCTGGCATCAGTGCTGGCCGTGGCCTGACATCTACTTCTCCGGCTGCCGGGCCTCGATGGTCTGACCGGTGACGTGGCGGGAGTCAGGGGACAGCAGCCAGCGGGCCAGTGGCAGGCTGTCGGTCACAGGCGGTAGCGGCGGATGACCGCTGGCGCGACCGCGGATTGCCTGCTTGGCGGCGCGGTGCGCTGAGACTAGCGGGGTCTCCGCTGATATTCCGATGACGTTCGCCCGGACCCCGGTACCGGCTAGTTCGCTAGCCAGGCACCGGGTGTACTGCTCAAGCGCCGCTTTCGCGGCCCCGTATGCGGAGAGCAGGTCAACGGGGTTCCTCGCTGCCAGCGAGCCGACGGCGATGATGCTGCCCTTCCCGGAGCGGCGCATCTCGGGCACCAGATGCGCCAGCAGGCGGATGAACCCCAGCAGCGTGACGTCGAGCACGCGGGCAGCGTCGGCGGCATCAACCTGCCAGGCCCGGCCTACAGCGCCGGAGTCCGCGGCGCAGTACACCAGGCCGTCAACCCGGCCGAGTTCGCTGATAGCCGCCGCCGCGAACCGCGCCACCGCCTCGGCATCGGTGACATCGACGGGCAGGTACCTCAGCCCGCGTGAGCTGGCGCGGGGCCGGCGAGCGCCGGCGATGACCTGGTGCCCCTCCGCGGCGAGTTCGGCCGCCAGGGCCGCGCCGAAGCCGCTGCTCGCGCCGGCCACGACCACCGCCAGCGATGCCGTCAAGTCATCCTCCTGCCGTTGGGCTGTTACGGGGCTGAAGGGAGCAGCGGACGCCAGTGTGCGCGGCAAGCAGTTCCTGTGCTGAGCGGGCATGGGTGATGTAGCCGGGCCTGGCGTAGTCATGCCAGTACGCGAGCGCGCCGATGCAGTGGACGATCAGGTAGAAGCGCACCATTTCGCCAGCCTCGCCGTCAGGCTGGCCGTAGCATTCCAGAAATGCCCGCCACGAGGCGGTGTCGGCCGCGCGGAACGTGCGCCACCACAGTTTTCCCAGGTCGCTGCGGGGATCGCCGCCGCGTGACTGGTCGAAATCGCAGAGCGTGACGCACCCGTCCCCGCGCAGCAGAATGTTGGCGGGTTTGAGGTCGTGGTGCAGTATCCGCGGAACCAGGTCGTCGCTGAGGCTGGCGAGGTGCCGATCGAGATAGGCCCGGAGCCGGTCCTCGTCCGCTACGGGCAGAGGCACCGACTTCAGGCGCCTTGCCAGCTGCCGTCGCAGGAAATACGGCCAGGGCCCAGCGGCGATCGACCCGAGCGGGCCGACGCCGGGCGCCGGGATGTCGTGCAGCCGCCTCAGGCATGCGGCGATGGCGGATGCCAGTCGCCCGTTATCCGGTCCGCCGTCAAGCGGCCCGGGAAGCGCAACTGCCTCCAGCCGCGTCATCGCGAGTGTCCGATGCGTCTCGCAGGTCGCGACCAGCCGCGGGCTAAGTCCAGCGGGCGCCAGCAATCGCAGCGCGCGTGCCTCGCTGCGGAAGCGCTCGCTCCTCTGGTACCCCTTGACGAGAATCGCCCCGCCGGGCAGCGCGGTTACGGAATTCTCGTAGCCTCCGTCTCCGGTCAGGCTTCGCCGCGGCATGTCTGACACGCTCCCGGGACACCATTCCCGGTCGCACTGGGTCATCGGGGCTGCTCCGGGCCGGCCGCGGCGGAGGTCACCCGCGGCTGCTTGGTGAATGTGACGGTGCCACCGGACAGCCGGGCGCGGATCGTGCCGGCAGCGAGCCGCCACGCTCCTGTCGTGCGCCAGAAGCGGCGGGCGACGCTCGCGCCAGCCAGCGCCGGAACCGGCACGCGCCAGGCGGCGGTGTCGAGTTCCTGGTCCAGGACTCGCCGCATTACCACCGTCTGGGCGATCGGGAACATCCACCAGGCGATGGCGAGAACACGATGCGCCATTCCGCGGCGCAGCAGTCCTGGCGTCAGCGCAGCCGCAGCCCACGGGTAGACAGTCATCTCGGCGGTGTCCGCGATGCCCATCGCGGCCAGGCGCCAGCGACTGGTGCGGCAGGCGCCTTCACGGTCCCTGGTCGCGGCGAGAGCGGACGGCCAGCTGACAACCCCGCGGGCGATGAACTTCAGCGATCCGAGATGGGCCGCGATCGTGTCGGGCAGGTCCACGCGGTTCAGCACGGGCACCGTCGTGAACCGGGCGCCACGCAGGAAAAGCCGGTAGCCGAGCGGCACATCATCGACGAACGGGAAACCGCCCGCCGCGCGCAGCGCGTCCCGGCGGATGAACATTCCGGCGCCGACTAGGTACATCGGCATCCGCCGGCCATGATCTGCCTGGTCGAGCTTCCACCTTTCCACTCCGAGGCTGCGGCAGGCGTGGTGCAGCGCTTCGGTGAGGATGACCGAGCGGGCGAGCAGCCCCGGGGGCGGTCCGGCAAGGGTCGTGGTGCCCAGCGGAACTACCTGGATGGCCTCAACGGTTCTGGTGCCTGCCACTGCGGCGACCCACGCCGCCGTACTGGAATGGGGCTGGGAATCGAAGTCGAACACCCCGATCCAGACTTGATCCTCCGCCACTCCGGTGCCGGGTCGCTTTCGGTCTAGCTGAGCGACGGCCCAGTTCAGCTGCGAAGCCTTGTTTCCGGCCGGGCTGGGATCGTTCAGGACCGCCATCCGCTCCGGGTCGATAGCGGCCAGGGAGCGCTCGATAACGTCCTTGGTCGTTTCGCCTCCGCCACCGGTCGGCTGTTCGCGGTCCGTGGTCACGAACCAGATCCTGGCCTGCGGGCACGCGTCGCGGACCGCCGCGAAGGCCGCCACAGTGCGCTGCACGTAAGGCTGCTCGCGCAGTGCTGGTACCAGCAGATGGAGTACCGGTGCGGCTCCCGCCGCATCGGCGCTGCGGGGCGCTGCCTGCGGTCTGAGCGCGGTCTTCGCGGTGGCCCAGGCGCGCAGCAATGTAGCGGCCTCCCATGCGAGGTGGGCAGCGACGGCGGCGGTGGCGAGACGGCGGATCTGTTCAGCGGGCGTGGATGGCATCGGGCCGTCCTTCCAGTACGGCTGCGAGGAGCTGAAGCCCGCGCGCGTACAAGGCGAGCTGGCGGCCGGGATTGTCATGATGCAGCGGCACCATCGACAGGAACTGGATGGCCTCCAGCAGCTTCACTTCGGGCAGATCACAGCCGAGTTCGGCGAGGATCTCGTCGCCAAGGTCCGCGAGCAGGCCCGGCCGCGGGAAAACGCGCAGCTCCCACCGTGCCGGCCCGCACGGGCTCAGCGAGAACAGGTCCGCGCTGAGCGAGTCATAACCGCCGGCGTAACTCTGCCTGAGCTTGGCCAGGTCATAGCGCAGGTCGCCGCCGCGCGAATTGCTGAACGTCGTGCCCGGGTCCACGAGCTTGAAAAAGCCGTGGTGGCGGGCGAGCAGGATATTGGAGAACGTCATGTCACCGTGGATCGTGCAGCTCTGTCCCGCCGTTGAGGACAGGGCGCGAAGCGCGCGGATGGCATCCGGCCACAGCTCATCGAAGCTGGCCAGCTCGGTACCGTTGATGGTCAGGCGCCTGTCGCGCAGTCGCCGCCAATCGGGCCATCGTTCCAGGCGCCGTTCCGTCTTGATGATGTACTTCCGCTCGCACCAAGCTGGCAGCGCCGGGTCCGGCTGGCGGGTCGGTCCCCACAACCGCGCCTCTACCGTTTCGAGCAGGCTCCGTAGCAGGAAACGCCAAGTACTGGCCGGCAAGGGCTCGTACAGCAGAATCTGAGACAAGCTCGGATAGTCAAGCAGTTCTATGCGGTACCAGCCTTCGCCGGCTCCGAGCAGTCGCGGGGCCAGCCCTGCCGCCGTGTCCGGAAGCTCCCGGTACCAGCGCGCCTGAGCTGCCATGAGCGAAGGCTCTCCGAGCTTGGTCATAGTTCCGTCATCTTCGACGGTGAAGCCGTGGTCGGCACGCCCGGTGAGCGCCGAGCGGCTGGCGCGGAGGTAGCGATCGTAGGAGCCCAGATCCCGCCATCCCGCTACCGTTACCGCTGTCAGCTGATGCCGCGCCCCGTAGCGCGCCAGCAGATCGCTGAGTTCCGGCGACCCGGCTGGCTCCGCGAGCAGAGCCCGCAGCAGATCCGCGTCGCCGAACCGGTACACCCCGGCTACCGCGAGGTCAGAGCGGTCGTCCCGGTCCGGCTTGTCCTCATAGCCCGAGATCCTGCCTGCCTGATCGACATGAGCAACGCAGAACTCGCGCACCGAATCGACCGCGCCCACGCCGACCGCATCCGTCGGGAAGCCCGCCAGATCCTCAATCAGGGTGTCGGCGAGAAGCACAGTGACGTCGCCGGGCTGAATCTGCCCGGCCGCGGCGGCGAGCGCATCGAGCGGCCCAGATGGCCGGAGCTGAACCGCGAACCTGAACTCGACGTCCGCGTGGGCGAATACGTGGTCAACCAGCCTTCTGACCGGGCTGTCCTCGCCTGCGGCATGGACCACGACTATCCGGCGAACGCCCTCGCCGAGCAGCTGGCGTACCTGCGTCACAATCGCGGGAAGTGCGCCTACCCCAATTAACGCCTTGGGCCTGCCCTGTGCCACCACCGCGATGCGGGTTCCGAGTCCCGCTGAGAGGATCACCGCCTGCCGGTAACCCTCACGGTTCCCGCCGCCGGGCTCGCCTGACAGTCCGTCACTGTCCACGGCCAACCGCCTCTTCCTCCCTGCCTGAGCCGCATCGGCCGCGCCGATGGCGTGGCCGTGGCGCTAGTCGCTTCCTTCAACCACGCCTGGCGCTCATGACCCAGCATGACGTGAAGCCCAGCGACAGCGGGTAAGTAAGCGGGTCAAATGACATCTTGGCCGACCTTAACACTTTTGGCGAACCGACGCGGTTGCGCGCTCGGCCCGGCGATTCGCCTGCCATACGAATCCGGCAATTCATCACATTAGTTACTGGATTACCAGGTGAACGTGAAAAACAGCCTCCCAAGCCGGATTTCCCTTACAAAGGGGCTCGCGCTAACCGACAGCTGACAGGTAGCTGACACGCGCCTGACAGTGGCGGGCGCCGCCCGGACGGCCAGCGCCCAGCCGTATGCCGGGGCGCCGGTTTCGCGGGCGGGCCGGCAGGAGTCCACGGCGGAGGTGTTCCCCGGACGCGGTTCCGGCGGATTTGGTAGGCGAGCGGCGCGGCGCAGGTGGCCGGGCCGGGAACGGAGGCGGGCAGTTGGCTCGATGGCAGGGGTACGGTCCGGCCTGGCGCCGGGCGGTGGTGCGAGTTCGGCCTGGCAGGTGCGCCGGCCGGTCGGCTGGTCGTTTGGGGGGCCGTCTTGAACGGCCGGGGCAGTGGCCGGGGCCGGGCCGGGCGTTCGGGCTGGTCAGGGGCGGAATTGACCCGCATGACGGTTCGGGGGCTGAAGACTGATGTCTTCCATTCCACGTATTCCGCGCGGGCGGGTGGGCGTCGATGACGCTGTGGTACTTGCTGCTGCTGCCCGGCTGACTGAGCGTGACAGGTATCTGATCCGGCTGGTTGGCGAGCACCGGGTGCTGACGACGGGGCAGGTGTGCGCGCTGGGGTTCGGCAGCGTGATCACGGCGCGGCACCGGCTGGGGGTGCTGGCGGGGATGGGGGCGCTGCGCCGGTTCCGGCCGCGCCGCGAGGTGGGGTCGGCGCCGTGGCATTACCTGCTCGGCCCGCTCGGCGCGGCGCTGCTGGCCGCCGAGGACCGGGACGAGCGGAAGTGGCTGCCCAGGGTGCGGGAGGACCGGCAGCTCGCTTTGGCCCGCTCGCAGCGGCTGGCCCACCTGACCGGGGTGAACTGGTTCTTCGCCGCCCTGGCCCGCCACGCCCGGCAGGGCGGCGGGGAACTGGCTGAGTGGCTGGGCGAGGCCGGCACCGCCGACCGCTACAACTACCACGCGCGCTCGCGGTACGCCGACGTCGCGCTGCCGCACCCGGACGGGTCGGGGACCTGGGTGGAGGGCGGCCGCGAGGTCACGTTCCTGCTGGAATTCGACACGGGCAGCGAGAACCTGGCCCAGGTCGCGAGCAAGCTGGAGGGCTACGGCCGGATGGCGGAGGGCCTGGCCGGCGCGGAGCTGGCGTGCCCGCCGCTGCTGTTCTGCTTCCCCGGCCCGCGCCGCGAGTTGGCCGCCCGCGGCGCGCTGGCCCGGTGCCGGGACGCGCCCGCGCTGCGGATCGCGACCGCCGCGTTCAGCCCGGAGCAGGTCAGCCCGGCCGGGCCGGTCTGGATGCCGCTGAGCGGGGCCGGCGGCCCGCCGCAGCGGCTGATCGGCCTGGCGGAGGTGATGCCCGACCCGTGGCAGTCCTACCGCGACGACCTGCGCGAGCGCCGCGACCGGATGCTGCGGCCGGCCGGCCGAGACGACCCGGACGGGCCATGACCAGCGGGCCGGTCCCCGGCGCAGGTCCGGGGATGCGGGTGAGCGCCGGGCGGCGTGCGGCCGGGGCGGTCGCGGACTCGCTGCCGGTGGTGCTGCTGGCGGTGATCGCGGGCGCGGGGTCGTTCACCCACATCCGCGACACCGCTGCCGAGCACGGCCAGCGCGGCCCGATGTCGTGGGCTGTCGCGGTGTGCGTGGACCTGACCTGCGTCATGGCCGCCCGGGAGCGGCAGCGCGACAAGCGCCACGGCATAGCGGCCAGGCGCGTGTCGTGGCCCACGATCGTGCTCGCGGCCGGGGTGCTGCTCAGCCTGGCCGCGAACCTGGCCCAGGCCCAGCCGACACCGTGGGGACAGATCATGGCCGCCGTCCCGGCCGGGGCGTTCCTGATCGCGGTGTCCATGCTCGAACGCCGCGTCACCCTCCAGCACCGCCACTACCGGCAGCGGCCAGGTGGCCCGCCCGCGCCTGGCCAGCCGCCGGCGACCGCCGCCGGCGCCGTCCCGCTCGTCCCGGCTGCCGCCTGGCCCGTCCCGGCCGGGGACGGCGCCCCGGGCGGCCACGACGGCTAGGACGGCGCCGCGGACGGCGTCCCGGGGTCGCTTACCGGGATGTCCGGGCCGGGACGCCTGCCGGCACTGGTCCCGGACGCGGTCCCGCCGCTCGTGCGGGCCGCCCGGCAGGCCGCTGCTGGGCATTACCAGGAGCATGGGCAGCCGATCACCCGGGACGCGCTGCGCGCCCGCCTGGGCGTATCGAACCAGGCCGCCTCGGCGCTGCCGCGCCAGATCCGCCAGGACGGCGAGGGCACGTGAACGACGCGGCGGCCCGGCCCGCGTCCCGCCGCTCCCGCCCTCGTCCCCGGCGCGTCCCGCCGCCCGTGCGCCGTCCCGCCCGTCCCGGCCCGCCGCCGGCGAACGCCGCTCAAGCCGGCGGAACCGGGCCGCCGGGTGCTGCCGGCGCCGAGACCGCGCACGAGGCGGCGGCGCGGATCGCAGCCAGCCTGCCTCCCCTGACCGAGCAGCAGCGTGACCGGCTCGCGCTGCTCCTGGGCGGCGTGCGTCCGGGCACGCCGCGCCCCGGCCAGTACGACGCGGCGGCATAGCCCCGGCCCCCCAGCTTCCGCTGAAGGGGCCGGGTGTACGTCGTCAGCGGGTGGGGCCGCGCGGCCGGGGCGGGCCGGGCCTGCGCGCGGGCGGCGGCGCGTGCTGGCCGGTGCCGGACCTGGCCGGGGCGGCACCCGGCGCTGGCGGGCCGGCGGGGAACGACGCCGCGGCGAGCGTGGCGGCGCGTGCCCGCAGAGAGGCAGGCCGGGCGAGGTAGCGGCAGGCGCGGATGTGCCCGGCGCCGGCTGCGGCGGCGGCCTGGGCCGCGCGGCGCTGGGTGTCGCGCAGGACGGCGACGGTTTCGGCGAGCGCGGCGAGCCGGGCGAGCAGCACCAGCGGGGTGAGCGCCGGGTCGCCAGTGACCCGGGAACAGGCGGCGATGAGGCGGGCGGCGTGGCGGAGCTGGCCGCCCGCCTCGGTGGGGGCGGGCATCCGGGCGTGCGGCGGGCGCGCGGCGCGGTCGTAGGCGTCGGCGGCCTCGGCCAGGATCTGGCTGCCGAGCGCGGCGCCCGCGGTGCGCAGGACCCCGGCCGCCGCCCAGGCCGCGTCAGCCGCGCCGGCCGGATCGGTCACGGCGAGCAGGCGTATCCGGGCGGTCGCCTCGGCGGCAGCGCGGGCCGCCTGGTCCCAGATCGCGTTCCGCCCGGCGGCGGTCAGCCGGTCCGGGCCGGGGCGCGGCGGGCCGGGCCGGGCACCGCGCCACCCGCGGCAGAGTTTCGGCCAGGTGAGGTCGGCGGCGAGCTTGCCGCCGGAAAACCAGACCGGCCCGCCGTCCCCGCCGGTATCGCCCGGCAGGGCGACCGCGTACCCGGTCACCTCCCCGGGGCTGGTGACGCTGTAACGCGGGCGGACCAGGACGCCCGCCCGGTCCAGGCGATCGAAGAACTCACCTTCGCTTGCCGACGCGGCGGCGGCGGTCGCGACCTCGCGGCGCAGGGTGACCCTCGGCGGGCCGGGCAGGCGGCGGCGGGCGGCTTTCTCGTTCTCAGCGCGGGTCGGGTGCCGGTGGGCGGTCCGGTCGGCCGCCGCGGTCGGCGCCAGCCCGTGCCGGGCCTCGGCGGCCAGGCACGCGTCACGGACCCGGTACCGGTCGTTATGCAGGCTCGGCCTGCCCCGGTCCTGCCGGGCGAGCATCGCCACGATGTGAACGTGGTCTTCGGCGTGCTGCACCGCGACCCACCGGACCGCGTCATCCTCCTGTCCCCGGGGAGACAGCCCGGTCCGGTCCATCACATCCTGCGCGATGACAGCCCACTCATCATCGGACAGCATCTTGTCGCCAGGAGCGGCGCGCAGCGAGCAGTGCCAGACCGGCCGCGCGTAGCCGCGCTCGCCCATCGCCGCGTGCGGCTGGTTCAGCAGCCCGTTCAGCCGCCGGAAATCACGCCCGCCATCTTCACGCAGAGGCGGTTCCAGCTCGGCGGGATGCCGCCACCCAGCGACGATGTGCGGGTCTGTGTGCTCATTAGCCCGGCCCGGCCCGTACAGGTACCAGATCAGCGGCTCCACACGAACCCCGCGCGGGGCCGTGATCTTCCCGATCACCGCGCCCGCCCGGTCCGCAGGTCCAGCCGCCTGGCCCCCGGTCCGCGGGCACTGGTCCCCGGTCCGGGCCGGCTTCCCGGCGGTCCGGACCGCGGGGCTGGTGGTCCGGCGCGCGGTCCGGGCGCGGCGGACGGGTTCACGGAAGGCAGTGCCTCACCCGCTCGGCCACGTCGTCCAGGTGGCGGGCACGGGCGATGCTCTCGGCGGCGCAGGCGGGCAGGTCCCCGGCCGGCTGGCCGGTGGCGTGCATCCGGGCCACGGCCTGGTTCAGGTTCACGCCGATCCGGCGGACCTGCCCGGCCGCGCGGATCAGCTCCGACAGCGCGTCCCGGAGCAGATCCCCGCCATTCCCGGCGGCGGGTCCGGCTCCCCGCGCGGCCCGCATGGCGGCGCGGGCGGCGTAGGCGCCGCGGGCCAGCCCGGCGTGCCCTGCCGCGGCGTCCAGCTCGGCCAGCTCCTCATCGCTGAGCGCGAACCGGACCGTGCGCAGCCGGGGGCGGGGCTGGCGCGGGCGTCGCCGGCGCCGCGCGGCCGTGCTCGCGTCGCTCACGGGAAACCACCGTCCATTCTCTCGGCGCGGGTTTCCGCCGGGTTTCCCGGCGGTGCTCTTTTGCTTTATCCCCGGCCCTGTCCGGGGGTTTCAGTATGCATGGTGGACCGCGCCCGGTCCACTCATAAGGTGCCGTTAAGAGATATCTCGCTCCGCCCTCTGCGGCGATTCCCGGGCTGACGCGGAATAGCCGCTGCGGTCCGCGCCGCCCGTCCCGGTTCCGCGCCCGCAGCACGGGCCTTGCCACCCGTGCGAACCTGGTTCCCGCACGTCACCCTTCCGGCAAAGGTCCAGTTCAGAGGGATCTACCAGTATCACCAGGTGGTGTTCAGTGCGGCTCGCTGGTGCGGAGAGCGGGCTAGGCTCGCCGGGTGCGGCGTGGTGATTCCGGGTGCCGCGAATTACTGTTACCGGCAATTCTGTGCCGGTGGTGTGCAGGCTTTCGTATCTACTGCTAATGGTGCTGACGAGTTGCTATCCAGTGGTGCCAGAACTGGCCCTGTGTGGCCATTTTTGAATTTGCGGTAAAGGCGGCTGCGGGCATAATCTGCGGGCAGGGAAAGTGGCTCACCGGAAATCGTGAAAGGGGGCCGTGATGACAGGGGCCGCGACCACCCCGGTGCCGCAGGCGGCGCGGCGCCGGGACCGGGACCGCGCCGTCCCGGCGGGCGCCCTGCGCCCGGCCGGGCACGGCGCTGACGCGGAGACCGCGCATGAGGCGGCGGTGCGGATCGCGGCCGACCTGCCGCCGCTGACCGACCAGCAGCGCGACCGGCTCGCGGCCCTGCTCGGAACCGTCCGCCCCGCGACACCGCGCCGGCGCCCGGCCGCCGCGTAACAGCAAGGGATGCGCCTTGATGGGATGGCAAGACGATGACGGGCGGCACGAGGGCCGGGCCGCCGCCGAATGGGCCGACGGTCGGCTGTCGGCCGGATCGTGCGCCGACGGCGCGCTCATCAACGGACCGGACCTGCATGGCGCGGAGGGCGTGGCGGACGGCCGCGAGGCGATCGGCTGGCGCGGCGTCTGCGAATGCGGGTGGCGCGGTCCGCTCTGGCGCAGGGTCGTCGGCCCCGCCGGAGCCGGCCCGGCCGCCCGGCAGGTCCATGACAGCGAGCCGTCCCGCTGGGGCGACCCGCCGCCCGGCGTCGAGGACGCCATCTGGGCCGAATGGAACAGGGACGTCGAGGTTGGCGCGCGATTGGACGGCCGCTATCGGCAAATGATGCACCTGGCGTATGGCCAGGCGGACACGATCTTCGCGGCGGACGAGATCATCGCCGAGTCCGTTCGGGAGACATTCGCCGGCGCGATCACGCGGATGCTCGTCGTACCGCAGGCGGTCAATCTCGAACTCGCCGGGACGTTCACCCAGGTGCCCGGCTCGGGTCATCGGCTGCTCGCCGTGCAAAGCTCGTTCAACCTGAAGAAGGGCCTCCCGCTCCTGATCGAGGTGCTCGGACTGCTGTCGCACAAGTACCCGGACATGACGCTGACCGTCGTCGGTCACGACGACACGCCCGACGCGGCAAACGAGCGCAAGCTCCGTGCACTAGCGACTGACCTCGATGTCCTCGACCGGATTCGGTTCGTCGGGCATCTCACGCATGTCGAGACCCTCGAACAGTTGGCGAGCCATGACGTGTTCGTCGACCCGCGAGTCATCGATAGCTTCAGTTCCTGCGTGTACGAGGCCATGGCCATCGGCATTCCGGTCGTTGCGGCGGACACCGGGTGTAACCGCACCGCGTTGGGTGACGACGAGGACTCGCTGTTCCCGCTCGGCGATGTCGCCTCCCTCGCCGAGCGGGTCGATCGCCTGCTCGGCGACCCGCGGCAGGCGAGGGCGCGGGGAAGCGTCGGCCGACGCCGGGCCGATAAGATGCGATCGTACGTCGGCGTGGACGCTGTAACAGACAGGCTTGCAGAGGCGTACGCCAGCGGAAGGTGCAGACAGTGACCGACAGCGCCGCACGAACGGTCGTGGCGTTCGACCTGGATCTGACGCTCGCGGACACTCGCGCGGCTACATCGGTCGCTCTCGAGGAGGTCAACCGTGTGCTCGAGGTCACTATCGACGTGGCCGAGTTCATCGAGCGACTTGGGCCTCCTATCGGGCTGGGTATCCATGAGGTCGAGACCGACGCCGGCTTGGACGTTGATGAGCGAGATGTTGTGGCCGATCATGTCGTGGAGATCGCGGGCCATCTGGAGGCGCTCCTCGCTGGCCTGGCGGCGGGCGTCGAGTGCCCGGGTGGCGAGGGTCGCGACGCTCCGCTCCCGGCGCAGCCGGATGACCTCGGCCGCGATCACCAACACGGACAGCCAGCCGGCCAGTGACAGGGCGAAGGTGAGCGACACCCCCGGGTTGCCGTAGACGAGCGGGACCAGCCATACCGAGCAGAGGTAGCCGACCGCTATCACCACCCAGGCGGCCCGCCGGTGGCCGACAATCGCGGCGAGGAAGAACGCCACGATCAGGCTGAGGTTGGCCGACCACGCCCCCGACGGGGTGAGCGTCGCCGCGAACGCCACCCACAGCACGGCGACAGGCCAACGGCGCCAGAACACCAACGCGAGCGGCCCGATGACCAGCAGCAGCCAGTCCGCCGGGCCGAGATGCTTGGTCGGGCCGTGATGGCCGGCCACGGTGGCCGCCGCGCCGGCGAGCTGCACCGCGAGGAGCACGGCGGGCAGCGTCAGGTCACGGCGCCAATCGAGCCCGTCTAGCCAGCGAGAAGGGCGGCCGGTGTGCTGACCGGGGCGGCGGGCTGGGTGGTCCACGTGGTCCATCCTGGCTCAACGTACCGGCCCGGTCGCAGCGCCGCATCGGTCTACGAGCGGCTCCAGGGCTGCGCTCACCGACGTACACAGACGGCGCCGGCTACGCCCGTCGACGTAGTTCACAAGCCGCTCCTCGCCCGACGACACAGCGGGCCTGAGCTGTCACCATCATCGTCATGGACCACCACGCCGATCCTAACGAGACCGCCAGGCGGCCGTCATGGCAGTGATCGAGGTCGACGCGCTCACCAAGCGCTTCGCCGGCCTGACCGCCGTCGACCAGGTCAGCTTCACCGTCGAGCGGGGCAGCGTGGTCGGGTTTCTCGGCCCGAACGGTGCCGGCAAGACCACCACGCTGCGCATGCTCCTCGGCCTCGTCACCCCCACCTCGGGCACCGCCACGGTTAACGGGCACCCCTATGCCGACCTGACCGAACCCCTCCACATCGTTGGCGCGGTCTTGGAGTCGTCGCTTGCCTACTCTGGGCGCAGCGCCCGCAACCACCTCCGCATCGCCGCCCTCATGGGCGACGCCCCGCCCGGACGGGTCGACGAGGTGCTCGACCTCGTTGACCTGGCCGGGGTCGCGGACCGTCGGGTCGGGCAGTTCTCTCTCGGCATGCGCCAACGGCTCGCTCTCGCCACCGCCTTGCTGTGCGACCCGGAGATCCTAATCCTCGACGAGCCCGCCAACGGGCTCGACCCCGAGGGCGTTCACTGGCTCCGCACCCTGCTCCGCCGCCTGGCCGACGAAGGGCGCAGCGTGCTCATCTCCAGTCACATTCTCGCCGAGGTCGCCCAGACCGTCGACAGCGTCGTCATCTTGGACCGGGGCCGGCTCGTCACCCAGTCCACTCTGGCCGAGCTCACCGCCGGAGGCGCCCACGTCGTGCGGGTCCGCACCCCCAGAGCCAGCGACCTCATCGAGCTGCTCACCGCCCGAGGCGCCACCGCACACGTCGTCTCAGCCGACTGGACAGAAGTCACCGGCGCCACCAGCGAACAGATCGGCACCCTCGCCGCCGAGCACGCCATCCCCATCTTCGAGACCACGACCGAAGCCGCCGACCTCGAGGACATCTTCCTCCGCCTCACCGCAAACGCAGAGCGAACCGAGGTGACCCAATGACCCGGCTCATCCGCACCGAACTCCTCAAGCTGGCAACCATGCGCCTCACCTACGGGCTCCTGGCCATCGCCGCCGCCCTCACCGCCCTTTTCTCCCTCCTTGAGAACAACCAAGCCGGTTCCAGCGGCACCGGCGTGCCGCCCATCTCCACCGCGGAAGGACTGCGCACCGTCACCACTGTGACCGGCTTCGCCATGCTCTTCGCCGCCGTGCTCGGTTCTATCGTCGCCAACGGCGAGTTCCGCCACTCCACCGCCACCCTCACCTACCTCGCCACCCCGAACCGTTCCCGGGTACTCGTCGCCAAGACCATCGCCGCCGCCAGCGTCGGGTCGCTGTTCGGGCTCGTAGCCGGGGTCATCGCCACCGGCGTCGGGCTCATCTTCGTCGCCGCTCACGGCGACCACGTCGCCCTCAGCACCGGCACCCTCATAGGCCACATCGCAGGAGCGTTCGTCGGCGCCGCCCTGCTGGCCGCGCTCGGCGTCGCCGTCGGCTCCCAAGTCCGGTCCCAGCTCGCCACCGTCATCGGCATCTTCGTGTGGGCCATCATCATCGAGTCGGCCATCGGCGGCCTCTACACCTCCGCCCGCCCCTACCTGCCCTACACCGCCACCACCCTGGCCGGCGCCAGGCTCGGCAACGCCGCCTTCGGACCCGCCCACGGGCTCAACGGCGGCGGACCACTGCCCTTCCCCGCCGCCGCAGCGCTCATCGCGGCAGTCGCGGTGGCCACGTCGCTGGTCGCGTCCCGCACCACCCTCAAGGGCGACATCACCTGAGAAGACCACCGACCACCGCCGAGGCCCAGCACACACGGACGGTGCTAGTGCCGAACCCGCAAGGAGACAACCCATGCACTACCAGATACTTGCCGCCGTCGGCCTACTCGCCACCACCGCGAAGAGCACCAAGACCTTCCACATCGGCCCGTGGATCATCGTGCCCATCCTCATCCTCATCGCCATCATCGGCACCTCGATCTACGTCATCCGGGACCGGCGCAAGCGCCGCTCCGAGCGGCGAACCAGATGACCAACCCGCCCCGCCCCGCCCCGCCAGCATGTTCCTGCACTTGCTCAACGGCCGATGGACCCGGCCCATCCTCGGCAAGCTCGCCCAAGCCGAATGCCAATACCAAGAGCTGCTCGACGCCCTGGAAGGGGCTTCTCGCAAAGTCCTCACCAATACCCTGCGACGAGCCGAGCGAGACGGGCTCATCGCCCGACACCTCGACGCGGAGCGGGTCGAGAGCGCCATGCACCGGTATCTCGCCTATCCCACACAGGCCGCTTCCTACCTCGCCGGCGCGGATGAGATCGCCACGATCACCGAATGGGTCGACGCCGGCGATCAGCTGGTCCATGACACGCTCACGAGCTGCGGTTCGCTGCGACTTACCCTCGTCCAGCGGGTCGTCGCCGGCCTGCAGGCCACGGCACCTCCACCGCCATGACACCCGAGAACAGGCCGTCACCGCGGTCGGCGTGTTGCACGCGCGTCTGGCTGAGCCGTGGACGCTCAGCTCGTTGGCCGAGGAGGTCCACCTCTCGCGTTCGCAGCTCGTCAGAGCGTTCGACGCCGTAGTCGGCGTCAGCCCGATGGCGTACCTGCGGCAGATGCGCGTCCAGCAGATGGCTCGACTCCTGTGCTCCACTGACCTGTCGGTCGGGGCCGCAGCGCGGTCGGTTGGCTGGACGGATGCGAACTACGCGAGCCGCTGCTTCCACGCCCGCTACCGCATCTCGCCCACCGAGTTCCGGCGCCGACAGGCGACATCACCGCGGCCCTCAGGCTGACGGCAGCGACTCTGGACACACGTCAGGTCCAGGGTTCATCGGATCAGGTCGCGGCCGATATCAGTCTGTTGTTCTGGACCGTGCCGACGCGGGGCTTCCTGGCTGGCGGTGGCTTGGGCTCGGCGGGCGGCGAGCGTGGCGCGCTGGTGGTCGAGCCGCTGGCCTTGGCTGGCCGGGGCTGGGCCGAGAGGGTCAGCAGCGGTGATGTAGTGGCGGTCGCGGTAGGCGGCAATGGTGCGGACCTGTTGCTGCCAGGTAACACGTCGGGCCGGGTCGGTCGGTGGCTGACCGAGGTCGCGTAGCCACGGCTGGCTCTCCTGGATGGCGTGTTCGGTGAGCGTGTCGGCGCGCTGCTCGATCAGCTCGTTCAGGGTGTGGGCCATGTCGGCGGGCATCGACCCGGATGCTTCAGGCAGGAGTCCCGCGACGTAGCGGGGACGACGACGTGGCCTGGTTCCGCCGGCCCGTGCGACGGCCAGCTTGGAGAGGCGGGCGGCGAGCACAGCGGCCGGGTCCTCGGCGCTGTCGAGTCCGCCGGCCCGGACTACCAGCGACAGGAGTTGTTCGGGCTGGCGTCCGTCGGCTTCGGTGCGGCGGAGTTGGGCGATCAGCGAGCCGAACGACTCGCTTTCGGTGACCGCTCCGACCTGCTCTGAACTGAGCCCGCTTGCGGCGACGGCTTCGGCGAAGCGGTCTGCTTGGGCGACCTGGGCGATGGTCTCGTACTCGGCGGCAAGCTGGGCGATGCCCGTCCATACTTCTTGTTCGGCGGCGATCACGTAGCCCGCCACCACCCGCCGGGTCCCGCGGTCGTGTTCCTCGGTCTCGATCTGCTCGACCGCTGCTGCCCGGTCGGCCGGGCCGAGGTCAGGGTCGAGCCGGTCGACCCTCGCAGCTATGCGCTCCTCGACGGTCTTGTGGTGGAAGTAGGGCAGGCCGAGCGGGGCTCCGCTGATCGGATCACGGCCCTGGCCGAGCAGGCGTCGCAGGTGCTCCTCGCATCACGCGCATCGAGACCGTCACACACGCCAGGTGCGAACCTCACGCCGACGGAACCTCGTGGTGCAAGAGGTGTGAACCGGAACCGGCCGGGGCGGGTGGTACGCCGGAGTCGGCTCGCTGCTTGGCTCCGGACCGAGCTGCGACACGCTGCAGGGGACTGTCATATGACCGGTGTGGGGCAACAGTTCTGGACGAGGGGCGCGAGTGCTCGCATATCGGACGCATCGTGGCCTGGTCACTACCCAATACCTTGATGAGGCCGACGAGCTGGCGGACGAGATCGTGGTCATCGACCACGGCCAGGTCATCGCGGCCGGTACCGCTGAGGAGCTGAAAGGCCGGGTCGGCGGGGACGTGCTTGAGTTCACCGTGCCCGACCGGACCCGGGTCGGCGACGCCATGCTGCCGATAGGTTCATTGCGCGGGGCACCGAAGGGCCGGGGCCCGCTCAGGAGGACGAGGAAGTGATGCGGAAGCGAGGAGCGAGCCGGACATGACCGGCTTCAGCGTACGCCTACAGTAGACCTCGCCGGTCTTTCCAGGGCGGGGGAGCCCGTCGATGTTCTCTACGTTGAAGACGCCGGGGTCGGCGCGCTCTTTCTGCTGGGGACGCAGGTAGCGGCCTTCCACCCGCGCTGGGTCGCGTACCGAGCGCGGCTGGCTGTCAAACTTGGCTGTGGCTTTCGACTGCGGACACGATTTCAGCGATCGCCTCGTCGACCGGCACGGCGTTTTTCTGCGCGCCGTTGCGGTACCGGAAAGAGACCGCCTCCCTGGCGACGTCGTCGTCGCCTGCGAGCAGCATGAAGGGGGTCTTCTGCCGCTGCGCGTTACGGATCTTCTTCTGCATCCGGTCATCCGTCGTGTCGACTTCGACCCGGATGCCTTCGGCTCGGAGCCTGGCGGCGACCGCCTCCAGGTAGGGTACGTGCGCGTCGCTGATCGGGATGCCGGTTACCTGCACGGGCGCCAGCCAGGGCGGCAGTGCGCCCGCGTAGTGTTCTAGCAGCACGCCGAGGAAGCGTTCGATGGCCCCGAACAGGGCGCGGTGAATCATGACGGGCTGTTGCCGCGAGCCGTCGGCAGCCTGGTACTCGATGCCGAATCGCTGCGGGGTCTGGAAGTCGACCTGAATTGTGGAAAGCTGCCAGGTGCGGCCGATGGCGTCCCGGGCCTGCACCGAGATCTTCGGCCCGTAGAAGGCCGCGCCGCCTGGGTCGTCCACCGTCTCCAGCCCGGAAGCCTCGGCGGACTCCCTGAGGGCGGCGGTTGCTTCCTCCCAGTCTTCCAGGCTGCCGACGAACTTGTCTTTGGAGTCGTCGCGCGTGGAAAGCTCCAGGTAGAAATCGGTTAGCCCGTAGTCGCGTAGCAGGTCCAGGACGAAGGTCAGCAGGTCGCGCAGTTCCTGGCCCATCTGTTCCCGGGTGCAGAAGATGTGGGCGTCGTCTTGGGTGAGTCCACGCACCCTGGTCAGCCCGTGGATCACGCCTGACCGTTCGTTCCGGTACACGGTGCCGAACTCGAACAGCCGCAGCGGCAGCTCGCGGTATGAGCGGCCCCGTGCCCGGTAGATCAGGACGTGCATCGGGCAGTTCATCGGCTTGAGGTAATAGTGCGCGCCTTCCAGTTCCATCGGCGGGAACATGTCGTCTTTGAACCACTGCAGGTGCCCGGAGGTTTCATACAGCGCCGACTTGGTGATGTGTGGCGTGTTGACGAACTGGTATCCGGCTTCCTCATGCTTGCGGCGCGAGTAGTCCTCCATCACCCGGCGGATGGTGCCGCCTCTGGGGTGGAAAACGGCTAGCCCCGATCCGATCTCGCTGGGGAAGGAGAACAGGTCCAGTTCGGCGCCGATGCGCCGGTGGTCGCGCCGTTCGGCCTCTTCCAGGAGCTTCAGGTAGTTGTCCAGCGCGGCCCTGGACTCCCAGGCGGTTCCGTAAATCCGTTGCAACTGGGGGTTCTTCTCGTTGCCCCGCCAGTATGCCCCGGCGGGCCGCATCAGCTTGAACGCCGGGATGTGTCGGGTGGTCGGCACGTGCGGGCCGCGGCACAGGTCTTTCCAGCGCACTTCGCCGGACTTCGCGTCAAGGTTGTCGTAGATAGTCAGCACGCCCGCGCCGACCTCGGCGGAGGCTTCCTCATCGGCAGCGGCTTCGCTCTTGATGCCGATCAGTTCCAGCTTGTACGGCTCGCCAGCTAGCTCTGCCCTCGCGTGGTCGTCGCTGACCTCGCGCCGGGCAAATCGCTGGCCCTGCTTCACGATCTCGCGCATGCGCGCCTCGATCGACTTGAGATCATCTGGGGTGAAGGGCTGAGGCACGTCGAAGTCGTAGTAGAAGCCGTTTTCTACGGGGGGGCCGATGCCCAGCTTGGCAGTGGGGAAGATCCCCTGCACCGCTTGCGCCATGACGTGCGCGGCCGAATGACGCACTACCGACCGTCCTGCGTCGGAATCGATCGGGACAGGCTGCACGACGTCGCCGTCGCCTGGCTCGTGCGCAAGATCCCGCAGCTCGCCGTTCACCCGGACGGCGATGACATCCCGGTCATCCGCGTACAGCTCAGCAGCACTCGTGCCAGACGTCACCTCACGCTCCGTCCGCTGAGCCTGACGGTCGAGCATGTGGATGCGGATCTGGGACACGGCGTCTCTCTCACGTTGGCGTTGAAGCGGGCGGGTGGACTTCCCAAATGGGAACTCCACCCGATGCTACCTGCGCCCCCGGCTGGGCCGGGGCGAATATCAGCGCGGGGTCTCGCCGCAGATGTGTGGCCAGGGCACCAGCCTGCCGGGCACTACCAGCGCATGTCACGAGTCCCCGGCTGGACATCTGCGGCCAGGGCATTTGCGGCCAGCACTAATGATCTGGGTCCGGTCTGCGCTACAGCGGGAACGGCTGTCACTGCCCTGATCGCTCAACGACGAGTCCCAAATTCAGTGGGGTTGACAGCCTTCTCGTGCCAAACTTAGCTAGCTCATAGTTATCAGTCTGATTCGGGAGGTAATGGGCAATGACAACGGCGGCCCGTGAAGAACTCACTGCGGTCAGCACTGCGACGCCGGAGCCAGGGCACGACGTGGACGCCGAGGTCGTGGTCCCCGCCGCCGAGAAGCTAGGCCGCGACGAGGTCCGCAAGCTGGTCGGAGCGAAGAACGTGATGGGCACATGCTCGGGGTAGGGCCTGCCAGGACACCAGACGAAGATGCGACCGCAGCGTCCGCCGCCGGGCAGAAGGGCAGGACCACGCGATTAGATTTAAGGCATCTGCTCCTGACCGATCCCCCCGGCTGCGGATGGCCCGGTAGCCGGCTGCGGAGCACACGGCGGCCACGAGAGCAGCCAGCGGGCACAGCCGGGCACAAGTCCGGCACCGGACAACCCTCCCGATGAGCCAGCGGCAGCGGACACGCTGCACTGGAACCTTTTCGCATACCCCGTAGCGGTCGGCACACGGCGTTATGTCTTCCTGACTGACATCCGATCCGTCCTGGAGGTTAACGAAGCGACGTTCCGCGACCTTCAGGACGCCAGGGGCAGGGCCGTGCCTGACGGTATCCCGCCTGACCGGCTGGATCGGTTCCTGAACCTTGGCCTGGTGCGGAGAACACCTGCCCGCCGTCAGTTCGAGGCCGTCTTCCCGCAGCAGATGCAGGCCCGGCAGGAGAACAAGCTGCTGCATCTGATCACGTCATACACGTGCAACCTGACCTGCTCCTACTGTTTCATGCTGGCAGACCTCGGCGACCACGGCAGGGCACTGCTGAGCTTTGAGGATGCGAAGAAGGGGATCGACCTGTACTTCGGGTCCCCGTACAGGCCCGACAGCGTGATCCATTTCTATGGCGGCGAGCCGCTGCTGCATCCCCAGCTTGTTGACGACTGCCTCGCCTACATCCACGAGCGCTACTGCGACACCGTGATTCCCAAGATCATCACGAACGGGACCGTGCACGGGCCGCGTGTGCTCGACCTGCTCCGCAGGTACGGCTTCGACTTGTCGGTTTCGGTGGACGGCGACAAGCAGGCTCACGACGTGTTTCGCGTCGATCATCGCGGCAGGAGCACGCTCGCGAAGACGGTCGCCGGTATCCGGGCATTCGAGGAGATCGGTTATGACCCGAAGGTGCTGATCACCGTCGGGGAGCACAACATCCGTCGGCTGCCCGAGGTCGTGGAGTTCGTGCTGAGCCTGCGGCCCCACGCGATCGCGCTGAACTTCCCCAGGGAGCTTCCGCAGGGCGACACCGGCCTCGGCGGCGAGATCAGCGATCCCGCGTTCTGGGTCGGGCAGTACGAACGCTGCCTGGAGCTGTGCTTCGAGCGGCACATTCCGGAATTGTACTTCGCGGACATGCTGTTCGCCTACCTGTCCGGCGAGCCGGTCCTCAGCCCGTGCGCAGCCTGTGGCAGCCAGGTAAGCGTCGGGCCGGGTGCGAAGGTGGGTCCGTGCCAGGCGTTCGTGGCCGCTGGCATGTTCTCCGAGCCCGCGGAGGGGTACCAGCAGAAGCGGGCAGATGGCCCGTTCGCGCCGTGGCAGAACGTCAGCAAGGCCACGTCACGGAAATGCTCATCCTGCCCCATCTCAGCGATCTGCGGTGGCGACTGCAGTTTCGACCGGTACAACCGGACGGGATCTTTGCTGGAACCACTTCCGTTCCATTGCGACCTGCGGCTGCGTATGGCCGACCACCTTCTCAGGCGCCTGGTCGCCGGGCAGCCGGCCGGGTTCGCGGCCACCGGCTGACCAGAACTGGATACGGGCAGAGGGCAGCGGCATGAGCACCAGCGCTGATGACAGCAGACCCGGCGAGCGAGTAAGCGGCGGGCGTGCGCAGCTTCCCCGCACCGGGCCGGGACCGTACGCGGTGGCAGATGGGCGCGTCCTGACTGATGGGCTCGAAGTCGTTGTCGCGGCGCACTGCAACCTCCGCTGCCGAGCATGCGCTTATCTCTCGCCGGTCATGCCACCCATGACCGTCCCTCCGACGCAGATCGAGAGGGACCTGTCGGCGCTAGCGCGGTATTTCCACGCCTCGGAAGCCCGTGTGCTGGGCGGCGAGCCACTGCTGCATCCTGAGCTGGTATCAGTTCTCAAGGCGATCCGGGCATCCGGTGTCAGCGACACGATCCGCATCGTCACCAACGGGCTACTGCTTGCGCGCATGCCAGCCGGATTCTGGCAACTGGCAGACGAGGTCAGCGTCTCCGTATACCCAGGACGGCATCCCGGAGAGGACGTCATCGCCGTGGCAGCCCGAATGGCCGAAAAACACGGCGTGCGGCTACGGATGAAGTGCTTCCGTTACTTCCGCGAGTCCTACTCGGAACTCGGCACCCGTAACGCCCCGCTGGTCGAGCGCATCTACCGGACCTGCCAGATGGCCAACGTCTGGCGCTGCAATACCGTCCTGACCGGCCACCTGTACCGCTGCCCGCAAAGCGCCTTCCTGGCATCAATCATCCACGAGACAGGTCCAGGCGGCGGCCCGCCCGAAGGACTCCCGATCACCAATTCTCCGGGGTTTGCCAGGCGGCTCCTGGAGTTCCTTGAGTCCCCGGAGCCACTCGGTGCCTGCGCCAACTGCCTGGGCAGCGTCGGCCGCCTGTTCAGGCACGGGCAGACCCCACGGCCGGAATGGCGGACCCAGCAGCAGCACCACACCGAGGAGCTGGTGGATTGGGAGCATCTCGACACGCTGGAACGCAACCCGGGTGCGCTGGTGCGTGACACTTCCTTCCTTCCCGCCCCGATCCCTCCCGCACCGATACGAAGATAGGCAGAACCTGGAGATCATCGGGCGGCTGTACCACCTGAGCTGGCCGCGTGCCCGCAGTCGCGCTGTGGAGCTGCTGGAGGAATTCGACCTGGTCGATGCGGCGGACCGGCCGGCGAAGACCTTCTCCGGCGGCATGCAGCGCCGCCTGGACCTGGCCGCCAGCCTGGTCGGCCAGCCCTGGGTGCTGTTCCTGGATGAGCCGACGACCGGACTGGACCCGCGGTCCCGGCTGGGCATGTGGGACATCATCCGGTCGCTGGTGGCCGGCGGCACGACGATCCTGCTCACTACCCAATACCTTGATGAGGCCGACGAGCTCGCGGACGAGATCGTGGTCATCGACCACGGCCAGGTCATCGAGGCGGTGCGTCGCCTGGACGGCGCTGGCGTGCAGACGCAGGGCCTCGCGCTGCGCCGGCCGTCCCTCGACGACGTGTTCCTCGCACTGACCGGGCACGCGGCCGAGGAGGAGGGCCAGCCGGGCCAAGGCCGGCGCGGCCGCAGCCGGTCCGCCAAGAAGGACACCGCGAGGGCAGCGTCATGACCGCCATCGCCATCAAGGCCGGCGCTCCGGGCCTGCTCACCCGGGCCCGCTGGGCGGTGAGCGACACGCTCACCATTGCCCGGCGCAACCTGCTGGTGTGGATGCGGGTCCCCGCCTACATCATGTTCACCGTGATCCAGCCGGTGATGTTCGTGCTGCTGTTCCGCTACGTCTTCGGCGGCGCGATCCCGGTCAACGTCCCGGGTGGCTATGTCAACTTCCTGATGCCCGGGATCATCGGCCAGACCGCGGCGTTCGCGTCGTTCGGCACGGCCATCGTGCTCGCGCAGGAGTTGCAGAAGGGCGTGACCGACCGGCTGTGGTCGATGCCGATGGCGCGTTCCGCGGTGCTCGCCGGCCGCCTGGTCGCTGATACCGGGCGGATGCTCCTCACGATCCTGATCGTCGTCGCGGTGGGTTACGCGGTGGGTTACGCGGTCGGTTTCCGGTTCGAGAACGGCGTTGGCCCGGTCATCTGCATGGTCGTGCTCGCCACCGTGTTCGGCCTGGCGATCTGCTGTATCGCCGCGTACACGGGGCTGGCCATCGGGAATGAGGAGTCGGTGCAAGCGTTCGGGCTGATCTGGTGTCGGGCACCATCCATTGCGGCACCGATCCCGGCGGCCCGTGCAACGTGCCGAACGGCATCGGCAGCGGGCTGCGTTCCTGCTCCGGCTGCCAGGCTGGGTATCACACGTCCACGATGATCCTCGACTGTACTAACTGATCTTGATTGTATCGCGTAAGTGCAGGTCAACGTACCTGATACCAACAATAGTGGTATCAGCCGAGCACGCATGGTGAAGATCATCAACGAGCCCTGGCTTGTTCGCGCTCCATTATCGCATCACTCAGATGCTCAGGGCTTTCCTCATTGATCACCTGCCTGTAATCCTCGGACCCCCAAGGCCGGGCGCACCAGACAGCAGGCCCAATGGCATGCGGGACATACCAGACCTGCCAGCGCGGGTGCTTGGCTTCAAGTTGGATTACCTGTCGCGTGAAGCTGTTCTCCATGCAGGAGATCTTAGACGGTGTAGACGGTGTGAGGCAAGATGTACGGCCTAGTGCGTGTGGACGGGATGCGCAGGTCAGGCTGTGTTGGGCATGATCAACATGTGCCACGTTCTGAGGAACTGCCGAGTGCCAGGGTTGAGTCTGACCTAAAACGCCGCCTGGCTTCTACTGAGTGGGCCAGTGGAGATGCCTTGCCACCTGTAGCTGAGCTTGCCAGCCACTACGGTGTTGCGCGTGGCACTGTGGCGAAGGCACTACGCCGGTTGGCGAATGCTGGTCTCGTGCGTGTGGTTCCTGCTTGGGGGACTTTCAAGGTTTAAAGCGCTGAAACGGTGGTCCAGGCCGGCAGCACGCTCCAGGCGCTCGGCCTGACGCTGATCCTGGCGCGCCACGGCCCGCGGCCCTATCGGGCCGCGGGCCGTGAACCAGGTCGGTGGCCTGGTCCGGCGCTCCGTCAGGCGGCGGAGCGCCGTCCAGCGAGGATGCGACGGATGTCCGCGGTCTCCTCCTCGCTGTGCCGGTCGAGGATGGCCTCCAGGTCGTTGAGGTCGGCTGGCGACGTGTAGCTCGCCAGCTCGCGCTCCAGCGACTTGCGTGTGGCGCGCGCGGCACGGGCGTCGCGAAGCTCGTCCCGGAGCGCGGCCCACCGCGGGCTGACTGAGCGGGTAATGCTCGGCATGGTCCTGTCCTTAGGCTCGGGGCTCTTCTCCTAGTCTCATCGACCACGAACCATGCGTCCAATGCCTAGATAGCAAGTAATCCATGAGTACACATCATGGATGGGGGATCGGTCATGGACAAGGACCTGGTCGGCCAGGTGGTCGACATCGCTCAGCGGGTGGTCGCCAGCGGGGCGATCTCCGCGAACGGGCATGGCAACGTGAGCGTGCGCGTCCCGGGCGCGGCGGAGATGTACTTCACGGCCGGCTCCTCGCTGCGCAACCACCCCGCGTCGGCTGTCGTGCGGGTCGGGCTGGACGGGGACCCTGCTGGAGGGTGACCTGCCGCCCATCCAGGGCGTTGTGGTCGCGATGCACACCGCCATGTATGCCGACCACCCTGATGTCGGCTGTGTCCTGCATACCCACTCGCCGTACGCGACGGCCTACGCCGCGGCCCGCCGTCCGATCGGGTGCTGGGTGGAGGCCCTGGCCATGTTCGGGCTGGCCACTGGGGTGCCGGTGACCGACTACCAGCCACGCGGATCTGACCAGGCGGTAGCCGGCATCCGGGGGTCGGTTGTCCCGGGTGTTCCCGCGGTGCTGCTGGCGAACCACGGGGTGCTGGTATTCCATCGCACCCCGGAGCTGGCCATCATGGTCGGCGGGGTGGTCGAGGAGGCCGCTCAGGCAGGCATCAACGCAGCCGCGCTGGGCGGCCCCGCCGAGATACCCGCGGATCTGCGGGCCGCTGCCCTGCAGCGCGCGATGACCTTCGACAGCCGGGGAACAGTGCACGCATAGGGACACCGCCGCCGCTCCCGGCGCGGGTCTAGGAAACGGGCGCGTGCGCGAGCGCGTGCACCCATCTCAGGCCGCGTGGTGGCCGGGCAGGCTGGGCCTGATGCCCCGCCCAGGTGCGCCCTGCGCCGTTGCTTCCTGGTCGGCTGCGCCGTGGGCGTTGCCAGTGCCCGGAGGATCCGGGTGACTGGTGATGAGCAGTTCAGTGCAGGCACTGACCGCGAGCAGGACCGCCTCCGGATCCCCGTGCTCCACCCGGAGGCGGACCGGGGCGCCCACCCCATAGGGGCACTGCCGCCGGGTGAACTCGCCGAGCTTCACCCTGGCCATGATCGAGACCGCGGCGTCCTCTTCGTCGGCAATAATGCAGATGACGTCGAGCGTGGCATTGCGCTGCCGCGCCTGGGAGGCGGCCTGCTGGAATGCCGCAGCCGAGTCCGCGGAGCCGTCCACGACGACCGCGACGCGCCGGGGGCCCGGCCGTTCCTGTGCCTCGCTGATCAAGGCCATTGTCGTCTTCTCCTCGGTCGGCCTGCTGTCTGGTGATTCCAGGCTCGCGCGTGTCGCGCGCCCCGGCCAGAGGCCGGAGGGCCTGCTCTGGGGGGACCTCGGACGCCACATTCGGGGGGCTGTCAGCCTGAGCCGGCCAGCCCGGCTTCCAGCTGAGGGCTGACGCCTGCCGCAGCGCCCTGCCCGGGATGCCAGGTGCAGGCGATGCCAACGGCTGCGACCCGGCCTGTGCCAAGCAGCATCCGCAGCGCGCCGGCGACCTGGGCCAGGGCCGCTCCGCCCGGGGCGGGGTAGCGGAGGCCGGGCACCTCGGCCGGGTCAGCGACGTCCAGGTCGAGATGCACGTACAACGGGCCGTCCGGCAGGCCCGCGGCGCTCAGGCTCGCGACCTCACTACGGCGGATCCCGGCACTCGCCAGGTAGCTGGCCTCAGGCGGGTCCAGGTCCCGTGCCCCGGCCAGGAGGACCTGTCTCTCCGGCACTGGCCGCAGCCCGAGCCGGGCGGCGATCAGCTCGGGCCGGTAGCCGACCAGCAGGCGCAGCGGCAGGCCGCCGAGGTAGCCGGAGGCCGTTGTCTCCAGGGTTTGCACGTCACCGTGCGCGTCGAGCCAGACGATGCCGGCCGCCAGGCCTGCGCGCTGCAGCCCGGCCATGGTGCCCAGCGCTGTCGTGCAGTCTCCGGAGACCACCACTGGGCGGACGCCACGTCCGGCAGCACCGGCCACCGCCCCGCCGACCAGGGAGTACAACGCGGCCAGCCGCTCCCACACCGCGCCGCGGGGCAGATCCGCGGTGATCATCTCACCGGGCCGCAGTGGGAGGTCCAGGTCGGGCAGGTAGTCATCAAGGTGGTAAGGGACCTGGATGACGTGCATACCGCAGGCTAGCTGAACGTCGCGGTAGAGCGGGCCCCGCCGGTCCGGAGAGATCAGTCACGGCTCAGCCGCAGCGCGAGCTTGGGACAGACCCGGATGGCCTCCCCGGTCTCCGCCTCGAGGTGACCAGGCACCGCGCCGGGCCGGATGATCGGGAAACCCCAGTCGTCCAGGCTGATCAGCTCGGGAAGGATCTCAGCGCACAGCCCGCGGCCGTCGCAGGCGATGGGATCGACCCGGAGCCTGGCGCCCGTGGTCATGGCTGCCGCCTCGGCGGCACCGGCAGCAGCCCTGCCTTCCTGATGCCGCAGCACCAGCCTTGCGCGTGCTGCTCCAGTTCGGCTGCGAAGACGGTGCGGGCGCTGCTGATCAGCCGGACCACCCCGTCAGGGTGGCTGCAGGCCCCGCGCCCGTCCACCTGGCCAAGCCACCGGTTCAGCATTGCGAGGCTGGACGTGCGGCCCTCGGCGAGCCGCTGGAACTCCCCGGCGACCGCGTCCAGGCCGAACAGGCACGGCCCGCACTGGCCCGCCGACTCGTCCGCGAGATAGCGCGCCACCCTGGCGGTTTCCGCGAGCCCGCAGGCGTCGTCGGGCAGCGCCGCGATCAGTCCGGCGCCGACGCCGGCGCCCAGTGGCGCAAGGCCCGCTGCGGAGAGGGGCGCTGCCGCCGCTTCGGACGCGTCGACCCAGCGTCCGAAGTAACCGCCTATCAGCAAGGCCTGAAGCGGCGCGGAGGCGCCGCCGGCCAGGCCGAGCACCTCCCCGACCGGGGTGCCAATGGCTATTTCGTGGACGCAGGGCTCGCGCACCGCCCCCAGGATGGTGACCAGCATCGTGCCAGGCTCCGCTGCCGTGCCGACCGCGCGGAACCACGATGCGCCGTAGCGGCCGATGAGCGCCAGGTGGGCGAGGGTCTCGACGTTCTGCACGAGCGTCGGCCGCCCGCCCAGCCCGCGCTGCGACAGCCGTGGCGGTGTCGCGGTGGGAGTCGGGACACCGCGCTCGATCCAGTGCACGACAGCGCTGGCCTCACCGGCGACGAAACGGTCGGCGCCCGTCACGACCCGGATCCGGACCGCGTCCAGGCCGGCCCGGCGGCGTTCGAGGGCCGCGTCGTCCACGATCTCGCGGACCGAAGGATGCGCCACGATCACCGCCTGACGCGCGCCGACCAGCCCGGCGGCGAGCACCGCGCCGTCAAGCACCAGATGCGGGGAGCGGGCCAGCAGGACCTTGTCCTTCGCGCTCGCCGGCTCGCCCTCGGTGCCATTCGCCACGACGACCGGCGCGTGCCCCGCCGCCACCGCGGCGAGCTTCCGTGCGGTGGGAAAACCAGCGCCGCCCCGGCCGGTGAGCCCGGATCGCCCCACTTCCTCGGTCAGCGCTGCCCGGCGCGGTCCGTTCAGGCCGCCGGCCGGAGCCGGGCCATACCGGGCAAGGTGCTCAGCCAGGCTGACCGAACCAGCGGCGAAACCAGCTGGCAGCAAGCGGGGCAGCCGGTCGGCCGACCGCATGGCCGCCGGCCGGCCATGATGCTGAACGCTGTCCGGAGTGCGCACTAGCGGAGTGATCCTTTCTGCGGGGCGATCCGGTCGAAGCTGGCCATCAGCTGGCCGGCTGGCGTGGTGTGCCTGACCCTTTGCAGGATGCGCGCCAGGACCGCGGTGGCCACCGCGGCGGCTGATCCCCACTCGATCAGCGCGACCCACCAGATCCGCAGGTCGTTGCCTGCGGTCAGGGAATGTACGAACGCCACCGGCCAGGCCACGTAGGCCAGCCAGTGCACCGCCCGCCACGCCTTGAAGCCCAGCCGGCGGCGCACCAGGCTGGTGAGCAGAACCGCACCGCCGAGATCGACGGCGAGCGTGCCCAGGCCGATGGCGAGCGTCCGGTAGCTGGAGGCGAAGGGCGCCACGGTGGCTGCCCAGCCGATCGAGACGAACGGATCCAGGATCGCGGTCAGCACATGAAGCGCCAGGAAGGCGACCGAGAACAGCGCGAGCGTCCGGTGCACCTCATTGAATACGAAACGCGGCCAGTGCCGCAGTGCCGAGCCCAGGCTCGCTGCGACGCCCAGCACCACGACCGCGCTGAACAGGATCAGCAGTGCCAGCCCGCTGGCCCGCGAGACCAGCCACAGTCCTTGCGACCCTGTCGCAGCGGCAGCCAAGCTCATTTCCTTGCCTCCCTGATGGGCGCTTCGCTTGACGGTGCCTCTTCGCATGCCTCCGGCATGACGCACGGAGGCGCGCCAGTCGGCAGCGCGCGAGGTCGCGCACCTCCGCGCGGTCCCCACCCGGTGTACACGTGGCTGCCCGCCGGCACCTGCAGCCGGCCGCCATCCTCGGCCGGCCAGCCGCCCACGTACCGGACCTCGCCGTCATGGGCGACGAGCCGCGCCGGGAGGCCGGCCGAGCCCAGCCAGGCCACCGCCTGGTCACCCGCGATGATCGCGGCGGTGGCCGCGGCGTTGGCATCGGCGCAGGTAATCGCGCCGACGCTGACCGTCTGCCATGGCCCGCCGGCGGGCAGCCCGGTGCGCGGATCCACGATGTGGTGCAGCAGCCGGCCAGCCCGCCGCCAGTTGCGGCAGATGATCGACGAGGTCGCGACCGCCCCGCGGGGCAGCCGGACAAGCTGGGCGCGCGACGCGCCGGCCGGCCCGGGCCCGCGGGCCGCGGCTGGCCCACCGGCCCGGTCTGGCCCACCGGCCCGGTCTGGCGCGTCGGCCGCGAGGATCGGCCAGCCGTCACGTGGCGGTATCCCGGCCGTGGCGATGTCGCCACCCAGGCTGATCAGCAGCCCGCCGACCTGCCCGGCGGCGGCCAGGGCAGCCCTGGCCGCACGGTCGGACCCCAGGCCCTTCGCCGTGGCACCGAGATCGAGCCGGACGCCGGCCGGCAGCCGGAGCAGTGGGCCGTCGAGCCGGACAGTCTGCCATCCGGGGGCCGGTGCCGGAGCCGGCGGTGGGTCCCGCCGCTCCGGGTCGATGGCGGCGAAGTCACGGTCGTAGCCCAGGGCGATGAGTGCGCTGCCGACGGTGGGATCGGTCAGTCCGCCGGTCCACCGCGCCGCGGCCAGCGCGACGCTGACGGCCTCGGCGAGCCCGTCGCTGAGCATGAACAGGCCGCCGGAACGGCGGTGCAGCCAGGAGATCTCCGAGTCCGTCCGGAACCGGCTCGCCTGCTGGTCCAGTGCGGCCAGGACATCATCCACCGCCGCCATGGCCGCATCGGCGTTCTCCGGGGGCCACACCGCGAGGCGGGCGGTGGTGCCCAGCGCATCGCGCTGGGCTACGGCCACCGCGTGGTCACCGGTGCTGATCCGCTGCCACGAAGGGGCTGCGGTCCGCCCGGATACTGAAGTCAGCGTCCTCGTCATCGTCATCAGTTGTCGTGGTAGGCGGGGACGTGCCGGACGTGCGTGACGACCGTCTTGCCGTTCACGATGTGCGTGGTGGTCGTGGTGGTGACCCCCGACGGGCTGGTCGAGGCCACCGAATGGGCCACCTGCGGCCCGCTCGCCCCGTTCACTGTCGTTGCCTGGCCTGGCACGGCCGCCGTGGCAGAGGTGCCGGCCGTCGTCGTGGCGCTGGGGAACGCATGATGGGCCAGCGCCACCGTGGCTGCCCCGGTCCCGGCGATGAGCGCGGCCAGGGTCCAGTTCGACATCCGCCGGGCGTGCCGGATGCCGTCCTGGCGGGCCGGTGCCGGCTGGCCGCCTGGACCACGGTCGCCTGGACCACGGTCGCCTGGAGCCCAGTCGTTTGGGGCGCCGTCGCCGAATCCCGGCAGCGGCACCTGCCCGGCGCGGTACTCACGATCGGAATTCATCTCCGCGTGTCCTTTCCTTTTGTGTTGCGGCCGGGTCCTGCCCGGTGACCCGATCGTGCGTGCGCGTCGATGAAGCAGCCGTGAGAAGATCATGTGAAGCCTCACATCTTGCTCTTGCGCGTGTCGCCAAGCTCTCATCGTTTTCACATCTGAGCTGCATAACCTCATGCGTATGCGGGTGCTGGTGATCGAGGACGAGGTGCGGATGGCGCGGCTCGTCAAGCGCGCGCTCGAGGAAGAGGGCCACGCTGTTGACGTCGCGGGAACCGGGCCCGACGGCCTGTGGATGGCGACCGAGAATCCGTATGCCGCGATCGTCCTGGATGTCATGCTGCCCGGCTTCGACGGCTTCGAGCTGTGCCGGCGGCTGCGCGAGGCAGGCATCTGGGCCCCGGTGCTGATGCTCACAGCGCGTGACGAGATCGGTGACCGGGTCCGGGGCCTGGATGCCGGTGCGGACGACTACCTGGTGAAGCCGTTCAGCCTGCTCGAGCTCGCGGCGCGGCTGCGGGCGCTCGCCCGGCGCGATGACCGCCGCCGTCCCGCCGTGCTGGCCGAGGGAGACCTGAAGCTGGACCCGGCCAGCAAGCGGGCCTGGCGCGGGGACACGGAGGTCGGGCTGTCCCCGAAGGAGTTCTCCCTCCTCGAGTTCTTCCTCCGGCATCCGGGCACCGTGCTGAGCAGGTCCCAGATCATCGAGGCCGTCTGGGACTTCGCCTACGACGGCACATCCAACGTGGTCGATCAGTACGTGAAGTACCTGCGCCGCAAGGTGGACATCCCGTTCGGGCGCAATGACATCCAGACGGTCCGCGGGATGGGTTACCGGCTGCGCCATGACGAGCGGGCCTAGGAATGTCCATCCGGCTCCGGCTCGCCGTCGTGTTCGCCGTCGCGTCCGCCCTGGTGTTCACCGTCGGCAGCTGGCTGTTCGCGGCGGCGCTGTCGTCCTCGCTGCTGGGCACGATCGACGCGCAGCTGTCCAGCCAGCTCAGCGGGGCCAGCCGGTACTTTCCGGCCCAGGGCAGCTCGGGAGGCAGCAGTTCGGTGCAGGGCAGCCCGGCGTCAGGCGAGTTCGTCGTCCAGGTCATTGACCAGGCCGGCCACGTCCGCGGTGCCAGCGCGGACGCCGGGAGCACGCCGATGCTCAGCCCCGCGCAGCTCAGCCAGGCGCGGCAGCACCAGATCACGGCGACCAACTCCGACGAGGGCGAGCAGGAGCGCCTGATGGCCGCGCCGCTGCCGCAGCACCCCGGGTGGGTCGCCGCCGCCAGCGTGTCACTCGACGCGTTCAACACCACGCGCAGCGACGTCACCCGCGAACTGCTCATCGCGGGCGCGGTCTTCGTAGCCGCGGCGGGGCTCGGCGGCTACGGGCTCGCCCGCGCGGCGCTGTCTCCTGTCGAGCGGCTGCGGCGCGAGGTCGCCGCAGTCTCCGCACGGGACCCGGCGCCCACCATCCAGGTGCCCCGGACCCGGGACGAGATCGCCGCGCTGGCCCGGACGATGAACCAGTTGCTGGGCCGGCTGCAGGGCGCGCTCGCCCGGCAGCGCGCGCTGGTTGCCGACGCCAGCCACGAACTGCGCACCCCCTTCGCGGTCCTGCGCGGTGAGCTCGAGCTGGCCGGGCGGCCGGGCCGGAGCCAGCCGGAACTCGCGGCAGCGGTGCAGCGCGCCAGCGAGGAGGCCGCCCGGCTGGCGCGCATCACCGACCAGCTGCTCTTCCTGGCCCGGAGCGACGAGGACAGGATCCCGCCGCGCCTGGCCCGGACCAACATCGCCGTGCTGCTGAACCGCAGTGCGGAGCACGCCGCGGGCCGGGCCAGCGCGGCCGGTGTGTCGTGCCGGGTGGAAGCACCCGCCAACCTCGTGGCCGACGTCGACCCGGATCGCATCCGGGAAGCTATCGACAACCTGGTGGATAACGCGCTCCGTTTCGCCCCGCGGGGAACGCCGATCGTGCTGGCCGCCGGCGCCACCGGCCGGGATCTGGTGCTCCAGGTCCGGGACAGCGGTCCAGGCTTCCCGGCGGAGTACCTGCCGCACGCCTTCGAGCGTTTCGCCCGCCCGGACTCCGGGCGGGCCCGGAGCGACGGGGGCGCTGGCCTGGGGCTGGCGATCGTCAGCGCTATCGCGCGGGCTCATGGCGGCCGGGCCACCGCCGCCAACCAGCCCGGCGGCGCCGTGGCGACGCTGCAGCTTCCTGGTGCGGTGGAGCAGGCAACCGGGCAGCCGTAGCTGGCCGGTTGCCAGCTCGGGCGGCGATAGCTGGCCGGTTGCCTGCCCGTGGCAGGCTCAGCCCGTTGCGGGCATCAGCACCTCGCCGGTATCCGGGGATGCTGAGGAGGGCGGCCCGTCAGGCTCGCGTAGCTTCCAGCTCTCGGACAGGCAGAGCACGATCAGGCCGATCGCGGCGGCGAACAGGACCGTCGGCGCTATGACGTGCACGGCGTAGTGGTCGGCGACCCTGATGAAGTGGTGGTGCGGCAGGTAGGGATTACCCGGCATGTTGGAGATCGTGCCCGCGGTGAGCCGCACGATCACCAGCCAGTCGAGCCGCGAGGCCGGGAAGAGGACCAGCACGACGGTGATCATCGTGTCGTACCAGGGCAGCTGGTACGGCCACAGGAAGAGCCAGGCGGCGCTGAGCGCGATGATCGGCCGGATGGCGGGCTGTCCCGGGAACCCCGCGGGCAGCCGCTGCATGGCGAGCAGCGCCGTGCCGATCACGAGGAGGGTGGCGATCACTGCGAGGTGCGCCTGCCAGCCCTGGGGAAGGATGAGCCGGTAGAAGTTGTCCGCGCTGGCTTCATTCCGCCGGGCAGCCAGGGCCTTGACCGCGGGCATCCCGAACGCGGCGTAGCTCGGCACGAGCACGACCAGGGCAGCGGCAGCAGCAGCGGCCAGCGCGGCGGGGGAGCGGCGCAGGGCCCATGCGACGCCCAGCCCGAAGAGAGCGTAATTGATCTTGATATCCGCCGCGAGCCCGAGGAACGCGCCCGCGGCCAGCACGCGGGGCAGGGGTGGCCAGCCGGATTCCGCCTGCTTGCCGAGCACGACCAGGGCGAGCAGGCCAGCCGCGGCGGCCAGCACATCGAGATGCCCGGCCGCGACCAGGTCCCAGAGCAGCAACGGGTTGAGGGTCCAGAGCAGGTGGGCGCGCAGCCGCCGGGCGGGGTCGGAGCGCAGCAACCGGTCCAGCACCGCCACGACGAGCAGGAAGGCCGCCGAGTTCCACAGCTTCAGCCAGAAGGTGATCCGGGCCGCCGAGGCACCGCCGAGCTTGGCCGCCAGGAATTGCTCCATGCTCGCAACCGGCCCGTAGACGCTGACGTAGTGATCCCAGACAAGGGGCACGGATTTGGCGAACGCGTTGTGCGCGTTGCGCAGGAGAACCGGGGCCGTCGTGTACGGGTTATGGCCGAGCGCGAGGAGCCGGCCGTAGGTCGCGTAGTCCAGCGCGTCGGTGGACCCGGCGGGGGGCAGCACGGTGAGCACCGCGACCACGATGACTCCCGTGATGATCAGCATCCGGGGACTCGGCCGCGCCCCCCGCGCGATCGCCAGCAGCCCTGCCGCCACCCCACCTGCCCCGAGCAGCGCGGCGAGCCACAGGCCGACGGTCACCACGTCAACCGAGACCTGCTTCACCGGGAGTTCCCAGGGTGGCCCCGCGGCCGGCATGGGCAGATGCGGGAGCATCCAGCCGCCGCGCACCAGGGACGCCGCAATCATGATCAGGATTGCGGCCCCGATCCCTATCGCGGCCAGCCAGGTGAACCCGCGCGCCCGGTCCGGCACTGACGTCACCGAGCCGGCCGCGGGCGGAGTGGGAAGTGCGCCAGTCGCGCTGATATCGCTGCTCATGTCCCCTGGTAAGCGGTCCCTTGGCGATCGTGCGTCGCAGTGCCAGGCGCACTCGACGACCGGCAGATCGAAGAATAACGCACAGGTGGGTATCGGTGAGACAACGGCCCCAAACTACCCGGCCGCTATGAATCGTTCTGTATCAGCACTGAATCCCCGTCCCGCCCGACGCTGGCACACGTGACGTTGCGTGCTGGACTAGCGCGGATCGGGTGATATCAGGGCTCAAAAAAGAAACTTACACGGGTGCCCGCTGCACCCCGCCGCGGCGGGGCATAAGTGGCGAACTCGATACTCTTTATTACGCGAATACGGCTCGCTCATTACCATTTCTTGTCTCTGCTCCGCCGATCCTTGCGGACCGCGCCGGTGACGAGCCACCGTGAGCCGCGTGCCCGCAGCGTGAGGGTGACGAAGCGAGCCAGCAGCCAGAGGCTGACGGCCAGCCACAGTGCCACCAGCCCGCCATGCAGCGTCACGACCACGGCCGCGGCCAGGCCGAAGACCGCCGCGGCCGCCAGCCCGGCGAGCGCGAGGTAATCCTGGTCCCCGGCGCCGATCAGCACGCCATCGAGCACGAACACCACACCAGCGACCGGCTGCTGTGCGGCCGCAACCAGCAACACCACGGGCAGCAGCCGGTGCACATCCGGAGCCGCCGCGAAAATGCCAGGCAGCACCGGGATGGCGGCCACCAGGATGACCGCGAAGACGACGCCGTAGATGGCGCCCCAGCCGATCATCCGGTTAGTGGCCGCCCGGGCACCCGCGACATCACCGGCACCCAGGTACCTGCCGGTGATCGCCTGGCCGGCGATGGCGATCGCGTCCAGCGCGTAAGCGAGCAGTGTCCACGCACGGAAGGCGATCTGGTGCGCGGCGATGGCGGCGTTGCCCTGCCGCGCGGCGATCGCCGTGACGACGATCAGCACCGCCTGCAGTGCCAGCGTCCGCACCACCAGTGACGCCCCGGTGGCGGCAGCCGCCCGCAGGCCAGCGAGATCGGGTGCGAACGACACCCCGGCGCGCCTGGCACCGCGAGCGACCATGGCAAGGTAGGCGGCGGCCGCCGCGGTCTGCGCGAGGACAGTGCCCCATGCGGAGCCCGCGATGCCCCAGCGCAGGCCGAGTACCAGGACGGCGTTCAGCGTCACGTTGACGAGGTTGGCGGCCACCGCGACCACCAGCGGGGTCCGGGTGTCCTGGAGCCCGCGCAGTACCCCGGTGCCGGCCAGCACGATGAGCATGGACGGTGCACCGAGCAGGCTGATCCGCAGGTAGATGGCCGCCTGGCGGGTCACCTCGGCGGAGCCGCCGAAAGCCCCGGCGATGGATGGTGACATCGGCCAGCACGCGGCGATGACGACCGCGCCGATGATGGCGGCCAGCCAGAGCCCGTCGATGCCCTGCCGGACGGCCGCGCGCCGGTTCCCCGCCCCTAGCTGCCGGGCGACGGCGGCCGTGGTCCCGTAGGCCAGGAAGATCGAGACGCCGACCAGCGTGGTGAGCGCCTGGCCGGCCACGCCGAGTCCGCCGAGCGGCGCGGTGCCCAGCCGGCCGACGATCGCCGAGTCGGCGAGCAGGAAGAGCGGCTCGGCGACCAGCGCCCCGAACGCCGGTACCGCGAGCCGCAGTATCTCCGCGTCGTGCTGATTCCGGGTGGCGGGCAGCAGGCGCCGTCGGCGAGTCTCGCTTGGTGCCGCCGGGGAGGGCATGCCTGGGATATTAAGTACGAATCAGACGTATTTGCAATATGTTTGCAGGCTGCTTGCCCGTGATCCGGATCCCGGATAGCTGAGTGACTCGTGAGCTGGGGCGGCAGAGGCGTGAGTGGTGGCTTGATGGCAAGCGGCCGCCCACCCGATATGGAGCTCCGGCCGAACGGACCGGTCATGGCTGCCCACGGCCCGGCTTGTGAGCTACCCGGCATGCGCGCCGCCGTGGATCAGAAATCACAGCCACCACACCTATCCCGCGGATCCCGAAACGCAACTACATGAGCGTAACTTTCAAGTAGTCGGGTGCACGTGGCTGTTACATTCATCGAGTTGTGCAGGCCCCCGGGCGGGCTGCCGCGGCACCTGGGCGGTGGGCCGGCGTCACCAAGGCCGGCGCCGGTTCCCGGCGCAGCAAATGATCCGGAATGGATTCGTGGGCGGCGGCTAAGCGGGCGGCGGCTAAATGGCGTCCGCGTCGCCGCCCGGCCGGAAAAGCCATCAGCCCTGTGCCGCGCTCGCTATCCGCCGCTGATGTGTCCCGAGGCGACCACGTGCCGCGCGCTGTCGTAGGCCCGCCAGCGGACCGCCCGCTGGCCCTTGCCGAGCGCGAACGCGAAGAACTTCTGGTCTCCGGCGCGACCCGCCCGGACCCGGATGCTCGTCCTGTCGGAAAGCGTGACGACCACGTGCACAACGGACGCGCCCGCGGACCCGTAGACCACCCGCGGCGGGCCGGTTGTCCAGCCCATCACGGATGTGCCCGGCGGCCCGAAGGTCGCGACGCAGCCGCTGGCGATCGTGCCGCCACCGCGGGCGACGAGGCAGCGGCCCCACGGTCCCACATAGCCGGTCACCGACCAGGCGCTGCCGCCGGCCGTTCCCGAGCCGATCAGGTGGCTGGCCCGCGGCAGGCCGCGCTGGCCCGGGCGCAGCCACATGCTGAAACGTGGCCGACCCGTCTGGCCCGTTGAAGGGAATTGCGGTGGACAGTTCGCCCCGTGCCGAGTACGCGGTGACGGCGGTGACCGTCGCCCTGGGCGCGGCGAAAGCCACGAAGCGAGTGCCGTAGACGGTGACCGGGTGCAGGGTGAGGTCCGCGGCGCCGGCCAGCCGGACCATTACATAGCTGACGTCGGGTGCGACAGCCCCGTACTGCGCGTCCGTGGTCCCGCTCCGTGCCGACCGAGCATGCGGGTCCAGCGCCCGCTCAGCGCCCGGCTAGGCGGTCCAGTGCCCGCTCGATCCGCTGCTCCGATACGGGGCCGGGCGTGCCCAGCGTCTGGGCGAACAGGCTGACCCGGAGTTCCTCGATCATCCAGCGCACCGCCCGGGCATCCGCGCCGCAGCGCCGCGGGGGCGCAAGCTCCGCCATGGCCCGCTGGTAGGCATCTGTCGCCCGGTGCACCGCGGCCATCCGGTCGGCGTCGCGGGCCGGAGCCGCCGGCATCTTCTCCAGCCGGCGGCTGATGGCCCGCAGGTAGCGGACCAGGTCGGGCAGCCGCCGCGCGCCGGTCTCGGCCACGAAGCCCGGGTAGACCAGCGCGGAAAGCTGAGCGCGCATGTCGGCGAAGGCCGGCCCCAGTGCCGGGCTCGGAGTCCCGCCAAGGCTGGCCTCCGCCTGGTGCGCCTCCGCGAGGACCCGTGCGACGAGCGAGACCACGTCGGCCGTGGCGGCGGGCAGCGCTGACCGCGCCGCCTCCAGCAGGCGCCCGAAGCCCGCAGCGTCCCAGGCCGGCTCGCCCGCCTCCATGATCACCTGATCCGCCGCGGCCGCCGCGCAGTCATCGAGCAGCGCGTCGTTGCCCGGATACGGGTGCCGGCTCATCGCCAGCTTCGCACTGACCGGCAGCCGTCCGGCCACGGCGCGCGCGCCGGACGGCACCTGGAGCAGAAGCAGGCGGCGGGTACCCCGCAGCATGGCCGCCTGCGCCTCGGCCTCGGTCTCGAACAGCCGGACATCGACCGCGTCACCGGCGTCTGCCAGCGCTGGGTAAGCGCGGACCTGCCCGTCGGTGAACACCCGGGGCAGCGAGCCGAGATCCCAGCTGCGCAGCCCGGTGCGGGTGATCCCGCGGGCCGCCTCGCTGAGCGTTGCCTGCAGCCGGGGCCGTAGTCGCCTGCGCAACCCGGCCAGGTCCTTGCCGGTCGCGAGCACCCGGCCGTCGTCCATCACGCGGAAGTTGATCCTCAGGTGCGCGGGCAGCCGGGACTCATCCCACGCGGAGCGGGGGATGCGCACGCCGCCAAGGCGGCCAAGCTCCGCGCCCAGCGCCTCCAGCAGGTCCCCGTGCGCCGCGCCCAGCCGGGGCAGCACCGCCCGGGCGGTGTCCGGGACCGGCACGAAGGCGGTGCGCAACTGCTTGGGGAGGGAGCGGATCAGCTCGGTCACCATCTCTTCGCGCAGGCCGGGTACCTGCCAGCCGAACTCCTCGGCGTTCACCTGGTTGAGCCGCGCCAGCGGGATGTCCACGGTCACCCCGTCATCGGGCTCGCCGGGGGCGAACTCATACGACAGCGGCAGCTCGCCCCAGCTGCTGGGATAGTCGGCGGGGCCGATCCCGTCGGCGGACGGCCCGACGAGATCGGCGGGGGAGAGGTCCAGCAGGTCAGGGTCGGCTGCCCGGGTCTTCTTCCACCAGGTGTCGAAATGCCGGGCGGACGTCACGTCCGCGGGGATCCGCCGGTCGTAGAAGTCGAACAGGGCAGCGTCGTCGGCGACGATGCCGCGCCGCCGCGCCTTGCGCTCCAGCTCCCCGGCTTCCTCCAGCAGCCGCTGGTTGCGGGCGAAGAACCGGTGATGGGTCTGCCAGTCGCCCTCCACCAGGGCGCGGGAGATGAACAGCTCCCGTGCGCCCGCCGGGTCGATACGCCCATAGTTGACCTGCCGTGCCGCCACGATCGGCAGCCCGTACAGGGTGACCTTCTCGGTCGCCAGCACCGCACCGCGCCCGGCGTCCCACCGGGGCTCGCTGTAGCTGCGCCGCACCAGGTGCGCCGCCAGCGGCTCCGCCCATTCCGGCTCGATGCGCGCCGTGACCCTGGCCCACAGCCGGGAGGTCTCGACCAGTTCGGCCGCGACCACCCACTGCGGCGGCTTCTTCGCCAGCACGGAGTCGGGGAAGATGGCGAAGCGGGCGCCGCGCGCCCCGGCGAACTCGGTGATCCCGCGCCGCTTCCCCCGCGACCTCGCGTCGGTGCCCTGCATCCCGATCTGCGACAGCAACCCGGCCAGCAGCGACATGTGCACCCGGTTGGCGAGATCGGCCGGGAACCGGGCCCCGGCCCCCGGCTCGGCAGGCGGCTGCTGCGTGGTGCTGGCCGCCCGGGCGGCGCGCCGGTCCCGCCCGACACCGATGCCGAGATCCGCGGCGGCCTGCCGGAGTTGGCCGTACACGTCCTGCCATTCGCGCACCCGCAGGTAGTGCAGGTACTCACGACGGCACATTCGACGCAACGCGGAGGCGGACAACTCACTCTGCCGCTCGCGCAGGTAGTTCCACAGGGCGAGGAAGGCGAGGAAATCTGACCCCGGCTCGGCGAAGCGTGCGTGCATGGCGTCGGCCGCCTCGCGGGCGTCCGCGGGCCGCTCCCTGGGATCGGTGATGGACAGCGCCGCGGTGATGATCAGCACCTCGCGGGCGCACCCGTTCCGGCCGGCCTCCAGGATCATCCGGCCGAGCCGCGGGTCCACCGGGAGCTGGGCCATCTTGCGGCCCACGTCGGTCAGCCGGGACCTGACCCGGCCCGGGGCGAACGCGCCGAGTTCTTCCAGCAGCCGGACGCCGTCCGCGATGTTCCTGGACTCGGGCGGGTCGACGAACGGGAAGTCGGCCATGTCGCCGAGGTCCAGCGCGGCCATCTGCAGGATGACCGATGCCAGGTTGGTGCGCAGGATCTCCGGGTCGGTGAACTCCGGGCGCGAGTTGAAATCCTCCTCGCTGTACAGCCGGATGCACACGCCGTCCGAGGTGCGCCCGCACCGGCCCTTGCGCTGGTTCGCCGACGCCTGCGACACCCGCTCGATGGGCAGCCGCTGGACCTTGGTCCGGTTGCTGTACCGGGAGATCCGGGCCGTGCCCGGGTCGACGACGTACCTGATCCCCGGGACGGTCAGCGAGGTCTCCGCGACGTTGGTGGCCAGGACCACGCGCCGGCTGCGATGCGGCTGGAACACTCGGTACTGCTCGGCCGCGGACAGCCGGGCGTACAGCGGCAGCACCTCCAGGTCCGGCCGGCCGTCCAGCGCGTCGGCCGTGTCCCTGATTTCCCGCTCGCCGCTGAGGAAGACCAGGATGTCGCCGGGCCCCTCGGCGGTCAGTTCCGCCACCGCGTCGACGATGCCCTGCACCTGGTCCCTGGGTTCGGTGGCCGGATTGTCCGGGTCGGCCAGCGGGCGGTAGCGCACCTCGACCGGGTAGGTGCGCCCGGACACCTCGATCACCGGAGCGCCGGCGCTCTGCTTGCCCGATTCGCCTCCGGCGCTCTGCTTATCCGATTCGCCTCCGGCGCTCTGCTTATCCGATTCGCCTCCGGCAAAATGAGTGCTGAAGCGCTCGGGGTCGATCGTGGCCGAGGTGATGATGACCTTGAGATCGGGCCGGCGCGGCAGTAGCTGCTTCAGGTAGCCGAGAATGAAGTCGATGTTCAGGCTGCGCTCGTGCGCCTCGTCGATGATCAGGGTGTCGTAGCGCAGCAACTGCCGGTCGCGCTGCATCTCGGTCAGCAGGATGCCGTCGGTCATCACCTTGACCATGGTGTCGTCGCTGGAGGTGTCGGCGAAGCGCACCTTGTAGCCGACGCATCGGCCGAGTTCGGTGCCGAGTTCCGCGGCGATCCGCTCCGCCACGGTCCGGGCCGCGATCCGCCGCGGCTGGGTGTGGCCGATCTGGCCGGTCACCCCCCGGCCGAGTTCCAGGCAGATCTTCGGCAGCTGGGTGGTCTTGCCGGAACCCGTCTCACCCGCGATGATGACCACCTGGTTGTCCTGGATGGCCTCGGCGATCTCGTCCTTCACCTGGCTGACCGGGAGCTCGGGCGGGTAGGAGATGACCGGCACCGAGCTGCGCCGCGCCTCGACGCGGCCCGCCGCCGCGTCCAGTTCGGTGCGGACCTCGCCCCAGGCCTGCTCGCGCGCGGCGCCATCGCGCAGCGCGGCGGCCTTCTCGGCGCGGCGGCTCAGCCGACGCTGATCGTGCAGCATCAGCCCGGGCAGTTGAGCCCGTAGCTCGGTGAGCGAGGAAGTCAAGGCGGGATTCTCCGTGGCGGACGCGGCGGCAGGCAACAAGGATGGTCGGGAAAGGCCCCGGCGGGCTAACGCTTTTCCGTGCTGACTGCTTCCACGGCGTGGCGTCACCGCACTCACTCCTCGCCCGCCCGACTTTTCGCGGCGTTGGTGCACACATAACGGGCAAAACGGGCGTGTACCGCACCGAAGCCGTGAAAAGTCGGGATGGGCGGTGGGCTGGGGGATGAGGCTGGGGTGGGGTTTGGGGGGGTTTGGGGGGTGGGGTGCGGTGGCGGTTGCGGGGAGACAGGAGGAACAGGCAATGGGCGATGGCCGGGACGGCGGGCTGTGGGGGCCGCAGTCGCGGGCACTGACCGCGGGGCTCGTGCTGACGATCACCTTCGTCGCGTCCGAGGCCCTCGCGGTCGTCACCATCATGCCTGTCGTCGCCCGTGATCTCGGCGGCCTTCGCCTGTACGGCTGGGTGTTCAGCGCGTTCATGCTGGGCAGCATGGTCGGCATCGTGGCGGCCGGCCGGGAAGCTGACCGGCGCGGGCCGGCCGTCCCGTTCGTGGCCGGGCTGGTGGTGTTCGGCTCGGGGCTGGTCGTGGCGGGCCTGGCGCCCACGATGGCGGTGCTGGTCGCGGGGCGGGCGCTGCAGGGGATCGGCGCCGGCGCGGTCCCGGCGGTCGCTTACGTCTCGATCGGGCGCGGCCTGCCCGGCCCGCTCCGGGCCCGGATGATGGCGCTGCTGTCCACCGCGTGGGTCGCCCCGGGACTGGCCGGGCCCGCCCTCAGCGCGGAGGTGGCGCGGGTGTTCGGCTGGCGCTGGGTGTTCCTGGGGCTGCTGCCGGTGGTGGGGATCACCGGGTCGATTGCCGTGCCGGCCCTGGTCCGCCTCGGGCCGCCCGCCCGGCGGCAAGCTGACGAGCACCGGCTGACCGACGGCGTCCGCGCGGCGGCCGGCACCGCACTGGTCCTCGCCGGCCTGACCCTGGTGGCTGGTTCCGTTGCGCTCCGGGGGGGTTACCGCAGCGCGGCGGCTGGCGTCGGGCTGATCGCGGCAGGCGCGGCCGTCGGGCTGCCCGCGCTGCGCCGGCTGGTTCCGCCCGGCACCGGGACCGCGCGCCGCGGGTTGCCGGCCACGATCCTCAGCCGGGGCCTGCTCACCTTCGCGTTCTTCGGCGCGGACGCCTACGTCACGCTGACGATCACGGTGCTCCGCCACCGGACCCCGGTGTTCGCCGGGATCGCCGTCACCGGTGCCACGCTGAGCTGGACCGCCGGCGCCTGGGCGCAGGCCAGGCTGAGCACGACCTGGGACGGCCGCCGCCTGGTCCGCGCCGGGCTGGTCATCGTCCTGGCCGGCATCGCCGGGATGATCCTGGTGCTCCAGCCGGGCGTGCCGGTGGCCGCGGGCCTGGCTGCCTGGACCGTGGCTGGCCTGGGCATGGGCCTGGCCTATGCCCCGATCTCGCTGATGATGCTGCGGGAGGCGCCACCGGGCCGGGAAGGGTGGGCGTCAGCGTCACTGAACCTGGCCGACGTGCTCGGCACCGCGACCGGCATCGGAGTCGGCGGCGCGGCCGTGGCCGCGAGCGCCGGCCCGGCCCTGCGGCTGGGCGTCACCGCCGCCTTTGCCATCGCCGGGCTGGTAGCCATCGCCGCGCTGGCTGTCAGCCATCGGCTGCCGGCCGGGGTAACGGGCTCTGCTCCGCCGCCCGTTGTGGAGCGAATGCCGGACCGGGCAGGCTGACGAGTCCCCGGACATGGCCTGGCTGCCGTGGCCCGTGGGCGTGCGCGGTCAGCCGACCTGCTGGATGTCGAACTTTTCGATGACGCCGTGCACGACGGTGTAGGTGCCCTGGAAGAGCTTGACGGTTCCATCTGTCTGCTGGGCGACGATCTTCGCGGTCACCACGTCGCCCGAAACCGACACGATGCCCAGCGCGTCCCGCTCGGTCGTGCGGAAGCCCGCCACGAAGGCCTGGTACGTGGACCCGCTGTTCTGCCCGCCGAGACGCCATGCGTCGGCGTAGCGCTGCTCATTGATCGCGGCGACGTACCGCCGCACGACGGCGGCCGGGGTGGCCGCGACGGGCGGGACCGTGGCCGGGGCCGTGCTGGTGGCGGGCGTGCTGGCGGCCTGGGCGTGCAGCAGGGAAGGATCCCGCAGCAGTGCTACCGCCCCGCCCGCGATCACCAGCACGGCGAGGCACGCCGCGGCGATCGCGAGGCGGGTGCGCGACCGCGGCTTCGCGGGCGCCGGCCGGGCAGGCGCCTGCGGAGCGGTCACCGGCTGACTGGGCCGCGGCCGCGGCGGATTGGGCGCCCGCCGGGCCGGATCAGGTGCCGGCCGGGGCGGATCGGGCAGCCGGAGCGGGTCGGGCAGCCGGAGCGGGTCAGGCTGCCGGGGTATATCAGGCTGCCGGGGTATATCGGGCTGCCTGGGCGGATCGGCTTGCCTGGGTGTATCGGCTTGCCTGGGTGGATCCGAGGGTGGCTTGGCTGGATCGGCGGGCAGCCTGGGCACGGTGGGCGGGCTGGGGCTGGGGCGCGGCACTGCCGCTGCGGTGCTTCCCGCCGGGCCGTCCTGGCCGGCCTGCGCCCCGGCGGCTCCGTCCGCCAGCGCCGCTTCCCCGATTCCGACGGCACGTTGCAGTGCCGCGGCGAACTCGGCACAGGTTTGATACCGGCTGGCAGGCGATTTGGCCAGCGCCTTGATCATGACCTGGTCGATGACCGGCGGGAGGCCCGGGCGGCGGCTGGTGAGCGCTGGCGGTGGCGCGGACAGTTGCGCCCACATGACCGCCAGCCCCTGATCCCTCTTGAAGGGCGGCGCGCCCGCGAGCATCTCGAAGGCGGCACAGGCCAGTGCGTAGACGTCGGCGCGCCCGTCCACCGCGCGCCCCTCCACCTGCTCGGGGGCCAGGTAGTCCAGCGTGCCCAGCAACTGCCCGGTCAGCGTGAGGCTGGAGGTCGCGTGCGTCTGCTTGCTGATGCCGAAATCAGACAGGTAGACGTGATCCGGCGCGCTGCTGTCCGGTGCGCTGCCGAGCAGTATGTTGGCCGGCTTGACGTCGCGGTGGATCAGCCCGCAGGCGTGCGCGGCGTCCAGCGCCGACGCCACCTGGGTGACGATGTGGGCGGCCCTGGCGGGGGGCAGCGGGCCCACCCGGTTCAGCAGGCTGCGCACATCCTGGCCGCCTACGTAGCGCATCGCGATGAAGAGGACGCCATCGGCCTCGCCGGCGTCGAAGATCGGGATGATGTTCTGATGGTCGACAGCCGCGGCGGCCCTGGATTCCCGGATGAACCGCTGCCGGAAGGCCTGGTCAAGGGCGAGTTCCGGGGCAAGGACCTTCAGCGCCACCCAGCGGTCCAGGCGGACGTCGCGGGCGCGGTAGACCACCGCCATGCCACCCCGGCCGATCTCTTCAGCCAGCCGGTAGCTGGCTATCTGGGAACCCGCGTCGAAGTCGCCTAACCCCGAAGGAAGCTTCTCAGCCACCATGCCTCCACCCGTCTGGCCGCTTGGCGCTCGCCGCCACCTGGCGGCCAGTGCCGGCGGCGAATACCGTAGCAGTTCGGTCGGCCGCAGTTCCGCCTGCCGCGGAAGGCTGATCCTCGGGGGTGGGGCGGATCAGGCCAGCCGCCGCTCGGTCGCCCACCGGGTCAGCTGGTGCCGCGTCGAGAGCTGGAGCTTGCGCAGCACCGAGGAAACGTGACTCTCGACTGTCTTGATCGAAATGTAGAGTTCCCGTGCGATCTCCTTGTAGGTGTAGCCACGGGCGATCAGCCGCAGGACCTCCCGCTCCCTGGGGGTGAGCTGGTCGAGTTCGGGATCCAGGGACGGCTGGCCGGCGTCGGCCTGGGGGAGTGCGGCGAAGGCGTCCAGGACGAACCCGGCCAGCCTGGGCGAGAAGACCGTGTCGCCGGCCGCGATCCGGCGGACCGCATCCACCAGCCCGGAGCCGGAGATCGTCTTGGTCACATAGCCCCGCGCGCCGGCCCGGATGACGGCGATGACGTCCTCCGGGGCGTCCGACGCGGACAGGGCGAGGAAACGAACCTCTGGATGCGCCGACCTCGTCGCGGTGACCACGAGCTGCCCGCCTCCGCCGGGCAGGTGCACGTCGAGCAGGACGACATCCGGGAGGCGTTCGGCGATCAGGTCGATCGCGGGCTGCACGTCGTCCGCCTCGCCGACCACCTCCACCTCCCCGCCCAGTTCGGAGCGGACCCCGGAGCGGAACAGGCCGTGGTCGTCGACGATGCAGACGCGCGGCCGACCGCCCGGGGCGGCCGCTCCCTGGCTGCTCATGCCCGGCTCGGCTGGCGTTCCCCGGCGACGCGCGGCATCGTCAGGGACACCTCGGTGCCCTCGCCCGGGGCGCTGCGCACGGTCGCGGAACCGCCACGGCGGGTCATCCTGGCGTGGATGGACTCAGCCAGCCCCTTCCGGTCCGCGGGTACCGCCGCCGGGTCGAACCCCCGGCCACGGTCCCGCACGAACAACGACACCGCGGACGGCTCCACCTCGGCGAACAGGGAGACCACCGGGGTGCCGGACCACTTCACCGCGTTGACTGTCGCCTCACGGCCGGCCGCGAGCAGCGCGGCCAGATCATCGTCGAGGCCGCAGTCGCCGACCGTGATGGCCTCCACGGCGATCCCGTGCTGCGCCTCCACCTCCTGCTGGATGAGCCGTATCCCGGCGGCGACAGTCATTCCCTGGCCGGCCAGCGAGCCGGGCGCCTGGTCGTCGAACAGCCAGCTGCGCAACTCACGCTCCTGAGCCCGGGCAAGCTGGATGACCTGCTGGGGGTTGTCCGCGCGCCGCTGGATCAGGGCCAGCGTCTGCAGCACGGAGTCGTGCACCCGGGCGGCCATGTCGGCCCGTTCCTCAGCCCGGATCCGGGCCTGGCGCTCGACGACGAGGTCGCGGGCAATGCGCAGCCACCAGGGGCCCAGCAGCACCACGATCGCGGCGATCACCAGCGCCGCCCCGCCCAGTGGCCGCAGCGCGTCCCGGATCGGGTGCCCCGGCAACAGCGCGGCCAGGCCGCCGACCAGCAGCAAGCCAGCGATCGCCGCGCGTACCGCGATCCGCGACCGCCTGCTGCCCTCGGCCAGTTCCAGCAGCGGCCGGGCGAAACGGCGCAGCGTCGCCTGCTCGGCGGCATCGGCGTTACGCCAGATCAGCACGAGGCCGGCCAGGCTGATGACCATCGGCCAGGCCAGCGTGCCAAGCCAGCTGGCGCTGAACGCGGAGGCGATGAGCAGCACCACGACGAGCACCGACACCAGGCCGGAGACGAGCGCGACGCCCCGCCGGTCGGTCAGTGCCCTGGTCGCGATATTGCTGTTCTCGCCGTCGGCGGGCAGCAGCAGCCAGCCCACCACATATGCCGCCGCGCCGAAGCCGCTCACCAGGGCGGCCAGCACGAAGGCGACCCGGACGACCCTGACGTCCAGGCCCGCCTTTGCCGCCAGGCCGGCCGCGACCCCGCCTGCCAGCCGGTCCTCGGGTCGGCGCCGCAACGGGCCGTCGCTCCTGGGCACCCGGGGCCAGCGGTCAGCGGTGCGGCGCAGCGCACGCTTGTGGCCCGGGCGCAGGCGCGGAGCGAAACCCGTCCGTTCCCCCATGCGCCAATCATCGCGCTAATCCGCCAGCCCGGCTATCCGGGCGAACCCTGATCCTGCCGCCGGCTCATCAGGGACGGATCAGGGGTCTTCCCGATGGTCTGGCCAGGCTCCCGGCAGCACGCTGGAGCCATGAACACCACCACCATGAACCCGGAAGCCAACGACGAGACCCACAGCACACCGCAGGCCCAGGGCGCGCCGCAGTTCCAGCCGCAGCAGGGCCGCCCGCACCAGCCACTGAGCCGTCCCATCCACGACCGGATGCTGGCCGGGGTTGCCGCCGGCATCGCCCGCTACCTCGGCGTGGACGTGACAGTCGTCCGGATCGTCTTCGCCGTGCTCACCGTGGTCGGCGGCGCCGCCGTGCCCATCTACCTGGCCGGCTGGCTGCTGATCCCGGAGGAAGGCAGCGAGCAGTCCATCGCCAGCGGATTCATCCAGTCCCGGCAGCACTGAGCAGGGGGCGTATCCATATGTCAGTGCTACGGACGCGGGGATCCGAAGCGCGCCGCCGTGCCAGCGACGCCGCAGCCAGCGCCCACATGAGAGTGTCCGATGCCGAACGCGGCGCGGTCGCGGACCGGCTGGCCCAGCACTACGGGGACGGCCGGCTCGACCAGGCTGAGCTGGACGAGCGCCTCGGCCGGGCGATGAGTGCCAAGACCCAGGCGGACCTGAGCGGCCTGTGTGCCGACCTGCCCGACATCGACGGATCCGCGGTGCCCGCCCGCGCAGCGGCCAGGCAGCCACGCGGATCCACCGGGCCAGCCCGTACGGGGGCCGGGCGGCCCCGCGGCCGGGTGCTCCCCGTCGTGCTGATCGTCGTGCTCATCGTCGTGGGGTGGCGGCTGCTGACCCACTGGTTCGCGCCCTGGTACCTGTTCTGGCCCGGGGCTTGGCTGGGCTGGCCCTGGCTGTGGATCGGGCTGCTGGCGTTCCTCTGGCTGCGCTACGGCCGCCGCCGCTAGCCCCAGTCGCCACCGCCCGCACCCAAGTTTGTGGACGTTCAGTGTCGTCGGAGCAGCACTGTCGCCATGTGCCAGTGAACTCGGCCCGGCAGCCAGGTCCCGGCGCCCGGGCAGCATGGCCCTGAGGCTGCTGCCGGTCCGGGGTCACCGCGCCGTCTCTCGGAGATGGCCGGCACCACCAGCACCATTGGTCACATTGATCATGGCCTGCAGCGACATATCACGGATCTGGTACGCCATCACGCCCGGTTTCGACCGGTTTGCGGGTACCGGATCCGTGATAAGTGGACCCCACCCCCGGGCCGCCCCGCAGATCCGGCCAGCGGCCCGGTACCGGTCGGCACACAGGACTCAGGGCACCCCATGACACCTGAACGGATGCCGCAACCGGCAGCTTTGGCACCTGGGTGGCCCCGGCATAGCCGGAAAGGGCCGCAGGGGCGGCACGGTCAGTATGTGTCATCGAAATGACTCTGCCCTCGCGTGAGGCACGGGGCCGCTGGTGTTCATGTGGCGAATGGTACTCAGGTGGCGGGACCCGGAAGCTCCAGGATTGTTGATGTT
>Ga0307372_10000338_pt1 | contig 84382 bp, 72 predicted proteins | sample OX1MG_FD_202533 | JGI IMG/M metagenome (GOLD analysis project Ga0307372, IMG submission 202533) | Soil microbial communities from Risofladan, Vaasa, Finland - OX-1 | ecosystem: Environmental > Terrestrial > Soil > Coastal area > Acid sulfate soil | place: Finland: Risofladan, Vaasa | collected... | reverse complement strand
CCGCTCCTCCCACCCCTCCGGTAAAAGGCTTCGAACTACCCGCCAGTTCTCCTCCAAGGCATTTTCCATGCCGACCAGTGTACGATAAGCCCCGGAACCATACAACCATTAAGTTAGCGCTTATGGGCATCCGCATCCCGGGATGCCGCTCGACTTCCCTGCAACAGGCCGCCCTGTCGCTGCACGATGGCGGGGTGGGAATCTAGCCCGTCTCCGATTTTGTTCACGTCGACGTGGGCCGGGTGCGGCGCTGGAGATTCCCTGCAACGGCGCGGCACGCCAGACCATCTTAACAAACGGTTGAGCGCTTTGCGGGCCCTGGAGTTTCCCGGTCCGCCGGAGAGTTTGTCCCGTCACAATTCCAACAAGCGCAGAGGTGCAAGCGATGGCAGACGAAAAAACGATTCTGGTGACAGGAGCAACCGGCGCGCAGGGAGGTGCCGTTGTTCGGCACCTGCTGAAGGGCGGCAAGTTCAAGGTCCGGTGCCTGACCCGAAAGCCGGAGTCGGAAAGGGCCAGCGCGCTGGTGCAAGCCGGCGCGGAAACCGTTCGCGGCGACCTCGGCAACGCGGAAAGCCTCAAGGCGGCAATGAAAGACTGCTATGGGGTATTCGGCGTGACAAACTTCTGGGAGTACTTCGAAAAGGAAGCCTTCCACGGCAAGAACCTGATTGATGCCGTGAAGGAAGCAGGGATCGAGCATTTTGTCTTCAGCACGCTCCCTTCCGCGCAAAAACACTCAGAGGGGAAACTCGAAGTTCCTCACTTCGACCTGAAAGCCAGGATGGAAGAGTACGCGCGCAGCCTGAAACTGCCCGCCACCTACGCGCACGTGGCCTTTTATTATGAGAACTATCTCGAGTTTTTCCCGCCCAAGCTGCAGGAAGACGGCTCGTTCATGTTCGGCTTTCCACAGGGCGACACACCGCTGGCCGCGGTCGGGGTGGAAGGCGTGGGCGGCGTGGTCGCCACAATTTTCGACCGGCCTGAAGAGTTCCGCAACCAGACCGTGGGAATCGTGGGCGACGACCTGCCCTGCAGCGAGTATGCCGGGATCATGTCACGCGTGCTCGGCAAGAAAATCATCTACCGCTACATCCCTCGCGAAGTTTTTGCCATGCTGGGCTTTCCGGGCGCCGAGGACCTGGCCAACATGTTTGAGTACAACCGGGTGTTTATTCCCAACCGGCAGGCCGACCGTGAACAGTCCCAGGCACTCTATCCGGAGATACAGCGTTTTGAGCCCTGGGTCAAAGCCAACAAGGACAGGTTTGCCGCCATCCTGAAATAAGGTTCCGGGGCTTCCGGAATCTCCAAGAAAAATTCTTCACCGCGATTTGCGGGGAAAACGAGCCTCAACCGTGGTGTGCATGCCGCCCCGGGTTGTGAACTCTCCGCGAACGACCGCCCACCTGGGACGGCACGCCCGGGCAACGTCATCGAGGATGCGATTGACAGCATTCTCATAGAAGATACCCAGGTTTCGGTAGGCAAGAATGTAGTATTTCAACGACTTGAGTTCCAGGCAAAGCTTGTCAGGAAGATAATGGATGGTGACGGTACCAAAGTCCGGCAAATGGGTGCGGGGGCAGATTGACGTGTATTCCGGAATCGTGATGGTGATTTCGTAGCCCCGGTAATTGTTCTCCCAAGTCTCAATCTCAGGCAGGTCCGCCGACACTCCGGAAGCCGCATGATGCGGCGTGTACTCGCGCTCGGTCTTCTTCTTGGGCATGATATGGCCTCTCCTATCGACAAGGTTGCGCTTAAATCATTAGTTTACTACAGGATGAAATATCAGGACACGCCTGGCTGCTGATGCCGGCCGCCGGGAGTCCACCGCTAAAATCTCTTGGTCCTTGAGTGGCAATCTGTCAGGGTATTAAAAGCGGTCTAACCATCGAGTAATAATGGCTTACAAATATATATTGACAACAACACACTAAGACTTTATTATATGCTGGAACTAAAGCAAGGGTTGTGCATCTAAGGTTAGTGTGGATATAAAGCAAGTGAGCAGGGATTTTTTTGAAGGAGTCAACCGGACTTTTCAAGTTTCTTAACGGAGGCGTCAGCAATGGGAAAGATTATTGGTATTGACCTGGGCACTACCAACTCAGTGGTTGCGGTGATGGAGGGTGGCGATCCCAAGGTCATCACGAACCCGGAGGGCGGCCGCACCACCCCCTCGGTGGTGGCGTTCACAAAGAGCGGCGAGCGATTGGTGGGCCAGGTGGCCAAACGCCAGGCTATTACGAACCCCGAGAACACGGTTTATTCGATCAAGCGCTTCATGGGCCGGCGTTTTAACGAAGTCCAGGAAGAGATCAAGACCGTCCCCTACAAGGTGGTTGCAGGGACCAGTGGAGACTGCCGGGTGGTGGCGCTGGGCAAGGAGTACTCGCCGCCGGAAATTTCAGCCATGATCCTGCAGAAGATGCGGGACGCCGCCGCGGAGTATCTGGGCGAAAGCGTGACTCAGGCGGTGGTGACGGTCCCGGCGTATTTCAACGACAGCCAGCGGCAGGCCACCAAGGACGCGGGCAAGATTGCAGGACTTGAAGTGCTGCGGATTGTGAACGAGCCGACCGCGGCGGCGCTGGCCTATGGTTTGGACAAGAAGAAGGACGAAACCATCGCCGTCTACGACTTCGGTGGCGGAACCTTCGACATCTCGATCCTTGAGGTCGGCGAAGGCGTGGTGGAAGTGAAATCGACCAACGGCGACACCCACCTGGGCGGCGACGACATCGACAAGCGGGTGATCGACTGGATCGTGGACGAGTTCCGCAAGGACCAGGGCATCGATCTGGCGAAGGACCGGATGGCGCTGCAGCGGCTGAAGGAAGCGGCGGAGAAGGCCAAGATGGAACTTTCCACGGTTCTGGAGACGGAAATTAACCTCCCGTTTATTACCGCAGACGCTTCCGGCCCCAAACACCTGAGCCTGAAGCTGATCCGGTCACGTTTTGAGCAAATGTGCGAAGACATCTTCCAGCGTTCAGTGGGCCCTGTCAAGCAAGCGCTGAAAGACGCCGGAGTGGATCCCAGCAAGATCGACGAGGTGGTGCTGGTGGGCGGATCGACCCGCATCCCTCGCGTCCAGCAGATTGTGAAGGATTTGTTCAACGGCAAGGAGCCGCATAAGGGCGTGAATCCGGATGAAGTGGTGGCCATCGGAGCCGCAGTACAGGCCGGGGTGCTGGGCGGAGAAGTGAAAGACCTGCTGCTGCTCGACGTAACCCCGCTGACGCTGGGCGTTGAAACCCTGGGCGGAGTGATGACGGCGCTGATTCAGCGCAACACCACGATTCCGACCCGGAAGACCGAAACGTTTTCAACGGCTGCAGACAACCAGACTTCGGTTGAAATTCACGTACTGCAGGGTGAACGCCCCAGCGCCAAAGACAACCGGACGCTCGGCAAGTTCCACCTGGTTGGCATACCGCCGGCGATACGCGGAATTCCGCAGATTGAAGTGACGTTCGACATTGATGCCAACGGCATCCTGAACGTGGCGGCGAAGGACCTTGGAACCAACCGGGAACAGAAGATCACCATCACCTCTTCCAGCGGCCTTTCCAAGGAAGAAGTGGAACGGATGAATAAGGAAGCCGAGCTCCACGCCGATGAAGACCGCCGCTACAAGGAAGAAGTGGAAGTAAAGAACCGGGCCGACTCACTGGTCTACTCCGTGGAAAAGACCCTGAAGGAAAACCGCGAGAAGATTTCAGCGGAGGACGCCAAGAACATCGAGGAGGCGGTGGAAGAGGCCAAGAAGACCATTCAGGAGGGCAAGGTTGAAGCCATCAACTCTGCCGTGGAACGCCTGACGACAGCCTCCCACAAGCTGGCCGAGGCCATGTACAAGCAGCAGTCCGGGGAAGCATCTGCCCCGCCGCCACCGGCGGGTGGGGGCGAGTCCGGACAGGCCGGCGCGGCCGGCGGCGATGGCGAAGAGAAAGGCAGAGGAGAAGGCGAAGTCATCGACGCTGAAGTTGTTGAAGGGGACGACAAAAACAAGAAGTAGTCGGAGGGCCCAATGGTGCATCTAAGAAAGTGAAAGGCCATTTCGGGAAGAAGGGAGGCGCTCCAATGGAACAACGCGAACAGCAGCAGCAGGAACAGGAAGAGGGTTTGGCACACCGGGCGCAGGTGGGCATTGAATGTCCCACTTGTCATGTGAGGCAATTCATGGAGATCCAGATTGAAAACCCGGTCAGCAATTCCCGCGCTGCCGAAGAAATCCGCAGGCAGCTCGAAGCCTGGATCGCCTCCCGATGCCCAGACCACCTGGGTCCCATTCTTAAAACAAGCATGAACTGAAGCTCCGGAAGTCCGGATTCAACATGGTGGAGCGGGATGCGAAGATTGCGCATCCCGCTCCACCGCAGGGATTCAGGACATTTACCGCTGAACCTTTGTCGTCATCCTTCCGCACAGGAGGCTGCGGCCACAACCAAAGTGGCAGGGTAGCCTATCAAAAAGGAAAACTGGCATGTCGGCAGGAACCAAACAGAAGGATTACTATGGCGCGCTGGGCGTGGACCGGAAGACCAAGCCGGACCAGCTCCGGAAGGCTTATCGAAGGCTCGCCAGAAAGTATCACCCTGACGTCAACCCGGGCAACAATCAGGCTGAAGAAAAGTTCAAAGAAATCCAGGAAGCGTACAACGTCCTCAGCGACGACAAGAAGCGGAAGATTTACGACCAGTTCGGATTCTACTCCGACAACATTCCCGCCAGCGCCTATGAGGCGTATACCCGGGGACCGGACCCTACAGCCGGGGGCGGCCCGAGCGTTGATTTCTCAGGCTTTGATTTTTCCAACTTCACACCACAGGAAGAGCATTCGGCGGGTTTCGGCTCAGGCTTCCGCGACATCTTCTCGCAGATTTTCGCGCGTGGCGAAGGTCAGGAGGCGGCAGCGGGTCCAATTCGCGGGCGCGACATTGAACACCATATGCATCTGGGATTCTGGGATGCCATCCGCGGAACACAGGTGCGGATAACCATTGGAAGAGAAGAGGTTTGCGGTTCCTGCAAGGGCAAAGGGACCCGCGGCGGACCTGCGGTGCCGTGCCCAGCCTGCGGCGGAAATGGCAAAGCCCAGCGGGCGGCGGGCGCCATGCGTTTTTCCATGACCTGCCCGCAGTGCAACGGCACGGGACGTCAACAGAACCGCTGCCCGGCCTGCCACGGGGCGGGAAATATTCGCAAACCGGAAACATTTGAGGTAAGAATCCCGCCGGGAGTTGATACGGGTTCACGTGTACGTGTGCCCGGCAAAGGCAATGCAAGTGCCCACGGGGGACCTCCGGGCGACCTATTCATCCTGACCGATGTTGAGGCCCACCCATTCTTCGATCGCAAAGGTGACAATTTCTACGTGAAGGTCCCGATTAGTGTCGCCGAGGCGGCATTGGGAGCCAAGGTCGAGGTTCCAACCATTGACGGGCCCACAACAATTCGGATTCCTCCCGGCACTCAGGGCGGGCAGAAATTGCGCATCCGCGGCAAAGGCGCTCCTTCGCTCCGGGCGAACCAGCGGGGAGACCAGTTTGTAGAGGTTGAAATCAAGGTTCCGCGAGTGGCCGACGAGCGCAGCAAGGAAATTCTGCGCGAACTTGACCGGCTGAACCCGGCTGATGTTCGAAGCGATTTGCGGAAGTATTTCGACGTCCGTAGGTAGAGGCGAGCGGCCCGCACCGGGGCGCTTGAAGAGAGCATGGCAAAGCGAGGCCGAAAAACCCGTGGCAAAGCGGGGTACATGATCAGCGCTGTGGCGGAAATATACGACATTCATCCGCAGACACTGCGCCTGTATGAGCGTGAAGGATTGCTGATCCCGTCGCGGAGCGAAGGCAATACCCGCCTTTACACGGACGAAGACCTGGAAGCACTGGAGACGATCCTGAGCCTGACGCGGGATCTGGGAGTCAATCTGGCCGGGGTGGAAATCATTCTGAACATGCGAAAGCGCATGGAAGAAATGCGGAAAGAGATGCAGGCGTTTGTCAAATACGTGGAGAAAGAAATCATCGCCCACGCCGGCGAAACACCGGAGGATATGCAGAATGCTCTTGTCCGGATCGTCCCGCCTTACCTGATCCGAGTGCAACGTTCAAGAGAAAAGCACTGAGCACCACTCCTGAATTGAGACCTGCGGCACAGCAGATCACCCAGTCGCTGGATTGAACGTTCAGGGTGCTCCGGTCTTATTCCCTTCCGCTTTTTGCTCCAAGTGTTTTAGAATCAGCTACGGGTTGCTCAATGGCAAGAAAGGATTGTCCCCAGTGCGGAGGAACGGGCTGGCGGCCGGTGGAAAGAGACGGCGTGCGCCTCGTGGCACGGTGCGAGTGCGAGAAGGCGCAGCATTCCGAGTCACTGCTGAAGGCAGCGCAAATACCGCGCCGGTATGAGCACTGCGCCTTTGAAAACTTTGACATTCGCAAGGATCCGCGAACGGGGCAGCCCAACCGCAGCCTGGTGGCCGCCAAGCTCTACTCGCAGAAACTTGTGGAAGAATACCCCACGGACTTCGGTCTGCTGTTTGCGGGGCCCACGGGTGTGGGCAAAACCCACCTGGGCGTCGCGGTGCTGAGGGAGTTGATGGTACGGAAGAACGTTCCGTGCCTGTATTACGACTTTCTGAAGCTGCTGAAAGACATCAGGGACAGCTACAACCCGGTTTCGCATACTTCGGAACTGCGTGTCCTGGGACCGGTTCTGGACGTGGAAGTCCTGATGCTTGACGACCTGGCCGCCTCGGACCCAACCGACTGGGTCCGGGAAACGCTGGCGCACATCATCAGTTCGCGTTACAACAATAAGAGGGTCACGCTGATTACCACCACCCTCTCATCCTCATCAGGGCGCGCCAAGCGGCGTGAAGTCCGCGAGCCATCGGGCGATACCATCCCGGAAATCGACCGCTCTCTGGCACAGCTGGGTCCTACTCTTTCTTCACGGCTCTATGAAATGTGCAAGCTTGTCGAAATGAAATCGGATGATTACCGCAAAGCCATCAAGCAGGCCGGGTTCAGGTTCCATATTGAGTAGAAAATAGTTCCTGCCAAGTCTATTGATTAGTTTGACTTCACTTTTCAGGGAACGGTAAAATACAGTTTCAGTCGGAACATGCGTTGGGTAAGGGCAGGGAGGTAAGTTCATGTCTTCGCAAGAAAATCACCTCAACTCAGGTGAGGTCATCATCTCATCTGAGGCGCTGGGCAGTGTCGACGCTGCTTCGCGCAGGGATACGACAGAACACGTCGATACCCCGGCCCAGGCCCAACCCGAAGAAGAACTCGTGCAAACTCCAGAAGTGAGCGACGAAAAATCGCCTGCCGCTCTATCCGCTCAGGATGCCGGCGAACCCGGGGCCGAGCCCGAAGCTGAGGAACCGTCCATGCCTCAAACCCCTGAGGGCACGGACGAACCCACGGCCGAATCTGAAGCACCGCCTGTTGCCGCTGTCGCTCAAGAGCCCTCCGGATCTGAACCGGCTGCAAGCAACGAAAACGAAGAAGAGTCTGAGGACGAAAACCTTGGTATGGCCGAGGTTGAAAGCCTGATGGAAAGCATGGAAGCGACCCCCACCCTGGCCGTGGGTGAGATCGTCAAGGGCTACGTTGTAAACGTGACCGACGATGAAGTGGTGGTTGATCTGGGCCTGAAATGCGAGGCCGTCATCCCCCGCATGGAGTTTGCCTCCGAAGACGGCACGCTGAACGTCGAGGCAGGCCAGTCCGTCGGGGTCCTGGTCGAGAAGTTCGATGAGCTCACCGGAACGGCCGTCGTCTCCCGCCGCAAAGCGCTGCAGGAAGAAGTGTGGGAAGAAATTGAGCGCGCATTCTACGAAGAACAGCCTGTCCGCGGGCGCGTGGTGCAGCGGGTTAAAGGTGGGCTCGAGGTCAACATTGGAGTCCATGCTTTTATGCCCGCTTCTCAGGCGGACCTGAAACCCCATCCGACGCTGGAAGACTGGATCGGCCAGGAGATCGAGTGCAAGGTCATCAAGCTGAACCGCAAACGGGACAACGTTGTGGTCAGCCGCCGGAAACTCCTGGAAGAAGAAATCAACCGGAAGAAAGCCGTACTGATGGAGCATCTTGTTGAGGGAGCCGTTCTGACCGGAAGGGTAAAAAACCTGACCGATTACGGAGCCTTCGTGGACCTGGGCGGCATCGATGGGCTGCTGCATATGACCGACCTCTCGTGGACACGCGTGACGCATCCTTCAGAAGTTGTGCAGGCCGGTCAGGAAGTCGAAGTGAAGGTGCTCAAATTCGACCGGGAGAAAGAGCGCGTCTCCCTGGGAATGAAACAGCTGACTGCGGACCCGTGGGAAAACGTGACTGCCCAGTTCCATGCTGCTGACCATGTGACGGGCAAAGTTGTCAGCGTGACGGATTACGGAGCCTTCGTGGAATTGCAGCCGGGCGTCGAGGGACTGATCCACATTTCCGAGATGAGCTGGACAAGACGGCTTCGTCACCCTTCAAAAATTTTGAAGCCTGGTGAAATGGCCGAAGTCGCAATCCTGGAGGTCAATCCCGAGCAGCGGCGAATATCCCTCAGCCTGCGGCAGGCGCTGCCCGATCCGTGGGATGGCCTCAGCGAACGGATGGGCGCCGGGACCGTGGTGAAGGGCCGCGTCCGCCACTTTACCGACTTCGGAGCTTTCATCGAAGTAGAAGAAGGCATTGACGGCCTGATCCACGTCTCGAATCTTTCCTGGACTCGAAATGTGAAGCATCCTTCTGAAGTGCTGAAGAAGGGCCAGGAGATTGAGGCCGTTGTCCTGAACGTTGATACTGAAAACCGCCGTCTGTCGCTGGGATTGAAGCAGCTCCAGCCCGACGCGTGGGAAAGCTTCTTTGCCAAGACAAGCGTGGGCGACATGGTCCATGCCAAGGTCACCCGCCGAACTTCTTTCGGGGTCTTTGCCGAAATCGAAGAGGGCATCGAAGGCCTATGCCACATTTCGGAAATCGAAAGCAGCCACCCCGGCAGCGACGAAGGCGTGCCGAAAGTGGGGGAGGAACTTGACTTTCGCGTTATCCGGCTGAATCCGGAAGAAAAGAAAATCAGCCTGAGCACAAGGTCAGAAAACTGGAAACCCTCGCAGCAGCGGGAAAGAACTCCTGAACCACCGGGACTTTCCAGGATGGCCGAGGCATTTACTTCTGCGGGCATTACCACCCCGGCAATGGCTCGGGCCAGTGCGCCGGGGGATCGTGATGATTCGCATTAAGAAAAACCAGCGGTGCCGCGTCGTTCCAGGCCGGCCGAATAGCTGCTGGTGAGGATACCCGGGTCGAAATCTTAGCCGGAGGAGTCGAGCATGACAAAAGCTGACTTGATTGAGGATGTTGCTCGGAAGACAGAGTTGAGCCGTAAAGACTCTGAGGTGATCGTCGATACCATTTTCGAGGGTATCGTCAAATCCCTCCGGGGTGGAGATAAGATCGAAATCCGGGGGTTTGGAAGTTTCAGAACGCGCCATCGGAATTCCCGCGTGGGAAGAAACCCCAAGACTGGCGAGCGCGTGGATGTACCCGCCAAAGATATCCCTTACTTTAAACCCAGCAAAGAACTGAAGGACCTTGTAAACAGTGGTCAGGGGACGGATCAGCCGGTTCAGGCGGCGCAGCCAATGAGCGAAACGCCCTCCAAGCCAGCCATTCCCGAAGAGTAATCTTCCCGCCGGCGGTTATTGGACATGGATTATTTGTGGACCCCGTGGCGGTTTCAATACGTCAGCGGGGGGATCCAGAATCAGGGGTGCATCTTCTGCGAACAAGCTTCCGCAGATCCCTCAAGCGACCGTGAGCACCTGATTCTCTGCCGCGGCAAGGCAAATTTTGTCCTGTTGAACCTTTACCCTTACACGGTGGGCCACGCTATGGTTGTTCCGTACGCGCACGTCGCAGAACTGACTGAAGCGCCTGCGGAAACGCTGGCGGAGATGATGGCCCTGGCCCAGCAGTTTCAGCGCGCCCTTAAGGACGTTTACCATCCCGAAGGATATAATCTCGGCTTGAACATGGGCCGTTGTGCGGGAGCCGGGGTTGAGCATCACGTCCACATGCACATCCTGCCCCGCTGGACCGGCGATTCAAATTTCATGACCGTGGTGGGCGAAACCCGGGTCCAGCCGGAGAACCTTGCAACCACCTACGACAAGCTTTTCGGATTCTTCCGCAAGTAAAATCTCAATATCGGGATGCGGGGACTCGGGCGTGATCCGGGCGTCCCACGGAACCCCGCCTCCAACGCATCCCTAATGCAAATAAAATGAGGGAGGACCGATGGATCCTCCCTCTCAGATCATCAAGCCGTCGCCCCATGCCAGAGCGGCGAAGTAATGTGTTTAGAAAGTGAACCGAAGGGCCAACTGGATATTTCGGTGGCCGAATCGGTTCGTCTCAACACCGGCAGCCTGATTAACTTCGTTGACGTAGGGGACCATCGTCGAGGTAGCGTGGTTAAATGCGTCATACATCTCCGCTCGGAATTGGAGAGCGTACCGCTCTGTTACTTTGAAGTTCTTATAAATCCCAAGGTCCAGGCTATACTTGCTCGGCGCACGGAAGGCATTCCGTGTGTACATACTGCTCGGGAACGGACCGTAGTCAGACACGCCGACCGTGGGATTTACGTACGAAGAGTCAAAAAGCGGATTGCCCGACGAGTCATAATAAGGGATCCAGGTAAAGGTATCGGGCGCTCCCGGAACGGGGACTTCCTTCCCGTTCTTGGAAAAGCCTGACGTCCCCGACATCTTCATAGCCCGCGGGCAGTACCAATAAGCGTTGGTGCAATCGAAGACCGTAAACGGGAAGCCTGAACTGACTGCAAAAATGGGGGTGACTTCCCAGCCGTTTAGCACCTGACCAGCGACGCCATGGAAGTCCCGGGCAAAGGGAATATCCCAAACGGCGCCCATGGAGAAGCGGTTGGTGTTGTCGAACTCGGCCGGACCGTAGTCCAAGCCGGGGTTGAAAGGATCGAGGTAACCGACGTTCCAATCGAAGTTGCCATCACTGAAAGTCGAGCTGAGGTCATCTTTTGCGCTTCCGTACGTGTAATTCGCTGCCAGCGTCAACCCCGTGCTGCGGAAATTCTGCAACTTGAAGCCCACGTTCATCGAGTTATACAGAGACACGCCGTCGCTGTTCCGCCGGTACGAACCGATGCTGTACTGGTCGTTCAGGGGGGCAAAGGGATTCGTGTCCATCGACTCACCCAGGAAGAGATTGCCGTAACCCGGCCGGTTGAAGTCGCTCAGCGAATACATGCGCTCGCCCCTGGAGCCGGAATAGCCGATGGTAACGAGCGCGTGCGAGGCCAGTTGCTGCTCAAAGGTCAGGCTATAAAGATGCGCGTAGGCGGTCTTGATGTTCGGGTTCAGATTGCGGAAAGAGGCGTGCGGCAAGGCAACCGATCCACTGGTTCCGCCGAGCGGGCCGACGTTCGAGTTGGTGATGTTGCCGGCATCAGGGGCCGAGAGAGTAATGACGGCGTAGTTCGGCGGATTCTGGATGACGTTGAACGTCACGTTGCCGAAGTTCCGCTCGTAGCCAATGCTGTAGCCTCCGCGGAGGGACGTCTTGCCATTGCCGAACATGTCCCAAGCGAAGCCGAGGTGGGGCGAAAAGTCCTTATAGTCCGGTGCCCAAAGGCCGCCGACAGGACTCTTGTCAGCAATCTGTATGGTGCCATTGTGGTACTGCTCGTAAAAGTTGCTGCCGCTGCCCAGATAAAAATTTGAGTCGAGGTTCGGATTCTTGTTGTGTTGAACACCGAAATAGTCCCAGCGCACACCGAGCGTCAGGGTCAGCCTCGGCCGGACCTTCCACTCATCGGAAGAGTAAAGCCCCCATTCGTTGTACCGGTTGCTGCGGGTAAAGTTGGGCGGGCCCACCGGCAGCGTAACGGTGCAATCGGGCGTGGGGTTCGAGGGGTCTACGCAAGGGAATTTTCCCTGAGGATTGACGGCCGCCTTGTAAAGATAGAGATTGCCGGTCATGAAGTTATCGAGCGCGTCGGTACCGCCTGAAGACAGCGCCTCAACCGCTTCCTCGTAGGCGCCGAAGGCGCGATTGTCGATCAGGTAGGTGTACGAGCCGCCAAAACGGAACGTGTGCGTCCCATGCGACATGCTTATATCCTCATAAAATTCATAGAAGTTCTGAGGCCCGCCAAAGGGAATCGCATTGCCCGGCGTAGTGCCGCTGTAACCTGGAAGGATGGCCGTATAGCCGCCGACCGGTATGCCTCCCGAATTGGCCAGGTAGAGCGTTGGTCCGATCGGGGCCTTGCCGAGTGGCTGCAGGTCGCCCAACCGGTTGTACACGACTTTGGACTGGCTGACGATGCTGGGCGTTATGGTCCGCGTGAAGGAGATGAGGGCGTTCTGGTCGGAGATGGTTTCACCGGTTTCGTAGCCTGCGTACGGGCTGGTGTTGACGGTCCCGTCGAAACGGGCGTCATGGTTCTGCGCGAAACGAACGTACATCTGCGACTTGTCGCTGATGTTCCAGTCCACCCGGCTGTCAACCATGAGTTGATTGGTGGGGAGGCCCGCGCCGGCGTCAGCCGGAGTGTTGTAGGTGACCTTATCCCACATGGGTGCGGTAATCGGATAGGCCAAGCAGGGTCCGAGAGTACTCTTCGCGCAAGGATCTGACCCCTGATTGATAAGATCCTGGCGCGAATAAACCGCCAGCGTATTCAGATCGGATCGTTTTGCCCCGTAGGTATTGAAAAAGTCCTGCGTGTAAGAGGAGGAAGCGTTAATGAACGCATTGTCTGGGATCATAAAAACCTGGGGCGCTGCACTGCGGATGCGGTTCCATTCCGGATTCACGAAGAAGAAAAGCTTGTCCTTCTTGATGGGGCCGCCCACAGAAAACCCAAACTGGTTGCGCGTGTAGATACCCTTATCAATGCCATTGGCATTGTTGTAAAAATCATTGGAAGCCAGCGCTGATACACGATTGTACTCGTAGGCCGAGCCATGAAAATCGTTGGTTCCACTCTTGGTGGCGACGTTAACGACACCGGCATCGGCGCGGCCGTATTGCGCTCCAAAACTGTTGGTCAGAACCGTGTATTCCTGCACTGAGTCCAGAGGGACGGGTTGGCCCACTGCGGCAATGAATTCGTCGTTGTTAGCCGCCCCATCGAGTTGTACGTTCGTTCCCGCAGCGCGCAATCCGTTGATCGCAACCCCCACCCCGCGGCCGCTCGGATCATCCGTAGAAACGTTGCCGGATATCGTCACGAAATCGTAAGGGTTGCGGGTCAGCGAGGGAAGCTGCTGAATTTCCTGCGCCGTGATGGATGAGGACACCGTAGGCGTTTCCGTGTTCACCATTGTGGGGCCGGTCCCGGTAACTTCCACCATGACGGCAGAGCCGGCAACGGCGAGGCGGATTCGCACGTTCACAACCCCGCCGACACGCAGAACAACCGTCTGTGTGGTTTTCACGAATCCGGGTGCTTCAACCGCCACGGAGTAATTGCCCGGAAGAAGGTTCGTCGCAACATAGTAGCCACTGGCGTCCGACTTGACGTTGCGGACGGCTCCTGTCGCAACATTGGTGATCGTCACTTGAGCGTTCGGTATGACCGCACCACTCGGGTCCGTGATTGTCCCACCGATTCGACCGGTCTCAACCTGAGCACTGGCCGGGCCAGGAACGAGGAAGAGAAACAGCGAGGCCGCGAGAACAAGATATAAGAACCGCCGTTCAAACAAGCTGATCATAATTTCGTCTCCTTAATACGCACTATCGGTGGCGCGCTCCATCGATATCGCCCTGCCCGTAACCTTTACTGTTACGGCCAGGGACAAAAGCAGCGCCACGGTACATTCCCAAGCCCGACCAAATGTTTCAGAAGTATTTCAGCAGACCAGCTGGTTAAGGAACTCGAGGCACAGATTCTCTGGATCATCAGATACAGTCGTCTTCATGTGTTTCAGCACGTTCTCAGCTGGCGGCCAATTCTCATCGACTTTCAACCCTAAAAGCGGTGATCCAGATCACACCATCGTGTGACGATTCGAACATGTTGATCAGGAAGAAATGGACTCGGGTTAGTATCGATCTCTGTGACAGCAGGAGCAGGGACAGCTTGATTCTATTGAACTTCCTGATCGCAACGACTACCTGGTGGCGGACTGTAGACCCAAATTTCCTATTTGTGTAACAGATTGTTCGATTTCAGCTCCGAGCCACAGCGATGAATCCCCTCGACAGTCTTCGACGGGAACCCAGACCTGCCATCGTGAAAGCCACCGCAGCTTGACCGACCTTTTGCCCTGAACCTAAAATCGTTTCAAGTACCGGGAATAAACATGAGGCTTGAAAACTCGCTGGAATTCGACCCCAGGGGAAAAAGCGAACAGTTCTTTGCGCAGTTCGAACACCGTGCAGCGGTATTTGCTCTTTTTTCGGACGCAGGCACGATGCCCGGCGCAGCGCCGTACTTAGGACGCACACAGGACCTCCACCGGCGGTTAAGGCGAGTCCTACGAAAACCCGAGGGAAATTCCAGACTCCTGAATCTTCGAGAAATAACCCGGCGCGTCGATTATCAATATGCCGGCTCGGGCTTCGAGATGCGCTGGCTGATCTACCATTTGAACCGCCACTATTATCCCCGGCAATACCGGGCGCGCTTGCGGTTGAAGGCCCCCTCGCTGCTCAAATTGAATCTCCGGAATCGATTTCCGCGGCTCTATCCCACGCGACGCATTTCAAAGGATGGCAGTCTCTACTACGGCCCGTTCCCTTCCCGGGTGGCCGCGGAGCGATTTGCAGGTGAATTTCTCGATCTTTTCAAAATCCGTCGTTGTGTTGAGGACCTCGATCCCGACCCCTCCCATCCCGGATGCATTTACTCGCAGATGCGCATGTGCATGGCGCCCTGTTTCAAGGGTTGCAGTGACAGCGAGTACCACCAGGAGGTAGAACGCGTTGTCGAGTTTCTGGCCACCGAGGGCCTTTCCCTCGAGCGGAGCGTTAAGGCCGAAAGAGATGAGGCTTCAGACAGGCTTGATTTTGAGCGTGCTGCACAATTGCATCGCAAGATCAAAAAGGTCCATGACGCTCTGGCGCTCAAACCGGAGCCCGTGCGAAACCTAAACGACCTTCACGCGGTTCTTGTTTTGCCGGGCTCACAACACAAGACCGTATCTTTTTTTCTGATGCGCTCGGGTAATCTGCTCGGCCCCGGATCCATGGACCTCGAAGAGAATGTCTCCTCGCCGCTTTCTCTGGACGAACGCTTTCGTCTGCTTTTCGATGAGTTGCTGCGCGATGCGGACGAATCCCCCGGGGCGGCCTCCTGGGAGCATTTGAGTCTGTTCGCCAGATGGTATTACAGCAGTTTCCGCCAGGGGGAACTCGTCATGCTCTCTTCCCCATCCCAGATTCCTCACGCCAGGCTCATCCGAATTTGTCGCAAGATTGTGGTGGAGCCTGTCTGACCGTGGGTACGAAAGGATCGCAGGAAGTCAGCTTATGCACCCCCTCAATCCCTGGCACATCTTCTTTGTTTGACTGTTATAAAGGGTGATCCTAGAATTGGTGAAGAGGGAAGCACTTATATGGATGGTCCCCAGTCGCGGCCTCCGAATCGCCCAATTCGCGGGGGGGCAGCACCGCTGTTAAGAAGCCGAAAGTTTTTCGGCCAGCTTGTCTTTGTTATCCTCGTTGTTCTCTCGGCAGGAGTCGGAGTGCTGGGAGGGCTCTTTTTTGTCTATTCGTCTGACCTTCCCCAGGTTCAACAACTGGAAAATTACCGGCCCGACGTGATGACAGAGGTTTTTGCCGACGACGGAACTCCTATCGCACGGTTTGCGATGGAACATCGCGTGATGGTGACTTATAACCAGGTCCCCCCGGCCATGCGAAACGCCGTGATCTCCATCGAGGATCGCAATTTTGAAAGCCACTGGGGTGTTGATGTTCTGAGGATTATCCGGGCGGCCATCACCGATACTTTGGAATGGCGCAAGGCCCAGGGTGCCAGCACGCTGACGCAGCAGGTGGCCAAAATGCTCTTTCTGACTCCTGAAAAGAGCTTTCGGCGAAAGATCCAGGAGGCTTTGCTGGCCATTCAGATCGAGCGCCGGTTTACCAAACCACAGATCTTTAGTATGTACGCCAATCAGGTTCCCATGGGTTATGGGAACTATGGCTTTGCCGCAGCGGCAGAATTTTACTTTGGGAAACATATTGAGCAGATCACGCTCCCTGAAGCCGCTCTTCTCGCTGGCATGGCGCGCGGCCCCATTTACTGGCCGATTCTTCACCCGCACTACGCCATCGCGCGCCGAAACGAAGTTTTGAGGGCGATGCTGAACAATGACAAGATCAGCAAAGCGGATTATCAAAAGGCCGCCAGGACGCCGCTGGACCTGCACGTCAAGGGCTGGAATGAAAACATCGCCCCCTATTTCGTCGAAGACGTCCGGCAGTTCCTGCAAAAGAAGTACGGCCTGAAAGCTGTGCAGCAGAAGGGCCTTCGGGTTTACACGACTTTGAACGTCAATATGCAGCGGGCCGCCCAGGAAGCGCTCCGGGATGGCTTGCGGGCAGATGACAAGCGGCGCGGATGGCGGGGCCCGGACCGGAACATTCTGAAACACCCGGTCACATTTCCCGATGGCAAGCAGGCTACGCTGAACACCTATGAAAATTCTGATTGGTCAGACCCTCTGAAGGTGGGCAGCCTGGTCCATGGTATTGTCATGGGCGTTAATCCGAGTTATGCCGAGGTGCGGTTCGGTGATCTGACAGCACAGGTCAAACCCGCCGATTTCAAGTGGACCTGGAAAAAGAATCCCCACGAGGTCTTCAGCCCGGGCGACGTGGACGTTTTCAAGATCGAGGAGATTAAGGGTAAAACGGTCCACGCCACCCTTGATCAGTTACCGGCCGTGCAGGGAGCCCTGCTGGCCATTGACAACGCAACCGGCGAAATCAAGGCAATGGTGGGCGGATACGACTACAGCAAAAGCCAGTTTAACCGGGCGGTTCAGGCTTACCGGCAAGTCGGGTCATCCTTCAAGGTTTATGTCTATGCGCAGGCTCTGCTGGACGGCATCGGGCCTTTCCATACCATTATGGACACCCCGGTCACCTTTCCGAGCCCGACCGGCCTGTGGGCCCCCCACAACTATGATGGCAAGTTCGAAGGCAGCATCACGCTGCTGCACGCTCTGGCGGAGTCAAAGAACATCCCGGCGGTCAAACTTCTTGCCAAGGTCGGCATCGATAACGTCATCAAACTTTGCCGCCGGTTCGGAATCGAGTCAAGGCTGGTTCCCAATTTACCCCTGGCGCTCGGCGCATCTGACCTGACGCTGCTGGAGCATACATCGGCCTTTTCAACATTCCCTGAAGACGGCGTCCACATTGAGCCCCGCGAAATCCTGAGGGTCACCGACTATAACGGCCGCGTGATCGACGAGTTTCCTCCCCAGGTGACCGATGTGCTGCCGGCCGGAATCGCACGAATTGAAGTCTCGATGCTGCGGGAAGTTTTCAATTCCGGGACGGCCGTCAGCGACAGATGGCTGGCCCGGAAGTATGACCTGGCAGGGAAAACCGGGACCACCAATGACTTTACTGACGCCTGGTTTATCGGATTTTCTCCTTCAGTCACTTCGGGAGTCTGGGTGGGATTTGATGACCATCACCCGCTGGGACGAGGAGAAGAAGGCTCGCACGTCGCGTTGCCCATCTGGACGGATTTCATGACCCAGGTGCTGAAAGACAAGCCGGTACAGCGGTTTCCGGGTTCACCGCTATTGTCAACGCCTGGCCAGGTGCAGCAAATTCTGGCCAGCGCGGGATCAGGCAACGTTCTGACCAGTGATTCCGATCTCCGCGCGCTTGCGGCCAGCCTGTCGGACTCAAAACCCGTCTCCACAATTCAGCAGATTCCGCTCACCGCCCCACCAAACCCAACCCCCTCAGCCACAGCACCATCACCAACTGCCCAGCCTCCAGCCGTGGTGACTCCGGAGCCTCAGGCTAACTAGGCTCATCATTCCAGGCTTTCCATCGGGAAGATCAGCACAGTCCAATGACATTACTTTGAAAAATGATCGTAGCCGGCTGGTGCAAGAAGCAATTTTCTGCCGTCTTGATAGATCAGGAGGACGTCCCGCGAGCGGTGCATCTGGCCGATACAATGGAGCGGAACGCCGCGGTAAGCTCGGGGGACCTTCCCGGCTTTCCTTTTGGACACAGCAAATAGCAACTCGTAGTCCTCTCCCCCATTAAGAGCCAGTTCCAGGGAATGTTCCGGTATTACTCCGGGGGGCCCGGGTATGCGCACGGCATCGACCTTTGCTCCCACTCCACTTGCCTCGCACATCCGTATCAAGTCCGTTGAAAGACCATCACTGATGTCCATCAGTGAAGACGGAATGCCCGCGCTCTGAAGCCAACGGCCCAGATGGCAGCGCGGCTCAGGGTAAAGATGAGCCTGCAAGGCAGCCGCGGCTTCGGAATTATCCTGCTGCTCTTCTCGATGCCGTCTGCTCTTTCCCGCTCGCGATTTCAGAATCTCGAGGCCCCGGGCCGACTGCCCCATTCTTCCGCTGACATAAATCATGTCGCCGGGACGCGCTCCGGAACGCAGCAATCCTCTGCCGCGGACGACTTCGCCTGCCAGCGTCACGTCAATCATAGCGATTCGCCCCGCAATCGATGTGTCTCCTCCAACCACCTCCACTCGAAAGCGCCTGGCAAGATCCATCACTCCCCGATAGAATTCTTCAACCCAGGCACGGGAAATGGTGCGCGGGAGGGCCACGGAAAACAGCGCAAACCGCGGAACACCTCCCATGGCAGCAATGTCGCTGAGAGAACGCGCAAGCGCGCGGTGGCCAACCGACCGGGCCGGATGCAAGCGCGTGGTGAAATGGACACCCTCAATCGAAAGGTCGGCCGTCAGGATCAAATCACGATCGCGTCCCACCCGCACCACGGCTGCGTCGTCGCCGACCCCCATCCTCACTCGTTTCGATTTTTCCGGCGTCAGGCCCCGGAGCCACCTGACGAATTCACCTTCTGATTGAAACATCGCCACGGCTGTAGTATACATTCTGCTTTGATTCCCGGTCCTCAGGTTTGAAAATTCGTGGTCTGCGTTTGCAAACCACAGGCCGAAGTGAAACGTTTGTTTAATTGCACGCGTGAATGAACGCCCACTGACGGCCTTAAGGAGCCTTATGATTACGCGTCGAAAGTTTATTCAGTCCAACATGCTGGGGCTGGCCCTGCCCCTGGCTGGTGCGGAAACCTTCGCGGCGGGTCATTCCGGGGGTGAGCCAGCAAGTTCCCAGGGAGCACCCCGAGGCAAACGTGACTTTTGGAACGACTGGCCGGAATACCTGACCGTGCAAATGAACGAGGCGCGTGCCCGGAGGCTCGCCGAGCTTCGGGCGCTGCGCAGCGCCGCCGATGTCCGCGCCCGCGTTGAAAAAGTACGCTCCGCGGTCTGGCAGCTCGTTGGCGGCCAATTTGAAAAGCCCCCCCTGAACCCGCACATTACAGGGACGATCGACCGAGGCGCCTATCGGGTCGAAAAGGTCATCTTTGAAAGTCATCCCGAAATCTACGTTACGGCCAATCTCTACATCCCCAATGGCCGCAAGGGACCGTTCCCGGGGATCCTCGCGCCTCTGGGACACACGAGAAACGGGAAAGCCTACCGCAATTACGCTTATGTGTACCAGACGCTGGCACGCAAGGGATATGTGGTGCTGGCTTTCGATCCTTTCGGACAGGGCGAGCGCTACCAGTACCTTGACCCTCGAACAGGAAAGGCCCTCTACGGTCCAACCGGGGAACACTCTCAAGCCGGCCGGCCCATGCTCCTGTTCGGTTCAACCTTCGCGCAATACCGCGCCTGGGACGGAGTGCGGGCCCTCGATTACCTTCTTTCGCGCCCCGAAGTCGATCCGGAAAAGATCGGCCTGACGGGCCAGTCCGGTGGCGCGACCATGGCGATGTACCTCTGCGCGCTTGAGCCGCGAATCAAAGTCGCCGTAGAAGTGGACGGAAACTCTGAAAACCTCGCCGGCCCGTCCTACGCGCCTCCGGGGGCGGTGGCCGACGCAGAACAGAACCTGATCTTCAGCCTGCCGGAAGGAATTGACCGAGGAGACCTGCTGCTGGCTTTTGCGCCCAAACCCTTGCTCATGATCTATACTCCAATCGACCGCGGGGCCACTTACTCACCAACATACATCGAAGGTACAAAAGAAGTTCACCATGAAGTCCAGGCCGCTTACCAACTGATGGGAGCTCCGGAGAAGGCCGGCCTTTTCGCCACCTCCCTGCCACACGATTATGACTTCTTCAGCCGGCGCGCTGCCTACGACTGGTTTAACCGTTGGCTAGGGCAGGAGGCCTGGGGAACCGAGGAAGCGGAGTTTGATGAGGGCGCTGCCGGCGAGCTCAACTGCACAACGACGGGACAGGTGCTGACGTCTCTGGGTGGACGCACGGTGGTCCAACTGAGCGCAGGTCGCCTTAAGAAACTGCAACCGGCCAATCCTCTCGGAAGCACGACCGTTGAAACCAAAGCCTTCCGTGAGCGCGCGCAAGGCACGCTCAAGCATCTCCTTGCCCTTCCCGCGGAAAAGACTCCACTGGATTCAGTGACTCTTACCTCCCACACGAGGAAGGGCATACACATCGAAGAAGTCATCCTGCACTCGGAACCTTCTATTCGGGTGACCGGATGGTTCATGAAGCCGGCTGAAGGCAATGGGCCCTTTCCTGCCATCCTCCAGGTCTCAGATGGAAGCAAGAATCGTGCCATCGAAGAGACGGGCGAGATGGTCGATCTTGTCCGCAAAGGATTCGCAGTCTGCTCAGTCGATTTACGCGGCCTCGGCTTCTCTCTCCCGCACCTTCCCGCTGCCGGGCCAGTCTTCTACCACGGAAATGACAATCAGGAAGACTATGCCTGGGCGAGCTTTACCCTGGGCAAGCCGGTCATCGGTCAGCGGGTTTGGGATTGCCTCCGCAGCCTCGATTACCTTGAATCAAGGCCGGATGTAGACAGTAAACGGATATACGGACTGGGAGAGCATGGCGCGGCTATTGTCCTGCTGCTGGCAGGAGCAATGGATGAACGCCTGAGCTCGTTAATGCTTGATTCTACAATAGCTACTTACCGGTCGATTGTAGAGTCCAAGTCCTACTCGCTGACGCTTCCGTGGTTCACTTATGGCATCCTGAAGCATTTTGACCTGCCTGAAATAGTCGGCACCCTGGCTCCCAGACCGTGCTGGCTGCTGAATGCCAGCAACGCGGACGGTGAGTCGTTGCCGGAAACAAAACTCGCGGCAATTTATCGCAATGCGCTGAACGCATACCAGCAAAGCGGTGCGCATGCAGGGCTTCAATTATTAGTCCGAATAGACGATGAAAGAGCTAAATTGCTTGACAATTGGCTCAAAACCGCATACGTTGCATGACTTATCAGCTTGACAAGCCTTGTGTGCTCCAATAGGATGTGTTCTTTGTTTTCCTGGGCGAACCTGGGGAGCCCCGCCCTTGTTCAGGGAGGTGCGAGGACGTCCAAGATTCTGCGAAAGGCTAGTGGTGATTGAACCGAATGAACAACAAGTTTTACACACTGCTCATCACTCCTGGTGCCCACGGTAAAGTCCGCAAGTTCCAACTCCCATTCTATGTGGTCCCCGTGCTACTTGCTCTGAGCATCGTCGGAATCGTGATGCTGGCGGGCCTGGCAACCAGCTATGCGCGGATGTTAATCAAAGTATCGAATTACAATACCGTCCGAAGCGAGCGAGAGACCTTGAAGCAGCAATTCCACACCCTGGAAAACAAGGTCAGCCGCGCTAATGTCAAGTTAAACTCCCTTCAAACGCTTGCCGCCGAAGTCGCCGTGACTTACGGGTTTGGAAACGGACACCGCCAGCAGATCACTCCTGACCTTCTAAATCTGGCCAGACAGTCCAGCGCCGCAGATGGGGACCCTTCACTTTACGCCCTGAACGCAATGAAAACTGTAAGCCTCAACAGCGTCAGTGGAAGGTTCAGCCCGAGCACGTTCCCGGGCATGATTGACGACCCCAACGCCATTCCGTCCATCTGGCCGGTCCACGGAAGGCTCACCGCCGGATTCGGCCAACGGATGGACCCGTTCAGCGGCGAGGGGGCCTTTCACCCGGGCGTCGACATCGCCGATGCCCTGGGAACCGACGTGGTAGCCACGGGTGACGGCCTGGTGATTGAGGCCGAGCCTGATGCAGGTTATGGCCGAAGTATCCTGATCGACCACGGCGACGGCATCACGACCCGATACGCCCACCTCAGCAGGATCTTCGTCGTGGTGGGAGAACAGGTCAAACAGGGCGAGATCATCGGCGCTATAGGCATGAGCGGGCGGACAACGGGGCCCCACCTCCACTACGAAGTTCGAATCCACGGCACTCCGGTCAATCCGGGGCGCTTCCTTCACGGATAAGGAAAGCACGGCACCCGAAACATCAAATCCATCATGACCAGGCCATCGGTTGTGCAGACCCCATTTGACCTGCCTGGCGGGAAAACGGGCCAGTCGCTCTGCCCCGAAAGTGGTTTTGCTGCCGTGATGACTCCTGCGACAGCGCGAATTCCGTGAAAAATAGCGGAAATATTGCCAGTTCCCCTGGAAACTGGATTGACAGCACGGCCTGTTTTCGCGCATCATAAGAACCAAAGGGATTGTGCGAATGGGCGCTGATTTACGAGTTGAACCTTCGGCCAATTCTTGCCGCTTATTAGTAAGAAAGAAACCCGGTCCACGCGAGATTATACAGTTTGTCGTAGGCGGCATTGAAATTGGTCAGCAAATCGTAGTACTGGCAGGGCCAGCGTGGCTCAAAGAGCTTGCTCGAATTCTGGGCGAGCACGGGCTGCGCCCCGAGACCCTTATCCGGAACAGCCGTCTGGTTTTTCTGACGGCTCCTGACTGCCTTTCCCGTTTTGCCAAGATGGACAACCCTTGCAAACGGCCGATCATCCGGCGTAACGGATCCATGGTGCGCTGGGTTTCCGACTGGTCATGGGCTTATTATCCCGGGGCAGATCCCGCGACGATACTCCGCTATCAGTGCCGCATTCATGACTGTATCCACTCCCTTGCAGAAATGTCGATTTGCACGGTACATTGTGAAAAGATGGAGCGCAGTTCCATGCTGGCCGTTCTGGCCCAGCACCGGCGCGCCACCCGTGCCGCCGACCGTCCCGTTTAAGTTTCTTCTCCACGGTTTACCATCCAGGACGTCTGAATTGTGAGCAGGAGGCGCAGGTATGTCCAGGTGGCTCGAAGGCCGAATCGCAGTGGTGACCGGGGCAGCCCGCGGAATCGGACGTGCCACGGCCGGCCTGTTTGCAAGCGAAGGCGCGCGCGTGGTGCTGAACGACGTGGATGAGGCGGCCCTCGCGGTGGCGGCTGATACGATTCGCCGGGCCGGTGGCGCCGCGCACAGCCTGGCAGGGGACGTAACGGCGGCGGGTTTTCCGGAAGACCTTCTCGAAACCTCCTTCGAGATGTTCGGCATCCCTGACATCCTGGTGAACAACGCCGGGATCACCTGGGACGGAACGCTCCTCAAAATGACCGATGAGCAATGGCAGTCCGTCATCGACATCCATCTCACGGCAACCTTCAGAATCCTTCGCGTGCTGGGCGCAGCCATGCGTGAGGCGGCCAAACAGGAGATTGAAGAGCAAGGCGCGGCCCGCGCCAGAAAAGTGGTCAACATCAGTTCCACCTCCGCCACCCGGGGCAACTTTGGCCAGGCCAATTACGCTGCCGCCAAGGCCGGCGTCATCGGCCTGACCAAAACCCTGGCGCGCGAATGGGGACCCGTCAACATTCAGGTGAACGCGGCTGCGTTCGGCCTGATTGAAACCCGCCTGACCGCCCCCAAAGAAGAGGGTGAAAGCTTCCGCTTGCAGCAGGCGGAAGTCAAACTGAGAATTCCCGCCCGGATGCGCGAGGCGGCCATCCACTCCATCCCCATGGGCCGCCCGGGAACCCCGGAGGAGGCGGCGGGAGTGATCTTCTTCCTGGCTTCGCCGCTCTCGAATTACGTTTCCGGGCAGGTGATTGAAGTGACGGGCGGATTATAAAGGCTGGCAGCCTTCTCCTGTTTCCGGCGCCCGGAACACGCCTGTTGACTCACCGTCCGACCGTCACTGAAATTGCCAAATGAACGGTCCCGGCCGTTGCCGGTCAGTGGTAACGGCCCGTATAGCTGGTGGGATTCGCCGGCACGTTCGTACACTGCGAATCCCCATAGCCGCACAACCACCCTGAAAAATTGTCAATGGTCAGAACGCCCGAATCCGCGTTGGATGAAAACGGCAGAGCCAGAACACGGTAATTTCCGGGAGGCACCACTAGATGATAAGAGCCGTTCGAAGCGGTGATGGCGTCGGTCACGGCGTTCCCCGTATTGGCATTCACGGCAACCACGTGCGCGCCAAAAACTCCGGCGCCGCTCAGGTTGACGGTTCCTGAGATCGTTCCGGTGGCCGCACTGAAATTAGAGGCGGGATAAAGATCAGAGATGCCGATGGCGTCGTCCGTAGCCAGGGTTACTTGCTGACCGGCGACGGTTGAATCGCCGAAGGGAAACATGACGGCATGGCCGATGCCGCTGTGGTCAAGCCCCAGCAGGTGGCCCTCCTCGTGTGTGGCGACGGATTGCAGGCTGAAAGTGTTGGCTGGAGGGCTTAAAGAAGTCGTGAAGTTCTCGCTGGGATTAAACTCGATGTCGGCGTCCGCCAGGCAGTCATCAAAGTTGCACGTCTTGTTGCTTCCGCCGCTGCACTGATACTGGAATGGCCCGGTGGACCCCGAGGGCCGGGTCACCGTCGATACCTGCGTAAAGGCGATGGTCCCGGTCGAAAAATCGCTGCTGGTGGTATCAGAAAATCCCACCACGTTCTGGCAGTCATTATAGACAGGGTCCGTGAGGGTGCTCGAGGTTGGGCCGCTCACGTTCACGGTGGTCAGAGACTGGCCCGCAACCTGGGCATTCATCCATGTGGTAAACCCTGCCGAGAGAGACTGCTGGATGCAGGTGGCCAGCGAACCACTGCAGCCCGTGTTGCTGACGTTGTTGCCGGGCGTCGCAGAGTTCAGCAGCCACGCGACGGGCATCGAGTTCCAGCGTGCGGCCACAGGAACGGGTGCAGACAGTGTACCCAGGTTGTCCTGAAAGGTGTTGAAGCCAAACACCAGGACCGCCGCTGAAAACATCGCCGCCACAGCAACAAGGGCTGCTGCAATCCCTCTTTTTCCACCTGCGCGTTGCCTCTGCCTCATCGCCTTTACCTCGTCTGAACAAACATCGCCTGGCCCTTCAGGCCCTCTGTCACCGAAGTTTCGCTGGTGGCGGAAAGATGCGCCGGGCGGCCCCGCACGGAAACGGTGTTCCAGTAGATTTCCCACTTTGTGCCCTGCCGCTGAGCGTCGCCCACCACCTGGCTGCCCGCGGGAATCACCACCGACTTGCTGGGGAACAGGTCCGAGGTTGTCCGTGCAATGACCACAGCTTGTCCGGCGCCCTGAAACTCCGTTGAAACAATCACCACCGGGATGGATGTCCCTGGCGGGATGACGATGGGCGCGGCGACAGCGCCCGAGATGGTCATCTGGAAATCTCCAAGCGAGGGAGACCGGGTGATCGTCGCGGAGCTGCCGCCTGTGCTGAGATCTCCCAGGGGAAGAACAACGTGGCGCTTGACGCCATTTCGCCGCCGGTAGACACGAAAAGCCCCCTGCATCATGCCCACCAGGTGATAAGTGCCGCTGGCCCCTGCCGCCGGCTCCAGAAAGAGGATGTACTGCGTCCCCGGCCTCAGCATGGCCGTACCCGGTACCCGGACGTGAAAATTGCCAACCGTCCCGCCCGGCTGCCGGATGGTGAGAGTGGCGGGCGGGCTGCCTTTCAGGGCCTTCTCAAGCTGCACGGTTGTGTAAGTGTACACGCGGGTGTTTCCGGAGTTCGTCCGGGTGGTCTGGGCCACCACCTGCCCCTGGACGATGGTGCTGGACGCCTGGGCAAGCTGGCTGAGGCTCATCCGGACCAGCGTGGTCGCTGCGGCCGGCCGGGCAAGCCAGAATCCCATCAGAACGGCAAGAACAATGGTACGAATCTTCATATTGCATCGCTCACTGTGTAATCTCCACGGCCCCCACAAAGGACGTGAGTTCGCTGCCCGAATTTCGCACCACCAGGTTGCGCGGCCCCAGCGTGGCCGAGGGGCTGACCGCCACCTGAAAATAGACCACAGGAGTGCCGTCACTCGCAGTCTGAAACTGGCTCGTCAGAGGCGGAGTAACCACCACGTCGGTACCGTTGCTGCTGATGGTGTAGCTGGTTCCCGGAAGAATCCCAAAACCCGCCACAAACAGATAGACGTTCTGCCCTTGTGCAATCTCGGTTCCCGTACTGCCTGCGGAACAACTCAGTTGACTCACCGAGGTCTGCGTACACTGGCCGACACCGAGAATCGAAAGGCCCGAGAGCGTGACGGTGGCGGAGGCGGACTTGGTGTTGTCCGCCTGGCTGGTGGCCGTAACAGTTACCGTATCAACGGAGTTCAGCGGCGGGACGGTGATGTCAGCACCCGAAACCGCTTGCCCGGCGGTTACCGTAATCATCTGGGGCGCGGATTCTATTGGCACCGAAGTGGCTGCCGGAGCCGTATAGAGCCCCGAACTCGAAATGGCGCCGATCTGGCTGCTGTTACTGCTGCTGGAGTTGGATACCCTCCAGGTGACAGCCGTATTGGTGGTCCCTGTCACCGTGGCCGTAAACTGCTCGGTTGCGCCGTATCCCACAGTCTGGCTGCTGGGCGAGATGGCCACACTCACGTTGGAAGAAGGCGGGTTTGACGAACTACTGCTGCTGCTGCCGCCACCGCATCCTGCCGCAGCAAACGCCAGGAGAATCACCACTCCGATCCCTGACCATCTGGCGTATCGCATAAGCTCTCCGTGATGTGGGTCCAGGGCTGCGAACTCTGCCCTTCGGTTCCATCATGCAACCCGAAAGTTGCTTTGACGCGCCCCCACGCCCCATTTCACCGTATTATATCGGACCTTTACATCGGCGGGTTCAGGGTATTACCAAAATATTGGAACTTTTCACGCGGACCGGCTGGCAGGGAAATCTGAGATGCAGGTTGCGCTCAATAACATGCTCAAGAGTCAACTGTCAGCGGCGAACCCCGTGGGCCAGTACGCTGCCACCCGGGCTGAGGCGGGGAAATTGCCGCCCGAGAGGCTACATTGAGGCCGGCATTCCTCCGGTATGTTTTGGGTTCGTTTTGGGTTCGTTTTTGGCCACCTTGTATTTTCAACAACATCGGTAGGTTCGTTTTAGGTTCGTTTTAGGTTCGTTTTTTCCACAGGTACGTGTTTTCAACAACTTCTCAGCTTCGTTTTTAGGTTCGTTTAGGTTCGTTTTTGGGTGCCGATCCTTTATTTTCAACAACCTCTCAGGTTCGTTTTTTAAAATAACATCTTTTTTGTCCCATTTGTCCCAAAAAGCCAGACAGCTAGCCTTTCTGGCGCCACGTGATTTCCGGTATAGAGCTTGCGCGCCCTCCCCCCTGCCGGAACGATCCAGCACAGCGGAAAGACTACCATACTAGCCGACATTTGTCAAGCAAAATCGGCGGCAGGCTCGGCAAATCGCAATGACAAACACTCCGGAACGAGACGCCGCAGCGTCATGATGATTCCGCTGAACGGAAGAAGAATCTGCTTTTTGATGACAGCCGCGTTTTTTAGAAAGGTAAGAAACAGCTTCCTCGTTGCCATGCTGCCCCCCGGAATGGCGGGGGAGGGGCCTTTCATCAGCGAAGTGGATGGTCAGGGGTTCGAGTTGCCGAAAACCGACCCGGGCTGCGAGGGCTGGGAAGGCTGGCTGGGGCTCATGTGGAAACCGCCGCCGGAATTCGGATTGGAGCCTGGAAGGCCGGTGGGCGACTGCCCCGGTTGTGCTCCGACTCCGGGAACAGCACCCGCCCCCATGATGTTGGGCGCTCCGGGAGCGCCCGGGATCCCCAGGAACTCCCATTCGTCATACACGGTCCGCTTGTCAAAAACACCGATCGACTGGTGGTGGCTGGTGCTGGCGACTCCCACGATGAAGGTGCCAATGGATTTGTCGCTGCTGAAAAAGGAAGAACCGCTGTTCTGCTGCTGGTTCTGGCCGGAACCCTGCCCCATTCCCGGCAAGGAAAAGCCTCCCGCGCTGAAGCTCCCCTGCTGTGAGCCGTTTTGAGTCGCGGGCGGGCTGGTTTGCGTACCCGCGGATCCGGATGAGGAGCCTGATTTTCCAATATCTGATCCAAAGGGCTTGTTCTGATTCGTGCCGGGCAGTTTGAGGATTTTTGAATCGAGGACCACGCCGTTGGCCGTGGCGTGGATGAACCGCCACTTGCCGCTCCGGGTCATGGGGTCGGGATACGCCTGCCGCAGATAACTCAAATTATTGGTGTGGAGCAGTTCTTTCACGGAGGTCGGGTAACGCTTGAACTGCTGGTGGAACAGAATGATGGCGCGGGCGTACTGTTCGCCGCGGAAGATCAGTTCCTGCTCCTTCTCCCGCTGGCCTTCAACATAAATGCTGGGCGCCGCCGCGGCCAGAGCGACCAGCAGCAGCGTGGCCATCATCATCATAATGAGCAGAACATACCCTGCGTCCGGGGAGTCCCTCCGCGGGCGCCTGCCGCGATGGCTACTGAACAACCGGAATGGGCAGTTGAGATTTTTCACCAGAAGCTCCATCCTGGACTTCGACTCTCATGGATGTAATCTTAAGAATCCTGAAGCGCTGGGAGACAACGTCGCCATCGTGGACGACAAAAACATCGTCGGAATCCACCAGGTAGGCTTCAGGGCCAACTCCCGGTTTGTCAGAATACCCGATGGCCCGCAACGAAATGTGTGTCCCCGCGGGACCCGAACTGGCCGTCATGGCGCCACCGGCTGCGGCGACGGCCGCCTGCCTTGCCTTCTGGGCGGGGGTGAGCGGCGGAGGGCCAAAATCAAAAGGATTGCGGGCGAGGGCCGGAAGCGGCTTGGGCTGGTATTTCTCGATGGCCTGCATCTCCAGGGAGGAACCCCAGTTGGGTGAAGAAGAGATTTTCCCTGCCCCGGACTTTGCCTGAGCGGAATTGGGAGTGCGCAGGTAAGACTTCGTTTCCGTTTGAGCCACCGTGGCCGGATGACCCATGATTTCGGAAACGAGCCTGAAGATCAGAAATACACAGATTCCGGCCAGAACTACCGCCCCGATTTTTTCAGCCTTTGTCCGATTCTTCATGGGGTGATATAAAGGACGCCGCCGACCCTCAGGTTAACGGTGCTGCCCTGCCCGGCCGCAAACGCGAAGTTCCTGACCAGGATGAGGTCATCTGACGTTTCGAGCGAGTGCGCAAACTTCAACAGATTCGCAAAGGGGCCTTCCACTGTCACATCCAGGCCGAGCTGGTCGAACGGTTCGTTCTTCCCTGAATTCAGTTTATAACTGACGTTGTCCAGTTGCACCCCGGACTTCTCGGTCAGCACCCGCACCAGCCGCGCGGCGTCTGAAAAAACGCGCTGCCGCGACGGAACGTGTTCCTTGAGGTAATCCTGCAGCTTGTGGTCGGCGGCCGGAAGGGCCTCCTGGAGCTTTTCAAGGCGCACCACCTGGGCCTTCTCAAGATCGAGACGCCGAGACGCCTGATGATAAGAATCCTCAGCCTGGGCCACCTTGTCCCGCACGGGCCGCACCACCAGAAAGTACACTGCCAGGTCAATGGCCACAACCGCCAGGGCGGCGAGCTCAAATACCCGGATGATTTTCCTTCGACGCTCTCTTCTCATATCTGCAATCAGTTGCCTGGCGGCGGAACTTCCGCCGCATACTTCGCCGTGCAGACCACTGCAATTTCCTTCGGCCCCCCTCCGCCTCCGCCGCGGAACCCCTGGCTCTTGATCACGATGTCACTGAAATCACTCGATCCTTCCAGGTTGCTCAGAAAGGTTTCGATGGACTCTTCGTCCTTTCCCATCACCGCGAACTGAACTTCCGGGTTCGGGGCCGACGCGGAAGCGAGGGCCATGCCGCTCAGGCGGGTGGAAGGAGGCAGCAGCCTGCTCACCTTGAAAGTGAGGTCGGTAAGCGAAAACTGCCTCCGGCTGATTAGTTGATTTACAAATTCGGTTTTCCGAATCATGCTCCGGAATTCAGGGCGGTCAATCTTTTGCCGCAGGGCTGCTTCCTTCGAAGTCATGGCCGCTTCCTGCGACCGGACCTGGTCCAGCGACCGCTGGAACTGGTGTGCGCGCCGGGCGCCATGAATCACCGAAAAGGCAAGCCACACCAGCACCATCAGGGCGACGGCAAGCGTGGGGACCGCCCAGGCCAGCGCGTATCGCTCACGGCGGTCAGCCGCAACAGCAAGGTTGAAGTAAACTTTCATATCTAAGCCGCGTTCGCCACCAGCCCGGAGACGGTGGCGCCAAATTCATTCAGAATCTGCCCCTCTTCTGATGAGAGCCTCATCCTGACAGGCAGCGCGGGGGGAACCACATCTACCACATCCCGCGAAAGCTTCTGCCCAAGCTCCATGACCCAGGTTCGGGGCACATTCGGCCGCGCGCAGATGCAGACCCGGCTGATTTCGAGTCCCAGGTAGTCATGCGAGGCAGCCAGGGTTCGAGTCGCCTCTTCAGTGACCGCCGCCAGACCCTCTTCGGAAGACTTTCCGCCCATGGACTGGTTTCGCCACAGCTTGATCTGCCGGCCTTTGGCAACGACCGCCGTCAAATGGGTGGGCGATATGTTCAGCAGCATTTCGCCCGCCTCGGCGTCTTCTCTCAACAAGGGGAGAAGCGCCGCGCTGGACGGCAGCACCAGGCTGACATCACCGTTGAGAGCCTCCAGAGTGGATTCGTACTCCGCCAGCACCGATTTCCGCACCGACATGACGACCGCGTCGACCCCCGCCGGTTCTTTCCGCGAAACCTCAAAACTCAGCCGGGCTTCTTCCACCGCGAACGGAAGCAGGGACCGCATCTTCCAGCGGACCAGAGACTCCTGCTCCCTGGGGTCGGAGGGCAGCGTATCAAAGTTCAGAATGCTGACGCGCACGGCCCCGTCGGGCAGCAATAGTCCAAAGGGGCCCCTGTCAGATCCCAGAACCTTCGCCACCGCGAGAGTCCTTCGCGCCACTTCATCGGGCCGCAAAAGATTGGGGCGGGCCACAAGGGGAGACAGCGCCCCGGCATCGAGTTCTCCCAGGGCCACGCTCGCCACCCGGCGGAATGACCTGAAGATTTGCGCCCCCAGAATATATTCCGGCTGAAACTCAAACACCGTCGCTGGCAGAGAAAACTTCCCCTTTGCGGCGGCACGGAACGCCCGAATCTTTCCGGCGGTGGACCTCCCTCGCGACAGTAACCGGCCCAGCGATGATTTATTCAACAAAGGTGACCTTGTTAATCTCCTTCAGTGTTGTTACTCCCTGGCGAACCTTGTCCAGCGCGGCTTCGCGCAGCGTCTTCATCCCCTCGTCGCGGGCTGCCTGGCGGATTTCCGACGACGGGCGCTTATCCAGAATCAATTCGCGAATCCTGTCGGAAAGCGCCAGCAGTTCTCCAATGGCGATCCGGCCTCGGAATCCCGTCTGGCTGCAGTGCTGGCAGCCGGCGCCTTCATAGAAAACAATGCCCTGCCACTTGGCCGGGTCGATTCGGGATTCTTCGAATAATTGACGGGGGACGGTCGCGGGCCGCTTGCACTCCTCACAGATCAAGCGGAGGAGCCGCTGCGCCAGAATGCAGTTGAGTGCTGAAACAAAGTTGTAGGGTTCCACGCCCATGTTCAGGAACCGGCCCAGAACATCGACTACGTTGTTGGCGTGGACCGTGGTGAATACCAGGTGGCCGGTCAGGGCCGACTGGATGGCAATCTGGGCGGTCTCATTATCGCGGATTTCGCCCACCATGATCTTGTCGGGGTCGTGGCGCAAAATGGACCGCAGGCCACGGGCAAAGGTGAGTCCCTTCTTTTCGTTGACGGGAATCTGGGTGATGCCGCGAATCTGGTATTCCACCGGGTCTTCAATGGTGATGATCTTGTCTTCATCGCTCTTGATTTCCGAGAGCGCCGCATAGAGCGTGGTGGTCTTGCCGCTGCCCGTCGGCCCGGTAACCAGCACCATGCCGTAGGGTTCGCGGATGAAGCGCCGCAGGCGTTTGACTTCCTGGTCGGCAAAGCCCAGGATGTCCAGCCGAAGCTGCCGAAACTTCTCGTGCAGTGATTCCTTGTCGAGAATACGAAGCACGGCGTCCTCGCCGTGAATCGAGGGCATGATGGAGACGCGGAAGTCAATGGGGCGGCCGCGATAGCTGACTCTGAAACGCCCGTCCTGTGGAACGCGGCGCTCGGCGATGTCGAGGTCCGCCATCACCTTGATGCGGCTGATCACGTTGGACTGGTATTCATAGGAGAGCGGATTCATGGCCTGCTGCAGAGCGCCGTCGATGCGGTACTTGACCACCATTGAGTTGTCACGGCTTTCCAGGTGGATGTCACTGGCGCGCCGCTCCAGCCCCGCGAACACAATCGAGTCCACCAGCCGGATGACCGGGCTGCCGGCGCGCTCGCCGACCAGTTGCTCCAGCGAAAGGTTTTCCTGGCCGGGGCCGTACTCCTCTTCGCGGATGACGTCCAGGCGGAATTCGACGGTGGCCTCGTCCAGCACACGCTGCGAAGGATCGGTTTTGCTGAGGAATTCCTTCACCTGACTGGGAGCCGCCACCTTCACCACCAACTGCCGGTCCAGCCGCATCGCCAGCTCGTCCAGACGTGCCAGATTGGACGGGTCGCCCACCGCAATAGCCAGCTCTCCGTTAATGAATTCCAGCGGCAGGAACTGGTAGTCCAGCATCACATCCAGGGGAATGGACCGCAGAATGTCCGGATCAGGGCGCAGATCGCGCAGATCGACAAACTCGTAGCAGTAACGCTCAGCGGCGCGCTTGGCCGTTGCCAGCTCCTCTTCGGGATCGATGACTATTCCGGAAAGCGGGTTTTCATCCATCAATGCACCTGAGCCGCCAGTGAAAAAAGCGGCAGGTAAAACGCCACCAGCACAAAGAGCACCACAATCGCGATGGAGGCAATCATGATCGGATCCACCATCGCCACCAGCGTTGAAAGGTCGATATTGACGTCCTCTTCAAAAAACTCGGCAACCGATTCCAGCATGCTCGGCAGCGCCCCCGTGGTTTCTCCCACCTCAATCATGTCGAGGGCCATGGGCGGAAAAAAACCCGTCATGCGGAGGCTTTCGCTCAGGGGACGTCCCCCCATCACTTCTATTCTAGCCTGCTCCAGCCCGCGCGCGAGCAAAGGACTGGAAACCGACCCCGCCGAACTCTGGAGCGCGGCCACAATGGGAAGCCCGCCCTGCAGCAGGGTTGAAAGCGTGCGGACGAATTCCGCCACGGAAAATTTCAGCAGCAGCTTCCCTGCTACAGGAAGCCGGAACTTCAGCTTGTCCCATTGCAGGCGCGCCGCCTGCGACCGGCCCACCGCCCGCAGCCCCAGTATTGCAAGAACAATCCCAATCAACACAAAAACACCCATCCGCTTGATCGCCAGACCCAGGCTGATGACAAACAGGGTCAGGGGAGGCATGGGGACGTTCAATTCGTTATAAAGCTCCGAAAACCGGGGAATGATAAACGTATCAATCAGCACAATGAGCCCGGTAAGGAAAATCAGCAGGAATGCCGGATAGATCAGCGCAGACAAGAACTTCTTCCGGAAGGAGCGCGCGGTCTTCTGGTAGGTAACGTATTGGCTCAGAACCTTGTCAAGCGTACCGCTACGCTCGCCAGCCCGAAGCGTCGCACAGTAAATTTTCGGGAACTTGCCAATGGATTCAAAGGCCTCCGAAAGCAGCGCCCCACCGCGCACCCTTTCTTTCACCTCATCCACCGCCGCCCGCAGGCTCTCGCTCCGGGTCTGACGGGCCAGCATCGCCAGAGACTTCTGCAAAGGCAGGCCCGACTTGGAAAGCGTCATGAACTGCTGATTGAAGATCAGCATTTCATCTTCGCTGATCTTGCCGCGCCGCGGCGGTCCAACCCGCATGGAAAGGATGGATTTGGGCCTGACCGAAAAGACGTAGAATCCCTGCGACGTCAGCCGCGCGCGGAGTTCGCCCTCAGAAGGCGCTTCGTGCGTCTGGTTGAGCACCTGGCCGGTCCCTGTCCCGATCCTGCAAACGAATTCACCCATAACTACCAGCTGCTGTACGGAGTCCCTTCCAGCGACTCCGCGTTGGATCCGCTGTGGACATCCACCACGCCCGGCACGGTTTGTTCCGGGCTCAATGGAACTTCTTCAATATCAGCCTGCCAGGTCTGGTTAGACCCCGTAAAAGGGTCGACGGGCAATCCACCGCGCAGGTAGCCCCCCTGAACCAGGTCATCCAGCGATTCGGGAGGCTGGTTCTTGTCCAGCGTGTACTGGTCAATCAGCTTCCGCATAGTGAACAGATCGTCTTTCAGCACCGCTTCACGCGCCCTGATGATGGCCACGCGATAGTTGGGAGCGGCAATCGCCGCAAGAATCAGGATCAGCGTGAGAACCACCATCAGCTCAAGCAGTGTAAAACCGCTCTTCCGGGCGTTCCCTCCGCCACCCGTTCCCGGCTTCAGCTTGCTCAACCTACCAATCCACATAAGGGATCCCATTCATGCCAGTCCCCTGGCTCTTCGAAAACACGTCAAAAACATCCTGCCCACCCCAGCTTTGGGAGTCGGGGTCATCCTGCATGGAACGCTTCCCCCATTCGGTGTCGCCCGTCATCGGGTCAACGGGAATCTTCCTGAGGAATTTATACTTGTCCTTGCTGCCTTTCAAGGGAACTCCTTTAACCAGAGTTTCCAGCGTGGGCGGATAGCCATAAGTGTCCATGTCGGTGGGGATCATGCCCCGGTCGGCAAAGTCCTTATAGCGGTCAATAGCGTTCCGCATGGTCCGGAGGTCTTCCCTCAGTTCCCCCTCCTTTTCCCGCTTGACCACAACGGCGGCCATGGGAAGGGCGATGGTGGTGAGCAGCAGCAGGATGGTCATGGCGGCAATCATCTCCACCAGGGTAAAACCCCGGCTGGCAGCCAGTATCTTGATCCGATTTCTAAAGAAGCGTCTCATCGCCTTTGCGGTGGCCTTCCTGGAGAAGGAAGCGCAGAGATGGGCGGGGCGGGCGAGGCAGGACGGGCAGGTGCTGAAGAGGGAGGGGCCGAAGACCCTGTGGCAGGCTGCGCAGGAGTTTGCGTCGCGGCGGTCTCCAGGGAGGATTCCGGCAGCCGGATAATCCGTGGAGTCAGCATGATCAGCACGTCGGTCTGCACCTTTTCGTGTTTGGTATCGCTGAATAAGTATTTCAGGCCGGGAATGTTGCCAAGCCCAGGCACGCCGGAAACGGTGGTCGTGTCTGTCGTCTGAAGCAAGCCACCCAGCACGCTCGTTTCTCCTTCTTCCAATCGAATATCGTGCTCAATTTGCCGCTGTCCAAATGTTGGCTCATTAACACCAGCAATGCTGACCGACGGCTGCACCGATGAAATCTCAATCTTCGCGTGGATCGCGATTTCGCCACTGGGCAGCAAATGCGGCGTCAGGTCCACATTGACCCCGACATCCTGAAACTGGAATTGCGTATTTGTGGCCAGCCCATACCCCGCCGCGCCCGTTTGGCCCGTCGTGGCACCCACAGCCGTCGGCAAGCCAAAACTACCGGTGGCGTAAGGCACGCGGCTCCCGATTCGCAGCGTGGCGGTATCGCCGTCCGTCACGCGAACTTCAGGATTCTCCATGATGCGCGTCGAGGCATCGTTCAGGATGGCAGTCGCAACCGCACTGGGAATAACCAGGCCATAATCATTTGTCCCGAAGTGCCCGCCGAGTGTGGCCGGGCTTGCCGGGTTGTACACGGCACCAGCCTGAAGTCCGTTGGTAATAGACCCTGTAGGAGAAATGGTTGCGGGCGTCAGCCCCAGTTCCCGGACCCGGTCGGCGTCAGCTTCCAACACGGTAACGTCAATCATGATCTCGGCTTTGCCGTGATCCAGATCGTGGATGAGCGCCACAGCTTCCTTCACTTTTTCAGGCGAGTCCCGAATGATAATGGCGTTGGCGCTGGGATTGTCGATGATCCGCTGAATGCCCAGAATCTGCTTCAGCGCCGTGGTAATTGCGGTGCGGTCGGCAGGTTTCAGCGAATTATCCAGATAGACCGTCTTCATTACTTCGGTCTGATAATCGCGGCGGTTGGCAGGATTGTCAGGGACAACCAGGATGGTGTTGGGAGTCACCACACTCCAGAACGTGTGGGTCTGCAACGAAAGGACGTGCAAGGCGTTCATGATGGTCACATTGTCCAGGTCCATCGAAACCGGCTGGGCCTGAAAGTCAGAAGTGAAGGCAACGTTAATTCCGGCAAGCTTGCAAAGTGTCTCGTAGACCCGCTTGCTGTCGGCGCTGATGCGAAAGTGAGTCAAAGGCTCCTGAGGCAGGGGTTTCAACTCGGCTGCGGCAGGCTGCTGCTGGCGCTCAGATTCCTTGATGGCCTCCTTCAGTCCCTTTTCCCGGGCCTGTTTGGCAGCCACTTCATTTGACAACAACCGGGCAAGTTCCTGCCTTGCAGCCTGGTTACTGGGATCAATGCTGGCAGCCTGCTGGAACTCTCCCATCGCTGCCGAAACCCGCTGCTGGCGCAGGAACTCTTTCCCCTGCTTCAGATGGAACAACCCAGCCTCCATCCGCGCATGCGTCTCCCGAAGCTGATACTCGGAGTTCGCAGGCCGTGACTGCGCGGCCTTTTCGTAGTTGATCAACGCGCTGTCCCAGTCTCCCCTGAATTCCGCTTTGCTTCCTTTTTGGAAGTATACGTTACCGGGAGCACAAGATGTCGAAACCAGTAATCCCGCCAGCACCACTATCCCCGCCACGCGCCCCTTCATAAACAGTTCCCCATAGCAGCACATTAATGTTAAGTAGAGCCTATTATCCGCGAAGACGTTGCCCAAAGCAAGGAAACAGATACCATTCTGCCCATTATGTGTAGCCTATCGGCGGAATTAACTATTTAATTAACTAAATGTGCTATGATGCCGGTTCAGGTTCAAACATACAGCAAGGAGGTTGTTATGGGAAAGGTATTGCGCTGTAGCGACTTAGGCACTAACTGTCCCAAAGAAATCCGGGCAGAAAATGAAGAGGAATTAATGAAACTGGCCGCTGAGCACGCCGAAAAAGACCATGGGATCAACGCATCCAACATTCCGCCCGCCATGCTCCAAATGGTGAAAGCCGCCATTAAGGACGAATAGGGGGGAGTTTTTCAAACCCCTATCGGGACGAGCAAAGCCGGGTTTGCCCTTTCCATATTTAGTTCTGCAGATGCTTTAAGGCAGCCACGGGTCTGAAGAGCCCGGAGGGAGCCTGGTTCTGCAGGCAGGACTCATATTTCAACCCCCTGAAAAAAACCCCTGCCGGAGGTCCGGCAGGGGTTGAATTCATGTTAAGCAGCTACGACGCTGAATATCCAATATCCAGAGTCGCGCGGATCCTTATTGGCTAGGGGGGGTATCCGCGGTTTTCTTTTCTTTCTTTGACTTCTTTGCTTTCTTTGCTTTCTTTGCGTGCTTCGCTTTCTTTGCCTTCTTAACCTTGGGTTGAGAAGTCTGGGTATCCTGTCCTGCCGGAGCTGCAGTTGCAAATACCGGCATCGACAGCGATACAGCAATCGCCAGTGTAGCCAACAGTGTCAAAAGCTTTTTCATACTTGGAGGTTCCTCCTTCAAATTAGGTCGTACGTGGATTGGAGTAAGCATGCGAGAGGCCAAACACGACAGGGTTTATCTATTGCCGCAATCCCATGATGTGTAAGGAGATAAACGGAAGAAAAACGGCTCCCCCTCCGGAGTTGCCTCAGGCACCCAAACTGGCTATACGGGTTGGTGCATCAATGCACGAACAGGTGCAGGCTTCACACCTCAAATGGGAGGAAGTGTAGATGGCCTGGCAGGACAAGTCCCCGTGACCGGAACCGTGAAGGCGTGGGCGAATGCACGCGCTTCTGAAACACCGGCGAACCGCAACCCGGCTTTAAGCCACGGCTGGACGCGGAGTTGCCTGCTCGCACTCGATGGTGACCGTGGCGGGGTTAAGCCCCGGCGATGAAGCCTGCACCGTGATCGGCCCGGCCTGCCTGGTTGATTGCACAATGGCCGCGCACAGCCCGTTGAAAGCATGCCGGTGGCTGGCCTTATCGGCCTCGTGGCTCGAGGGATCGCCATTGCCCACGCCAATCAGCCTGCCGCTGCCGGAAACCTGGAAGGAAATCAGGCTGTGCGCCACCGGAACCACCCGCCCCTGCGGGTCCACCACGCTCGCGCCAACCACCGAAACGTCTTCGCCGTCCGCATTGATTTTCGCCCGGTCGGGCTTGAGCACAATCCCCGCGGGCGCGCCGGTGGTTTCCCTTTTGGCGGTCATCACCTGCCGGCCGCCCTTGTAGCCCCGGGCTTCGATCATGCCTGGCATGTAATTTACTTTCCATGCCGCGTGTGAATTCTTCTGCACAGTCCGCATGCCCAGGCTCTTGCCGTTCAGGAGCAGTTCCACTTTGTCCAGATTGGTGAAACACCAAACGTCAATGGGCTTGCCTTCCTGGTCCCAGGTCCAGTGTGGAAACAAATGGAGCACCGCCTGATCGCCCCACCACGCCTTGTAGTAGTACGCAAGGTCTTTGAAAAAGCCGCAGGTGTCGATGAGGCCGAAATGCGAACTGATGCACGGCCATCCGTAAGGCGTAGGTTCGCCACGATAGTCGAACCCGGTCCAGGCAAAACCGCCGGAAAGCCACGGTCGCTGGTCGTAAATCTGCCACCACTCCTCAGCCGAAGTGGCCCAGGGCGGAAAATTCAGGTCATAGGAGCTGACATAACCTCTCTCCGGGTCGTTGAAATAGATCCCGCGCGTGGAAACGGTGCTGGCCGTTTCGGTTCCGACGCAAGGCTTGTCCGGGAACTTCCGGCGGAAACCGTCGATCTCAGGTGCGTGCTTGTAGTTAAACCCCATGATGTCCAGCACTGTGGTAATCCCTTTACCCCAGCCGCCGTCCATTGCCTGGGTAATAGGCCGGGTGGGATCGAGCCGCCGGGCCAGCCGTTTCATGGTCCGGCACATGCGGGCCCCGCGGTCGGAACCCTGCTCATTTTCCTCGTTGCCGGTGGACCAGAAGACCACACTGGGATGGTTGCGATCGCGGCGAATCAGACGGCTTAGTTGGCTGAGGCCTTCCGGAGCCGACGAGAACATGCGTGTTTCGTCCAGCACCACCATGCCCAGCCGGTCGCAGGCGTCCATCAGTTCAGGGGTGGGCGGGTTGTGGGAAGTGCGCAGGCCGTTGGAGCCCATCTCTTTCAGCTTGGCGATGCGGAAATCCTGCAGGCGATCCGGCAGCGCAATCCCCACGCCGGCATGGTCCTGATGGTTGCAGGTTCCCTTGATTTTCACCGGCTTGCCGTTCAGAAAGAAGCCATTGTCTTTGTCAAAGCGGACGGTCCTGATGCCAAAGGGGGTCTGGCAAGTGTCCGTCGCCGTTCGCCCAACCTCAACGGTTGTCTCCAGGCGATACATATTCGGCTCTTCGATGGACCAGAGCTGAGGGTTGCTGACCTTGACCTTCTGCGCAACTTTGCGGCGTCGCCACGCGGGAAGTGAAACTGCAGGCGCGCGGTGTATGGCCGCCACATTGCCCTTGCTGTCCAGAACCTTTGAAACCACGGCGAAGGACGCCTCGCTGTCCTGATCGTTGCTGACTTCCGTCGCGATGGTGAGCATCGCAAAATTTTCCTTCACCTCAGAAGTTACAAAAGCGCCCCACTGCGGCACGTGCACCGGGCTGGTTTTCACCAGCCAGACATGCCGGTAAATCCCCGCACCTTCGTACCACCAACCCTCGTGCTCGGTGGCGTCAACACGAACCACCAGCACGTTCTTGCGGCCGTACCAGGCATGCTCCGTGATGTCGTAAGAGAAGGGCGCGTAACCGCTCAGGTTTCTCCCCAGCAGGTTTCCATTCAGCGCCACCATGGAGTCCCGAAAGACGCCGTCAAATTCCAGGCTCAGCCGCCTGCCGAGGTCGCCGGATGGAATTTCAAATACTCGCCGGTACCAGCCGATGCTGGTTTCCGGATAGTTTCGCCCCAGCGGCTTGGAGCCGTGGGCCGTCAGCCATTCGTCTTCATGGAAAGGCAACGCCACCGCCCAGTCATGAGGAAGATCGACGGCCTCCCAATCGCTGTCGTCAAAATCAGGGCGCGAAGGCTTGAAAAAGAAGGCGCCTGTCTTCTGGAACCCACGACCGCGGCCGTAGTCAAAATCCTTCGAGGGATCAGCGGCGTTGCCAAGATGAAAACGCCACCCAAAATCGAGCAACAATCTCTCTCGCAACGAAACCGCGGAGGACGACTGGCCAGAGGCTCCGGCAAGGGCCGCCCCCGGTTCCGCAAGAATTTCTTCGGCATTCGGCCCGAGCGAGGCTGCCCCGGCTGAAGCGGCAATACCACTCTTCAGGAAATCACGTCTTGTCCAGTTTGGCATTTTGACTCCTGTAGTAACGACATGCGCATTGGGTCCTGCAGGCCAATTCCGGGCAGGAGGGGCGGATTGGCGTGATTGAAAACGACACGATTATATCTCCAGACAAGGCCTGTATTGTAAAGAATTTGAAAGAATGCCCTGGCTATCGGGGTACCCGATTCGCCGTTTGCGAGAGCCCAGGCTATCTCCACTGCTTGCTAGTCATGAAACACGGCGCAACCCACCAATTGCCATTGACTAGAACTGTGCGAAAGTGCACAATTAGTTGTTAAATACCCAGAGGAGCCTGCCTGCAGAGAAAGAGCACGTGATTGCCGGAGAGGAAGGATAATACTCATGGCGAACAGGAACAAGAAGTTAAAATTTGGGATCGGAATAGCAATCATCCTTGCAGCCGTGGGCTGGGAAGCAGTCTCCGGGTTTCAACAATCAAAAACGTACTATGTAACCGTCAAGGAGTTAACCAGCGGAAAGTCTGCCCATGAACACGTTCGCGTGGGCGGCATCATCGTGCCCGACTCCATCCATCGGAGTGGGCAGATTCTGACCTTCCGCATCTCGCAGGACCACGAATCTATCCCTGTTACCTACATTGGCAAAGAAACCTTGCCGGATGACTTCAAGGGCGGAGCCAACGCGATTGTCGAAGGCAGTTACCTGGCAGATGGCACTTTCCGCGCGCAGCAGGTCCAGGCCAAATGCGCCTCCAAATACAAAGCCGTGCCTCCAGCCCCGAAGGAGGCCAGCACAGCCTCCAAAGTAGCTTCCTACGGTGAATGAGCGTTGAAATCGAACACAATCTTTTCCGCCAAGCTCAACTTCCCATGCGAAGCGGTACTATCAGACCATGAGCAAGGGGGACCTGACCAGCCATGAATCAAGTCGGAGCCGTTGGGCTTATCGCCGCACTGGTATTTGCCATCTATGGGATGATCACCGGCGCCATCGCCGGAAAGCTTCGAAGTCCCCGGATGCTGAAAAGCGCACAACGCGCCGTCCTGGGCTTTTTTGCCATGGCCACGCTGGCAGTGGTCTCCCTTGAGTACCTGATCCTCACCAATGATTTCCACAGCGCTTACGTGGCTTCGCACTCCAGCCGCGAGCTTCCTATGCTTTACAAGATTCCGGTCCTGTGGTCAGGACAGGAAGGCTCGTTGCTGTTCTGGACCTGGCTGCTATCGATATACGTCGCCATGGCCGTCCTGCTGAACCGGCGGAAAAATCGCCAGCTGATGCCTTACATCATCTCGATCTGCATGGGCGTGGCAACGTTTTTCTCACTGCTCACTTTCTGTGTGGCAAATCCCTTCAACCAGCTTTCTCTGGCGACGGCGACCGGGGTGACGCCGTATGCTCCGCCGGATGGAAATGGGATGAACCCGTCCCTGCAATTCCATTCGATGGTGATCCACCCGCCGATGCTCTATCTCGGATACGTCGGGATGGCCATTCCCTTCGCCTTTGCCATGTCGGCCTTGATGACGCGCCAGTTGGGGGACAACTGGATTCGAGTAACTCGCCGCTGGGTCATGGTGCCATGGATGTTCCTGGGCACTGGCATCGTTCTGGGAGGCCTTTGGGCCTATCACGTTCTCGGCTGGGGCGGCTACTGGGCCTGGGACCCGGTGGAAAACGCCTCGCTGCTGCCGTGGCTGGCCGGCACAGCCTTTCTCCATTCCGTGATGATCCAGGAAAAACGCGGCATGCTGAAAGTCTGGAACATGGTGCTGATCATCCTGACTTTCTTCCTGTCCATTTTTGGAACGTTCCTGACACGCAGCGGCATCATATCCTCGGTCCACGCATTTGCAAAGTCCGATATCGGCCCGTGGTTTTCCGTCTTTCTCGCCATCATCGCAGCGTTTTCACTGACGGTGCTTTTCCTGCGCCTGGATTTCCTGAAAACCGAGAACCGCCTGGACTCCATCGCCTCGCGCGAGAGCGGATTCCTGTTTAACAACTGGATACTGCTGGCCGCCGTGCTGGCCGTGCTGTGGGGCACCATCTTTCCAGTCGTCTCCAAGGCTATTCAAGACGTTACGGTAACCGTGGGACCACCGTTCTTCAACAAGGTGATGATCCCCATCGGGCTTCTGCTGCTGTTCCTCACGGGCGCGGGGCCGCTGCTGGCCTGGAGGAAGACCTCTTTCCAGAGCATTAAGCGTAATTTCACCGTTCCTCTGATTTTTGCTGCCCTTGTCGGCGGAATCCTGTTTTATGTGGGCGTTCATCGCCTTTACACCTGGATGTCCCTGTTCCTGTGCGCTTTTGTTGCGGCAAGCATCGTCGGCGAGTTTTACAAAGGCGCCCGCACGCGAATGAAGACCAGCAAGGAAAACTTCTTTTCGGCAATTTACAACCTGACCATGCGGAACACCCGCCGGTATGGTGGTTACATTGTCCATTTCGGCATTGTTCTGATGTTCGTAGGGTTCGCCGGGCAGGCATTCAGATTTGAAACGCAAGGGCTGATGGGGCCGGGTGATCTTCTCCAGGCCAAAGACTATATGTTCCGTTGCGAAAGCATCGATACCGGCAAGAAGGCAAACTATCAGTACGAAACCGCCTCACTGAGCGTGACAAAAGATGGGCATTCCCTGGGAGTGATGGAACCGCAAAAACGTTTCTTTATCGCGGAGCAGCAGCCGCTGAGCCACGTCGCATTAAAATCGAACCTGGCCCGCGACCTTTACGTGGTGATGGCAGGCACAGATCCGGATTCAGGCAAAGCGATCATCCATGTGATCATCAATCCGCTGGTGCAGTGGGTGTGGATTGGCGGAATGATCGTTCTCTTAGGGACCATACTGGCGCTGATCCCCAGCAGGATTGAGCGGGAGATGGCCGATCTCCACAAAAGTCAGCAGGAGGTTGCTGAGGCGCACCATGTCCGTTAGCAGGCTCCTCAAAATTCTTGTCCTCAGCCTCGCTCTGGTCAACGTGGCCGTGGCGGCGCAAAGCCCGGCACAGATCGAGAAGGACATTGGAGACAAGGTTTACTGCCTGTGTGGTTGCGTCACCACTCTGAACCATTGCCCAATGTTGCAATGCGCCGAGAAAGAGGAAATGCGCGGGATCATCCGTGCGGACCTGAAGCAAGGCAAAAGTGAGCCCGCGATTCTTCAGGACCTCGTAAACCGCTTCGGGGAAAAGGTGCTGGCCGCTCCGCCTGCGAGCGGATTCAACCTGACGGCATGGGTTCTGCCCGGCATCGGATTGCTGATCGGCCTGCTCCTGGCTATGGCGATTGTCCGAAGATGGCGGCGGCCGGCTGTTCAGGCGGCCGCCGCGTCAACCGCGCATCCGGTAGATGAAAGCGTTCGCAGCGCTGTGGAAGAGGAAATGAAGAAGTACATTGATTGATCTGCTGAAGGCAGCAGAAAACGATAAGCAAAGGCAAGAAGATGGAACTGGGAATTGCAATCATGCTGGTCATCGGGCTGGCCGTATTTACGGTGACGCCCCTGCTGGCTCCTGAAGGTCCCTCCGAAAGCGCCCTGCCTATTGATGTGACGCCGCTCACGGATTTGAAACGCCGGCGAATGGTAGTCTACGAAAACCTGCAAGACCTGGAGTTCGAATATAAGGCTGGAAAGGTCGCCAAAGAAGACTACCAGTCCCTGCGGGAAAATCATCTGTCTGAAGCTGCGCAGTTGATGCTGGCCTCTCAGGAACAGGAAGAAATCACGGAACACGATCTGATGATTGAGAGACAAGTTGCAGAGCGGCGTGCGCAGAGAAAGTCCCAGAGCCCGGATTCCTACGTATGCCCCGAATGCGAGTTCGAAAACCCGCTGCCGGTAAAATTCTGCGGGAACTGCGGCAAAGAACTTCCCCAGCGAACTCGCAAGAACTAAGCCAGAGGTTTACGGCCCTCTCGCGGCGTTTTACCAAGTTGAGTTTTTGTTCAAAGTGAAAAGGAAAGTTACATTCACGGTCGTGACGGTTCTAACAGCGTTCACCGTCCTTTTGGCAACTCCCATTCGTTCTCTCGCAGCACGGATCCAGGGGCAAGTATCCAATGGCACCACCCAGCACCCGCTGGCCCACCAGAAAGCGGAGGTGATCAGCCCAAGGAGCGGCATGGCCATGGTGGGTGAAGCTACCACCGATGCAAACGGCCATTTTGCCATCAACGACAATAAAATTGACACCAACGGATTTTATCTGCTGCAAACAACTTACGAAGGTGTGGACTACCATGCGCCGGTGCAATTTGATCCCGCCGGGGATGCCGCCGTCAACGTCACGGTTTACGAATCCACCAGCAAGGAGCCCGCGCTTCGCATCGAATCCGCCCGTGTGATTGTCCGTGCGGAGGGATCGCAGGCGCACATTCAGGAACTTTTTGCGGTTCAAAACCCTCTCCCAAAAGCATACCGAAATCCTAAAGGGACCTTCTTCTTTCACGTCGCGCCCAGCGTGGGCAGTCCCACCGTCGCCGCCATTGGGCTGATGAACATGCCCTTGCCCCAGAACCCTGAAAAGGGCGGGAAGCCCGGCGATTTTTACATTACCTATGCCTTGAGGCCCGGCAGGAACGTGATGATGGTGGCGTACGATGCGGATTACAGTTCACAGCAGCTTACGCTGGACGATAGTGTCGCCTATCCCATTGGGCGCATACAGCTTTTTGTGATACCTCCAGGCCTTACGGTCAAGTCGAAGCTGTTTTCTGCTGCCGGCCAGGATTCAGACACCGGCGCTCAAGTCTATGAGGCAAGCGGCTTGAAAGCGGGCGCAGGGTTCGCAGCTCAGATGGCAGGCCAGCCCGCTGCCCCCGGTCAAGACGCGAACGCCAACCAGCAGCAGGAAGAAACCCAGGTCAAGGTCGTTCCAGACTCGATTACAGCCGTAGGCGTTCCTTTCCTTCTCTGTTTTCTGCTCGTTTTGTTATGGGCGCTGGGAATACGAGTAGCCAAGGAATGGCCCCGATGGAAAGCCAGGCAGGAAGGCAGTCCTGTGCAGAAGCAGTTTCGGGCCAAACTGGATACCTTGGTCAACTCCATTGCGGATATCGACGAGCTGTACGCCTCTGGAAAAATCGCTGAAAAAAAATACTGGAAGGAACGCCTGGAACTGAAGGCGAAGGCCGTGGCCATTCTGAAAGGGGGCCCTTCCTCGAAATCCAAGCCTTATGCCTCCCGGGAATCACATCGCTAAACCGTCGCTGGAAGTCCGCAACGTTACCAAGTTTTTCGGCGACCTTGCTGCGCTGAAGGAAGTCACGCTGGGCATCCGTTGTGGAGAGTCGGCACTTCTTTATGGCCCGAACGGCGCCGGCAAGACGACGCTCCTGCGAATGCTGGCATCGCTTGCGCGGCCCAGTTCCGGCGAGGTCCTCTTTGGCGGCAGGAACATCGAGCATGATGGGACCGGCGCCAAGTCGGCCATCGGGTTTGTTTCGCATGCAACCTTCCTCTACGGGGAGCTAACCGTCCGGGAAAACCTGAAGTTCTTCGGCAGGCTTTTCCGGCTCAGCCATCTTGAAAAACGAATCGATGCTGCGCTCGAAATGTTTGACATGCGCACCCGCGAGGACGTTTTTACGCGCGACCTTTCGCGCGGCCTGCAACAGCGCGCCTCCCTGGCGCGGGCCTTCCTGCACGAACCAGACTTCGTGATTCTCGACGAACCTTTTACGGGCCTCGATCACCAGTCGGTGAAAAAACTTGCGGACCTGCTGCAGCGGCTTCCGGACCAGGGGAAGGCACTCCTGTTTTCAACCCACGACTTTGAGCAGGGAGCCGCTATCGCCAGCCGGCTGATCGCCCTGAAAGCCGGACGCGTCCGGTATAATGGCCCCCTGAATTCGGCGCCGTTTAAGAGTCTCGGCATCGTACGGGCCAACGGGCAGAATGACGATGAATAGCCTGAAGATCATCTGGAGCATTCTGATGAAGGACCTTCGCGTCGAGTGGCGAAACCGCGAGACGCTGGCCTCGATGTGTGTCTTTGGGCTGCTGATCGTGTTTCTTTTTAATTTCGCTTTTGAAACCGCTCGCGAAGAGACGCTGCGCCTGCTTCCCGCCGTGTTGTGGGTGGCGATTGCCTTTGCAGGGGTGCTGGGTTTTAACCGGTCATTCGCCTCAGAGCGGGAAAATGACTGTCTGGAAGGGATGACTTTGGCGCCCGTTGACCCCAGCATGATTTTCGTGGGCAAGATGCTGGCCAACCTGCTGTTCCTGGGCATTGCCGAAGTGGTGATGGCATTTGCAGCCGCGCTGTGGTTCAATTTCTCTTTTCTGCCGGCTCTCGGCCAGTTGCTCCTCATCGCTTTTTTCGGCACGCTCGGCTACGCGGCGCTGGGGACCATTTTCGGAGCGATCGCCGCCAACACGCGCATGCGCGAGGTGATGCTGACGGTCCTGCAGTTCCCAATTGCTTTCTGGATTCTGATGCTTTCCATTGATGCCACCAGCAGCGCCATGCGTGGCAACCCGGAAGGTGACTGGGCAGGCGGCGTGGCCCGGGTCGCAGGGATCAGCGTGGTGTTTACGGTTGCTTCATTCCTGCTTTTCGAATACGTTCTGGAAGAGTAGCCGGGTGGGAAGCCATGCGGCTATTGGGCCTGAAAGCGGCAGGTGGGGTTTACATTGATGACGACGACTGACAACAGAGGCTCTGAATGATCAAGAAGTTTCCAATGTGGCTGCACTTCGCGCTGACGCTCGCCGGGCTGGTGGTGACGCTCTACATGATTTTCCTCTACGCCCCGGAAGAAATGACCATGGGTGAAGTGCAACGGATCTTCTATGTCCACGTTTCGTGTGCTTGGCCTGCGCTGATGGGATTCATCATCATCTTTATTGCCAGCATCCTCTACCTAATGAAGCGTTCGCCGTTTTCGGACGAACTTGCGCATGCCACCGCAGAAGTGGGTTTCATTTTCTGCACCTGCGTTCTGGTGACCGGTCCGCTGTGGGCCAAGCCCGCCTGGGGGGTCTGGTGGGTTTGGGATCCGCGGCTGACACTAACATTTTTACTGTGGCTGCTTTACATCGCCTACCTGATGTTGCGAAGTTATCTGGTTAACCCAGGGCGTGCAGCGAACCTCTGCGCGGTGGTCGGCATTATTGGATTCGTGGATGTGCTCATCGATTACATGGCGATCCGCTGGTGGCGTACGCAGCACCCGCAACCAGTGATGCTGGGTGGCCCGAATTCCGGGCTGGACCCGCGGATGCTGGCCACGCTTCTGGTCGGTGTGGGGGCCTTCACGATTCTATTTTTCCTGCTGGTTCGTGTGCGGCTGAGTCTGGCAGGAATGCGGAGAGAGCTCAGCGAGATTCGCCATGCCCTGGCGTTCAAACTTTCGGAGGATTAGCGTGGTCAACAAATATCTCTTTCTGGCATATTCGTTTGTCTGGCTGATTTTTATGCTGTACGTCTGGAACCTGAGCCGGCGGCAGACCCGCCTGAAAAAAGATCTGGACGAAGTGAAGAGCAAGGTTGCTGAATCCGCTTCTACCACTGCCTCAGGCCCGTCGGGCTCCTGACGGCATTGCTTCCGACCCCTTCTCAACCTGACGAACGCCGGGTTACTTATCGTACCCCTCACTCCTGAAGGACACCCGCGCATGCCGCCCGGACGGCTGACGTGGTGTGATTTATTGGAGGGGTGTATTGAACAGTGACGATAGCGGCAGGGGCGCGTGGTTTTGCGCCCCCACGGCATAGCCCATTGTTCGCTATTGTTGCACGCTGAACTGTGCCGGAGCGGCCAAATTGAAAGTCATTTCAGTTTCTGGCGGCAAATCAGTCTCTGCCGTCCCGGTGGCAAACGCTCCTGCTGTGCCGCCCGCTCCAGCCCTGCCGCCAATCATGGCAATGTTATGCCCTTGGTGGGACTTGCCTGAAACGCTCCAGGTCTGGGTTGAAACGGAGGTTTGTTGCCCGCCATTCGGCGTGATGGAAGTCAGCACCAGCGAGATTTCGGCAGGCCGCTTCAGGTGGCCTGAACTGACTATATTGGCCACGTGGCCGCCGACCAGGCTTCCACGGGGAGCCACGGTCACGCCCTCCACCACCAGTGGCTCTGCCAGCACGCCATCAAAGGTGCTGCCCGCAGCCGTCGAGCCCGAATTGAGCTCAGTGGAAATCCGGACATCAATGGAAGTGCCCGCCGGCACGGTGACAGTCCGAGGAGCGGCAGTCGCCTCAGAGGCTTCGCGTTGGGGGGTAACGGACGTAATGAGTGATTCCGGGCCGGATGCTGCACCCGCCTGGACGGCTTCAGGATTGTTCTCCTGGTTTCCTGTAGCCTGACAGCCAACCATGACCGCGAGGGTGAGCACGATCGCGAATGCCTGAATAGTTCTGTTCCTGTTCAATTCAAATCCTCCAGCACAGGCTTAAAACCTGCATTGATTGTTATTTAGGCGTCCCCTGCCATAAAGCCAACCGCCCCTTCCATCTCAGATACTTCCCCGAAGCGTAAACAATTGTCCGCAATAAAGTCAAGAGCCTGGCGGACCGTGGAGTATCCAGTCGCGCCGCAGGCGTAACGTCAATTCTGCGCATTACTCGCTTTGATGCGCTCCGTCGCCCATCCCCATCGACGGAAACCACCTCTGCGTGTTAGGCTAAATGAGTTGCGAATTCCGCTTCGAACCCTGACAAGCGGTTTCATGACATATCAGACTTCGGGCTCTGTGCAACGGATGTTCGTGAACCCCGCCAGGTCCGGAAGGAAGCAACGGTAGCGAGCCGCTCTGTGTGCCGCAGATCAACCCGAAGTCTGACCAGTTCTCTGTTCCAGGAACTCGGGGCCCGGTAGGCGGTACAACGTTGTTTCCCATCGCGACCAAACCCTGAAGCCTGTTCCCTTCGCTTATGTCTTATCAGGTTATCGCCCGCAAATACCGCCCCCAGTTTTTTGATGACGTTGCCGGTCAGCGCCTGATCACCGACACACTGAAGAACGCCGTTACCAGGCAGCGAGTCGCGCATGGATACATCTTTTCCGGCGCGCGGGGAGTGGGCAAGACCACCACAGCGCGAATTCTGGCCAAGTCACTGAACTGCATCAAAGGGCCGACGGTCACGCCCTGCGGCGAGTGCCCTTCCTGCCAGGAAATTGCCCAGGGAAACTCGGTCGACGTCTTTGAAATTGACGCCGCTTCCAACCGTGGCATCGATGAAATCCGCGCGCTGCGCGAAACCGTCCGCTACCTTCCGGCGCGCGACCTTTATAAAGTCTTCATCATTGACGAAGCGCACATGCTGACCACCGAGGCCTTCAACGCTCTGCTGAAGACGCTGGAAGAGCCGCCGCCGCGGTCGCTGTTCGTCCTTTGCACCACCGAAGCCCACAAGCTGCCGACCACCATCCAGTCCCGCTGCCAGCACTTCTCTTTCCGCCTGCTGGATTATTGGGAAATTCTCAGCCGTCTGCAATGGGTAATGAAGCAGGAACAGTTTGCGGCGGACGAGGGCGCGTTGAGCGCCGTCGCCGAAGCCGCCGAAGGCAGCCTTCGTGACGCCCTCTCTCTGCTGGACCAGTCCATCGCTTCCAGCGCCGATCACCTTGATGAAGCGCATGTCCGCCAGTTGCTGGGCGTGGTCCCCAGCCAGGTCCTTGCTGAACTGCTGGAAGCTATAGGAGCTGGCGACACGGCTAAAGTCCTCCAGACTGTCGAACGGGTGGCCGCGGAAGGTTATGAACTGAACCATTTTTGTGGCGAGCTCACGCGCTACATCCGCAATTTGGCAGTTGCCAAAAGCTGCGGAGCAGAAAGCCCTCTGCTCCAGCTACCGTCCACTGAACGTGCCGTGCTGGGCAAGCTTCGCGAGCAGTTCAGCGAGGAGGATCTCGCGCGCTTCTTTCAGATCCTGGTGCGCACTGAAAGCGACATGCGATATGCGCTGAACCCTCGCTTCCACCTGGAACTCGGACTGATCAAGATGGTTCATGCTGGCAAGCTGGCATCGCTCGAAAGTCTGCTGGCCGAACTGGGCGGGACGCGCCCGGCACCGGGCGGCAAGGTGGAAACAGTGCCTCCCAGCGGCCGGTCATCTTCCGCCGTGGTCACCGGGGAAAAATCCCCAGATATGCCGAGATCGGCTTCTTCCGCGCCCGTTCCCGCTAGGCAGCCTGAAAGACCTAAAGGTCTCGAAAAGGCCCCTGAGCGCCCGGCAAGCGCCCCGGCAAGACAAGTCAACTCGCTGCCGCCGCAAGCGCCCTCGGTACGCCCCATACATCCGGAAGTGCCAGGCGATCCGCGCCTGAGCAAGATCAAGAGCCTTGCATTCGGGCAGTCCAAACTGCTGAGCAGTTGCCTTGATCCGGTCTCGGCGTGGCGATTTGAAGACGGCGAGGTCCGCTTTATTTTTTCCAGGAGCGACGCCTGGGCGGCCGACCTGTTGAACAGCCGCGAGCAGCAGGAAAAGCTCCAGGCGTTATGCGCGGAGGCGCTGGGACAGCCCGTCAGGATTTGTGTTACACTCGATAACGATGAAAGGTCGGGGCTCAAGAACCGTCGCAGCGTTCGCGAACGTGCTGAAAGCGACGGAGGGGTTGAAGCACTGCTGAAAAAGTTTCGATGCACCCTGGTTGAGGTGATTGATTTGAGCCGGGAGTGACCCATGAAAAATCTGCAACAGGTACAACAAATGCTAAAACAGGTTCAACAGTTCCAGGAGCAGCTCCAGAAACAGCTGGATGACCTTGTCGTCGAGTCTTCCACAGGCGGCGGCATGGTAACTGTCAAGATGAACGGACAAAAACACCTTGTTTCCGTCCATATTGATCCGGAAGTCTACAAGTCAGGCGACATCGAAATGCTCCAGGATTTGCTGCTGGCCGCCGTCAATGAATCCGCCAGGAAAATCGATGAGCAGGTCGCGAGCCAGATGGGTTCGCTGGCGGGCGGGCTCAATCTGCCAGGGCTCAATTTATAACAGACTCCTTCCGTGTCACAACTCAGGATTTCCGCAAAATGAGCGAATACGCCGCGCCACTTGCGCGACTGATTGATGAGCTGAAGCACCTTCCGGGAATCGGGCAGAAGTCTGCCCAGCGAATCGCTTTCCATCTTGAACGCGCGCCGCGCGAAGACGTTCAGCGGCTGGCCGAAGCGCTGCTCGACGCCAAGGACAAGATCCGCCTCTGCAGCGTATGTAACAACCTGACCGAATCCGACCCCTGCGAGTATTGTTCCGATCCCAGGCGCGATCCTGAAGTGCTGTGCGTGGTGGAAACGCCCTACAACGTGATTTCGGTGGAAAAGGCGCACGAGTTTCGCGGCCGCTATCATGTGCTGCATGGCGCTCTCTCGCCTTTGCAGGGCATCGGCCCGGAACAACTCAAGCTGAAGAACCTGATTGACCGTCTGAAAGATGGCACGGTGCGGGAACTGATCATGGCGACCAGCCCAACCGTCGAAGGCGAAGCCACCGCCGTTTACCTGGCCAAACTGGTCAAGCCACTGGGAGTCAAAGTCAGCCGCATTGCCATGGGCATTCCCGTCGGCTCGGATCTCGAGTTCGCGGACGAAGTCACCATGCTCCGCGCACTCGAAGGCCGCCGCGAGATGTAAACATCCGCTGTCCGGCGATTCTCACTCGAAGGATTCTGTGCCCCGGTAGAGCGGGGTCTCAAGACGGGCCGCCAAGGACCTCAGCCTCTCGACGGCGTGCCACGATCTTCTACTTCAGTCCATCCATTACTTCGTCAAGCACCTTCTTCGGGGGGCGCACGGAAGATTCGGGGAGCGTGGCCAGAGGATCATCGACAAAGTTCAGCATTTCCATGAAATTAGGCTTCTGCGTGTCCAGATAGAACAGGCCGGTCACAATCTCTTCCTTGTCGTGGGCCTCTGTCAGAACTCTCAACGCTTCCGTCTTGTTGGTGGGATCATAGTCAGAATTCAACTTCTTCAGGAGCAGGCGTGACCCGTCATGAAGAGTGATTTCGGTTGTGGTTCCGGGATCATATTCAACCGTGATGTCTTCGAAGAAGGGGATGTAGCTCACCTCTTCAACCGGCGCATCGTGGTCGCGAACGTAGCTGTAGCTCTTGGTCGACCCCACGTGATCGTTGAAGGTAACACAGGGAGAAATCACATCCAGCATCACGGTTCCGTTGTGGCTCAGCGCACCTTCCAGCAACGCCAGTAACTGCTTCTTATCGCCTGAAAACGACCGGCCGACGTATGTTGCTCCCAGCATGATTGCCAGCGCGCAGGTATCAATGGGAGGCAGTTCGTTGATCACGCCGTTCTTCAACTTTGAGCCCATATCAGCCGTTGCAGAAAACTGGCCTTTGGTAAGCCCGTAAACCCCGTTGTCCTCAATGATGTAAATCATCGGCAGGTTGCGGCGCATCAGGTGAACGAACTGCCCAACGCCGATGGAAGCCGTATCGCCGTCGCCGCTGACACCAATCGATATCAGGTTACGGTTGGCCAGCATCGTGCCGGTGGCAATCGACGGCATGCGACCGTGGACTGAGTTGAAGCCGTGAGAGGTAGCAAGAAAATAGGCAGGGCTTTTGGAAGAGCATCCAATGCCAGACAGCTTGGCCACACGGTGAGGTTGAATGCCCAGTTCGTAACAGGCCTCAACAATACGCTCGGAAATAGCGTTGTGGCCACAACCCGCGCAGAGCGTACTTCTCTTCCCTTTATAGTCGGAAGGTTCCAGCCCGATGCGGTTCACTTTCCTGGGTGGCGATGGGGGAACAGCAGTCGTCGACATTTTATTTTTTCCCCTCCTGGGAAACAATCTCGTCCGTCACGCTCCGCGCGTCAATGGGAATTCCCGCATTGTGCCGGATGCTGCGGAGCCTCGGAACATCTTCCGCGGGGGTTTCCATGCGGAGCAGTTCAAACATCTGGCCATCACGATTCTGTTCCACGACGTAAACTCGTCTGTAGCGGTGGATAAAATCAAATACCTGCCCGGAAAACGGAAAGCCCCGCACGCGGCAGTAACTCACCGGCAACTCGTATTCCTGCTTCATCTGGTCCAGCGCTTCCACGATGGCCCAGTGAGTGGTGCCGTAGGCAATCACCCCAATCTCTGCGCCTTCGTTGTCCTGAACAACGGGAGCGGGAACCCGATCTCGTGCTGCATCGAATTTTCTGTTCAGCCGGTCCATGTTGTTGACGTAATCTTCCGGCCGCTCACTGTAAACTGCCTGCTCGTTGTGGCCGCTGCCGCGCGTAAAATAGGCCGCCTTGGGATGCTTGGTGCCCGGCAGAGTGCGATAGCCAACCCCATCGCCGTCAACGTCACGGTAACGCTCAAAGCCGCCCAAGCGCTCCAGATCTTCTACGCTCAGAACCTTGCCCCGGTTGATGGGCTTCGAGGGGTAAGGAAATGGATCGGACATCCAATTGTTCATTCCCAAATCGAGGTCACTCATCACAAACACCGGCGTCTGCAATTCCTCTGCCAGGTCAAAAGCTTCGATGGCCATCGTGAAGCATTCTTCCACGGAGGAAGGAATCAACATCGGATGTTTCGTATCGCCGTGCGAAAGGAACGCGTTGTTTAGGATGTCACCCTGTTGCGTGCGCGTCGGCAGTCCAGTGGAAGGGCCCGTTCGCTGGACGTCAAAGATCACCGCCGGGATTTCAGCGTAGTAACCCAGCCCCACAAATTCCGCCATTAGGGAAATGCCGGGGCCGGAAGTGGCGGTCATGGCGCGCGCGCCCGCCCAGCCCGCGCCCATTACCATTCCGATGGCCGCCAGTTCGTCCTCCGCCTGCACGATGGCAAAGGTCGCCTTGCCACTTTCCGGGTCCATGCGGTAGCGCTTCATGTAACTGCTGAGCGTTTCGGCCAGCGAAGAGGATGGCGTAATCGGATACCACGTGCACACCGTCACACCGCCAAACATGGCGCCAAGCGCCGCAGCCGAGTTGCCGTCAATAATGATCTTCCCGCGCGTCGCGTCCATGCGCTCCAGGTAGAACCGGCCCCGCTTGGAAAGGTTATTCTGCGTGTATTTATAGCCCACCTGGGCTGCGGCAAAATTCAGGTCCACGGCGCTGGGTTTCTTCCTGAACTGTTTCTTCAGCGCCTCGTGAACCTCTTCCATGGGAATGCCCAGCAGCTTGGCCAGCACGCCGTCATAAATCATGTTGCGCACCAGCTTGCGCAGCTTTGCATTCGGGCAGACCGGAGCCACGAGGTTGTCAAAAGGCACAGGATAAAAAATCAGGTCGTCCCGCAATCGTTGCAAATTCAACTTCTCATCAAAAACGACGCTGGCGCCGGCACCCAGTGACATCACATCTTCCTGGGCCGTCTCAGGGTTCATCGCAACCAGGAAATCAATCTCCTTGCGCCGGGCGATATAGCCGTGCTTGGACGCGCGGATCGTATACCACGTCGGGAGCCCAGCGATGTTCGAGGGAAACAAGTTCTTTCCGGAAACGGGAATGCCCATCCGGAAAATGGACCTCAACAGGACGGTGTTGGCGCTCTGGCTGCCCGAACCATTTACGGTAGCCACTTGAATGCTTAGATCATTGACAACTTTTTCCTGCCAGGAAGATGAACTATCAGCTTCCTTGACAGCAAGGTCTGCAGTTCCCATGAATATCCTCGATGAAAAATATGGATGGTTTGAAACTAACGTTCATTCCGATTGGCCTTCAACATCAGTCGGGGCATCGACGACGCCAATACTCGTGTTGAGCTTATCAAGAGGGCTGGGGGTGTAAGGCGTCGAATCGTGGCGGGTCCTCTACCTGGTTACCGTCCGGCTCTCTCGGCCGACGCGCGGCTGCATAAGCTCTCACAAAAATCATAACACAATTAGGCAGGGTGTAAACACCGCCGGCTACACGATACCCCTCCCTTAATTTTGGGGTCTCGCAGATGCCCTCCGTATCACCCGACCGCGCGATAAGAATACATCGTCGCACCCCAAGTCTACAAGCCCCCCGTCAACCACGATGCGCCATCAGTTTTCATTGCCGGCCCAGCGGAATCCCGAGGTTCGCATAGCATGAAGAGCAATCCTTCGGTATCCCCACGGGAATTAGAAAACTGCGGATATACTTCCAACTCGAAGAGTGTTAAAGTACACCCCCGGTAGTCGCAGAAAGTATACTCAGGCCGCTTTACCGGCGTCCCTTCCTGGAGTGGTCCTGATGGCGCATAACGACGATCTGGCAGGCTATGCTGTGCTCGGATTCGGCTTTGGCCTTTACACTTTTTATAAGGGATTCCGTCAGTACCGGAATTATCTGCTGATCGCCGACACGCCAGCTATTGCCATTCGCAGCATTCCCATGGGCTTTGCGCAGGTCCACGGAATCGTCAAAGGCGACAAGACCATTGCTTCACCGCTTACCCACACTCAGTGTTTTGCTTACAAGGTGCTCATCGAACGATGGAAGACCGACTCTGATGGGCATGGCGGCCACTGGGCAAACCACCGGACCGATATGGACGGCGTGGGGTTCTACCTTACCGACAAAACCGGCAAAGTGCTTGTCGACGCGCAAGGCGCGGAATTTGACCTGCCCCAATCCGCACGTTGCGAAGCCGGGTCGGGGAGAGACTCTGCCACGGGCGTCGCAGCAACCCGGGATGAGTTGCTGAAATACGTCACACAGGCGGACGCCCATTGGGCCGGAGGCCTGTTCGAACACGGTCTTAAAGCGGTGGGGCCCCTTCAGGATTCCAGAAAGGAACAAACCCGGCAGGGGTTGATGGAAGTGTTCCAGCATACCCCGGGAACTTCGGAATTTCTGACCGGAATGATGACGATGATGGCCCCGCGGATCAAGCAGCAGCTGGAATCAATGGGTCTCCAGTCGGACCCCATACATGAAGAAGCCCGGCAAAACGCCCTCCAAGCCCTCCAGTACCCTCCCGGCAGCCCTGAATTCATGGAAGGCCTGAGGCGCGCGGAACAGTCAGCCATCAAGCCGGGCGAAACCAACCCCTTCGAGGCTTTGACCAAAACCCTGGGCGGCTCTTCGGGGTCAAGTTCCGACCTTTTCAATGCCGTGAGCGGGCGCTATCGGTTCACGGAATACTGCCTGGTCCCCGACGGCCAGTATGACATCAGCGGGACCTGCGTTGAGAATCCCCACCCGGTGGATGCAAACGATCACAACATGATCGTCAAGGGTACCCTCGAAAAAGAGTTCCTCATTTCAGCGAAGACGGAAAAGCAGTTGGAAAGCGGTTTGCGAAGGCGTGCTTTCCTGATGGTCCTCGGCGGAGCGGCCTTGTCGGTGGCTTGCATGGCGATTTTGCTGGCCAAGCTTGGATTGCTGTGAGCGCGCTATGGTTGCTACGCCGTTGAGTCAGGCACAGACCGAAAGCCTGGGAGTTTGTATCCAAGGGGCAAGGAACCGGCAAAGGTATTAGGGAAATCATTGGGGTCAGGAATTAACCACCAGGAGGATTAAATGGGAAAAATAGCTCTATGGACCCTGTCATGTTTGTCGGCTTCTATACTTTTGGCGGCGGGAAAGTATCAGCCGCTCAACGTCAAACTAGGCACATGGGAGACCGTCTTCACCTCGACCGTCAGCGGTGCACCGCCCATCCCGCAGGAGATGTTGGATAAGATGACCGCGGAACAGCGCGCCCGGTTTGAAGCCGCAATGAGTAAGATGGCCTCCGGAACCCCCAGAACACGGACCTCAAAAACCTGCCTGACCAAAGAGAGGCTGCAGAAGGACCCGTTTAACGATAGGAAGGAGTGTACGGAAACAGTTCTAACCTCAACAGGCAGCAAGATGGAAATCCATGAGGTGTGCACCGAGGAAAACTCCAAATTCGACTCCAAGGTACGGATCGAGGCCGCTGATTCAGAAAACGTCAAAGGGTGGATGCAATCCACCGTAACCGGCAGCGGCAAAACGATGAATATCAACGGCACTTTCACCTCAAAATGGCTTGGTGCGGCCTGTAAAGAAAAACCCTGAGTAAAAGCGAAAACCTGGTGGCCCGCTCTTGCCAGGGCCAGGTACCTTTTCTCCAAAGTAGAGGATGACTCTCCATCCCGAAGAACTCCTGCAGGCCCAGATGTTGCATTTCGCCCGGCGCGTTTTGTGGTATACTCAATAGACGCTTAACACCACGGTTGTGTGGTGCGATTGCTCCGATTGATTGCGATTGCGTATCTGATCTGAGAAGTCCCGCCTTTTGTTTCCTCCGTATGTTTTTAGCGTAAATCAATGAACTCTGGCTTTGCCGTATCGTGCGCATTGGAGTTTAGAGCGTGCGCAGCGGCAGATGATGCCAGAAAGAGAGAAGATTACACTCGTGCAGAATTTTTCAGAACTATCGATTTCAGCTTACACAAAGGAGCGGCTTTCACGGGCAGGCTTTGCCACGCCCACTCCGGTGCAAGCTGCAGCCATTCCGCATGCGCTTGAAGGCAAAGACGTACTTGCCACCGCGCAGACCGGAACCGGTAAAACGCTGGCGTTTCTGGTCCCCATTATGGAGGACCTGTTGAAACAAGAGACACCTGGCGTAGCGGCGCTCGTCCTGGTCCCCACGCGGGAACTCGCCATGCAGGTTGCAGAACATTATGACCGTCTACGCGGCAGGCAGCTGCCCGCCGCGGCTATTGTGGTGGGGGGGGTATCTGAAGCGCAGCAACTCAGCGCCCTCCGAAAGGGAGCGCGGCTTGTGGTTGCTACACCCGGCCGGCTGGAAGACTTCCTTGACCGCAAACTCATCAACTTCCGGGCGCTGCGAATACTCGTCCTGGATGAAGCCGACCGCATGCTGGACATGGGCTTCCTTCCCGCCATACGCAGGATTGCAGCCGCCCTTCCCAACAAGCGCCAGACGCTTTTCTTTTCGGCAACGCTCGAAGCCTCGGCGGCTCGTCTGGTTGACAACTACCTGAATGACCCGGTGAGGCTGTCTTTTGGGTCAGTCTTGAAACCTTCAGAAAACGTCCGCATCCAGGCTCTGGAGGTTTCGCATCACCGCAAACAGGAAGTGCTGCAACAATTGCTGGCACAGGAAACGGGACGCTGCCTGGTATTTGCGCGCACCAAGCGCGGAACCGAGCGCCTGGCCAAGACCTTAACCCGCAATGGTTTTACAGCCGCCATGATCCACGGTGACCGCTCGCAATCCCAGCGAAACGCCGCCTTGGCCGGTTTCCAGAAGGGGCGATACCGCATCCTGGTGGCCACGGACCTGGCTTCTCGCGGCATTCACGTCCAGGACATCGCGCATGTCATCAACTATGACCTGCCTGATATCGCTGAAAACTTCATCCATCGGGTGGGGCGCACCGGACGTGCAGGTCAACAGGGTCTTGCCTCCACGCTTTTTTCGAGCGATCAGCGGTCTGACATGTTTCTGCTGGAGCGCGCACTGGGCCTTCAAATGGAGCGCACTCAGGCGGGATCAAGCCTCCCGCGAACGCCGACACCTGCCCGGCTCGATACAGATCAAGTGCCCTCAACACCAAAGTTCAGGATGACTGCCCTTCCCGGAGAAATCCTGCAAGTCCAGATGTAATATTCGGTTCATAGTGCCGGGCTCCGGCCCGGCGCTATGCGTACGAGCCCTCCCTCTCAGGAGTGAGCTGTCGCCATATCCAGTCCACCTTCCGCCACCTCCCAAACCCCGGTGGCCGGCATCCCTATATTGAGCCGCTTGAATTGAAGAGCCCTCGAAGTGTAGCTTAAATAGGCAGATCATCTGTCAAAAGGAGTCTCGATGCTCGATTTAGGTTTCGTTCGCAATAATCTCAGTTTGGTTCGCGAAAAGATGAGGGACCGCGGGATTGCGGGAATCCTGGCAGATTTTGAAGCCCTAGACGTGGAACGCCGCAAGCTGCTTTCTGAAGCGGAAGCCTTGAAGGCACAACGCAATACCGTGTCCAACGAAATTGCCAGCCTGAAGAAGCAGAAGCAGGATGCCTCCAGCCTGATTGCGCAGATGAAACAGGTGAGCGCCAGCATACAGCATCTCGATGAGCAGGCCAAGGCTGCAGATGAAAAGCTGCGCGATCTGCTGCGAAACGTACCGAACATCCCCCACGAGACTGTCCCCGTCGGGCGGGGCGCAGAAGACAACCAGGAGATCCGGCGCTGGGGAGAACCCCGCCAATTTGACTTCGAGCCCAAGGCGCATTGGGACCTGGGACCGGCCTTGGGCATCCTCGATTTCGAACGTGCCGCCAAAATCGCCGGAGCGCGATTCGCGGTCTACTATGGAGTGGGCGCAAAGCTGGAGCGCGCGCTGGCTCAGTTCATGCTGGACCTTCATACCCGCAGGCACGGCTACACCGAGGTTTTCCCGCCGTTCATCGTGAATTCGGACAGTATGTTCGGCACAGGGCAGCTACCGAAGTTCGCCGAGGACTTGTTCAAGCTGGAAGGGACGGATTATTGGCTGATTCCAACGGCCGAAGTTCCTGTCACCAACCTTTTCCGGGATGAGGTGCTGGAGGCTGAAAATCTTCCGGTCAAGTTCTGCGCCTGGACCTCCTGTTTCCGTAGAGAGGCCGGATCTTACGGCAAAGACACACGCGGGATTATTCGCCAGCACCAGTTCCAGAAAGTCGAACTTGTCAAGTTCGCCCTGCCGGAAAACTCCTACGACGAGCTGGAAAGTCTGACCCGCGACGCGGAGGCAGTTCTCCAGGCGCTGGGTTTACCCTATCGCGTTGTGGCACTTTCAACGGGCGACCTGGGCTTTAGCTCGGCCAAGACCTACGACCTGGAGGTCTGGCTTCCATCAAGCCAGGAATATAAGGAAATTTCCTCCTGCTCCAATTTTGAGTCTTTCCAGGCCCGGCGGGCCAACCTGCGTTTCCGCCGCGGAAAAGGCGGCAAGACAGAACTGCTCCACACCTTGAACGGAAGCGGGCTGGCCGTAGGGCGCACCTGGCTCGCGGTGCTGGAAAATTATCAGCAGGAGGATGGCACCGTCATCGTCCCTGAGGCTTTGCGCCCTTATCTCGACGGCCTCGAGCGGATCACTCCACAAAGATAGGAGTACCCCTCAAGGCTGTCCTCCTGGCAGGAAAGAAGCAACACCCTGCCGAGGGCTACTTTTTATGGGTGGGGACAGGTTCCGGCATGTATTTGTGGAACTTGCCCGGCTCATGCTGGTGTTCAAACTGGATGGTCGTGTGGGTAATTCCGAATTCACTGGCCACGGTTTTTCGGATCTGATGGGCAATTTTCTCGCTATCAGAAGTCGACATATCCAGGATGTGAACGTGGCAGGACATGGCATGAGATTCCGATCCCAGGCTCCAGACATGGATGTCATGCACCTCGCGGACCCCATGCACCCGTAGCACCGCCTTGGCAATCCCCTCCAGACTCATTCCTTTAGGAAGGCTTTCCAGCAGGATGTTTGAAGACTCCGTGATGATGCCCAGTGCACCCCAGAAAATCATGCCGGCAATCAGGAAAGCCAGCAGAGGATCGATCAGCGGCTGGCCTGTGTAGCGAATCAGAAACGCGCCGACAATGATGCCGACATTGGAAAGGGCGTCTCCGAGGTAATGGACAAAAACGGCGTGCAGGTTCAAATCGCGGTGCCCCCGGGCCAGTCCCAAAGTGACGCCGGCATTGATCACAAGCGCTACGATTCCCACAATCAGCATCTTACCCGTGGCAACATGCTCCGACTGGACGATGCGCTGGTAGCCCTCAAAACAGATGAAGAGGGAAACGCCCACCAGGATGAGCCCATTGACGAAAGCGGCCAGCACACCGGCGCGCTGGTAACCATAAGTCTTGCGTTGGTCGGGCGGCTTCCGCTCCAGGTAGAGGGCAAGCCAGGAGAAGATCAGCGTGGGAACGTCCGTCAGATTGTGCCAGCCGTCGCTGACCAATGCCAGGCTGTGGGCCATATGCCCCACTACAAACTCAGTAGCCACAAGGCCGAGCGTCACGATAACGGCCACCTTGATAACCCAGCCCCTTGACGACTTGTGCTTGTGAACGTGCATCCATGCACCTCATCTGGGATTCTATTCCGGAGCTGAACCTACCGCAACGGGGCAGGCAAGAAAAGGCAGTGGTGCCGGGCTAATTTACCTTCACCAGAAAACCAATTTCTGTTCGCCACACTCCAATTCGATGAACGGGCGTGGACCAGGCGCGGAGTGGTATGGCATTCCAGAAGAGGCTGGAGTACAGAGTCGCCAAGGCGGTTTGGGTGGCTGCGCGGATAACAGCCACCAAGGTCAGGGCCTGCTCTGCAAGAGACCTTTTCCCCCAATCGGTCCACAAGTAATACTATAATTTGAGAAGTGGGTGAAATCTTGACTCAGCATGAGCAGAAGAAGCCGACCATGGACGCGGGGGCGAAAATGACTAGAGCAACAAGTGTTTCAATCCGGACGTGGATTCTTCCTGCCGCCGTCCTCACTGTGGCTCTTTTCGGGCTGCTGATGGCTGAACCCCTTGCCACATGGGCCCGGCAAGGAACTTCAGGCGCGGCCGGAACCGCACCTTCAGCGCCTGAAAATGGTTCACCGGGCGTTCCTTCGTCCGGCACGAACTCGAAGGCCAATAACCCGACGATCAAAGTACCAGTGACGGTCGTCAATGTCCCCGTCACGGTCCTCGACAAGCGCGGCAACCCGGTCATCGACCTCAATCAGAACGATTTCAAAATCTATGAGGACGGCAAGGCCCAGAGTATCCGGTACTTCAGCAGTGAAACGATGCCACCGCTACGCGTTGGCCTGCTGGTTGACACCAGCAACAGCGCCCGTTTTGATCTGAAGTTCGAAAAGGATGCTGCCACTGAGTTTGCCTACACAATGCTCCGGGGACTCAACAGCAGGAACAAGATTTTTCTTGAACCGTTTGATGCCAACAGCGCCATCGTTCAGGATTTCACCAACAATCCCGATGAGATCAATGAAAAACTTCGAAAGTTGAAAGCTGGCGGGGGCAAGTCCGTCTACGACGCCATTTACGAGGCATCTAAACACGAAATTATGAAGGCCGGCCCTCGGGAGCAAACGCGCAGGGTCCTGATCCTCATCAGTGACGGCATCGACGTCGAAAGCAAACATTCACTGGAAGAGGCCATCTCTATGGCGCACAGGGCCGAAACCGCCATTTACACCATCGGGAACACTCCCTATGGGTTTTCCAACCCCGGCGCCAAGTATCTTGAAAAGGTGGCGGAAAACACGGGGGGCGCCGCTTTCTTTCCTGAAAGCAAAACACCGGGCACAGACTTCCTTACCGGATATCTCGCGCACGGCCAGTTTGACTCCCTGGATCAGAACAAGGGGCTCAATGCGGAGACCGGAATCTATACCGCCCAGAAGATGATTGCACTTGCCGACTCACTGGAGGCGATCAGGCGGCAATTGACAAACCAATACCTGATTGGCTACACACCGACAAACAGTGCGCTCAACGGGACGTACCGGAAGATACTGGTTGTTGCCGACCGCAAGGGCGTAATTATCCGCTACAAGCCGGGGTACTTTGCTACCACCAGTCAGTAAACCAGCCTTGCCAGCCAGCAGCCTGTGAAACAACACCCATCTTCAGGCATGCCAATGACCATCCTCCATGGTTTTTCTTGATGAAACCCTCCTCATGGGTGTTTGACGGCCGGCGATCCTGAAAAATACCCTCGGAGCTTGTCATGAAACGCTGACTAGCAGATAATTAGAATTCTCTGACGCCCGCCTATTTCCGCCTTTGGTCTGGGGCCAGTGGAACAACCTGAAGCGGGCGTTTTGGATCTTTGCAAGACATCCATGGGCCGGAAGGGCAGCACGATTAACGCTATGGAAGCTGTGGTTTTAGCGGGAGGGCAAGGTACCCGGCTGAGGAAGGCAGTTGCTGGTCTTCCCAAGAGCCTGGCCCCAATCGGAAAGCACCCCTTCTTGAGCTATCTGCTTGGGTGGCTTCGAGCCCAGGGGGTCGCTGACATCATCCTCGCAGTGGGGCACCGGAGGAGGGACATTGTCCGTCACTATACCCGGCACCAGCCCCAGGGAATGCGGCTGAGATATTCGATCGAGACCACCCCGCTTGGCACGGCGGGAGCTCTCAGGAATTTACGTTCGATGTTGGACGGGGAAGAGTTTCTTGTGCTGAACGGGGATTCGATATTCGACGTCGACTTGCGGCAGATGCTCTCCTTCCATCACAGACACCGGGCAGAGACCACTCTGGCCCTTGCCAGCCCGCCGGAGGTTGGACGTTACGGCTCGGTCCGGCTGGACGCCCGGGGCCGAATCCAAGCTTTTGTTGAGAAGCATGCCGCCGATCTGCCCGGCAGGGGCGGCCAGACCAGCGCATCCAAATGGATCAGCGGAGGACTCTACATCATGAGCAGAGCGGTGTTTCGCCACATCCCGGGGCAGCGTGAGGTATCTTTGGAGAAAGAGGTCTTCCCTCGCCTGATCGGCGGCCCTTTTTACGGATTTCCCTCGAAAGGATACTTTATTGATATCGGGGTGCCGGAAGACTACCAAAGGGCAAGAGCCGAACTAACGGAGCGGTTCACGACATGTTGATTCGAGCCAAGGTACCCCTGCGGATCAGTTTTGCCGGAGGCGGAACTGACGTGAAACAATTTTTTGAAAAGGAAGGCGGGTGCGTCCTCAACGCGACGATCGGCCGGTACGTCTGGGGGACCCTCCGCAGCCGGGCGGATGGCCTGATCAACATCGAATCGGGCGACCTCGGCTTTATTGTCAATTACGACACCCAAACCGATCCCGTTTACGACGGCAAGCTCGACCTTGTGAAGGCCGGGATTCAGAGTCTGGGTGGCCATAGTTCCGCTGGTTTTGACCTCTTCCTTCACAGTGAGGCGCCCCCCGGCTCAGGGCTGGGTTCCTCTTCCACCCTGATGGTGTGCCTGGTGGGTCTCATGAAGGACTTTCTGAATCTGCCCATGACGGATTATGAAACGGCACGCGCCGCGTACCGGATCGAACGCGAGGAATTGCAAATCAAGGGCGGCCTGCAGGATCAATATGCGGCAACGTTCGGCGGGTTCAACTTTATGGAATTCGAAAAAGACCGTGTGATCGTCAATCCGCTGAGGGTCAAGCAGGAGGTCATCAACGAGTTGGAGCACAACCTTCTGCTTTGTTATACGGGCTCAACGCGCATGTCGGACGGGATCATCAAGGACCAGGTGGGCCGCTACGAACAACGCGTCGAAGACACTCTTCAGGGGCTCAGGCGCCAGAAACAACTCGCCGTTGAAATGAAAAATGCGCTCCTGCAGCGGCGCCTGAACGATTTCGGTGAATTACTGGATGAAGCCTGGCAATTCAAGAAAATGTTATCACCGAAAATCAGCAACCCGAAGATCGATGAGATGTACCAATCCGCCCGGAAGGCCGGCGCCATCGGCGGGAAGGTAACCGGCGCAGGCGGCGGTGGCTATATGCTTTTTTATTGCCGCTTCGAACACAAACACCGCGTGGCTGAAGCCCTGACCAAACTGGGCGGAATCCCAACCGGCTTCGCATTCGACTTCAACGGCCTGCAAACCTGGAGGGTGGATGGAAACTCGGCCCCAATATGATTGCCATGCTTCTGTGTGCAGAGGTGAAATGATTCATGGATGAAGGGAGGAGCGTTCTGCGCAAGGCTGTTTTTCTCGATCGTGACGGGGTCCTCATTCGCAAAGCCCCTGAAAACCATTACATCACTGCCTGGGAGCAGGTGGAGTTTCTTCCCGGGGTGGGCGAGGCATTGCGAAAACTGAAGCAGAATGGCTTTCTACTGATCATCGTGACGAATCAAAGCGCCGTATCCAGAGACGAACTACCGGTCGATGTCCTGGAGTCTATCCACAAGAGAATGGTTCAGCAACTTGCAATGGAAAACGCGACCATCGACGCAATTTATTATTGCCCGCACGACCGAAACGGGGATTGCCAATGCCGGAAGCCCCGGCCAAGGATGCTGCTGCAGGCTGCTGAGGACCACGGGATCAACCTCCAACAATCCTGGATGGTGGGCGATGCGGCCTCCGACATCGAGGCGGGACGGACGGCAGGTTGCAGGACCATCTGGCTGCAACCATCGAGTTTTAATGGTGAAAACCCGCCGCCCGCTGATTTCAGCACAACCTCTATTCAGAAAGCGGCAGGCTGGATACTCAATGCGGGTTCCCCCTTGAATAAGGGAGGGGCAGCGGAGACCCTTTAATATTTTCCCGCCCCGTGGCTGGTGTCTTGCTCGCCAAACTCAGGAATCATGCGAATCGCCTATCTGACAGCCCGATATCCGTTCCCTCCGATAGGAGGGGACAGGATGCGCGTCTACTACACGTTGCGCCACCTGCTTCGCTCACACGAAGTCACTCTCTACACTCTGTCCTCGGCGCCAAAAGTTAATTGGCAAAGCCACCATCCTGATCTGCCGGGCCTCAAACAAAAGACTTTCCAAATGGCAAAGTCTGCATTTGCATGGAATAGCGCGGCTGCATTTTTTTCCGATCTTCCATTGCAGGTCAGGCTCTACCAATGTCCTGATCTCATCCAGACGCTGGATTCGGATATCCGCAGCGGGGCTTTTGATCTGTTGTTTGTTCATTTGATCAGAATGGCAGAGTATGCCCGGCCTTACAGCTCCCTTCCGCGCATTCTGGATATGGCGGATTCGATCTATCAGCACTATGCGCGGATGCGCAAGATCTGGTGGAGCCCGTGGTGGGTGGGAGCCCGAATGGATCGTGGCAGGGTCCGGCGCTACGAAGCTGAGGTTCCCGGCTGGTTCGACAGCGTCATGATCCACACGCAGGAAGACCTGGATTGGGTCCGGGAGCAGTCCGGGGCCACGAATCTAACGCAATCCCTGATGGGTGTGGACACAGAAGAATTCGCATTCCAGGAAGGTCCCTATAACCCCCGGCGTATCGTTTATTGTGCCAAGCTCGATTACCTGCCGAATTCCGATGCCGCCCTTTACTTTGCAAACCAGATATTCCCGCTCGTCCGGCGCCGGCTGCCGGACGCTCAATTTTCTGTGGTGGGACTCAATCCTCCACGCTCCGTGCGCGATCTGGCCAGGATTCCGGGCGTCGATGTCCGGGCCAACGTCCCGGATGTCCGCCGGGAGATGGCAAGCGCTGCGGTTAGCGTGGCGCCGGTCCGCTTCGGGGCAGGAATTCAAAACAAGATTCTGCAGTCACTGTCGATGGGGATCCCGGTGGTAGCGACTCAGTTTGCGGCCAGGCCTTTCGGCGAGCCCGCAAACTCTCCACTGCTTGCAGCGGAAAGCCCCCAGAATTTTGCCGACCAGGTCGTCAGAATCCTCGAGGATTCGCAGTGCCGCATGCAATTGGCACATGCAGGCCGTCGGCTGATCGAGGCGCGTTTTCAGTGGGACCAGGTTCTCGCCCCCCTGGATCGAATTCTGGAGGGTCTGGTGGAAAAACAGGTCAAAGCACGGCAATGTTAAAACGGCAGATTCGCAAATCACAGCTGATGCTCCTGGCAAGCGACATCGTCGCGATTTTGGTTGCTGTCCAGGTTGCCATCCTGCTGGGGACCGGGCGATACATCCTGCTGGCTCAGGGCTTTAAGAGCATTGCTGTCGGCTACTGCTTCTTTCTCTCGCTCCTTTTTTACATCACGGACCTCTACAATCTACGGCGTGATCAGCACAGTGATGAACTCGCCAGTCTGGTCGTTCTGAACTCGGCAATTGCGGCGGCGTTCCTCACTCTCAGTTTTTATTTCTATCCCCGGTGGAGCTTTGGAAGAAGCTTCTTCGTAAGCCTTTTCCTCGTGACGCCGGGGCTGGTGATGACGGGGCGGCTCGTGTGGTCCCGCCTTCGCGGGACGCTGACCCGCCCTTCCACGGTGGCGTTCCTCGGCGACGGACCTGCGGTGGAGGAACTGGGAGAGGTTGCGCGTGAGCACAAGCTGAAGATGGTCAAGCTGCCGGTGGCGAGTTATGCGACGGTACAGCCGGGAACTCAGAGTCAGGTCATTTCGTCCCCTGACGGCGCGGGTGAACTCCAGAAGGCCATTGCAAGGCTGCAGCCGGATATCATCGTCATGGAACCTTCCGCCTCCGTCGATCCCGGTGTAGCGCGAGCGCTGATTGATGCCCGATTCTCGGGCATAACCGTCCTCGATTTCCCCACGGCCTTCCAGATGCTCAGCGGGAAACTTCCGCTGAATTACATGGACGGCAAGTGGTTCCTGAGCGCTCAGGGATTTCAATTCTTCGAAAGCAACATCGCGGTCAGGCTGAAGCGGTTGCTTGATCTGGGCCTGGCCTTTGCGCTCTTCGTGGTGACGGCTCCGGTGCTGCCACTGATCGCTCTGGGCATCAAGTTATCGTCGAACGGACCGGTCCTGTACATTCAGGAGCGGGTGGGGCGAAACAGCCAGGCCTTCCGCCTCTTTAAGTTCCGAACCATGTCCGTCGGCGCCGATGCGGATGGTCCCTGGACTGTCAAAAATGATCCCCGTGTATTCCCCTTCGGGCGCTTTCTAAGATTAACGAGGCTGGATGAACTCCCCCAGCTCGTCAATGTGCTGAGGGGCGACATGAGTTTCGTAGGGCCGCGGCCCGAAAGCCTGGTTCTGGTGAAGCTTTACAAGAGTGCGATCCCTTATTACACTCTGCGTAGCGCTGTTCGACCCGGCATCACCGGATGGGCGCAGATTAACTATCCCTATGGATCATCAGTCGAGGATGCCTTGGAGAAATTGAAGTACGATTTGCACTACATCCAGCACCTCTCGCTGTTGTTCGACGTTCAGATCGTTTTGCGGACCATGCGGACCGTCCTGGGCCGCCAGGGAAGCCAGTAGGATCAGAGAGGAACGGGCGCGGTCTCGGGCCGCGGGCCGCGGGCAGGAAATGCCGGGGAGGCTTGCCAAATTTGAATGCGAGGCGTAGGATTTTTCGTTAGTTTTCCGGCAAGCATGTTTGCCAGCTCGCACGCATCCTGAATCCGAGTTGGTGTTCCGGCCAGAATTCACCATTCTTCAGATTGAATGGACCGGGGCGGCGGATATCGAGAGGGACAGGTTTTTCAACGCTCCCCGGCGGTGACGGGGAGAAGGGCTGTGGATGGGATGCTGATATGACGAGAAAGTTTGAAGTTTTTCTGGCCCTCATTCTGGTTGGAAGTACATTCGCGCTGGGCGGGGTCCAGCCCATCGCCTATTCGCTGGCGGAAATACTTGTCTTTCTTATCGTCATACTGTTCTTCTGGCGCCAGAAACGCCAGGGCCGGATCGACCTCTCCTTACCCGTGTGGCCCCTGCTTTTTGTGCTGTGGGTAGCCCTCCAGTTGCTTCCGCTTCCGCGGCCTTTTCTGGCGGCAGTGTCGCAAGCACACCGCCTGACTTCGGGCTGGCTTGCGCCGATCCAGCACGCCAGCTTCTGGGGTACCCTCAGCATTGACCCTGCCGCGACACTCCTGGGTTGTTTCAAGATTCTTGCCTACATGGGCGTTTTTGTTCTGGCCATTCAGCTGTTTGAATCCGCCCGGAGGAAAAATGCGATTGTGACAGCCCTGATTGCCCTGGGTTGTTTTGAAGCAGGTTACGGAATCCTGCAGTTTCTCCTGAACTGGAACAAGATATTTGGCTATACCAACCCTTATGATTCCTCGGTCGCGACCGGCACTTACATCAACCGTAATCATTTTGCAGGATTAATGGACCTTACAGTTCCGCTTGCCTTCGCGTCGGCATTTTACACTTATCAACTCTGGTCGGACCCCAGGCGCCGCGCGGCCTCCACAAGGTCCGGGGGCGAAAGCCCCCTGGAGTTCCGCATCGTTTTCTATCTTTTTTTGGCTGTCATCATGGTGATCGGTTCCGTCTTTTCCTATTCCCGCGGAGGCATCCTCTCGGTATCATTCACTCTGATCGCACTATCGATCCTCACAGTCCTTAAGGTCCGCCGTAAAAGCTGGGGACTCCTCATCGCGGGGCTGGCCACTCTGGCACTGGGCTTCAGCCTTTGGGTTGGTGTCGGAGGGTTGGTGGCTCGATTCGCAAAAATGGGCGAGGCAGGATATGTGAGCACTCAGCGCCGCAGCATGATCTGGAGCGACACCATCCAGCTCTTCCGCAGCAATCCTATTCTGGGCACGGGGCTGGGAACGTATGAAGACGCCTTGCGCCCATTCCAAACGCATCTCGTCGATTTAACGATCGATCATGCCCACAATGACTACCTGGAATTTGGGGCGGAAACGGGACTCATCGGTTTCGGCCTCCTCTTCGTTCCCATTTTTTATCTGCTTATCCGAATGGTCATCTCCTTTCTCAAGGACCACCGGCGCTATCGGAGCGCCATCCTGCTGGGTTGTATAGGTAGTACGCTGGGGCTGTTGATTCACAGTCTGATGGACTTCAATTTGCAGGTTCCTGCCAATGCCATGATCTTTGCCGCCATCCTGGGAATCGGGTACAAGGCGGCGTGCGTCGAACCTCGGAAAGAGATGCAAGAACGGGCGCCATCCACACCCTGAGTCAGAGAGTGCCTCACAGACTTCAGAACAATCCCAGGCGCAGGATCTCCTGCACAATGTCTTCAGGCGGAAGTCCTCCGGTGGCAATCCTGAATTCTGCCCGCCGATAATAGGGCAGACGCTGCTCATAGAGATTGAAGAAGCTTTCCCGGTCACGAAACAAGGGGCGGTTGTCCATGGTGGAACACCGTTGCCAGAGCTCCTCAACAGGGCAGTCCAGCCAGATGGTAGCGCCCCGGGTCTGGCATATGAGGTCGAAATTCGACCTCTGCACAAAAGTCCCCCCGCCCAGGGCGATGACGGCTGGCGCTTTCCGGGCAATCTCCTCCAGCGCGGCGCGCTCGATCTGTCGAAAGAAGGGCTCGCCGGCCTGTTCGAAGATCTGGCGTATGGTGGCTCCCTGCCCGGCTTCAATCACTGTGTCCAGATCAACAAACGGCCACCCCATATTCCGTGCCAGAATGACACCCACGGACGACTTGCCGGCTCCCATGAATCCGACCAGATAAATCAGTTTTTGCCGGTGACTATTCATACCGCAGGCAGACATCTCCGCGTGCCATTATAGGAGGCCGTCTGCTGATTCCGCAACTGAGGACCGTTTTGAGTCCACTCCTGAACGTACAGGAATGCAGGGTAAAATCATGAAATCAGGTAAGGGGACAAACAGCAGATGGCAACCCCGGGCGTGAACACGAGGATAAAACAGCCCCATCAGGGTAACCGGCTATTGATGGAGAACATGGATCGTGCCGCTGAAGGAGGTTACCTCCAAAGTGGCCTGCCCGCTGCCCTGGGTTCCGAAAAGGCTGTTCCCGGCAGGGAGAAACGACCGCCCAGCGGGTCCCCGCGGAACCAGCCGAAACTGGTTGTCCAGCTTTCCGCGCACCGTCTTGGCGTCAAGTTCGAAAGATGAGGTCGAGGGGCAAAGCACCGTGACATCCCCGCTGTAATCAGAAAGGATGTAGTCGCCTCCCGGTGCAAAGTCACCTTCGTAAACAATCGTGCCCGATGTGGTTGTGCCCCGCAGGCGGTTGCTGGTCGGATTCACAAAATGGAGATTGCCATTGATGGAATACGCTTCAACACGACCAGAGGGGCGGATGATTTCGATATTGCCTCCCACCGAGCGAATTGACAGGTGGCCAGCCGAATCGGCAACCGAGATGCCCCCACCCAGGGAGTCAACCGACGTGTCCCCTTTGATTGAATTGATTTCCACTTTCCCTTGAGGATCGTGAATCTCCAGGCTGGCACCCGAGGGAACCTCGATAATGTAATCCACCACCGGATTCGGAACAGGTGCTGAACGCTCGGTAATATACGACGTGACATGGACCTTGTCCGCAGGCCCCTTCGAAGGAACCTGCTCCGTATCCACCGCAACATTAGGTGACACAATCGTATAAGAGACATGGACCTGCAGGCGATCCCAGCCCCTCACCATCACTTTTCCCACCAGGTTGGAAATGCTCACCCGCGGAGTTGCTGTCGTAACAATATTCTTTTCAGATTGCCCAGGGGTTTGCGACATCAGCAGGCCGGCCGGGATCAGTAGCAACGCCCCGACGACCCTGACTCCACTGTTCATGCAGACTCTTTTCAATCTCAGCACGGTGTTAGCTTTCCTCTCCCCAATTACCGACCGCCAAACTCCATGGCTGAAGCCAGGACCTCTGCCTTCTGCGCGTAGGCCTGCATCAGGTACTCCCGCACCAGCATATTGTGCGGTTGCTTCTGGAGCGAATCAAGACATTCCTGAATCGAATTGTTGAGTGAAGCCAGTCCGGCCTGGTAAACCTGCCTGGCTGAAGGATCCAGAGTGGCTTCACGAACCTTGTAATTCTCTTCCATCGCCTTCACGGTCCGCGCCAGGTTCAACTGCACACCTGAAAGGCCAGCCGGAACGGCAGTCGCGACCGCCGGAGTCGGGGCGGGTTTCTGGCTCCCGTTTCTATAGACGTCGCCTTTGAAAAACATAATAACCGCCAGCATCAGCGCAAAGGCCAAAGCCGCGGCAGGAGCCGAACGCGGCACAAGCGAAGGCGAAGGAACCCACCTCTGCCAGAAGCTCTTCCGTTCGCGAATGAGCCCCTCCTCGGCCAGCGTTGCCCGAATATTACTCCAGACACGGGGCGACGGAGACTCCAGCGGCATATCTTTTGCGGCAGCCCGTATGAAATCAAGGTCGTCCAGCAGGGCGCCGCAGGACGAACATTGTTCGGCGTGCACCGGGACGTCCGCGCTTGCTTCACCTTCCAGATAGGCGGCCAGCTTCAGGTCAAATTCCTGGCATCCAAAGTTACCGATTTCCTTTTGTCTCTCTTCTGCCATGGCCTTACTGCTCCTCCCTCGCCTCTCTGGCAGCGTGCGCAGGAGAACTCCTGCCCTCTTGGCGTTGATGCTGCTGGAACCACTCGCGCAGTTTCAGGCGGGCTTTATGGAGTTGCGATTTTGAGTTCCCGATCGAGCAATTCATAATTTCAGCGATCTCATTATGTTCATAGCCTTCCACGTCGTGCAAGATGAACACGGTCCGGTAACCTGGAGGAAGTTCTGCAATGGCCCGGGTAAGCCCAATTCGGTCAATCGACCCGACCAGACGTCGATCGTCATCGCCGTAATCCCGTTTTATCGGTTCTCCCTGAGAATTCTCCGTTTCGTCCAGCGAGATCAGGTTCAGACCCTTCTTCCGGAGGTGCATCAACACAATGTTTACCGACAGCCGATGCAGCCAGGTCGAAAACGCAGACTCACCCCGGAAGGTCGCGATCTTTCGAAAAAGCTGCAAAAAAGCTTCTTGCGTAAGATCTTCCGCTTCCGTCGGATTACCGAGCATGCGAAGACATAACGAATAAACACGCCTCTTGTGCGCCTCGAAGAGCGCCGCAAAAGCCTCTTCGTCGCCCCGCTGGGCGCGCGCAATCAACTGAGTCTCGGAAGCGGCTGCAGATGCCGCAGATTTCTGTGGGCTCAACAGTGCACACTCGGTGCCGCATCAAGACTCGATTTTATGATGCGGTGGCGAAAGTTGGAGTTGTCTCTTAAAAAAAGTGCTTCAAAAGGGGCCACTAGGCGGTTTCCTGCCCCCGGCAGAACATTCCAGGGCCGCCCTGTCAGCGTTGACGCTACTGCCTTCCAGGAATCTCAACGACCGCCTTGCCAATCCCCACATTTCCGGCCATGTCGTAGGCTCGCAAGGTGATAACATGCTCGCCCGGCTCAAGATCACCGGTTTTCACGGTAAACGTCTCGCTACGGGAATCGATGATCCCATCATCAGAATTAATCTCCTGCCAGTGATCCCCGCCGACGGAACTCTGAGCATTGTGAAGGGGCGAAGTCATATCCTCAACGCTGAACTGCACAACCGCCCGTTTCCCTTTGGTTTCAGCGTGTTCCACAGTCACCGCCGGTGGAGTATTATCAATCCAGAACGGGGTACTCAAAATCCTGTCTTCCCGGGCCGCCGCAGGCGGATTGGAAGGCGCGTCTGAGGCCACCAGCATGGCCGTGTATTGGCCGTCGGCCAGGGTGGAATGGTCAAGAGTGTAGCTGGTCAATTTGATCTTGTCCTTCACCAGATGCCACTTGGTCTCATCGGAGGACTTGAGGTAGAGAGAATACTCCAGGGTGTCATCGTTCGGGTCCGTCGCCTTCCAGGTAAGGGTCACAGGGTTCTTTGTGCTGGCAGGGGCCGCTTGACTCGGGTCCACGTAAGTGATCTGGGGAACCGCTGTCACGTTGATAGTGGCGGCTGAAACACTGGCAGACGTTGCGCTGCTGCTGGCGCTTGTTCGCTCCCCTGCGTTGCTGACGTTGAACGATTGGATTTCAGGCGGAAGATTCTGATTCAAGAAGGCGACCGAAACTTCATCCAGGGATGGCTGCGCGGACGCAGATCCTTGAAAGACGGCCTTCCACTGAACGTAGCGGGCAGGAGGACTCTTAATCCGGGACCCGTCCTTTTCACGATAAGGGCCAGCCCAGTCGCTCCAGGTCTTGTCGGGTCGCTTGAAATTGCCGCTTCGCGTGTAAAATTCAATCGAACTCCCGGCAGGAGTTTTGCCCCTCCAACTGATGGCACCCCATCGGGAAATGAACTTCGTATCGTTCACGCGCGATTCATACGTTCCTTCACTCCCAACGGAAGATCCCATCCTGAAAAGCTTGGCGACATTGCTGGTGGCAATATACAGGTTGTTTCCCTCACGCATCAGGCGAGTGGCCACGGATTCGTGGGTTTCGGTCAGCAGCGTGAGGTTCTCACCGAATTGCGTTGGGTCCAGCTCAAAAATCTGGCCGTTTGAATCGGTTGAAAAGATAATCTTCTTCCCCAGCAATGCCAGCCCATAGGCGCTTTCAGTGTTGGAATTCCACAAAGTTTCGGCCGCAGAGCTGGGAGAAATCCTGATTAATGCGCCCCGGCTCTGGGTCATCAGGAGATTGTTGGTGGTAGCCACGCCTGTCCCGGGGCGAATAAAACTGGGTGCGATCCGCTTCTTTTCCGCAGGAGGCTCAGGCTTTTTGGACTTCTGGGGCACCTTATTGTCTTCCGATAAACCATTTTCAGTGTCGGCTTCTACCGTCATAACCTGGGTCGGAAGGGTTATCACCGGCGTGTTCGGCATCAGGATCGTCGGAACGCCCTTCCCGCCAGGTGTGCCCAGCGCGGACGCATAAATGTTGCCCTGCCCGTCAACTACCAGGTCGTGAATTTCCGGCAAATCTGCCTGGTAAATCACGAAGCCCTTGCCATCGGGATCAATCCGGTAGACCAGCCCATCTGGCACGCTTCCCGCCAGCAGATTGTTGTGGCCGTCAAACGCCAGGCACATGATGTGGGTCTGGTTGCTGTCAAAGAAGACTTTGCCCTTCCCCGTCCGGTCAACCCTCAGAATCTGCCCCTGGTCGCCCGTGGCAACGTACAGGCGGCCCTCAGGATCGAAAAGCATCGCCCAGATGTACTTGGTGTTGGGATCGTAGAACACCGAGGACTTGCCTTCCGGCGTCACCCGGTAAATCTTCCCTTCCGGCGAGCTTCCCACGTAGAGATCGCCGTCGGGGCCCACCGCCAGAGCAAAAACATCGGGCTCCTGGGTCTTGAAGAACAGGGTTGACTTGCCGGCCGCGGTTACTCGAAACACTTTCCCCTGGTGCCCGGTACCGATATAAAGGTTGTGCTGGTGATCGGCAACAAGTGAAAGAGCCAGTGCTTCATCCGGATTGAAAACCATCCTGGCCTCGGGAGCCAATCCCAGTTCTCCATCCTGACTGATGGAAACGCCCGTCAGCCTCCCCTTGAGAAACTCTTTGAAATCACTCACTTGCCATATAGATGTCTCGACCCCCGAAAGCGAAAGCGGGGCCACCACGGCAATTGCCAGAACAAGAAAAAGTAATTTCGCCAAAGGTTTCATGAACACGCTCTTGGAATGGATTCTAAGTTTCACCGCTTCCGTGACCGATGAAGCGCCCGGTCAGTTCTCCAGGCTTTCGACCTTCAAATAAAGCGTTTTTTCACCCTGGATTGTATACTTCGTTGGCTTCGTCTGGTAGTCGCCGATCACCGAGGCGTTGCCGTAGATCACGTTGCTGGAGACGGCCGGGTCCGACAAAAAGGTTTGCACCAGAGAAGGCGGAGGCGATGGATATTCCTCGCCCTGCAATGTCAGGGATCGCTGCGGGGTCATCAGGAGCACATAAAGCCGGTTGTTTCTGCGCATCCGGTTCAATGCCCGCACCAGTTGGTGCAGGTCACGCGGCGTTGTACTGATGGGAGTCAGGCGGTTCTGAAGCGCATTCAGGTTCTCCCCGCTTCCGACAACCAGCGAGAGTCTCTTGTCGTTGACGCTTGCCGGAATATCGACCGGGATCTTTTCAACCACGGTCCCCCCGGAAGGCGTCCGGAGCAACCCGGTGACCTCGATATGGTCACCCGGCTTCACCTGCGACTGGGTACTCCACACCTGTTCCAACGTCGCCACACGCATCTCATCTGTTGAGACAATGTTCAGGTCGATTCCCTGGATGCTCATCCCTGGGAAGTTGCCATCCAGAAGATAATTCAACGGGGAAGAAACCGACGCGCCCGCGACGCCCGCCGTATTGATCTCCCCGGACGCAACGTCCTCAATCTTGACGGTTTCGCCGCCTTTCAGGCGGATGCTTCCCCGCAGTTCCAGGGTGGAGGGTCCCAGGCTTCTCTCAGTGCCGCTCAGCGTGGATATAATGCCCAGATTCAGGAGCAGCGGAGATAGGAATGACTGCTCAACGATATCAAAGTTGTAGTCCGTCCTGGTGTTCAGCGTCGAATCCAGATGGATATGGACCGGGATCATAGGAGCTTTTTCTCCAACCACTCCGTAGATCGCTCCAAAACGGTCCTGGCGAATAGTTCCCACTTCCGGTCCCGGCACGTCAATTTTGAAAGAACTCGCAATACTCGGTACGGATGCCAGCACGTGCGATTGCGAAAAAGGTATCTCCGTCGGTCCCACCATCAGAAACCGGTGCCCGCAGGCGTATAAGTCATTCCCCTTTCGATATGTCACCGTGCAATCGACATTCAGGTTCAGGTCGCCCTTCACCAGCGACAGGCTCACCATCGTCCCCGGCTCAGGACCTTGGGGATTGGCCGGCATGTTTTCAGGACTGCTGGAAACCGCCGCCCCCTGCATCAACTGCAGCCCCATCCGGTTGAACAGCGGCGAGTATGCATCCATGGCCTCGGCGGAAAAACCGCCAAAACGGAGCGGAAGCAGCAGGTCGGTAAGGGCCACGTTGCCGCCCGCCGGCGGCAGAAGCTTCATCAGGTTCTGAACGCTCAACTCATTGCCGGTCTCATCAGGAATCAGACGCATTGAACCGGCAGGTTGAAGCGTTGTGCCTGCAATCTTGAAAGGCAGGCTTGTGGCCGCGGACCTCGCCTTTGCCGAAACACGCGCGCCCGGCGCTTCGGGAACAACGTCCAGCATCTCCTGGATCGGAGTGATCCCCGCTATGGCTTCTTTGGAAAATGGAAAAGCCAGCGCCACCGCTCCCACCAGCTTGCCGTCCACGTACACAGGACTTCCGCTCATGCCGGCAATCACACCCGTCTCAGCCAGGGGTCCACCCGACAGGCGCGCCAGGATCACGTCGTGTTTCGGCGCCAGAAAGTTCTTCAGCACGCCCAGAAACTCAACCTGAAATTCCTGAACCTTGTTCCCCTGAAAAATCGTCCGGCCGACACCCTGAAGTCCCGGACGAACATCCTTGAGAGGGAAGAACTGGGTCTGGCCTTGGGCGCGGAGAGCAGATGCCGCCATCAGCACAACCGCCGCGGCGGCGATGCACTTATGGATTCGCATATTGGAGGATTACCTTAAACACACCAACATTTAGTCTACGGGACAGCGAATTGATACGTCAAGCAAACTCAGGGCCGCCATGAGCGGTAGCGCTCTTCCAGTCGCCGCGTGAAATCGCCTGCGGACTCACCAGGCAGGATTTTGATCAGATCGCCAATCCAGAGTTGCGCCTTACCGCGGACGGGGCGTTCCTTTGTGCGCGGCCAGACCTCAAAAAGCCCCCGAATCAGCAAAGGAACCACGGGCAGTTGGAGCCGTTCCACCATGACGCCAACGCCCGATCGGAACGGCAGCAGCCGGCCGTCCAGGGTGCGTTCGCCCTCGGGAAACAGCAGCGTGGAATACCCACGGTCAGCCAGGAGGCCCGCGCGCCGCAAAGCTTCCTGTGCACGATTGGGATCGTCTGAAATCAGGTAGACGTTAAACGCCAGCCGCGCCCAGAACAACGCGGCTTTTGAATGCCCCCGCAAGGCGGCTTCACCCATTGCGGGAGCGACGCGGCGGCGAATCCGGGCCGGAAACGATCGAAGGATCACAGGAGGGTCAAGCAGGCTCTGGTGGTTGGATACAAACAGCACGGGTCCCCGAATCTGCCGCAGTTTTTCGGCCCCATGCACCTCCGCCTTGACGTAGTAGCGCAGCAGAGGAAAAGCCAGCAGCCTCTGCAGCGCCTCACGCCCCAGCGCGGCTGCGCGGGAAAGTGGCCATTGGGGCTCGGCCGGACGCGCAATCTTTGGCAAGGGCTCAGGTTTTGCAGGCACCCGCTGAATTTCAGGCAGACCTTCACTTTCCCCCGCAGTCGAAGGAACGGCAGCGGGAGCGGCAAGGCCGGCCGGCGCCCGGAGCAGCTTCTCCACGTCGCCCACAGTCTGCGCGCGCGCCAGTTCCTGTTCGTCAAATGTATAGCCGGATGTTTCCAGGCAGGTCAGCAACTCCACGCGGTCAAGCGACGACAGCCCCAGATCTTCGGCCAGGCGCGCCTCCGGCCGGATCCTTTCAGGAGGCGTTCCGAGCCGGACAAGGAAATCGCGCCAGCTGTGGACTTTTCCGGTGGCAAATGGCGGCCTCCGGTCGCCTTCCGCCGCGTTGACCCAGGCGGCAACCCTGGCTCGCTGAAGCTTCGCCGTGCTTAGTGTGCGCGGCAGCGATGCCTCCGGCCACACCGAAAAGTCGCGGACCCGCTGGTGCGGCTCCAGCATACTGTTGGCATCCTGGACCGCGGCTTCCAGATCGCCGCCCGTTGCTCCCGCGCTCGGAACCAGCACCGCATGCACCACTGTTCGGCCGGCGGCAACGGCCTCTTTGCCCACAACCGCGGCTTCCTCGATGGCCGCCTGCTCGCGCAGCGCCTTCTCAACATCTTCCGGGTAGACGTTCAATCCTTCCGCGGTCACGATCACGTCCTTCTTGCGGCCCAGGTACACCAGGTTGCCGCTTTCATCCAACCGCCCCAGGTCACCCGTATGCAGCCATCCGCCCTCAAAGCTTTCCCGTGTGGCCTCGGCATCCTGGTAATATCCCGGCGAAACGTTGGCGCCCCGCACCAGAATTTCACCGTCTTCTGCAATGCGGGTTTCCACACCGGGCAGGGGCTTGCCAACGGCGCCGCGCCGAATCTTGAAGGGGTGGGTAATGGTAATCGCCGGAGCCGTTTCCGTCAGTCCGTAGCCCTGGATGACTGCATACCCCAGCCGGTTCCAAAGCTGCTCCAACTCCGCCGGAAGCGCCGCGCCGCCCACCACAAAGGCCCACATCTTCCAGCCCAGGCGGCTGTGGAGGCGGCGAAATTTCCACCACCGCTTTGGGACCGACCAGCCCTCATTGCCCGCCTGCTCTGTCGCCGCTTCGGAGTTGCCATACCCGTCTTCAGAAAGCCGCCCTTTGGCCCAATTCCCCATCGCTTCAAGCTGTTGCGGCACCGAGACCATCACGGACACACGCCGCTCGCGAATGGTGCGCGCCAGCATGGCCGGCGACTGGCTCTCCGGAAAAATCACCACGCCCCGAAGAAGCTGCGGAATAAAAAGCGCCGTCACCTGGCCGAACAGGTGGCTGAGCGGAATCAGATGGAGAAATCGAATCGGACGGAAAGGAATGCTGAGTTTTTCATACCGCCTGATCTCGCGCTCGATCGGCTCAAGATTGGCCAGCAGGTTGCCGTGCGTAATCATCACGCCGCGCGGTTCCCCCGTGGTTCCAGACGTGTAAACGATTTCAGCAAGGGCGTCGCGGCCGGCAACGCCTGGTTCGCCGGCGCTTGCCTTGGCCGAGGGCAAGCCGTCGATATCTTCGATGAAAAACTGCTCGATCTCACCTGCCGCCTGCGGTTCCCCGCGGTCTTGACGGGCGCGGTCGGTAATCAGCAGCGAAGCGCGGCTGCGATCAGCGATACGGCGCAGAAATTCCGGCGAGAACCCCGCATCAACGGGCACCACGGTCACGCCTGCCAGGACGCATCCGTAAAAGGCCATGGCCCATCGCGCGTTCGGCACTGCCCACAAAACCACACGTGGAGCCTCTCCTCCCGCTTCCGCTCCGAATGGCCTTGAGCGCAGCCACGCGGCAACGGCCAGCGCCCGCTCCACCACCAGTTCGTAGCTGTATTCGCGGGAACGGTAAACACCCTGCTCGATGAACGCCGTCTGCTGTTTGAGCCGGGCCATTTGCAGAATGTAGGACGAAAGCGTCGGCATGGGTCCCTTCGACTGAGGAAGAAAGGTTCGCAGTTTGCTGGCAATTCACCGGCAAGCCTCCCCTATCTGCAAGGTGCGGCCATTGAAACATTGCTGTCAAGCTGAATGTTCCGCGATGGCCGAAAGGCGGGGGAACGGTTGTTTTTGCCCCAGCTCCGCACTGCCGATTCACGCGGTGGCGTTGACACCTTCGCCACCCGCATGCTACAAGAAGAAAGACTCTCTTTTTCCGAGCCAACTTGGGCCTGTGGCGCAGCTGGGAGCGCGCATGACTGGCAGTCATGAGGTCGAGGGTTCGAACCCCTCCAGGTCCACCATGATTTCAAAGACCTTAACCCCGAATTGGCCAATCACAAGAAGTACCACCTCGTACCACCTTTAGCGGTCGAGTAACATTCCAAACACTCTGCTGTTTGCCTCACGGTTTGCCACGGCAACGTCCGACTCGACTCCGCAGCCCATCGTTACCCGCAAGTCAGAGTGGCGCATCAACTCCTTCTGAACTTCCAATTCAGTGCCGCACCGCTTAAGCAACGCACGATACGTGTGCCTGAACGTGTGCCACCCCACATTGCCGATTTTGGCCCGAGTGGCGGCTGGTTTGAGGTAATCTGCGAGGATACTGTCTTTCCACCGCCATTTGCCGGTTGGACCTGCGAATACGTAATCCTCATCAGCCTTGAAGGCCGACCGTTCCTTGTGCTGTAGGAGGATTTCAGCGAGACCCGGGTCCACAGGTTGGGTGCCTTCACTTGCCGTAGTTTTCGTGGGGTTGATTTCTCCGGCCACGATGGAGCGTTTAACATTGATCGTGAGGTCTTCAAAATTAATGTCCGCCCATCGCAACGGTAGAAGCTCACAGACCCGCAGGCCCAAGCCAGTAGCGGTGATTACCATTGTCCTGTATGGCTCCGCTAGATGGACTACGAGTGCCTTGAATTCTTCCGGTTTCAGTACCCTTGGAGTTTTGAGTCTCTTCCCTGATTGCTTCACAAGCGTGATGGGATTCCAGTCCAACAATTCCCAGCGAACGGCTTGATTGAACAGAATGTGCATGTATCTTCTGATGTGAGCTTTTACTCGTCTGGAATGTAAATAACTGTCCAACCAGTCTCGGACTGCCATTGTCTTGACGTTCTGGATGAATACAGTCCCCCACCTAGGCCGAACATGGTTGTTGAAAGAATACCTATAGTCACGCTGGGTGTTGAGGCGACAGTGCCTTGGTGCGTACTCTTCCATGAACCGGTCAATCAAACCTCCCACTGTCACCGAGTGAAACCGCTGCTGAGGGTTATCCCTGTTGATCTTTATCCGCAGATGCTCAACAGCTCTTTCCGCATCGCCTCGGTGCAGGAGCCTCTCCACAGTTCCAACTAACACTGACTTCCGCCTGCCGTTTTCGAAATACCGAAACTGCCAAACGGCAGGGCCTCTCTTCCGTTTGCGTCGTACTAACCCGCTTTTCTCACCGATAAATTCAGAAGCTGCGTTGAGGTGTGATTTGACCTCTGTCGGGTGGGCTTGGAGGGGTGCGAGTGCGGAGAGTGGACGAGCCTGCTCGTTTTCATCGCCAGGATGGCTGTAGGTGACTGATTTGGCGTGTGGGCTCGGTGGACATCGGCGCACTTCGGCCTGTGGATATTTCTTTGAGACCAACCCCCGGATCGAGCGCCTTTTTCAGCACCGCAACGGGACCGCTTGCAACTGGGCATAGGCTTGCGCGAACAATTCTGCGTAAGGGCAGCCGCTCGCCATCGACACCCAGACCCGGCGCACCGTAATCCGGATCAGCGCTCCGATCTTCAGCAACTTCACTCGAATCGTCGAGCACTGCGCCTGCGCCAGGCCGGTCTGTTTTAATCCCAAGCGGCGCAGCGCCTCCATCAGCACGTAGGCCACCGAGGAGAAGTAAAGTCGAATCTGGTTGCTGCGCAGAAAGGCCGTCGAGGTGCGGTCGGCGAACAGCATCAACTGTTTTTGCGGTAGGGACGCACATTGCTGCACGCCCCCCGCACAGATCCGTGCGAGCCCGATTCAGGCACACGGCTCCCACCTCGGGTGCATGACGACGAAGCGGCGCTCAGGCCAAGGATGCAGAATACGCGGTCGTGGCAACCAGGCGACCGTCAGCCTCGGCATCTGCCTCCAGGTTCGCCGCCCGCGCTGGCTGCGCCGCATCAGCGCACGCTTCCAGAGCTGAGCGACGCGTACCCGGAACACCACCAGGCCCCGATAGTTCGTCGGCACTGCGTGGTAGGCATAGAAGCCTCTGACCACCTGTCCCAGCCATCTCCCTTGTTCTGGAATGGGCTGGTGTCGTCTGCGCTGCAGTTCGCCCTTCACTCTCTGGATCGTGGCCTGCATGCGGTCGCGTCGGGTCCTCCGCAGCACCTGGAAGCCGCCCTGACGGTTCTGCCCGCAGATCATCGTGAAGCCCAGAAAGTTAAAGGTCTCCGGCTTGCCCTGACCACGTTCTTTCCGGTTGCTGGCCGCAAAGCGACCGAACCGAATGATTCGTGTCTTTTCCGGATGTACCGACAGCGAGAATGTTTCCGATCGCTTACGCAATTCCCTCAGGAACCGCTCGGCGTCGGCCTTGTGCTCGAATCCGACGACGCTATCATCGGCGTAGCGCACGACGATCATGTCTCCGCGGGCATGGCGCTTCCGCCATTGCTGTGCCCAAAGATCGAACACGTAGTGCAAGTAGACATTGCCAGCAGGGGCGACGCCGTCGCACCCTGAGGCGTGCCCGCCTCGCTCTCCGTGACCATCCCTTCTTCGAGTACTCCTGCCTTAAGCCACTTGCGGATCAAGCGGAGGATGCGCTCGTCACCGATCCGATGCTTCAGGAAACGGAGGAGCCACGAGTGGCTCACCGTGTCGAAAAAGCTCCGGTAATCGGCATCGAGAATCCAGTTCACCTTCCGTCGCTGGATGCCCACCATCAGCGCGTCCAAGGCATCATGCTGGCTACGCTTCGGCCGGAACCCATACGAGAACCCGAGGAAGTCTTCCTCGTAGATCGCATTGAGTACCGCCACCACCGCCCGCTGGAGAATTTTGTCCTCCAGCGCAGCGATCCCGAGCGGCCTCTGGCGCCCATCCGGCTTGGGTATGTACTTCCGCCGGCTGGGCAATGCCCGGTGCGCGCCCCCATGGACTCGGTCATGCAGGCCTCGGAGATTGCTCTCCAAGGCTGCCTCGTAGTCCTTCCACGTCACACCATCCACTCCCGGCGCCGCGCTGCGCTTCAGTGCGTAGAACGACAGCCGGAGCAGATCCATGCTGAGGTGGTGGAGCAGCGCCGTGAACCGTTCCTTCTTCCTTGCCCTTGCTGCTTGACGTACGCGCCCCAGCGCCGGTGACACACGAGCCCGGCACTGCGTCCGGTGCGTGCTTTGCTGGTCCGCGTTCCCCTCGGTCCCCGCCCTTGGCTCTGCCCACTCCGCCGCCGTTCGACCACCGGCTTTGTTCGTCGGCTTCTCAGCTACTTTGGCGAGGTCAGACTTCTTGAGTCCGTTCATCATCGGCTTCGGCTCCTCGCCTTCCCGATCGAGTCTGTGTGACAACGAGGGGCGGGGGCGAGCAGGGAGGATCGAAAAGTCATTGAACTTGAATTCCGTCCGAATTCGCTCGGGATACCCGGCCGTGTGTGGAGGCCGGCGAGGCTGTCCCCTTTCAATTCGCCGGGCTGGGGCGGTTTTTCATCCGCCACATCCGCGTGAGGTTGAAGGCGGTACAGGCCAGGGCCGTTTCCACGCTGACTTTTTCCAGACCGCGCAGCCGGAAGCGTCGCATCCCGCGCTGTTCTTTCAGGATGCCGAACACCGGTTCCACCAGAGCCTGGCGCCGACGGTAACGAGCCTGCCCGGCCTCGCTGCGCAACTTCGCTCGCATCCTCAGGTGTTCAGGAGAATCTCCGGCGCACTTCAACCGCCCTCGCCGCTGCTTTAACTCTCCGGTCAAATGCGCGTCCGGCAGATAGCCCTCAATCCCTTGCTGCTCCAACGCCTTCAGGTTCCGCACCGAAAAGAATCCGCTGTCCGCACTCACTTCCTGGGGCCGGGCCCGGCAGCTCTGTTGCACCTGTTCGACCATCGGCAACAGCGACGCCGCATCGCTGGTCGCCTGGGTGGTCCGCTGCGCCACAATTAAATGATCGT
>Ga0307372_10000337_pt1 | contig 84524 bp, 59 predicted proteins | sample OX1MG_FD_202533 | JGI IMG/M metagenome (GOLD analysis project Ga0307372, IMG submission 202533) | Soil microbial communities from Risofladan, Vaasa, Finland - OX-1 | ecosystem: Environmental > Terrestrial > Soil > Coastal area > Acid sulfate soil | place: Finland: Risofladan, Vaasa | collected... | reverse complement strand
GGAACGAAAGCGAAGACGAGGCGTTCAGCCATCTTAAGCAACGCGGCTTCCGCACGGGCACGGAAATGTACGGCGTCCAGCTCGGCGACCCCAGCCAGAAGAGCGGCGGCGGAGTTGTGGTCGTCGGTGAACAGCCAACCGGCTTGCAGCCCGGCCAGCAACCGTTGTGGACGACAACGGAGCCATCCCCCGTTACCGGGCCGAGCGCTGGTTCGTCCGCAGTCGTCGTCGCTCCTCTGACCGTTCCAGCGCTGCCAGCGGGCGGCGTTCAACCGGCTGGCGTGTTGCCAAATGGCAATGGCTCTACGACGGTCGTCGTCGCCGCGCCGGTCATTCACCGTTCGTTAGGCGCCAAATCGGGCATCAACCTCCTCGGCGACCTCGAGCGCTGGGCGCTGCCCGACGGCCAGCGCGTGATACAGGCATCGCTGACGATCAGCGGCGCTACCGTCAAGGAGTTGCGAGAACTTTGTTCCAGGATCCCTGCCAAGATCGTCGCCGAACTGCAGATAACTCTGCCGCCTGAGGGGGATGCAGGGCCGTGACGACATCGAGCGAGACCACGCGCGGCGGTTTGCCGGAAGGCGATGCTTGGCGCGAACTAATCCTGGGCCGGGCCGGCAACGTTGCCGACGGCGGTTCGACATGGCGGTCGATCTTCGCGCGGCTGAAGCAGCTTGCGCTGGCCACGACAGACCCTCTGACGTTGCACAGGGAATTGGTCGTGCCCGATTGTCTGCTGGCCGAATCAGCTTGGGATCTTTGGGAGCAGTTCCGCCCGGCCGCGCCATCGGCAATCGACCAACTTAAGCAATTCTGGGCGGCCGGCTCGGCCACGGGCACGGCGGTCTTGATTCTCGACGGACTTTCGCTCCGCGAACTTCCGTTGATCGTCGCCGCCGCGACCGACCGGGGCATCGCGCCGTTGCGGGTCGAAGTGCGGGCTGCTGAGGTGCCGACAGAAACGGACCAATTCGCTTCAGCCCTAGGCATCGCGGGACGGTCGAAGCTCTTTAACAACAAGGCACCGGCGGGATTCATTTTTGCCGGTTCCGACGTGTACACCGACGTCCTCGACAGCCCGTTTGCCGATTGCGTGGCTTCGGTTCCTGCCAGCCCGCGGCTGTTTATTTGGCACAAATGGCCCGACGAGCCGCTGATTCATCTCCATGAGGATAAGCAGGACGGGCCGGCCATTGTCGCCGACACGACGCGCAAGGAGCTTTCTTCCGACGGCTTTTGGTCGTTCGTCGATCGACTCCGCCAAGGGCGGCGACTGGCAATCACCTCCGACCACGGCTACGCGGTAAGCAAACTTTTTTCCAGCGAAGTGACCGACAAGGAAATCGTCAAGCTGCTGCGTGAAACCTTCGGCGCGAAGCGTTGTGCCAAGGTACGCCCTGACCGTCCCTGGCCCCGTTGCCACTTGCCGCCGTTGGTATGTCAGTACGGCGACTGGCTGGTTGTCATGGGCCAGCGCAAATGGGCCTCGCCAGGCGGGTTCCCTAACCTCTGCCACCGCGGGCTGTCGTTGCTTGAAGCGGCGGTGCCTTGGGTGGAATTGCCGCCGTTGTAGTACGATAATGAATTCACACGGTCCGTGGTGGCGAATCGGCTCAGTCATCACCTTCAATTGTCGTCGGAGAGCCGTTTCTTTATTATCCGCAGCAACCGCGTTAGAACGACGTCATTAAGGGTTTCACAGGGGCGCCAATATGGCCAAAGTCGACCGACTAGCAAAGCTGTTTCACGCGTTGGCGCACGGCGATAATGCGCGGGCCGAACAGGTCGCTGCCGACATATGCGCGGACGAGGAGCAACGAGGGCACCGCTCCGCGGCGCGTCTGCTTCGCGGCGCATTAAGGAAAAACGGCAACGGAGTCGTGCGATTCAGCCAACCGTTAGACGCGCCGTCGGAAGCGTCATTGCAGCCTCTCTTGCCAAACGCCGCGCTGACTGCGCTATCCCATACGATCGGCCTCGCTGACGTTGTGCTGAAAAAGCGGTGGCGTGACGAACTCGACGGATTTGTCCGCGAGTGGCGGCAACGGTCGGTGTTGCAACAACGCGGAATTCGGAGAAGGACGAAGCTCTTCTTTTATGGTCCACCGGGTTGTGGCAAGAGCTTAACCGCGCGTGCGTTGGCCAAGGAACTCGGGTTGCCAATCTACGTTGTTCGCTTCGACGGGGTGATTGGTGCGTATTTGGGTCAAACCGCCATTCACCTACGTCAATTGTTCCATTTTGCGGAATCGGTTCCGTGCATCTTGTTGTTCGATGAGTTAGACGCCTTGGGTAAAAAACGAGGCAATCCTCTGGACGTAGGCGAGTTGGACCGAATTGTTATCGCCTTAATGCAAGAGTTGGAGCACACATCGCCAAGCGGTGCGATCATCGCCACTTCAAATTTGCCGCGCCACGTTGACGACGCACTTTGGCGTCGGTTTGACCTGGCGGTCCAGTTCCCTTCCCCGACCAAGGCCGAGCTACAGGCATTCGGCAAAAGCATCGCGACGACCCATCAGATAAGCTTTGGGCCTAGAATCAAACGACGCATCGCCACTGCCAAGAGTTTTGCCGAAGCGGAGAAGCTAGTCGAGGCCGAAGCGCGGCGAATGGCGCTGAGCGAGGGATAACGGTAGCCATGCCAAAAAGCCATGATCAGGTCACGCCAAAGACCTACTTCCTCAATGAGCAGCATGAGCTTCCTCACGATGAGAAGAGAGGCGGCGGACAACTACCCAAGTTCGCCAACATCGACTGGGCCGCTAAGGGCGAGACTCTCAACCAAACGCTCAACGCCGCTGTCCAGAGACTCGATGGATCTAAAGACCCGTTGCGTAGAGAGCGGTATTTTCTTTTGGCGGCACCAGCACCGGTGGAAAAGACGTCAACCGATAAGAAGAAAGCGCCGGATGGAACATTCGTCGAACCAACCGATTTTTCCAGGACACAATCACGGGTCTTCGGAAGGCTTGGGTTAGACCTCATTGAGGTGACCGACGACGGTCGAGCGGTGGTTCATGCGAAGGCCGAACGCTTGGAACAGTTGAAGCTCTGGTCGGGCTCTTTGGATCAACTTGGCGCCAGGGAACAAGCGCGCTGGGCGACGCTCGATTCATTTGACACGATTCCGCCCGACTTGCGGATCGACTCGCAATGGTGGCAGTCGCTGAAGAAAAAGTTGCCCGTCGACGCGCTCGTTGAACTTCAACCTCTGTTGACCCGGTCCGAGGTTGAACGCGTCATGCGCTCGATCGCTGATCTATTGCTCGATAAGCAGCAGGAGAAACTTACTGCAACGGGTAGCGATTTATCGGGGCGGTTTTGGTTGCGAGGTTCAATCAGTCCGGAATCCCTACGCGAAATTGCAAACGAATTCTTCTCAGTTCAATCGCTCCATCCGCCCCTCTATTCGATGGCTGCCGCGATAAGCCGCTCGCGATCGGCGGCCAGCGCCGCGCTGGCGCCGCCGACGGCGATCGATGTGTCGACGCTTCCATCCATTGGCGTGCTCGATTCAGGCGTCCCAGATGGCCATGTGCTGCTCGCGCCGTATCGCCGCGGAACCGTTGTTGGGCCAACGTCAATTGGGCGAGCGGTTGGCGACCACGGTTCGAAAGTTGCATCGCGTATCGTCTTCGGCGAGCAGGATTTTTCAGGCGGCGTAAACGCGGTGGCCGGAAGTTGCAGATTTCTTGACGTCCAGGTTTCAATGGGACATGGGCAATATGATGACAAGGGGATACTCGATGCGCTCGTGACGGCGATTCGCGCCCATCCCGATGTTCGCGTCTTCAATTTGAGCCTGGCGGACCAGCAACCTGTCGACAGCTATACCCCAGTCGAAAGACGCGAGCGCTTGCGCTCGCTGCAAGACCTTGACTGCCTGGTTTTTGAAACCGATGTGGTGGTCGTGGTCGCTGCGGGAAACACGCTGGCCGGCGTGGTGCCGACTCCCGCCTACCCGGACCATGTTGAGGTCCAGGACTGGCGCCTTGGCGTGTGGGCATCTGGCTTTAATACTCTTGTTTGTGGTTCATATGTCGGTCGCCTTGGCATCGGCGGTCTGGCACAACTCGGTTGGCCGAGCCCGTTCACCCGCATAGGTCCAGGGATCGCTGGCGCGCCAGTTCCGGGATATTCGGCTGCTGGCGGCAATTCCAACGCAGCCCATCGGTTTGTGCCAGGGCTCGGTGAATGGGTATGCACCGACGTTGGGCGTTGGGAAGACCACTCGGGTACTTCCTTCGCCGCCCCCTTGCTGGCGCGTGAGGCTGCGTTCGGCTTCGACCTGCTACAGCATTACTGCCAGCAAGGAGCGAGACCGTTCGGTGTTACGCTCAAGGCTTTTCTCGCTCTTGCGGCAATAAGCCCGCAGGTACCGGCGCATGTTCAGCCGCTCACCCAACGCACGCTTGGGCGAGGAGCGACGAGCGCCGCACGATTGCGAACACCAGATCCCAATCGTGCGGTAATGCTTTGGCAAGGCACCATCGATGGTCCAAGCGATGAGGTAAGCGTTCAGTTGCCGATTCCGAGCGACTGGTTGAACGACGCGCAAAAGCCTGTGCTGCGGCTCATTGCCTGTTGGGACCCGCCCGTCAATGAAGCCGCACGCGGAATTTGGGCGTCTCGGCGGGTTTCAACAAAATTGCGACGAGGGCCGGACGAGAAAGCTGAGCGCGGCGGCAGAGGTAATCATGTGAGCTATCCCCTGCTTGAACGCAGTTATGACCTACAGAAAGCTGTCGGCCTGACCTCCATCGATGGCGACATTTGGCTTGTGGAACTGGCATACGATGAGATTGCCGATTACCGCGCCGGAACAGATTTCACGCCCCAACAGCGCGTGGCATTCGCGGCTGAATTGTGTGACCTGGGGGAGAATCCAACCAGTCCGCAGGCAGCCATGCAAGCGCTGCCAATAGCTGCAACAATGCAACGACTCAGCGTGCCACCGGCGGCGGTTCGCGCTCCGATAGTCCTTAAATCGCGCTTTTAGCAGATTAGTATACGGCACAGATGGCCAAACCCAAAGCCGCTCCTGACCAGCTCACCTTTCCGGGCGTCGAACTCGACTCGCAAGACAAGTTCGATTTCGCACTGCCCGGCGGACGGCGCGCTGCGCGGCGAGCTGACGAAGACGACGAAAGCCATCTGCCGCCGAATCTGGGGCAGCCGGTCAAGCTGCTGGTGCCGGACTTCTCGGATCCGAATCGGCCGAAGACGTGCTTGGAGGTCGATTTCCCGATCGTGCCGATCAACGCGCTGTCGATCCTGGAAGGGAACGCGGGCAAGCCGATCTACCAGATGAGCAAGTGGTGGGCGCGCAGGCGGAGCTGTGTCTTCAGGGCAATGCTCATCGCCGCGGCTACGCAAGCGCCGTTTCGCAAACATCCCGATGGTTCGCCGGTGCTCGACGAAAATGGCCGGCCGCTGCCCGACGATACCGAGGCGGCCAAGGCCGTCTGGGACGTTTATTATGCCAACCATCAGGCCGGCGGCAACTTCAAGCACCTCAAAGTGCTCGACTGCTTCATGGGTGGTGGCACCACGCTCGTCGAAGGCTCGCGGCTGGGCTTCCAGGTGACCGGCGTCGATCTCAATCCGGTCGCCTGGTTTGTCGTCAAGAACGAGCTGGCCTGCACCGATCCGGCCGAAGTCAAAGCCTTTTTCGCTTCGATCGAGGCCGAAGTCAAGCCGCTCATTCAGCCGTTTTATGTGACCGATTGCCCGCGGGGACATAAGGGGACGTGGTTCGACGTGGCGACCGGCAAGCCGGTCGAGGAGGATGGACTCGGCGAATCTCTGCTCTGTAGGGAACGCCCTCCGTGGCGTTCCGCGAGCCCCGCGGCGGCGTCGAGCCCCACGCCGCGAAACGCCACGCCGCGGAACGCCACGGAGGGCGTTCCCTACAGAGAAACCGAAGAGGCACTGGGAAGGCCATCCTCCCAACGCTTCGATCCCGCCACGCTGCCGCCGGAAGAGCGCAAGCGATACCGCTACGAAGGCCCCGAAATCATCTATACCTTCTGGGCCAAGCACGGGCCTTGCACCAAGCCGGGCTGCGGCCACCGCACGCCCGTATTTCGCTCGCCGGTGATCGCCGAGAAAAAGCTGGGCGTGAAATACATTCCGCTCACGTGCAAGTCGTGCAAGACGCGGTTCCACGCCGAACTGGGAAGTGCCCGCATGGCGCCGGCGGCCGAGCGCGTGGTGCTCGACAGCGAAGAGCCGTTCACGGAGCTTTCGCAGCCCTTTGCCCGGTTGCTGGCGGAATACGGACAGGGGAACAAAGACGACAAGCGGGCCCGCGCGGCGGAACTGTTCGGCATGGTCGAAAGCGAGCCGGGGCTGCGCTGCCCCAAGTGCGGCGCGTTTGCCGGGCAATATCTGCGCGACGTGTTGAACAACCATCGCCAGGCCCAGACTGCCAAGGCGATCGACAAAAAGGATCTCAAGATCGAGCCTGCCCGCAACAGCACGAAGCCGGTTTATTGCTACCTGCTGATTCACCCCGACTGGCTGCAAGGCTCGCCCGGCACGCTCGACGGCGAAGAGGTGGGCGGCTACGCCGACGCGCCGGTCGAGGCCACGGCCCGCTGGTATCGTGAGCGCTTGAAGAATCTCTCGCTGATCGAGGTCCGCGGCCGCATTCGGCTGGCCGACGACAGTTCTCTGCGCGACGCGACCGACGCTGTGGAGGCGGCCGAAGCGGACGAAACAGCAGAGAGTGACGTGGAGCCCGAAGCCGAAGACCGCAAGACCTACGGCCTGCCGCGGTTTATCACGCTGGCCGACGGCCGGAAGATCGATACCCGCAAGACGACGTTCATCCGCAAGGCCACGATCGCCTGTCAGTCATGCGGGCAGCCCGACGGCATCATCGAGGCGCTGCGGCGCGCCAAGCACAGCGCGCCGCTGGCGCCCTACGCATTGCAGTGCTTTTGCCCGCAGTGCAAAGCCGAGGGGCACGTCTACGATGGGCGTTACTTCACTGCCCCGACGAAAGATGACACTCATCGGCTGACCGCCGCCATGAATGAATGGGACGGCGAGAAAAATGGCGTGCTCGCGCCGTATTGGCCGACGGATGAGATCCCGTATGGCTGGCAAACCCATTACTGGAGCATCGGGGATCACGGTTATACGCACTGGTATCGCTTTTTCAACCCGCGTCAGCTTCTAACCCACGCGAGCCTGTTGCGGTCGATCGCACGAAATCCAAATGCGCCAAGCGCGGTGCGCGACCAGGCTCTTGGAGCGCTGGAACAGTATCTGCGAAATCAGAACATGTACTGCATCTGGGACGTCTCTCGCGACTGCATGGCGCCGTTTTACTCCAACAATCACTTCGTGCCCAAGCATCTCGTTGTCGAGAATAGCGTCTTTCCAATGCTGGGACGCGGCAACTGGCAATCATGCACCGAAAAGGTCATCGAAGGTCTGGCGTGGGCCAACCAACCGTGGGAACCGTATCTCGCCACGAGCGACGGTTCTTCGGTGAGCGGCAAGGTCGAGCCGGGGGACGCCGTGCGGCCTGGCGGCGCCACCATCACCTGCGGATCGTCGAGCGACATGCCGGCGATCGCCGGTCGGTCCGTGGACCTCGTGATCACCGACCCGCCGTTCGGCGACAACTTCATCTATTCGGAGATGGCCAACTTCTTCTATGCCTGGCTGCGGCTGGGCTTGAAGGAACGACGTCCGGACGTGTTTGCGCCGGCCGCTTCGCCGTTCGCCCAGGAAGCCGTGAAGAACGTGGCCCATCACCACGCCGACGCCGATCAGTTCTATAAGACGATGATGACGGCGTGCTGGGCGGAGTGCGTGCGCGTGCTGAAAGACGCGGGCTTGCTCGCCTTCACGTTCCACCACAGCGAGGACAGCCAATGGGTGATCGTGTTGGAGAGCCTGTTCGACGCCGGGCTGATCCTGGAGGCCACCATTCCCATTGCCAGCGATGAATCGAAAGGTGAAGGCGCGGCCTTTGGATCGAAAAAGATCGAATACGACATCATCCACGTCTGCCGCAAGCGGCTGGCCGAACCGACGAAAGTGAGTTGGGCCAAGATGCGGCAATGGGTCAAAGCGGAACTGAAGCGTCTGCGCCGGCTGCTCGAAGCCTACAAAGCGAGCGAACTGTCGGAGGCCGACATCCGCGTCATTCTCCGCGGCAAGGCATTGGAGTTCTACAGCCGGCACTACGGGCAGGTCTATACCGCCGAGGACGAGGCCATGTCGATCGAGCGCGCGCTGTTGGGCATCAATCAGTTGCTCGATGAAGACACGGGTGGGCCCGGCGAGCGGCCACCGAGCATCGTTAGCCCGCTCGCCTACCAGTTCTTGAGATTGTTCGGCAGCCGAGCGGCATTGCCGCGCGACGAGCTGGGCAAGAATTTGCGCGGCACCGGCATCGTGCAACGCGAGTTCGAGGACCTCGGCTGGATCCAAGAGGAGGCGAAAACGGTCTACCGCGTGCCGATCGCCGAACGGTTCGAAAAACTCCGGCAGCGGCCGCGGAAGGAGATGAAAACCGAAATCGACCAGGCGCACTTCTTGATCGGCGCGGCGCTGGCCGGCAGCGGCATGAACCTGGAAAACGAGTTTGCCAAAAACACCTGGATCGTTCGCCGCACGGTGGAAGCGGTGCTCGTCTGGTACAGCCAGACCGCCGTCGAGCCGGAAATTCGGGAGGCCGCCACGTTGGCCGCCACGCTGCTGCGCCGCAGCATCGAAGAGCGCCGCACGCAGCTTCGCGACGAGCAGGGCGTGCTATTCGACGAGGCCGACCTAGACTGAAGATAGGGCGAACTATGACGGCGAAAGCGGACGATGAGAGCCGGGAACCGGCTGAAGAATCTGGCCGAGAGATTGCATTGGTGTACGAACCGAATCCCAAGCACAAAGATCCGTGGCAACCGGGCCGTAGGGGATCGCTTTGCGAAGCGGAGGTGCGTCCGCAGGCGCAAGACCTGCTGGAAACAAGTATCCTATGGGAGGACGGTCGACGGTACGCCGTCTATGAGGGAATGGCGTATTGTGCGCAAGAGAGCGGCGGCAAATGGCATGGTTATCCCGTCGGCTGGAGAGAAGTTCCGCAAAAACTAGCACTACGGTTGAGGCGCGAAGGCCTCGTTAGCAAGCGACAATTGGACCGTTTTTGGAGATCGCATTGAAGCCACCCCGCCGCGAAATCGCGACCGGAGATCGAACGCGATTTGCCGTCAAGATCGCATTCTTGCCCGACCCAGATGCCGGGGCCGCCGCCACGCGCGAAGAAAGTCTGTCGTGGGCTGCATTTCAATTGTGGGCCGGTGGCCATAATCTCTGTAGCCACATCGAGCTCAATGAGCCCCTCGACTCGGTGCATTGGTACATGGTCTCCGTGCTCGAATGGTTTACATCCAATTGGGATTTTCTGTTCCATGAGGAGAAAATGCCGGGCGGCACCACTACGCGCGACGCCTGGTTGGGGTTCGCCAATCGCGAATTGCCACCCGCAAACGTCGACGAGGAAGAGTGGGAGATCAAACGCTATAACTGGTGGTCGCGTCATTGCCTGCTGAGCGCGCGGGACGGGGGCATTCTGCCGGAGATATTTTTCCGGCGTTGGCAAGATCTGATCGAGATTTCGTGGGGCGACGCAGCGCTCGCCGGGCGCCCTGAGCATTTTTCGTTCGAAGCAACCCCCGGATACGTGCGACTCGACCCATCGGATGTTGCTTCGACGCTTTACGACGTCCTTGAGCGATCTGCGCAGCACCTCGCGGAATGCGCGCCGGAGTCGGAACGTTTTTCACAGCTCGTTAAGGATGTGCAGCGACTGCGAACTTCGGATCATCGTAGAAGGCTGGGTCTCTTGGCTGGAATTGACCCCGGTTCGGAGGACGATGCCGCTTTGCGCTGGCAAGATGTCGAGGGATACTTTCCGGCCGAATTGCCTGGTGAGATACGCAGCGCGGTGTTTGGCACCGAGGACGAAAAGCTTGTCGTCCGCGGCTCGTGCCATGCAGCATTGATGTTCGGCAGCGCGGCGCCAACAATCACCAAGGATGATGCGACGCTACTCGCAGGTAAGCTGGTCGCCTTCTACTCACCGGACGGCGAATCGCCGCGATTGCGTCAATTTCATCGCAACGAGCCTATCGAACGCAGTGACCAGTTGGCTTGGAGGCAAGGATATTCCCTCGCGGAGGAACTTCTCGATGAATTGGGATGGCCGTTGGAAGGCAACGCGGTTGATGTCGAAAAGATCTACGACGAGTTCGGCATTGGCATTGAGGAGATCGGCCTCCAGGATCGCGCGGTCCGAGCGGTTGCAATCGCGGGTCCGAAGCATAAGCCCGCCGTCCTCATCAACGAAAACTACGAAGCGACGGCGGTCGAACCCCGTCGGTTTACGCTCGCGCATGAGCTTTGCCATATTCTCCATGATCGAAGTTATGGTGATCGCTTGGCGATTATGAGCGGTCCCTGGGCGCCGTCGGACGTCGAACCCCGAGCAAATGCCTTTGCCGCCATGCTCTTAATGCCGAAGCCGCTGCTTGACAAGGCCCTTAGAGCTCTGACCGTTCCCATATCCACGTCAGATGGTGTCTGGGAGGTGGCGAACCGGTTGGCAACGAGTTTCAGCGCAACTCTTGAACACTTGACGAATCTCAGGTTCATCAGCGAAGTGACACGCGACGCCATTCGCGGTGAAGTGGTGTCACGAGCATGGCCTAACGCACCACAATGAAAAGGGGTCCGGCCGGTGCCGGACCCGTTGGGCGTAAAAGAGGGAGGAGTGCGGGCCGCCCGGATCGAAACCCTTAAAGGAGACCGTTCTCCTCCCCGATGTTCCTTGGCGCACCTATGCGCTGTAATGTAATGGAGTTGATTCCAAGACGAAGGTTCGCGCCATAACCAGATTAATGCCATGCAAGAACTGACCTCCAGCAGTTGGCGTCGCAGAGGCTGCAGCATCGTCTGGTCGCCGGAGCTGCTGAGCGATCTTATTGTCGAGCAAGACGCCGTGCCGTTGCGTACGGTGCTCACCTGGATGGCCAGTGGCTTTCCCGATTCACCGCCTGGCGACCGGCCGACCGTGCTGGTGGGCGGACTGCAAACGGTTCTGTCGACCGCGAGCTCCTCGTCAGCCGATGCCGTTTACGACTGGCTGCGGCAAAATATGCTGCCGCTGGTGCGGGCGTTTCAGAGCCGCTGGGACCGCGTCGGCTTGGTGTTCGTCATGGACGGCCCGCGGCAACTGTTCGATTACAACATGGCCGACGACGTGATCTATTTCGGCAGTGCCGGGCAAGACCGCGCAAAAAAGATTAAACTGTCGCTGGGAATCTGGAACGGCGCTCTGACGGGCGACGGTGCCTATGAGTTGATTGTGCCCGACAAAAAGGAGACGGGCGGTTATCATGTCCAGCGAGTTAGTTGACTTCAGCCGGCCTCACCCCAGCCCTCTCCCGGAGGGAGAGGGAGACAGATACCACCCCGGCCTTCTCCTGGAGGGAGAGGGAACAAGACCATGTCCAGCGTATTAGATGAGCTGAGTGCGGGGCAAACCGTCTCGCACTCGGAAATGGGAAACGGCGTATTCCTCTCGGCCGTGGCCGGCGGCTATGCGCGGGTCTTCTTTCAACAGCTTGGCGAGCGTCAGGTGGCCATCACCTCGCTCGTGCCCGCGTTGTCGTGGGAAGAAGAGGTGGTCTCGAATGTCCGGCCCGCCACGCGCGAAGCAGTCGAACGGTTGTGGCTGGCCTTGGAGGCCGAACAGATTCCCCTGCTGGAGAACGCGGCCACGCTCACATCCGCCAAGGTCGACCTGCTGCCGCACCAGATCGTGCTCACGTATCGCATCGCGAACGCCTCGCCGCGGCGGTTTCTGATCGCCGACAGCGTCGGCTTGGGCAAGACGATTGAGACGGCGCTGATTCTGCGCGAGCTGGCTTCGCGCGGTGAGCTGTCCCGAGCGCTGATGGTCGTGCCCGCCGGCCTGGTCGAAAACTGGCGACGCGAGCTGAACGACACCTTCCACCTCGATTTCGAGGTGTTCGGCAGCGAAGGCGACGTGACCGACCGCAAGACCAACGCCTTTGCCAAGCACAACCGGCTGATCGCCAGTATCGATACGCTCAAGCGCCCGCAGCGCGTCAAGCGAATTCTGCAGGCGCCTCCGTGGGACCTGATCGTGTTCGACGAAGCGCACCATCTAACCGCCTATCAGTCGGGCACCAAAACCACGAAGACGCAGAATTTCAAACTCGCCGAGGCGCTGCGCGATCACAGCCGCGACTTGCTGTTGCTCTCCGCCACGCCGCACCAGGGCGATCACTTCCGCTTTTGGATGCTGGTGCGGCTGTTGAACCCGACGCTGTTCACCGGCACCGACGATATGATCAACAACCGGCATCGGCTGAACGCGGTTGTCTTTCGCCGCACTCAGGCCGACGCGTGCGACGCCCACGGCGAGCCGCTGTTCTCGCGACGGCAGGTCCACACGCAGAGCTTTCCTCTTTCACCGCCGGAAAAAGCGTTCTATGACGCCCTGATGGACTACCTGCGCGACGGTTACAATCTGGCCGAAGCAGCCGGCAGCCAGGGCCGCGCGCTGGGATTCGTGATGACGATCTTTCAGAAGATCGCGGCCAGCAGCTTTGCCGCGGTCGGCACCACCCTGCGGCGCCGGCTGCTGGGCCTGACGCTGCACGAGGCGATCGTTTGCGACGAGAACCTGGATGCCGACGGCCGCGACCGGGCCTTGGAAGCGGCCCGGCAGCAGATTCGCTCGATGTTCGGCCTGGCCAACGACGGCCTGGGCCGTGCCGAGGCCGATCGGATTCTCGCCGACGCCAAGCTGCGGCTGCTGAGAAAACTTGGCGAAAAGGTCGACGTCGACACCGACGCCAGTGAAACCAAAGCAGCCGGCGACGAAGAGGCGGCGGCGAGCCTGGTCGCCGTGGCGCTGCCGGCCGAACGAAAGCGAATTTCCGAATTGCTGGCCATGATGCCGCACGGCGACGAAAGCAAAACGCTGGAGCTATTGCGGGCACTGGCCGATTTGTGGGCGATGCACCCGCGGGAAAAGATCGTCGTCTTCACGACGTATTTAGGAAGTGTCGATGCATTGCGGGCCGCCATTGAAAGGCAATTTCCCGGTTATGGCGTCGATGTGCTCAAGGGCGGCGACCACGGCGCGAAGGTCGCGGCCGAACGGCGTTTCAGAAAGCCCGACGGACCGCGGGTGCTGATTTGCACCGCGGCCGGGCGCGAGGGCATCAACCTGCAATTCGCGCGCGTCTTGTTCAACCATGACCTCCCCTGGAACCCGATGGACCTGGAGCAGCGGATTGGCCGAATCCATCGCTACGGCCAGGCCCACACGGCGCAGGTTTACAACCTGGTGTCGGCCGACACGATCGAAGGCGAGATTTTCCTGCTCTTGGAAGAGAAGTTGCTCGAAATTGCGAAAGCTTTGGGCAAAGTTGACGAACTGGGGCAGGTGACTGAGGATTTGCGCGGCCAGATTCTTGGTCAGCTCTCGGAGCGTGTGTCGTACGACAGGCTTTATCAAGACGCCGTCAAGGATCCGACGCTCCGGCGCACGCGGCAAGAGCTGGAAGTCGCATTGGAGAACGCGCGGATGGCGCGGCAGGTCGTCTTTGAGTTGTTCCAGGACCTGGAAGGCTTTCGCCTCGACGACTACAAGCAATTCGACGACGGCGGGCAGGCGCTGCGCCGGTTGCTGGCTTTCGTGCGTGAAGCCGTGCGGCATGATGGCGGAGTTTTTCAGGCGGAGAATGCAACGACGTTCAAGGTATCGGTCAATGGCGATGGCGCATTATTGCTGACCACCGACCGCGATGCGGCCAAGCGTGACGAGAAGCTGACGCTTCTTGGGCTCGAGCATCCTTTCGTGAGACGTCTGATCGACCATCACCAGCAGTTGCCTTCGACGGCCCGTGCGCTGGTCGGCCGCTTACCTCGCAACGGTGATTCGCGCGGAGCGATCAGCACCTGGCACGTCCAGGCGCAGGCCGGCAAGGGCCAGTTTTATCAGCGAATTGTGACTGTGGGATTGGGTGCGAACGGTGAACGGTCCCCGATTGTCGAACGGCACGCCGACGAAATACTCGAGCTTGAGCCGGTCAACGCGGCAGTCTTCGACGCCGGACATCGAACCAAAGTGGTCCGTTTGACCATCCCGGAGATGATCCGTCGCGATCTCTCTCATGCCGGTATGCTCAGCGCTGAGAGTTCAGTTAGCGCTCGGCTGCTGGGCTGGGTGGAACTTTGCTAGGCGTGGAAGAAGCCCTCGCCGTCGAGGCCGCTCCGTGAGCATGTCAAGGGAATCGTCCCGAAACTTTCTGGCGGCTGGCGGCGTCTAATTGTTCGCGGCTGGTGGCAGGCGACCCTACCGGAATTTTTCCGCAGAGGTGGATTTTTTGGCTGTCGCCAAGCGTATTGCTGGCAGACGGGAAAAAACAGCGGGCCGATGGTCCGCCGTGCGTGCTGAAACATTGAGCAGTGACGCCGGCTGTTGGTCGACCGCACCCCCGCGCACGGTGTGGGCAAATTTGCCCACACCGATGAAACACGAGGTTTTTGCCTATCAATAACCCGACGGTATTGCCGCTAGGCCATGACGCTGAATCCTTTTATTTCTCACAAGTGTTTAGATCGCGACGACCCTCGCTTGGCTCGCCGGAGGGACGGGGAACGCCTGCTCAACTGTCGGAATCCGACAGTTGGCCAATGGTGGGGGGTTCCCTCCGCGTTCTCGACCAGCAGTGCGGGTCAGAAAATGGGCGTTTGAGACGGTGCCGCAGCACCCGGCGCACCAACGTCGCAAGCCGAGGCTGCGAAAGCATTTACGCCGAGCATGTTGTAAAGCTTCGCCGAACCCGGTACGCGGGCCCGTACACCAACCCGAAGCGCCAGCGAGGAACGTGAAAAGGCGGCAAAACCTCGCTCGCGCTTCGGGTTAGTGTGAAAATGGGAACGGGTTCGGCGAAGCTTTACAGCATGTTGGGCGAAGCCGCATCCGCATCCGCGACGGCGGCTAAACAAAAGCGACACGCGCGTGTCGCTTTTGTTAAGCAACGGGCGGACGCTTCGCCCGACACCGATATTCCCCACCAGGCATAAGGGGTTTGCGACTTTGCCGTTGGATGGGTGTCGTCGGTCATGCTGCTCACTCGCGCCGCGCGCGGCCGAAGTGACGGCGGTTCGTTAGTCTGCGGCAGCGCGTGCCGATGCGACACGGGTGGTGACCGCAATCCGAATTCGGGCATCGACGCGATCACGCTTCGCGATGGAGGGCACTTGATCGTCTACAACCACACCCAACGCGGCCGCTCTCCGCTTAACGTGGCGGTGTCAAGGGATGGGAGCGACTGGAAGCCGGTGCTCGTGCTCGAGAACCAACCGGGCGAATACAGTTGTCCGGCCGTGATTCAGGCGGCCGACGGCCTCGTCCACGTGACCTACACCTGGCAGCGCAAGCGTATTCGACATGTCGTTATCGACCCGGTGAAGCTGGCCGTTGATAGCCCCCACGTCATCGAGTAGCGACAATATCCGCCAAGCCGGCCGGCGGGGTCATTTCGCCGCTGGGGTTTCCGAAGGCTTGATCGTGACCTCGCTTTCGGGCAGCGGTTCAATCTTCGTGTCGACGCCCTTGAGGTGTTTGTCGAAGAAGGAGGCGGTCAGTTGGACGACGGCCGGCAGCCCGAAGGCCGGGCCGCCGTGGTTGGCACCGGGCAGCCGTTGAAGCGTGACTTCGACGCCCGCCTTGGCCAACAGGTCGCTTAGCTCCACGCTTTGAGCGTAGGGAACCAGCGCGTCGTGGTCGCCGTGCAGGATGAGGAACGGCGGGTTGTCTTTGCTGACGTAACGCACCGGGCTGACGGCGTCGCACTTTTCTTTGTCTTCGCCGAGCTTGCCGCCGATCAGGTTGGAATAAGGGTCGCCGTTGTTCCATTCGAAGATGTTTTTGACGTTCTTCTCTTCGTTGGCCTGGGCAATGACCGTCCAAAAGTCCGTGGGGCCAAAGATGTCGCAAACGGCCTGGACGCGGTCCGACTGGTCCAAATTGCCGCCGACCGTCGGAAACGCCTTTTTGCCGCCGCTGGTGCCGACGAGTGCCGCGAGGTGACCGCCGGCCGAAGCCCCGCCGACGCCGATCCGGTCGGGATCGATGCTGTACTTCTCGGCGTTTGCCCGCAGCCATCGGAGGGCGGCCTGACAATCCTGAATCTGGGCGGGAAACTTCGCCTTTTGGCTGAAACGATACTCAATGCTGGCGGCGACATACCCACGCGGCAATTGATTCCTAAAGGGCATTTCCGTCTTGCTGCCGCCGCTCCAGCCACCGCCATGAATCCAGATCAACAAGGGCAGCGGTTTGTCACTCCGGCTCTGGGGAAAATAGATATCGAGCGATTGTGCCGCGTCACCATCGGGCACGTACCGCACATCGTATTCGGCGACAAAGCCCGCCGGCAGGGCCGGCCGCCGCGGCGCGGAGTTCGGCACCGGTGCCTCGGCGGCGACGATCGTGCGCGAGGAGGCGAGAAGCGTAAAAACGATTGGAATAAGACCGAACGTCCGCATGGGTTCTCCTGGTAGAAGCAGGTATCGAAAGTCTGGCTCCGATTCTAACCGACCGATTTCAACAAGCCAAATAGTCGCGGTTGTGCGATGCGACAGCACAATTAGGGCTCACACGAATTACCGCATCGAAGTCCTCGGTGGTCTTGTAATAGACGCGCTGTTCATGCCACGTCTGCTATCAAGTTCCGCCATCGCTCGGCCCGCGCGAGAACGGCCTGGCACGCCTGGTCTCTTACCTCGGCCATGCCCGCTCGGTCGCCGCTCAGTTGGATCAACTGCTTGGCCAACTTGGCGGTTTTGCCCGCCACGTTGATTGATTTCAGTGTCGCGGCAGCTTCTTCGCTGGTCGACTTTCCGAGGACGGCGCCGCTCTCGAGCATCACTGACAGAAGATGATGCAAGTCTGTGGGAATTAGCTTACAGGCAGCGAGGAATGCGTCGATGGCGCCGAACACGGCCCAATGGTGCAAGCGCGATGTCGCCGCCGTCGCCTTCAGCACCGCGGCGACGCGGTTCAGCTTGATGAGCGAGCCAACCGCCGCCAGTTGCCTTCCCAACGTCGCCGGCTCGACGAGCATCGCGCCGATCGCTTCAACCAGGGCATCGGTGGCAAGACTGCGGGCGTCGGCCGAGTCAGCCGACGCTGCAACGATCGCAGCGCGAGCGGCTTCCGCCTGCCATACGGTGTCCCGATCGAAAAGCGGAGTAAGCCGCGAGCGCGAGCTGCTGAGACAAGTGGCGGCCATCAACAACGACGCTCGATGGTCGAACGGATAACAGAGATTCTCCCACTCGACCTGCCAAGCTCGCGGTCCGCCTATCTGCTCGCTGCCGTTGGCGACTTCCAATCCATAGATGACTTCCAGCAATTGAGGCGGGAGGGCGGGATCACTGGCGACCGGACCGTTTAAGGCGATGCGGCCTTGCGCGTCGAAACACGCGGCGGCCAAGGCTCGCGGCGGATGGAAGGCGGCCGGATCTTCGAGCTGTGCACGCGCACGAACTGAAGCAGACTGAAGCGCGTCCTCGCCGAATCCCTCCCCCCATTCGAACTCGATCGGTGCGCCGAGCGCGTAAAACAGATGACGATCGCCGTTGTAATGATCTGGTTTTCCCAACATCTTGATCGCCTCGTCGCGACCGTCGATGGTCAGTCGCAAAATCGCTTGGGCGAGATCGTACTGGTCCGGCACCTCCTTCGGCTCAACGTAGTCCCGCTGCAGTCGCTCGGCCAGGACGACGGGATCGATCCAGCCCCCCCGGTGCGTCGGCATGGCCAGAAGCCCCCGCGGCCCTTCGTCGTCCTTATCCAAATACCAGCAGAGCTCTCGCAGTCGGTCCCGATACAGCGATTCGTTCGCTTCTCGCCATTTAAACAGTTCCCGAAGGACCGGCGGCATCCGGAGCCAGCGACGAATTACCTGCGTCAGCCCGACATTGGTTAACTGGTCGAGAAACGTGAACGCCCACGGTTTCGATTCCTTGCCCACTCGCTTACGCAGCGCGTCCACCCGCTTGTCGAAATCGCTGGGCGGCTGATGATGGAAACGCGCAATGCCATCGAGGATCCGCTCAATCTCCATCGCGTCGTCCACGCCTTCACATAGCGCCCCGACCGAATCGATCAACTCGTCGATCGAGTCGAGCGGCGCCACCCGCATCGACGGGACGCGGCGGGGCACATGCCGCGGATCGATGGGGAAGACTTGCGGCTCGCTGCCGTCGCGAACCCACCGCACCGCCTGCTCGGTCGCTGTTTGCCGGCCAATCGCCGCGGGAATTGCAGAAACTCGCGCGTCCAACTCAGACCCCGTTGGTCCGCCAACCTGCTCGGCTTTCTTGCTCACCTCGGCCGGCGAGGTTTCGTGGCCGGCTTCGCCGGTACTGTCCAGCAGCGTCCGGAGTCGAGGCTTGAGGGCTGCGGCCACGCGTTCGATTGCATCGTTGATCGCGTCGGCCGCTTCTCGTCCGAGATGATCGTTCAACGATTCGAGCGTATCCATCGCCGCCTCTTGGACGTCGGGAATGTCGCTCGCCAGGGCGCGAGCCATCGCGAGCGCCGCGGCCGCCTTACATCCGGCGTCCTGTTTGATGAGCAGCCTGGTCAGCGCGATCGCTTTGGCCGGATGCGTCTTCTTGTCCAAGCGGAATACCGGCTCGCAGGCCGCGAAGAACGCCTCCGCTGGCAGGCGTTTCGCTTTGGCGACGACCTCCAGGGCTTTGAGGGCGAAGCCGACCACGATCGGCACGCGCGACTCCAACAAGAGCATGTATTCGTCGATCAGTTTCTCGCGCTCGTCGATCGTCGGTTCCAGGTACTCGTGAAATTTGCCATAGGCGGACAGCACACTCTCCTTCATCGGCAACGATGCGGCACGGATGCTCGCCTCGAGCAATCGCGCACGATCCAATCGTTCCTCGTCGCTCAACTCCTTCAGCGCGCTCGCCCAAGGATCGAATCGATAACGGAAGGCATTGTTTTCGACCTCAAACAGTCGCCATACGTCGTGTTCGAGCAAATCGGGATCAGCCAACAGAACATCCTTCCAAGAATCGAACTGCTGCTTCAAATTATCTGTTTTGAACTCATCGCCGCGGTCAAAGATCGCGTTTTCTTCGGCCATCCGTTGGACGTACCCCTCGGTTTCGTTGGCGGGCAGCGCGCCTGACCGGATCAGGCTCCGCTCAACGAACCAGGTCGTCACCCGAGGCTCCCTTTTAACGTCGGCTTCAATCCATTTAGCCAGCCATGCGGGTCGTCGCGCATCGAGAATCTGCAGCACCCGCTGGGGCATGTCGCGCAGATCGCTATGCAGCCAGCCGCCACCGTCGTCGCTCCAGGGATTCCGGATGCGCCTGAGATCGCATAGCGCCAGCACGGCCAGTGCCGCAGCCCACCTCGGCACGCGCCAATCTTCGTATTTCCGGCCGCGCAGCGCGTCCATGAGGGCGTGAACGTCGTCGCCATAACGCTCCAGATCCTTCCTCTTATTGAAAACGCTTGCGGACCACGCGCCAGAAATCTGGTTGTATAGCCGCCAGGCGAAGTCGTTCAGTTCTTCGCGTTGGGCGTCGTCGAGCGGTGCCAACACTTGGCACAACTTCTCGCGGTCTGCGGCAACGACCAGGTCATACAACTCAGCAGCTTTCATCGGATTCGCCATCCAGGAACAATCTCGCGGCTAAAACGTGCTTGCACGGTCCTCGCGCGCCCTGGTGTTTCGCGTACCAGGGGCACGTGCATCGGTCCTTGTCCGGTGCCAATCGCACCAGGTATTCCACGTCGCTTCCGGATACGAGCACCTCGCTGCGATCGTCGCTTTCCCGGCAATGCAGACTCACCCGTCCCGCCGCCAGCAGTTTCCTTGCATTCGTCAGCCGGGGCTGCAACTCCTCGATCTTCGATAAATCGAACGGCAACTCGCGATGGAAGTATTTTTGAGCGGCAAGATCGTAGCCCACAAGACCGCGCGTTCCAAGTACGACCAGCGCCCCATCGACCTCGGCGGCCGGCAGTTTCAGCTTTGCGGCGAGCAGATTGGAGTCGACGTCACGGTTCCAAGTCAACGCGGCTCTCACCTGGTCGATCGAGTTCTTCCACTCTGTTGCGGCCAAGGATTCCAATGCCTGTCCCTCGCCGGAAAACCCTCGGTATAACTCGGGGCTCAATAACAGCGTCAGGCGGCCCGTCGGAAATCGCAGATCCCAAGCACTTACTCCTGTTTCGTCGCTGGCGTAAATCTCCGCCGAGTCAGCCAGTTGAGCGACGCTTTCAAGGACGCGCAGTCGCGCCGCCGCCATGACTCGCACGCCGTCCTTGGCCTCTCGCAAACTGAGTCTCAAGCCGCTGCCCGACTTGACGACCCAGGCGGGCGCGCTCTTGGCTGCATCGCGAGCGAGCGAGCGCAAGAATCGCAACAGGTCGCTACCGCTGACCGTAAACTTCGGCTGCATCCGTGGTAGGTAGGCCGTGGTTTCGCAAAAGGACTTGATCCATCGCAACGGCAGCTTGACCTTCTTCTCAACGACGCGCGACTCGTCGACGTGCAGCGACAGCTCTTCGGCTCCGACGCTGATTCTGGCATCGCGCGACGACCGGAGCCGCGTCAGGCCGCGGCGCATCTCGTTGTTGAAATCTACGTTGGTCGTCCCGCGTCCAGCAATCGGGCGATCGAAACTCTCATCGGCAAAGTCGGCCCGCACGTACGCCCCACAGCAAGCGCTAAAGCCCTCGAATCGCAAGACGTGGTCGTTGCAGGTCACTACGGGATCCAGGAGTCCGGGGCGCGGCAAGAAAAAGTGCGTGCGAACCACCTCTGCAACCGTCAACAAGGCGGCCGAGACGACTCGCGGTTGCGCGATCTTGGCGTCGAAAAAGCAAGGGTGCTTTTCCGGGCCGCCAAACGTCGCAAGACGCAACCCGAGCGACTGGGCTTGCTGCTCCGCACAACTGCCGCCGCGATACAGATAGCGGAAGTCAATCGCAAGACCGGCGGACATGGAGAGGTCTCCCGTAACGGTGCTAGTCAAGTTGCTTCAAGCGAGCTCGACCCGCGCGAGCTAGCTCGCCAAGTCCACCGTTCGTAGCCCAGCGGTCTCGCCCGCTTCCCGTAGAATCGCAGGAACTGTGCGCTGAAATCATGATGCCGCTCTGGTGACGACGTGCGTATCGAGCCATGTTGCGTTGCCCTGAACCAGCCTATTTTGGACCTCGGCGATGCGGGAATCAAGCGGCCGCGTGCTGGCTTCGACATTCCGCCCACGCGGCCGCTGTACTGATCGCCGAAGCCATCAATCGGGCGTGGGCTCAGCGTCTTTCGCCACCAAAGGCCGCGACGTCGAAGCGGCCTTATCGACTTCGCCGAACAGGACTAGCAGCCATCCTTGATCGGGCCAAAGCACCGGATTGGTCGGATTGAGGTCGACTGCCGATTCTAAACGGTTTCCGAATCGAACGCTCATAATCAGTCCCTAAATTGACCTACTTCCACTCGTTTTTCGCGGTGACTCGCCCTGGCATGCTTGAAATCAAGGATCTTAGCGTTGCCTATCCTAATGCGGGCACGGTGCTCTCGTCAGTTTCGCTGACAGTGCGCCGAGGCGAGCTGTTGGTGCTGCTCGGCAGGTCGGGGGCGGGAAAGTCGTCGCTGCTCAGGGCGATCAACTATCTGGTCCGGCCGTCGGCCGGCTCGATCACGGTGGCAGGCATCGGCAGACTCGGCGACCGGCGTTCATTGGCCGTGCATCGCCGGCAGACCGGCATGGTCTTTCAGCAGCACCAGCTCATCTTGCGCCTGACGGCGCTCGATAATGTTCTGCTCGGCTGCGTCGGCCGCTACCCGGCCTGGCACATCGGGCTGCCGTTCTCGCGGACCGACGTCGAATTGGCATACGATTGCCTCGAGCGCGTTGGGCTGGCCCATCAGGCCCTGCGCCGCGCCGATGAACTGAGCGGCGGCCAGCGCCAGCGAGTCGGCATTGCTCGGGCGTTGGCGCAGCAGCCGCGGTTGTTGCTGGTCGACGAACCCGTGGCCAGCCTCGATCCGCAAACCGCCGACCAAATCATGGCGCTCTTGCAGGAGATACAGCGAGCCCAACGACTGACGGCGATCGTCAGTCTGCACCAGCTCGAACTGGCCCGCCGCTACGCCGAGCGCATCGTGGGACTCGCATCGGGCCGCATCGTGTTCGACGGGACGGCCGGCGATTTGTCGAGCGACGACCTGACGCGAATCTATCGGACCGTGCCCGTGAGTGCCGATGACTTGACGGCCTCGCCACCATCCGTCGGCACGTCGAAAACCGTCGAAAGCTTCGAACACGAAATGCTGGTGCAAGATGATTAGTCGAGCGGCATGTACGTTTCTGGCGGCCGTGCTGTTTGCCGGGTGCGGCCAACAGAGGCCTGTGCCGGCCGGAGGACGCAATCCCGATGTACTCAAAGTGGCGTTGTTGCCCGATGAATCGCCAGCGACGATCATCAAAGACAACGAAGCCCTGAAGGAATATCTCAAGCAGCGGCTCGACAAGCAGGTCGAGCTGGTCGTGACCACCGACTATTCGACCATGATCGAGGCCACGCGGCACGGGCGAATCGACGTGGCCTACTTCGGGCCGTTGTCGTATTGCCTTTGCAAGAGCAAGTGCGACATCGAACCGTTCGCGGCCAAGCTGCAGCAAGGATCGACAACCTACCAATCGGTGATCGTGGCCAACGCGGGCGAAGCGATCGAATCGCTGGCCGGCATCAAGGGCCGCACGATGGCCTACGGAGACAAGGCGTCGACCTCCAGCCACTTGATTCCCAAGTCGATGCTGGCCGCCGAGGGCCTGCTGGCGGGCCGCGATTATGAGGAAGTCTTCGTCGGCAACCACGACGCGGTGTTGATGAACGTGGCCCGCGGCAATGCCCCAGCCGGCGGCCTGAGCAAGCCGATCTACGACTCGCTCATCGAGCGCCGCGTCGTCGAGCCGGACCAGGTAAAGCTCCTCGCGGAGTCAAAACCCTTTCCACAATATCCGTGGGTGATGCAGGCCGACCTGGCCGCCGACCTGAAGCAGCGGATCAAGCAAGCGTTCTACGATCTTCACGAGCCGAAAGTGCTGGAGCCGCTCAAGGCCGAAGGGTTCGCTCCCGTCACCGACGCCGACTACGACTCGATTCGCGAGCTGGCCAAAGTATTGAATCTCGATCTCTCGAAGCCGCTGTAGATGAACGCCCACGCGATCCCTTCAATTACCCGCGACACCGTTCTCGAGCGTTACCGGCAGCGTTGGCTGCGCACGGCCATTGCCGGCGCGGCGACGACGCTGGTGGTCGTCGCTTCGGCCTGGCACTCGGGGCTGTTCGATTTGCGCCGCATCGCCGAGGGCGTGCCCAGCACCGCGAAGCTGCTGGGCGAAATGTGGCCGCCTGATTTCAGCCATGCCCCAAGCTGGATCAAACCGCTGGCCGACACGCTGACCATGAGCATTTCGGGCACGCTGTTGTCGGTGGTGCTTTCCGTTCCCTTGGCGCTGCTCGCCGCCCGCAACACCACGCCGCACCCGGCCGCTTACGTCGCCGCTCGGGGCGTGTTGAACCTGTTGCGTGCGGTGCCGGAACTGATTTTGGGCATCGTGCTGGTGGCGGCCGTCGGATTTGGCGTGTTGCCCGGCGTGCTGGCGTTGGGCCTGCACTCGGTGGGCATGGTCGGCAAGTTCTATGCGGAGGCGTTGGAGCAGGTCGATCCGGGGCCGGTCGAGGCGCTTCGCTCCGTGGGCGCCGGCCCGCTGCAAGTAATCTGGTACGGCATGCTGCCGCAGATCATGCCGCTGTTGGCAGGCGTCACCATCTACCGCTGGGAATACCACTTCCGCGCCTCGACGGTGATGGGCATGGTGGGAGCGGGCGGCATCGGTTTTGAGCTGATCGGTTCGTTGCGGATCATGCAATACCGCGAGGTCTCGGCCATTTTGCTCGTCGTGCTGGTGATGGTGGTGGCGATCGACATGATGAGCAGTGCTCTGCGGCGGCAGTTGAAATGAGCGAACGGCCAGAGACCGCCTCGGCGCGGCCCAAGGTATTGGTCACGAATCGCGTGCATGCCTCAGTCATCGAGCGGCTGCAAGCCGAGTGCGACGTCGACGTGAACGAGAGCGGCCGGATTCTTGCGCCTGATGAACTGAGCCGCCGCACCGTCGACGCCACGGCGATGATGGCCTTCATGACCGACCATATCGACCGCGACTTCCTGGCGGCCTGCCCGCAGTTGCAAATCATCGCGGGTGCGTTCAAGGGTTTCGACAACATCGACGTCGCCGCCTGCACCGAGCGCGGAGTCTGGGTGACGCGCGTGGCGGACCTGCTCACCATCCCCACCGCCGAGTTGGCCATCGGCCTCGTCTTGAGCCTTTCTCGCAACATCGTCGCCGGCGACCGCCTGATGCGTGCCGGGCCGTTCCGCGGCTGGCGGCCGATTCTTTATGGCACGGGCCTGACCGGCAAATGCGTCGGCCTCTATGGCATGGGAGCCGTGGGCCAGGCCATCGCCGAACGCATGGGCGGTTTTGGCGTGCGGACCGTCTATTACGACCCGCGGCCCCTGCCGCCTGAGAAGGAAATTGCTCTGCGCCTGCGATACGTACCGTTCGACGAGCTGTTGGCCGAGAGCGATTATCTGATCGTCGCGGCTCCGCTGACCGACGACAATCTGCACGCCTTCGACGAGGCCGCGCTGGCCCGCATGAAGCCCGGCAGTTTTCTTATCAACGTCGGCCGCGGCTCGGTGGTCGACGAACAGGCCGTAGCGCGCGCCCTGCAATCGGGCGTGCTGGCCGGCTTCGCGGCCGACGTCTACGAAACGGAAGACCAGTCGCGGCCGGCAAGGCCCTCGCAAATCGAGCCGGCGTTGCTTGCGGAGATCGACCGTACCGTGCTCACGCCGCATCTCGGTTCGGCGGTCGATTCGGTCCGCGAACAAATCGAACTGGAGGCTGCCGACAACATTCTCGCGGTCATCCGCGGCCAAGCGCCGCCCGGCGCCGTGAATCGGCCGCGGTGAACCACGAATGTGGAGGGAGACGAACGCTAAAACGTCGCCAGCGGATTGACGGGCGAGCCTGTCGCTCCCTCGACGGTCAGCGGAGCAACGGTCAACAGGAACGACCACCGCTTACGAGCATGGGCCTCTTGGCTCAACTGCTTGAAGTCGCAGTTGTCGAGAATCGGCATACCCATCGCGACGATGCACACCCAATGGACCGGCTGCGGGAAGGCTTCGACGCCCGACGGAAGGACGTCCAGCGCCAGATCGCTGCCCACGAGGGCCACGTCGCGTTGCTTGAGCCAAGGCAGGCAGGAGGCATGTAAGCCGGCCGAGCCTTTCATCACGTCCCACGGTCCCTCGACTTCGCGCCGCGCCCAGCGCCCGGTATGGATCAGCACCGCGTCGCCGCTTTCGACCTTGACACCCGACTTTTTCTCCCATGCTTCCAGGTCTTCCGGATAGATGGCCCGTTTCCCGTCAAGGTAACGCACACCGAGGTGACGCGGCATATCCATCAGCACCGCCCGGGTAAGAATTCCGCTTTTGAAATTCTCCACGCCGAGCTTGCCGGCGCCCTTGACGGTCAGCACATCTTGGGAGAATCCGTTATACATCCGGCCCTTGTAGATCAGATGACACAGACCGTCGAGATGCGTCTGTGCAAAGCCGTGATAGCGCACTGCGAATTCGTCTCCGGCGTAAGCGATCTCGTCGCCCGGCTTCGGCAACGCTACGATCTTGTGTTCGAACGCAGGCGAGCCGTCCGCCTCTTCTTTGATCGCGGCCCGCGCAAGAGAAACGGTGACGCCGTCGCGCACCAAGGCGACGGCTGCCTTCTGCTTTGCCGGAGTGATGAGATTCAGCGTGCCGCGCTGGTCTTCCTGGCCCCACCGCCCCCAGTTTGAGAGCGAGGTCATCATCGCGTCGATGTCAGCCTTCGTGAGATCTTTCTTGACGCTTGTTTGGGCCGGCCCATCGGCGCAGCCCGGCCGCGCCAACGAAACCGCAAGGAAACTGGCCGAGGCCAGGATAATCCAATCGAGGCAAGTGTGTTGACGACTCATGGCAGTTCTCCGCGACGAGAGATGTTGTAAAATGACCCGTTAAGCCCGTAAGTTGACATCTTCACTTGCCCAACATCATGTTTCAACCTCATCATCTCGCTGATTTAGCCGCTCGCATGCACGGCGACAAGGGCGTCACCCGGCGGGATGTTCTGCGGTTGGGTATCGCCCAACCACGCCGTTTCGATGGCGTTGTCGGGCTTGCGAGAGTCGCTCCCCGCCATCGAAGCCGACGGAAATGACCCGCGGCATCAGCCCTATCTCGGCTCGGTGCTGGAATACCTTTCTGCCCGAAGCTCGACCAGATTTTGCCGGCGTTTCTTGACGACATGGAATCGCGCGGCATGTTAGACGAAACGCTGGTGCTCGTGATCAGCGAGCATGGCCGGACGCCAACGATTGCGAACACGCCCGGCGGCGGCCGTGAACACTGGGCCGGTGCGTACTGGGGCATGTTCTTCGGCGCCGGAATCAAAACCGGGCAAGTGATCGGAGCGAGCGACCGGCAGGGAGCGTATGCCGTGATCCGCCCGACGCATCCCAACGATATTCTGGCGACCGTGTATCATCTGATGGGCTTCGACCCGGTGGAGACTGCGATTCCCGACCGCGCCGGCCGGCCGGTCCGTTTGACGGAGGGGAATGTTGTGCGCGAATTGTTGGCCTAGTGCGGGTCAGCCAATCGCTTTTCGCAACGCTGGGACAACCTCACCGGCGAACAATTCCAGACTACGGATCCAGCGGTCGCGGTCGTCCCAGTCGTGGGCGGTCAGAACCAGATCGCCGAAGGGGCCGATCTTCTCGCGCAATTCCAAAAGTTGGCGCGTGACATGCTCGGGGTCGCCGGCGATCACCACCTCTTCCATGAAGTAGTCGAGCGTGCAGTCGGCCTCGGCCTGCCGGTCGTCGCGTTTCCACATGGCGACTCCCCGCGGGTTCGTCGCTTTGGTCAGGTCGAGAATATACTGAATACACGAGCCGAGCGAATTGCTCTTGGCCAGACGCCGCGCCTCAGCGGTCGAGTCGGCAACGAATACGTTGCGGGCGATGGCCCAGTCAGAGGGCTGTGCATGGCGGCCGGCCGCCGTTGCGGCTTGGGCGTACGTCTGCCATTGATCTTTGAGTGCGCCCGCGTGAAGCAGATGGTGGCTGATGAACCGGAAGCCCCGCTCGGCCGCTTTCGCCAGGCCGGCCGAGGCGCGGCTGATGCTGGGAACATAGATCGGCGGATGCGGCCGCTGCAGTGGCTGATGCAGGTGCCCCACGCCGAAGTCGAGGTGCAGGTGGTCCTTCATTTTCACCTGCCAGAAGCGGCCTGTCATCTCGATCGGCACTTTGCCTTCCCACAGCTTGAGAATCATGTCGATCGACTCCGCGACCCGAGCGCCGGTATCACTCGGTTGTGCGCCGAAGACCTCCATGTCGGTCGGGATGGCGCCGGGGCCGAAACAGACGTTGAGCCGGCCGTGCGACAAATGGTCCAAAAACGCCAGCCGCCCGGCCACGTGGGCCGGATGATGATATTGCAAGCAGACCGGGGCCGGACCGACGCGGATGCGCCGTGTCAGGCCGAGCACCTTCGCCAGGAAGATTTCGGGCATGACGATGTTCTCGACGCTCGACGAATGGTGCTCGCCGACCCAGAAATCGTCGAAGCCCAGTTCTTCGCACTTCACCGCGAGCTCGAGGTCTTCGTCGATGCACTGAGCCAACGGCTTGGCCGGATCGTGGATCGGCATCACGAACATTCCCAGCCGCAAAGCATTCATGTGGCGTCTCGTTGTTCAAGGAACCCGTCGACGTCGACGCCCAGCCGCTCCCCGTGCAGTCGTAACGCTTTGAGCGTCGCGGGATCGACCGGAATGCCGTCGCGCCGGCGCTTGCGCATCGTGCGGAATTCGAGTTCGCCGGGCACCAGCACTTCGGTAAAGCCCGGCGCAGGGGGCGATGACTTGATGTAGGCGATCGTTTCGTCCACCAGCCGGCGGAATTCCGCCAGCGGACAAAACGCGGAAGGATCGATGACCACGAAGCAGACGCCGTTGCCTGTGACCGTGGTGTCTTGCGAGCGGATGCCGGCCAGCGCGCCGCCCAGCAACTCGACCAGGAGGCTCAGGGCAAATCCCTTATGCCCGGCGGGGCCGCCAAGCGGCAGAAGGCCGCCGCGCGGCGGACCATAGAACTGATTGGGGTCGTTGGTCGGTTGGCCCTGGGCATCGACGATCCAGCCGTCGGGCAGCGGTTTGCCCTCGTTGCGGTAAAAGCGAATCTTGCCCTCCGGAGCGATCGACGTTGCAAAGTCGGCAACGACCGGGTCGCCGCCGGTGGGTACCGCATAGGCGATGGGATTCGTAGCCAAACGTCCCTCGCGCCCGCCCCAGGGGAGCACGAAGTGCCCGTGCAAGGGCGAGTTGCAGGTTGCCAGCGCGACGTAGCCCTGATCCGCCGCAAGCTGCACCCAGGCTCCCAGCCGGCCGACATGATTGCAGCGGCGCGTGATTACGCAGGCGGCGCGTTGCCCGCGGGCGATTTCGACGGCGACGCGAACGGCCTGTTCCGCGCCGACGGCACCGAATCCGTGGCCGCAATCGACGACCGCGGTCGAGCCTCCCGTGTGTTCAACCGCCTGCGGCGCGTCGGGAAGGATCGTCCCTTCGGCCATCGCCTCGAGATACTCAGGAATGCGCAGTACGCCGTGCGAGTCGTGGCCCATCAAGCTACTGGCGATCAGCGAGACAATCGCCGTCCGTGCCTCACGATGGCCGGCCCCGGCCGCCGTTATCAAGGCGACGCCGAGCTGCGATACGGATTGACTTGGATAGAGGCGATTCATCAGCACTGCGACGGCCGGTCGTCGGTAATTTTTGATCGGACTGCATTGTATTGAATTCCGCTCGGCCCGCCATACAAACGGCGACGGCAACGATGGTTGGCGCGCGGAGGTGGCGTCGACCTCGTCGTCTCACAGCGGCTGCCCAGGAAAACGGAACTTGAACCGGTTACAATAGGCCGTGAATAACCCGCGTCATCATGAACCATTGCCCATGAACGTTCCGGCCGCGAACGCCCTCTTTATCTGTCTGGTGAGCATCGGCGGACTTTGCTCTGGACCGCTTTTCGCGGCCGAGTCGCCAGCGTACTCCATCGCTGCCTTCTCGGCCGATGTCACCGTGCCTTTGGGCCACCGCTCGATGGGCATTCTGCCGACCAAGACTCGCACGATCGAGGACCCACTCGATGCGCACGGTTTTGTTTTGCTCGGGCCGGAAAAGCCGATCGTACTCTTGGCGCTCGACTGGTGCGAGGTCCGCAACGGCGCCTACGACGAATGGCGCGATGCCCTGGCTGCGGTCGCCGGCACCCTCCGCGAACGGGTGCTCGTTTGCTCGCTGCACCAGCACGACGCCCCGGTGGCCGACAGCGGCGCCCAAGAGTTATTGGACAAGGTCGGGCTGAAGGGCGAGCTTTATGATACGGCCTTCCACAACGAGTGCATTGGTCGCGTCGTGCGGGCCTTGGCCGACAGCCTGAAATCGCCGCGGCCGGTCAGCCACGTCGGCATCGGCCAGGCCCAAGTCGAAAAAGTCGCGTCGAACCGCCGCGTCGTCGCGCCCGACGGACTGGTAAGCTGGAACCGTTATAGCGCTTCGGGAGGCGACCCCTTCTTGAGCCAGGCGCCCGAAGGCGAGATCGATCCGTATCTGAAGACGATCAGCTTCTGGCGGGGCGAGACGCCGATCCTGGCACTGCACGCCTACGCGACGCATCCCATGAGTTACTATGGCCGCGGCGGCGTGAGCGCCGACTTCGTCGGGCTGGCCCGTCGCCGCCGTTCGATGGACCAGCCCCAGGTGCCGCAAATCTACGTCACCGGCTGCAGCGGTGATGTAACGGCCGGCAAGTACAACGACGGCACGCCGCTGATGCGCCAGGTATTGGCCGACCGCATCTATCAGGCCATGAAGCAATCCTGGGCGGCAACCGAGCGGTTTCGATTGGAAAGCGTCGCCTTTCGCTCCGCTTCTTTCGATTTGCCGTTTCACGAAGGGCAAGCGTTCACGCGGCAGGCGCTCGAAAGGACGCTGGCCGATGAACGGGCGAAAGCGGCCGATCGAATCCTGGCGGCCATGGGCCTAAGCCGTCTCGACCGCGTGGCCCGTGGAGAGAAGATCGACCTGCCCTGCATCGATTTTGGCCGGGCGAAGATCGTGCTCTTTCCGGGCGAAGCGTTCGTCGAATATCAGTTGCTGGCGCAGAGGATGTCGCCCGATTCGTTCGTGCTCTCGATCGGCTACGGAGAATGCTGGCCCGGCTACATTCCGACGGACGCCGCCTTCCGCGACCGCTTCAATCACGACTGGCGCTGGGCCGGGCCGGGCAGCGAACAGCGCATTCACGACGCTCTCAAGAAGGTGCTCCCTGAAAACAACTAGCCGAGCTTGCTATTGGCGGGCCGCACTCTTGCTGTTGATCGGAACCGGGACGTTTCCGTCGGCCGCACAGGAGCCGACAAAGCCGCTGTGGTCGGTCGATGATCTTTTCCGCATGGACGGCCCGCAATCGGTTATCGTTTCACCGACTTCAACCACGCGAAAAGCGAGTCGCCAATCTGAGTGTAGCCGGCCGCGGCGGGATGGACGCCGTTGTTCTGGCGAAGGTTTTCAGCGCGGCTGCCGACATTCCCAGGCGCGGTTTCGGTTGGATAGCTCCATCGGCAATCAAGATTGACGTAAGCCGGCACGAGGTCGATCCCTTCGTGCTCACGGCCGGCGTAATGGTCGATCATGCGTTCCACGAGGCGATGTTGGTTGCGGCGATACTGCCAACGACGTGGAGAAACAATACAGGTGGCCTGCGGTGCGGAGGTAGATATGGCCATCGCAGATGGCGGGCGTGGCGTAGGAGTTCTCGCCGAAATCGCTGGAACTGAGAATCCGCCAGTTCGCCTGGGAGCTGACCACCGTGAGTGTTCCCAGCTCGTCGATGAGGTAGAGCTTGCCGTCGCCGACCACCACCAAGCCAAGGTCCACCGCCAAGGCAGAAAGGTCCACAAACGGAGCCAGGGCAGAAAGGTCCACGAACGGAAGCAGACCGCGTGAATCGAGCCGCACAGCACGGTCATGATGGACACCGTCACCAATCGTGGAATCAGGCGCGAGCCGCCGAGGCCGGTCCAGAACGATACGACGATCACAACAGCCAGCTCGAGTCCCGTGACCGCTAAGAAGAAGGAACCGGCCGCGGTCAGGGGTTGCGGAGTGGCACGTCGTCCCACTGCAAAAAGCAAGGCGAGGGAGGCGGTCCAGATCGCCAGGTCTTTGATTCCGAATTGTCGCGACGTTGCTGTGCGCCCAGGCGGTCCGCTTGCGCGCGGGTCGGGAGCGGCAAACTTGACGACGCTCCACCCCCGCGATCGCAGGAATCCGAATGCCGCGATCAATCCGGCCAACACCGCCGCGCCGCTCACGACGATGTCCCATTGCTGCCCCCCGTCTCGCGAGAGTGCGAAAGTGACCATCCAGCCGACCGCCAAGGAGACGATCGCGCCCGGCAGGCGACACTGCCATCGAGCATTTCCCAGCACGGCCCAGACGACGAGCAGCATGACCAGCGCGGCCGTCAAGCCCAAGCCAACGGCGATCTCCGCGCGTGCGAGGCCTCGCTCGTCGTAGTATGTGCTCGCAATGCGCAGAAGCAACACGCCGAATACGGTCCCTTCGATGACAGCGACATCGACGGCGGGCTGCCACGATGGCGCGTCGCCGCGGCGTGCGCGGACCCACGCAACGCTCCATGCCAGGAAGGCGGCGGCCGTGCCAAGGAAAAGCCAGAACACCCATGAATTGTCCGGCAGTTTGCAAAGCTCGCGTAGCGTTGCCACGTCCCAGATCCGGGCCGCCCCGTCGTCGCAGTGCGCGGCCATGCGAAGGCCGTCCGGCGAGAAGGCGGCCGGCCAATAACATCCGACATTTACGGTGAGCGTGCGAGCGGCGCGTCGCTGTGTGACGTCAAATAGTTGTAATTCGGGCGCATCTCTTCGGTCAATTGCCACCCATTGTCCGTCGGGCGAAAACGCTGCCCTCATGCCGCAATTGGCAGGAAAGGTGTAGGCAGACCGTTTTGTCTCGCAGTTCCACAAGTGAGTACGCAAACCAACGGAGTCGAACATTACGGCCCATTTGTCGTCGGGTGAGACGGCTGGCAACCAGCTTTCGGCGATGCTGTCGACAAGGCGAAACCGCCGCTGGGAAATATCGTAAAGCTTCAGTCCATGCCCAACACCGCTATAGATTGAGACGGCCAGGCGCTTGCCATCGTGCATGGGCACCACGCGCTGAAAGCCATCGTGCGAGGCCATCGCCACTTGCCGGCCGCTGGCCGTGTCCCACAGCCGCACGGATAGATCGATCAGCGTGACTTTCGTCGGCGGGCTTTCGACTTGGGCCATAAGGTGCTCCTCGCAGTACACCGTCCATTTTGGTCGCCGGCGATCAGGGCCGCAATGCCGTCGTCATGGAGTTGGGGCATGGGCCAGGCCCTCGTGTAACTTTCGCTTGGCAAGCGACCTATCCTTTGGGGATAATCGGAACTTGCACTGTTTCGGCCTGCGACAAAGAGGTAGCCCGCGTGACGAAAGCGACAATCGGGGCGAGGGACAATCTGGCGATCGTCGTTTGCCTAACGTCGGTCGGGGCTCTGCTCTTAGGTAGCTGTCTTTCGCGCACGGCCGCCGCTCGGCAACCGCCCCCGCGCAGCGACGCGGCCACCCGTCAATTTGCCGCGGCCGCGGCCCTGCAGAACCGCGAGCAATTCGGTCTGGCGGCGAACGAATGGGCCAAGTTCCTCAAGACCTACGCCAGCGACGCGCGGGCCGACCGGGCACAGTATTACCTCGGCATCTGTCGCCTCAAGAACAAGCAATACGCCGAGGCGCTGGCCGCCTTCGACAAGGCCGTCGCCGATTATCCCAAGTCGGAGTTTTTGGCGTCGTCGATGCTGCACCTTGGCCTGGCGCAGTACAACCTGGCTGTCGGCGGACAGGCCGACTTGTATCCCAAGGCGGCCGAGACCTTCGCCACGCTGATCCAAAAGTTTCCCAAGAACAAGGAAGTGGCCCAAGCCACGTTCTACCGCGGCGAAGCCCTCTATGCCCAAGGCAAAAAAATTGAGGCCGCCCGGCTTTATTCCGACGTGGTCGAGAAACACAAGAGCGGTCCGCTGATGCCCGAAGCCCTGTATGCCCTGGGCGTCACGCAAGAAGAGCTGGGCCAGCCGGCCGCGGCGGGCGCGAGCTACGACGCCTATCTAAAGCAGTTTGCCAACCAGCCGCATGCGGCCGAGGTGACGTTGCGGCGGGCCGAGACGCTGTTCGCACAGCAGCAGTTTGGGCCGGCCGAAAAATGGTTCGCCGCGGCCGCCGGCCGGGCCGGTTTTCAAGACGCCGGCCTGGCGATGTTCCGGCAGGCCGCCGCGCTCTACGAGCAGCACAAGTATGCCGAGGCCGCCGCGCTCTATGCCTCGCTGCCGCGAAAGTTCCCGCAATCGAAGCACAACACCGCCGCTCAGCTCGCCGCCGGCAAGTGCGATTACCTGGCGGGCAAGTACGCTCAAGCACGCGAGACACTGACCGCCTCGCTGGCCGCCGGTGGAGCGACCGCCGCCGAGGCCGCACATTGGCTGGCCCGCAGTTATCTGAAAGAGCGGCAACCGGCCGAGGCGCTCAACGTCGTCGATGCCGCACTGCCGCGGTCGGCGCAAACGTCGTTCGCGGTGCAGCTTGCCTTCGATCGAGCGGACGCCCTTTACGACCAGCCGCCGCGACGGCGCGAGGCCGCGGCCGCCTACGCCGAGTTGGCCCACAAGCACGCGCAAGACCCGCTCGCCCCGCAGGCCCTTTATATGGCCGCGCTGGCTTCGTTCAATGTGGGCGACCACGCCCAGGCCCTGGAGTACAGCAGCGAGTTTCAAAAGCAGTACGCCGACAAAGAGCTGGCCGCCGACGTGGGTTATATCGCGGCCGAAAGCAGCGTGCAGTTGGGCAAGTACGACGAGGCGGTTGCCCGTTACGACCGGTTGCTCAAAGACCATCCGCGCCGCGGCGATGCCCCGATCTGGCAGGTCCGCCGCGGGCTGGCGCTGTTCTTGCAAAAGAAGTTTGCCGAGGTCGTGGCCGCCTTGCAGCCGTTGCTGGCGTCGCCCGCCAATAAGCCGCTGTTGGCCGAGGCTTCGTATCTGGTCGGCGCCAGCCAGAACGAGCTGAAGCAGTTCGACGCCGCTCAGAAGACGCTCGCCGCCGGACTGGCCGCCGAACCGCGCGGCCGGCATACGCCCGACACCTTGCTGGCCCTGGCCTACGCCGAGCGGCGGCTGAACCAATCGAAGCAAGCCAAAGGGCATCTCGAACAGCTTCTTTCGCAGTTCGCCGACAGCCCGCTGCTCGATCGGGCCCATTTCCGCCTGGCCGAAGACGCCTACGCCGACGGCGACTGGGCGACCGCCGCGGCCGAATATAAGCAGGTCATCGAGAAGTTCTCCGGCAGTCCGCTGGCGGCCAATGCGCTCTACGGGCTGGCCTGGACGCAGCTCAGCCAACACGACTATGCGGCCGCCGCCGTCACGCTCGACACGCTCATCTCGAAGTACGCGACCAGCGAGCTGCTGCCACGGGCACGCTATGCTCGTGCGCTGGCCCGCGAGCAGCTCAAGCAGTTCCAGCAGGCGATCGACGACGTGCGGGCGTTCTTGCAGTCCGGACCGTCGGGCAGCGAAAAGTCGGACGCGCAGTACGTGCTGGGGTTGTGCCAGGCCGGGCTGGGTCAGGACGCACAGGCGGTCAAGACGTTCCACGCCATTCTGGCCGAAGACACGAAGTATGCCGGCACCGATAAAGTGCTCTACGAGTTGGGCTGGGCGCTGAAGTCGCTCGACCAGTCCGATGAGGCGGCCGAGGTCTTCCGGCGGCTGTCGAAGGAGTACGCCAACAGTCCCCTGGCGGCCGAGGCCCTGTATCACGTGGCCGAGGCCGACGATCAGCGCGAGCAGTATGCCGCGGCGGCGGCCGGTTACTATCAGGCCATGCAGAAGGGAGGCAAGAGCGCGCTGGCCGAAAAAGCGGCCCACAAGCTCGGCTGGGCCTATTTTCACCAGCAGCTATTCGACAAGGCGAAGCAAGCCTTCGCCTATCAGCGGGCCGCTTGGCCGCAGGGCACGCTGGCCGCCGACGCGGCGTTCATGGAGGCCGAGTCGCTCTTCAAGCAGGGTAAATATGCCGACGCGATCGCCGCTTACCATCAAGTGACGGGCCCATCGGGCAAGGACTTCGCCGTGCTGGCCTTGTTGCACGCGGCCCAGGCGCAGGCCAAGCTCAACGAGTGGCAGGCCAGCCTCGCCGCGCTGGAACAAGCGGCCAAGCAGTTCCCGGAATCGGACTATCTGGCCGAGATTCTCTACGAACAAGGCTGGGCCCGGCAGAACCTTGGTTCGCCCGACCAAGCGCTGGCCCTGTATGAAAGCGTGACGGCCAAGACCGACCGCGAGGTGGCGGCCCGCGCGCGGTTCATGATCGGCGAGATTTACTTCGAGAAAAAGAACCACGCCGAGGCGATCAAGAATTTTTTCAAGGCGGCCTATGGCTACGGCTATCCGCAGTGGCAGGCCAACGCTCATTACGAAGCCGGCCGCTGCTTCGAGGTGCTCGGCAAGAAGGAGCAGGCCCGCAAATCGTATCAGGAAGTCGTGGAGAAGTTTGCCGACAGCGAGAAAGCGCCGCTGGCCAAGCAGCGGATCGAGGCGATTAAGTAATGTCGCCTTTCGCTCCGCGAAAGCGGCGGCGCTACCGGGGCAGGGTAGAGGGTTTAGGGTTCAGAAATACTTGAATTGACCTTTGCCTGACGCCTTCCGCCAGCTCGCTCCCTTCGCAAACTGATTAAACCACTGCCCCGTCGCCACCGGCGCAACAGGCTGGTGTCTTGCTTCTCTGCTTCTCCTTGGCTTCTCCTTGGTCCCGACGTTTCGGAAAGTGCAGGTCGAGGTCACACCTTGACACTGATGGCATATACGCTATCATTGGAAAGGTTCCACGCAACAAGGCGCCGGGTCATGAAGGTCACCACGCTGATACCAGCCAGGCGCAATGATGGAAGTCGGGTCAGTGCCCGACAGCGGGCCGAGATCATCGCCAGGTTTTGGCAACGTTTTGGCGGCTCGACGATCGAAGGGAAAACGCAAGGCGACTGGATCGACCCGGCGGACGGAACGCATTACCGCGACGAATGCTGGAAACTGGTCGTGACGACGACACCGGATCGGTGGCCGGAAGTCGAGCGATTGATCGCCGAGGTCGGCCGCGACCTTGGGCAGAAGGCGATGTACGTCGAGGTGCAGTACTTTGACGGCGTGCGGATCTTGCGAATCGAGTGAGGGCCGGCCGCAACGCGGCTGCTCACGGCGGGGCTTTTGAAAGGAGATGGGCCATGACCAGGTCTAATGCGACACGAGACGGAAACCGCGGTCGGACGAATCGCCGGCGAAGTTCGGGCGCCGGCCCGGTGGCCGACGCGCTGCGTTACGCGCGCCGGTTGCGGCAGAAAGGGCTGACTTGGATCGAGGTGAGCAACGCCTTGTTTGGGCCGGGCGGAAAGCTGACCGAGTTGTGCCCGACCGAGGCCGAGCGAGCGGCCCTGGCGAAAACCAGCGACTTCCAGGAAATCTTGCGGCTGATCGAACAGGCCCGCGACGACGACGGCGATCCGGTCGGGGCGGTGGGCAATTGGATGTCGACGGCCAGCGGCACGACGACCTTGCGGATTCCCAAATCGCTGCACGCCGCCTTGCTCGCCGAGGCCGAGGCCGAAGGCACTTCGCTCAATCAACTTTGCCTCGCCAAGCTCGCCGTCCAGTTACGCGCGGCGGTGGTCGTGTAGCGCCGAGCGGAAAACCACCATTTCCCCCGTCTAGTCAAGGATCGTGCGACGCTGCCAATTCAGTGAGACGCCAATTTTGCGAGCGAAATCTCCGTTCCAATTGGCCTCGAATCCCTCGTTGCGCAGGCATTCGCAAACCTCGCGGGCAATGCCGAGTGCGTTCCTCTCGTAGATGTCATGAGCGACTTCTGAGTCGTCGGACGAAAACCAACCATAAGCCAAGTAGACCGAGACATGGGTGTTTTCAGCCAACATGTGGGGCATATTCTGATCGATGAAAAACGCATAGCCACCTACGCGGTCGCGAAAGCCTGGATAACGGCGGTTGATCGCCTCGATCCGATCCGGTAGTTCGGCGCCGGTGCATGTGTCACAGCAGGGAGAGACTTGCCACAGAAGGATGCCTCGTTCGCGTAAGGCAACTTCGACGCGGTCAAGGCGATCGCAATCCGTCTCGTCCGGCCATGTGGCCTGTTCGGATGCAAGCCAGGTTGCGGCTCGCTCAAGCTCGTGGGCTGCAAATTGAATAAACGTTTCCAATTCTCGCTCTGGACATTCGTCCTGAATGTAAACTTCACGGCAGGTCTGAAGGATGCCTTCGTGCCCGTGCTTTGCTAGTCGAAGCTCACCGAGGATGGCCGATCGAAGCGTAGCGCGGAGTTCCTCTCGCGATGCTTCATTCCAGGTTTGTTCGTCGCTCATAGGTTTGATCGCGTCGAGCCGCACCCCAGGCGGCCATTAAACCGCGCCAGAGCGCGTTGTGAAAGGGTAGTGGCCGAGCATCGGCGGCGGCTGTCGAGCATCTCTTGGTGGATGCGGTCGCGGTGGGAGCCGATCGCCGGCCGCGCCAACCGCGACCGGCGAGTTGAACACGGCCGCTGCGGTGACCAGAGCCAAGTCCACGTCCTGGCGGCGGAACGAAACGCGAATCGATCGCGCGTCAGGCTCTGCGAGCTGCGCGGCGCGTCTTCGATGCGACGATTTCTGCCGTTCATCCTGCTCACTCGTTTCGGGCGAGGTGAAGTGAGGGTCCACTACTTTCGGCGCTGGCGTTCGACGAACGCTTCGTAATCGTGCGGCGTGTCGATGCCCAACGTGGCCTGGGGCACCACGGCGACCGCGATCGGATGCCCGGCTTCGAGCACGCGCAATTGCTCCAGCTTCTCGGTTTGCTCCAGGCGCGAGGGCGGCAGGTCGGACATCGAGAGCAGAAAATCGCGGCGATAGGCGTACAAACCAATGTGCTGAAAGAAGAGCGGCGGACCGGCATCGAGCAGTCGGTCGTGCCACTCGCGCGCGTGCGGAATCGGGCTGCGGCTGAAATAGAGCGCGCGGCCGCGCTCGTCGAACACCACTTTGACGCAGGCCGGGTCGAGCAGCTTTTCGCGCGTTCTGATGGGCGTGGCCAGGGTCGACATGACGTGTTCGGGCCGCTGTTCCAGCAGGGCAATGGCCGCGTCGATCGACTCACCGGCCAGCTCGGGCTCGTCGCCCTGCACGTTGACCACGATCTCGATGTGGCTCAGCCGGCGTGCGACTTCGGCCACGCGATCGGTGCCGCTGGCGCAGTCCGGGTTGGTCATTTCGGCCTGCCCGCCGAACGACCGCACCTCGTTGAGAATCTCTTGGTGATCGGTCGCCACGCACAGGCCGCTGGGCCGCCGGGCCCGGCGGGCGGCTTCGTAGGTGTGCTGGATGACGCTCTTGCCGGTCTCGCGCAGCAAGAGCTTGCGCGGCAGCCGCGTCGACGCCAGCCGGGCCGGAATGACAATGAAGCTGTTCGCCATGGAAATACCCTGTGATTTGCCGGCCGAGAACAACGCCGTCTTGCCTTGCTTGCGTCCGGCAACTTATTCTGGATCCCGGTCGAAGAGCAAGGGCTGTGAGATGACGACGATCAATACCAAACCGTCCGCGGGCGAATTCCTTTGACACTGCCCGGCCGTCCGTATAAACTCAACAAAGGTTGTTGGCCGGACAAGATTCAGCACCTCAGTCAGTCCGACAAGGCCGTTCGGTCTGCGTCGGTGATCCACGCCGGCCTCATCCCCCCGATGAAAGCACTTTGGACCGGTCGGAGCAGGTCCGTCAAACCAACGTTTCTCGCCGGCGGCGGAATCACGCCGGCCGATCGAGAGAGGCGCGCGAGCGCCGCAATAACAGGAGCCAAGCGATGGCCAGTAGTGAAAACCAGGGTCTGCAAATCGCCCTCATTATCTTCGTCATGCTCACCATTTTGCTGAGCGTGACCACCTTCATGTTCTTCCGCGAATATGAAGAAGCCGACAAAAAGGCCCACGAAGACGCCAAAAGCGCCACCGACGCTACCAAGTCGTTGCGCGAAACCGTCACCGAGATGGAGAAGCTCCGCAAGATCATTGGCGTGAGCGATCAGGCCAAGCTGAGCGAGGTCGAAGAGGCCCATCGCGAAGACATGAAGAACTTCGCCACCACCGTTCCGCAGGAGAGCCAGTTCTATCGCCCCGCCCTGGAGTTTCTGGCCAACACGCTGAAGGAAAAGACGGCCGAGATCATCGAAGCACGGACAGCCATTCAGCGCGAGCAGGACGAACGCAAGACGGTCGAGGCCGCCAAGCAGACACAGGTGGACGAGGCCCAAGCCAACGCTCAGAAAGCCGAAGCCGACTTGGCCGCCGCCAAGAAAGCCTTCGACGACGAACGCAAGCAGATGCTGGAAGACCAGAACGACCTGAAGCGGCAGTTGGCGGAGAAGAACGACGCCATGACCGAACTGACCGAAAAGAGCAAGAAGCGCGAAGACGATCTGACCGCCGAAAACAAGAAGCTCACGATGGCCAACACGGACCTCAACGAGAAGAACCTGGCACTCGATCCGACCAGCGGCTTCGAAGTGCCCGACGGCAAGATCGTGTGGGTCGATCAAAAGACGCGCAGCGCCTACATCAACGTCGGTCAGGCCGACGGTCTGCGCCCGCAGACGCTGTTCAGCGTCGTGGCGGGCGACGACGACGTCGGCGGCGACCACCAGCGGACGAAAGGACGCATCGAAGTCGTCGAGCTGCTCGGGCCGCACTTTGCCGAAGCACGCATCACCGAAGACCGGCTCACCGACCCGATGGTGGAAGGCGACAAAATTTTTACGCCGCTGTGGCATCCGGGCCGCTCGGAGGGTTTCGCCATCATCGGCGGCATCGATCTCGACAACGACGGCCTCGACGACCGCCAGATGGTCAAGGACCTGATCCACATGAGCGGCGGCACCGTCGACGCCGAAGACGCGCCCGACGGCAAGCAGGTGGGCAAGATCACCCAGAACACGCGATACATCATTCAGGGTCAGCCGCCCGAGGACAGCAATGTGGGCAGCAAGGCTTATACCAAGCTGCAGAAAGACGCCCTCCAGGTCGGCGTGCGATTGATCAGCGTGCCAAAGTTCCTCGACCAGATCGGCTGGAAGAACCAGAAGCAAACGCTGGTCTACGGCCGTCACGGCAACGCCAACGACCTGCCGCCGCAAGCGCGCGACGGCGGTCAGCCGGTATCGTCGGGCAACGTCAGCAGTTTCTTCCGCGTGCGTCGTCCGCCCGGCCATCGCGGTCTGGGCGGCGGCATCGAGCGCGACACCAACGCCCGCGAGATGCCGCGCAAAAGCGCGTATGGAAAGTAGAGGCTGGCCTAGCGGGCGCATCAGCCGCGTAGCGGCGAGATAGTTTAGCCGTGGGCGCGAGCGGCGCGAGCCCACGGTACCGATGCGGGAGATTAGGCAAGCCGCGTAGCGGCGACAGAAGGTATCGCACCACGCACTCTGTCGCCGCTACGCGGCTGCGCGGATCGTTGGCGTCCCTTTTCCGTGGGCTCGCGCCCACGGCTAAACTCTACCGTCCCTACGGGACCGGGAAACGCAACGGCCGCGACGCAGCGTCGGACTTGTGTAGAACAACGTGGGTTCCACCCTGGGCTATCGAATGACGCAGCTTCGGTGCTACGGCGGCCTTCGGCCTTACCCAACGTGCGGTTCGCCGGCCGGCCACGCTTACCGCACTGGCCGCGAGCCCTTCGGGCGGGCCAGGTGCGGCTCCGGGGCCGGTGCTTCGTCTGCGACGGATTCCGGCTGTGCCGATCGCTCGGCCGGCACGTCGGCGTAGTAGAGCGTGGTTTCTTCCTCGGTCAACTTCGTGCCCAGCGACTTGCACTGCAGCTCCACGCGGAAGCGGTGCGTGCCCGCGCTCGTCGCTTTGGCGTGGATCTTCAGCACTTTCTCTTCACCCGCTCCCAGCGAGGGCAAGGTCTCGAACACCACCGTGCCCGATGAGATCGAGTGGGCCGGGCCGTCGGTCGAGAACGGTTCCACGCCGTTGGAAAAGAAGGCCGTCACATCGACGCCTTCGGCCGGACGGTCGCCGCGGTTGCGGACGCGGACTTCATACACCGAGTCCTGACCGATGGGCACCGCGCCGGAGGGATCGACCACGTCGAGCGCCAGGTCGGCCACGGCCATCACGTCGGTGAGCGCCACGCTGCTGTGCTTCAAATTGCCGTCGGCCGTCACCGTCGCCTCCAGACGGTTCTCGCCGGGCGACTTCATCAGGCACTTGACGGTGAAGAGCTGTTCGGCGCCGGCCGGCAGCGACGAAAGCGACCAAGTGGCGCGGCCGTGCTTGATGTCGATCTTCGCGTCGTGCGACGCGGCGGCGCACTCCGAGCCTTCGGGCAACACGGCCGTCACTTTCACGCGCCGGGCCGTGGCGTCGCCCGAATTGCGCACCCGCAAGCGATAGGTGGCCGGAGCGCCGGCGTACTGCCGGGGCGGACCGGCGACTTCCACTTGCACGGCCGGCTGGCGCACGGCCACTTCGTGCCCGGCGGCGGTGTGGATGCCGCCGTCGGCGGTGGCACGAGCTTGAATCGTCAACGGGCCGCCTTGCCGGGCCACCAGCTCGATCTCGACCACCTTGGTCTCGCCGGCCGCCAGCGTGCCGACGCGGTGCGTCGCCGGAACGCCCTCGTCGGGCGGCAGCGGCATTAGATGGATCACGGCATTCTCGGCCGGCCCGTTGCCGGGGTTGCTCAGCGTCAGGCGATAGATTTCTTTCTCGCCGCAGAGCACCTCGACGGCCCCGTCGATCTGCAGAGCCAGCTTGGCTTCTTGCACGTCGAGCGTGGCCTTGGCCGAGACCGCGGCCACGCCGCAGCGCACGTCGAAGGCCAACGCGGAGCTGTCGTGCGGCACGATCCGCAGGGCCAGCTCTTCGTGCTTGCCCGGCGGCAGGGTGCGGATGGCCCACTGCAAAGCACAGCCGCTGGGCGAGCGGTCGATGGTGCCGGCGCTGGGCCGCGTGGAGCTCAATTCGGCCGTGTCGGGCAACGAAACCATGACCACCAGATCGCTGGCCGGCTGGTCGCCGTGGTTGCTCACCACCAGCTTGTAATCGGCGGGCTGGCCCACCGACAGGCGGTGCGGGCCGGTCCCTTGAATCGTCACCTTGGGCATCGTGCGGACGAAGAGTGATTTGGGGTCGCCAATCTCGTCGCTGGCGGCCCGTTTGTTCTCGGTCTTGACGGGCTTCGACGCGTGCGGCTTGGCGGGGCCGGCCACCACGGCCGATTCGCTCTCCAAGTCGTCGCGGTCCAATTTGTCGGGCACCATGGCCAACTCCGGCTCGTCGGCCAAGGTGGGAGTGTCGTCGGCCGGCGTTTCGCTCTCTACGGGCTGCGGTCGGCTGGCGGTGCGGCGGCTGGAAGACGTGCGGCTGGTCGACGACTTGATGGTGGGGGGCTTCGTCTCACTGGACGGACCCGAACGGGCCTTGGCCGTGGTGGCCGACTGGTTGGTCAGCCGCGTAGGTCCCTCGTCGCTCTTGGCCGACCCGCCGGAGGTTTTGCCCGCCGGGGTGGGATGAACGTGCTTGGGCGGCGTTTCCGGCTCTCCCGTCAGCGAGCGGCGAAGGCGGTCGAAGAGTGGGGCGCGGCGATGGGCGGAGTGGTTCGTTTCCTGGGCCGCCGCGGTCCCACTGTACACGACGATCGCCGTAAGTGCGGTCGAGACGGTGGCTTGTCGTAACCAGCGCATGGGTGCTTTCCTGCCGTCGAAATGGCGTGAAGAATATCGTTCCATCGCGACTTATCGGCAATGACGAAAGGCCGGGTTTAATCGGATGAGCCGCGCGGAGGGGAGAAAATCGAGCGACGCGGAAAGCAGGGGAGGTTGGGGGAACCAGCAGTCGGCTGAAAGCGCCCGTCAACGGCCCGCTGGGATGCTCGGCGGCGGGAGTAAAGCGAGTTGGCTGGTGGGTATGGAACCGCTGACGCGAAGCTGCGATCCGCTTACGGAGGCGTGGACTAACTCGAGTATGCCCGCCGCGGCGGCGGCCTGCGGCTGTTGCGACAATCCCGTGCGTGAACTCTGCAGTGCCGTGGTCAGCAATTGCTGCAGCATATTGGCCGTCTCCGCGTCTTGAGTGTCAATGTCGGCGTTGAACGACAGTGTGTCGGTCCAGCGCAAAGTGACGAAGTACCCATGCACCCTGTTGAAACTCGCGATGATGCCGCCGTGCGACTGATGCACGCCATGAGTCTTGGCGCGCAGCACGAGATCGTAACCGGTCGGCAAGTCGAGGCGCCCGCCGCGTCCTTCTTTCGCGCGATCGATCGCCTCTTTGAGCCGCTCGGATTTCGTTGCACCGATGAGCAGGTTGGCCGACGGTGTTACGTAATACATCGTTTGCATTGACGGGGATACACCGATCGGTAGATTCGCGGATTTCCGGTTCGACATCGTGTAAATGGGCATTCCTTGATGTGACTCGCCGGACGACGAAATTCCGGGCAAACTCGACAGGCCCACCGGCCGCGACAGTTTGGCCGCGATGTAGCCGTCAAGTCCATCGATGACGATGAACACTTCTTGCATGTCGCGAGGATCGAAGCCCTGCGAGACGGCGTTGTTGAGTGCCTCGTCGATTTGCGGCTTGATCTGAGGAACCGACGCCGCGCGGTCGAGCAAGTTCCGCACGCGTATTGATGCAGCGAGCGTGTAGGTCGACGGCAGGTAGGCGATTGGATTATTGGCGCTGCCACCACCGATCATGTCGACCAGCAGAATAATCAGAATCGCCAGTAACGCCACCGCAGTGATTCCCGTGCCGCCGAAGATCAGCCACAGCAGGGCACCGCTTTTTTTCTTGCGGCGATGCGTGGAAACGCCGAGCGCCGAGGGGCGCAACAGGTCGACCGACGCGGTGGACAGCGCGGGAGCGTCGAGCGGACCAAGAGCGCTCAAGTCGAGACTAAAGCCCGACACGACCTCGGCTTCCGGCAGCGGAGCTTCCGGCAGCGGTTGAGCCGGTCGACGCGCGGGCCGAGCGGCCGGCGAGGCCGTGCGGGGTTTTGGACGAGGCGCGGCGGACGATGCTGGACGCGCGGGTGGTCTTGCGGCCGGCTGGGCCGCCCCGACGGTGAACAGCGCGCCGCACTGACGGCAGCGGGCCTGCTGGCCGGCCAGCTCGTCGGCGCCGGAATAGACTTTGCCACAACCGTCACAAGTGAAGCGGATCATGCAAGCCCTCATTGCCGCAAGCGTGGTGTCGGGTCGAGAAAGTCTTTTTTGTTGGTTCCCCGTCAACTTCTGGATAAACTACCGCAGGGAACCGTTTTTGGGAATCAGAAATTCCATTTCGGCTCCCAACTCGGCGTGTGCGCGGCCTTCATATATGCCGCGGCGCGCGCGGCGATGTCGGGGAACTTGGCGGCCACGTCCGTCTTCTCCTGCGGATCGTCGGCCAGATTGTAAAGCTCCGGCAACGAGTCGGGCGATTTGCGTACGTTGTTGCGCACGGCCTTCCAGTCGCCAAATCGCACGGCCTGTGCCCGGCCGCCGCTTTGATACTCCCAGTAAAGATACTCGTGCTGCTTCTGCCCGGATTGCCCCAGCAGCGTCGGCAAAATACTGAGTCCGTCGCTGTCGTCGGGCAGCGTCCCGCCGGCCAGGTCGCAGAAGGTCGGCAACATGTCCCAAAACGCGCCTATGAGCGGGCTGCTGGCGCCGGCGGCGATGTGTCCCGGCCAACGGGCGATGAACGGCGTGCGGATGCCGCCTTCATAAAGGTCTTGCTTGTAGCCGCGCAGGCCGCCGGTGCTCTGGAAGAATTCCGGGTCGGTGCCCGTATGAGGGAACACCGCACCGTTGTCGCTGGCGAAGAAGACCAGCGTGTTGTCGTCGAGTTGCAGCTCGTCGAGCAGCCGCATCAGCCGGCCGACGTCGCGGTCCATGCGGGTGATCATGGCGGCGTAGGCGGCCCGCGGCGTGGGGTGGTTGGCGTAATGCTTCGAGTTCGTCACCGGTGTCTCCGGCCACTTGCCGCGGTACTCGGCCAGCGAATCGTCGGGCACTTGCAACGAAAGGTGCGGAATGGTGAATGCCAGGTAAAGAAAGAACGGGCCGTCGTTGTGCTCGCGCACCCAGCCCAGTGCGTCGTCGGACATCAGGTCGTGCGAGTAGGTCTTTCCCGACAGCTCGATCACCGCCTTCTGGCCGTAAGAATAGGGCGGATTGCCGGCCAGCGGCTCCTGCCGGTCGTCGCGCCAAAGATAGGGCGGGTAATACGTGTGGGCCATGCCTTGGCAGAGATAGCCATAGTGATGATCGAAGCCGAAATCGAGCGGGCTGCTGTGATCGTCGGGCATGCCCAGGCCCCACTTGCCGACGATGGCCGTCGCATAGCCGGCTTTCTTCAGCAATTGCGCCACCGTCACCGTGCCCGCCTGCATGGGGTGCTGGCCCTCTTTGCCCGGCGCTCGCTGCATGTTGTCGCGCACGGTGGCGTGGCCGAGGTGCATGCCGGTCATCAGCGTGCAGCGGCTGGGGGCGCAGACCGAGCAGCCGCTGTAAAAGTTGCTGAACCGCATCCCCTCGGCCGCCAGGCGGTCGATGTTCGGCGTCTTGATTTTCGTTTGCCCGTAGCAGCCCAGGTCGCCGATGCCGAGGTCATCGGCCAGGATGAACACGATGTTGGGCTTTTTTGCCGCATCGGCGGCGGTAGCCGCAGCGGCGGACAAGAGCGTCAAAACAAGTGCGATACGCGACATAGGTCACCCGTCATTCCTGTTCCCTACACACCGTCACCTTCGGCCGCGCTGCTTTGACTTGCCTGGCCTGCGTGGTCTCCGCCAGGATCGGCTCCAGTTCGTCCACGAAATCGCGCACGTCCTTGAACTGCCGATAAACGCTGGCGAAGCGGACGAAGGCCACTTCGTCGAGTTCGCGCAGCAACTGCATCACCATGTCGCCCAAGTGACGGCTGTCGACCTCCGTGTCGAAATTGGCGTAGATGTCGTTTTCGATGGAGGCGACGATGGCTTCGATCTTCTCGTCGCTGACGGGCCGTTTCCAGCAGGCCTTTTGCAGCCCGCTTTTGATCTTCCCGCGGCTGAACGGTTCGCGAACGCCGTCTTTTTTCACCACCTTGATGGCCGGCTCTTCGACTCGCTCGTAGGTTGTGTAGCGCCGCTTGCACGCGAGACATTCTCGCCGCCTGCGAATGGCAAAGCCGTCGTCGCTGGCGCGCGAGTCGATGACCCGGTCGTGGTCGGTGCGGCAAAAAGGGCACTGCATGGCGTCTATCATAGCTCTTGCCGCGCGCCCTGCGTAGCAGAATTCGTGAGAATTCCGGAGAGGCCGCGCCAGCGTCGGAAACGACAATCGCGCATCCTTGGCACGGCGGTTGCCTTGCTCGCGGCCGCTACCTACAACCACAATTGGTGCGTCATGGCTTTGTTGATTGGTACGGCAAGCCACTTCGCTTGGGCATGAAACCGACGAGGTAGTCGTTCAGGGCCACGAACATTAGACTTGGATTCCACGATGAGCGAATTCTTCCTGCTAGCGAGCGGTCCGGATGCGGTCCAGAATCTGTCGATTTTTGACCCCGCCTCGCCGTCGGCCGAATCGATCCGCAGCCTGTCGCTGCTGGTGGCCGCCATCTCGGCGTTCATCTTCATCATCGTCGAAGGCGTGCTGTTCTATTCGGTGGCCCGCTTCCGGGGCCGCGGCGGGCCGCAAGCCAGCGAGCCGCCGCAGGTCTACGGCAGCAAGGCGATCGAGATCGCCTGGACGGCGGCGCCGGCCCTGATCGTCTTCATTCTGGTCCTTGTGGTTACGCGAACGCTGTGGGCCGTCAATCGTCCCAATCCTGAGCCGAAGCCGGGAGACCGGGCGCTCTATGTCACGGTCATCGGGCATCAGTGGTGGTGGGAATACGTCTACGACACTTACGATGGCCGCAAGCTGGGAACCGTCACCGCCAACGAACTGCACGTGCCAGCCAGCGGCGGTGGCGTCGTCCGGCCTGTTTACCTCACGCTCAAATCGGCCGACGTCTGCCACAGCTTTTGGTTGCCACGGCTGGGTGGGAAAACCGACCTCATTCCCGGCCACCCAAACGAAATGTGGTTCCAGACCGACAAACCGGGACTCTACCTCGGCCAGTGCGCCGAGTATTGCGGCACACAACACGCCAACATGCTGCTGCGCGTAATGGTCGACGAACCCGCCGACTTCGAGCGGTGGTTGGAGAATGAAAGTGAACCAGCCGTCGCGCCGGCCGCCGGCGATCGTGCTGCGACTGGCGCGCAGTCGACGTTCTTGGCCCAGTCGTGTGTCAATTGTCATCGCGTGCGGGGCACGAAGGCCGACGGCAAGTTCGGGCCCGATCTCACGCACCTGATGGCCCGTCAAACGCTGGCTTCGGGAATGGCGACGAACGATCGAGAGACCCTACGGCAGTGGCTTGCAGATCCGCAGAGCGTGAAGCAGGGCTGTCTCATGCCTGCGTTCGGTCTCAGCCCGCATGAAATTGATGAAATCGTCGAATATCTGCTGACCCTGAGGTAAGGTGCGATTTATGGCCGTTGTCGAACTGGAGACGCCATGGAGGTGAACTCACACGTTGGCGTTGCCGACCACTGCGGCACCACCGGGCTGCCGTTTCCACCCGCCATCGCGCCGGAGAAGACGCTCGATGCCGCGCAATGGGGCATGCTCGCGTTTTTGGTTTCCGAAGTGGCCTTTTTCGGCACGCTCATCACCGCCTACGTGGCCTACATCGGCCAGGACATCGCCGGCCCGATGCCCAGTGAGGTGCTGTCATTGCCGCTGGTGTTGGGGACGACATTCTGCCTGTTGGCCAGCAGCGGCACGATGCATCTGGCTGACCGCCGGTTGCACCAAGGCCGCAAGCTTCAGTTCCGGCTCGCCTGGACAGCCACGATCGCGCTCGGCATCGCGTTCTTGCTCGGCACGGCTTATGAATGGCGCGAGCTGATCGTCGAGCATCAACTTACGATCGGCCGCAACCTATTCGGCTCGACGTTTTACACGCTGGTCGGCTTTCACGGCCTTCACGTGACGATGGGGATCCTCATGATGCTGGCCGTGCTTGGCTTGATGCTCGCCGGTCGGCTTTCCACGGAAAACCGACAGCCGGTCCAGCTCGTCTCGTGGTATTGGCACTTTGTCGACGGCGTGTGGATTGTCGTCTTCGCGGTGGTCTATTTGATCGGCAGGTAAGAACAAGTGAGCGCGAACGTGACAACCGAGCCAATGCATTCACAGCCGGGCGAGCACGACATGGTCGAGATGCCGCGACCGACGGCGGCGCCGCTCGTCTTGTCGGTCGGCTTGACCGTGCTGGCGGTGGGTGCTGTGGCAAGCGTGGCATTCATGGTGGTCGGAGGCGGGCTGTTTCTCACCGGCCTCGGCCACTGGATGAGTCAGCTTTTGCCGGGCCGCGGCCACGTACACGAACCGCTCGTAGCTCCGGCGCTGCGGCCCGCCATCGTCCCCGGCGTGCCGGGCAAAGTGGAGCAACTCCGCGCCGGCGTGCCGGGCTATCGCATGCGGCTGCCGGAGCGGGTGCATCCGATCTCCGCCGGCGTGAAAGGCGGCATCGTCGGCGGTCTCGTCATGCCGTTGCCCGCCCTCGCTTACGGTGTGCTTAGCGGCCACGGCATCTGGTATCCGGTGAATCTGTTGGCCGGCATGGTGCTGCCGGGCATCGACCAGGCGACCATTGGGCAGCTTGAACAATTCAACCTCCTGCCGCTGATGGTGGCTGTTGTCATCCACGCGATGATGTCGGTCGTGCTGGGGATGATCTACGGCGTGCTGATGCCGACCATGCCCGACATTCCCAAGCCGTTGGCCTGGGGCGCGCTATTGGCGCCGATGCTCTGGACCGGCGTGAGCTTTGCCATGATGGGCGCCGTCAATCCGTTGCTCAAACTGGGAGTCGATTGGCCCTGGTTCATCGCGTCGCAGTTTGTTTTTGGCGTAATCTTGGCCTTGGTCGTGATGCGAGCCCAAAATGGTCAGCCCCTGAGAGCCGCCGTTTTGGGCGCGCTCCTCGGCGCCGCGCTGATGCCGCTGCCGGCGATCTTGTGGGGCCACTTTTCCGGTCACGGCATCTGGTATCCCGTGAACCTGCTGGCCGGCATGGTCATGCCCGGCATCGACAGCTTGCCGGCCGCAGAGTTGACGACGTTTCATGCCAGTTGGTTGCTCGCCGGGATCGTCATTCACGCCGCCATCTCGCTCAGTTTCGGCGTTCTGTTCGGGCTTCTCCTGCCGCGTCTGCCGGAGATTCCCGGTCCGCTGGCCTGGGGCGGCATGCTGCTGCCGCCGGTCTGGACGGCCACGAGCTATGCCATGATGGGCGTCGTCAATCCGCTGCTCGCCGAGCGAGTCGATTGGCCGTGGTTCATCTTCTCGCAGCTTTTCTTCGGCCTCGCGGCGGCGGTGATTGTCGTGCGCAGCGAGATGGTCCACATTCCGCCGGCGGGCAGCGGCCCCGAGCGATTGTACGAGGAGGTGGGAGGGTGATGGATTCTCTCATTCGACGACTCCGTCGCCGCTACGCGGCTTTCGCTCGCGGTCGAAATCTTCCCGTGGGTTGGCACCCACGGCTAAACTCCGTGGCCGCTCCGCGGCCGGGACTTGACGCAAATTGGATCGCGTATGTCTCAATCTCGGTGATTACGCTGGCGTGCCTTACGGCCGGCTGCGATTTCCCCGGTCGGCCCGATCCGGCGAACCGCCCTGTGCGCGCCGATGAGGTCGTCGATTTCGATCGCTTGTTCCAGACGAACTGCGCCGGTTGCCACGGCGCGGTGGGGAAACTCGGACCCGCTCCTCCGCTCAACGACGCCATCTTTTTGAGCATCGTGCCCGACGCCGAGCTGCTGCGCGTCATTACCGAAGGCCGGCCGGGCACTCCGATGGCCGCCTTCGACCGTGAGCGCGGCGGCCCGCTGACGGAAGCACAAGTCAAGGCATTGGCCGCAGGGCTGAAGCCACGCTGGAAATCGAAGGTCGCCACGCAAGCGCCTTTGCCGTCGTATCTGGCCGACCACGATACCAACAGCGAATCCACCAAAAGCCTGACGGCCGGCGCGAGCACGTTCGCCCGTGCCTGTGCCGTTTGTCACGGCGACAACGGCGAGGGAACGAGCCACGCCGGCGCGATCAACGATCCCGCGTTCCTGGGGCTGATCAGCGATCAGGCCTTGCGCCGATTGATCGTTACCGGCAGACCCGACTTGGGCATGCCGCACTTTGCCGACGGCGATGCCCGTCACTCGGATTACAAGCCACTCTCGTCGGCCGACATTGATGGGCTGGTCGCTTTGCTTGCCGCTTGGCGGCAAAACTCGGCACCGCCCGCGCTCCACGACGCGAGTCGATCGCTCGAACGATTATCGGCCGATGGCCAAGGACGAAATCCATGAACGACGTTGCCAACATCGAATCTCCCGCCCCCGAGCCTCGCCCTCCGCGGCGCACTTTTTTCGAGAGAATCACCTATCTATTTGGCGGGATCGCAACCGCGGTCGTCGGCCTGCCGTTCGTTGGTTACGTCACGGGAGTGCGCAAGAAACCGATTACCTGGGTGCCGCTGGGCAGCGTCGCCGGCTTCCCCTTGAACGAGACACGGCTGGTGCGCTTCGACAATCCGCTTGGCCAGCCGTGGGACGGCATCGTGGCCCACACGGGCGTCTATGTTCGCAATCAAGGCGAGGACCAGCAGGAGCAGTTTCTGGTGTTGGCCATGAATTGCGCCCACCTCGGCTGCCCGGTTTCGTGGTTCCCGCAATCGGGTCTGTTCATGTGCCCATGTCACGGCGGCGTGTACTACGCCACCGGCGAACGGGCGTCGGGGCCGCCGCCGCGCGGAATGTTTCATTGCGTCTGGCGCATCCAGGACGGCCAACTTGAAGTGCAGGCACCGCATTATCCCACGCTGCAAGACACGTTGGAGGAAACGGCATGAGAGGGTTCGGGGTTCGGGGTTCAGGGTTCAGGAAAACAGAAAAACGACTTCGCCATCGGTGGGCCGGCGCTCGCAACCTCGCTGGTCCCACCCTACAAATCCATGTGGCGACGGCGGAGGGGCGATCGCATGACACCTGATCACCGTTCCACAATCGCCCTGCGTCGTGTCGCACAGTGGTTCGACCTCCGCCTCCGCTTCAGCGATACGGTCCTGCCGATGATGCGGCACCCGATTCCGCGCAGCTCGGCCGGACCGTTGGGCTGGTGGTACGTGTTCGGCAGCGCGTCGATGACGCTGTTGATGGTGCAAATTCTCACCGGCATCGGGCTGGCGCTGGTCTATGTGCCGGCGGCCGACAAAGCCTACGACAGCTTGCTCTGGCTCGACTATGAAGCGCCGCTCGGCTGGTTCCTGCGGGCGTTACATTATTACGCGGGGTCGGGCATGGTGGTGCTCGTGCTGGCCCACGCGACACAGGTCTTCCTGCACGGTGCTTACAAGTATCCGCGCGAGTTGACGTGGATGCTCGGCGTGGTGCTGTTGCTCTGCACGCTGGGGATGTTCTTCACCGGCCAGGTGCTGCGCTGGGACCCGGACGCCTATTGGGGCCTGGCGGTCGGCGGCTCGATGGCCGGCCGCGCACCAGGCATGGGTCCGCAGCTTGTCCATTTGGTCCTGGGCGGCGTCGTGATCGGCGGCGACGCCTTGAGCCGCTTCTTTGCACTGCACGTGTTCGTGATTCCCGGCACGCTGCTGGTGGCTTTGGCGGTGCATCTATGGCTGGTGCTCAAGTGCGGTATCAGCGCGGCGCCCGTGCCCGGCCAGACGGTTGACCCGGATCGTTACGACGCCGAGTACCAGCAGGAGGTCCACACCACGGGCGTGCCGTTCTTGGGGCCGGCGATGCTGAAAGACGCCTTTTTCTCGGCGCTCGCGGTGCTCGTCGTGGTGACGCTGGCGGCGGTGCTCGGTCCCAAAGGCCCCACCGATCCTCCTGACCCGCTCTTGGCCGGCGCCAATCCGCGGCCGGAATGGCCTTTCCTGTGGCTGTTCGCGCTGTTGTCGCTAAGCCCACCCGAGGCCGAAACGTTCATTATACTGGTGCTGCCGCTGCTGTTGATCGCGGCCCTGTTTCTGGTGCCGGTGATCAGCAATCGCGGCGAGCGAGCGCCGAGTCGCCGGCCGCTGGCGGTGCTGTTGGTGATCGTCGGCTATACGGTGCTGGGCGTGTTGACGTATGAAGGCGCCACGGCCCCTTGGTCTCCGCGAATGACCTCCTGGAGCGGCGAGCCGGTGCCGACGGACATGATCGAGGGCGCCACGCCGCGGCGGCTGGCCGGCGCGGCGGTGTTTCAATATAAAAACTGTCGCAACTGCCACGCCTTGGAAGGGCATGGCGGGAAGCGCGGGCCGGACCTGGCGGGCGTCGGCGCTCGACTGACGGTCGATCAGCTTATCGACCAGATCAGCAACGGCACGCCCGGCGGCGGCAAAATGCCGGCCTACGGCAAGCGGGTCTCGCCCCACGAGATGACGGCCATGGTGGCGTTCCTCTCGGCGCTGCGTCCTCACGGGCAGCCGGCCGCTCGGCCCGCAGATCAGTCGGATTGAGTTGCAGCGGGCAAGAATGAGACAGTTTAGGTGGCTGGGGCAGAAGCTTGGCCGGGCGGCGCTGGATTTGGCAACATGCCCTGCGGCCAAGCGATGCCCCGGTAGCACCACCACCGGGGCATCGCTTGGCTGCCAGGCTATTGAAGGGCGCCAGCCGCGATCTGGCCAAGCTCTGCCCAGCCACCATGGCTTCAACGGCCGCCGCAGGCAGTATTAAGGAGTACACATGAGCCCGACACTTGATGCGATCCTTCGCTCTTGGCCCTGGGATCCGTGGCTGCTCGCGACCTGCATCCTTTTAGCCGTCGTGTATCAACGCGGCTGGTGCGTGCTCCGACGCCACGACTCGACGCGCTGGCACGGCGGGCAACTCGCCGCGTTCGTCGGTAGCCTGACGGCGATCTACCTGGCTTTGGCGTCGCCGATCGAGCCGTTGGCCTCGCTGCTGCTCGAAGTCCACATGGTGCAGCACCTGCTGTTGATGATGGTCGCGCCGCCGCTGGTTTGGCTGGGCGCGCCGCTTTTCCCACTTGTGCGCGGCCTGCCGCGGCCGGTACGCGTCTCTTGGGTGGCGCCGCTTTTATCATCTCGCAGGGTGCGCCGGCTTTTCGGGCGGTTGACCCATCCGTTCGCGGCCCTGCCCATCTTCGTCGCCGCCACCTGGCTGTGGCACATCCCGCCGGCTTATGACCTTGCCCTGCGCGCAAGCGGATGGCACTACACCGAGCACGCCTGTTTCCTGCTTTCCGGACTCATCTTCTGGTATCCGGTCGTGCGGCCCTGTCCGAGCCGGCCACGCTGGTCGGGCTGGCTGCTGCTGCCGTACCTGATTCTGGCCGACGTGCAAAACACCGTGCTTTCCGCTTTGGTTACCTTCTCGGGCAAGGTCATCTATCCGTACTACGAGCAAGTGCCGCGGATCGGGAACATCTCGCCGCTGGAGGACCAATCCGCGGCCGGCGTCATCATGTGGGTTCCCGGCTCGGTCGCGTTTCTGGCGCCGCTCTTCGCGATTGGGCTGCGGCTGCTGTATGGAGAAAAACCCGAGATCGGCCATCGCAAGTCCGCGCGTAGTAAGCAGACTGCCAGCGTGGTCGGCGAGACGGAGTATCGCCTGCCCCTGATCAATCCGGCGTCAATGCAGGCATGGCCTTCCTCCCGGCGCGGCGCAACCATTGGCTTCGTGACGACCTTCCTCCGCTGGCGCCATGCCCGTATGGCGATGCAAATTCCGCTTCTGCTCGTGGCCGCCGCGGTGATTTACGACGGCCTCGCGGGTCCGCAGGCGAGCGCCTTGAATCTGGCCGGCGTCTTGCCCTGGATTCATTGGCGCGGGCTGCTGGTGTTGGGCCTGTTGGCGGTGGGCAACGTGTCATGCATGGCTTGCCCTTTCACGCTGCCGCGTAAGCTCGCCGGCCGTTGGCTGCCGCAACGGCATGCCTGGCCACGATGGCTGCGAAGCAAATGGTTGGCCGTGGCGTTGGTCGTGTTGTTCCTCTGGGCCTATGAAGCGTTCGCACTGTGGAACAGCCCCTGGGTGACGGCCTGGATCACGATCGGCTATTTCGCAACTGCCTTTGCCGCCGACGGCTTCTTTCGCGGCGCGGCGTTCTGCAAATACGTCTGCCCGATCGGCCAATTCAACTTCGTGCAGTCGCTCGTCTCGCCGCTGGAGATCGCCGTCCGCGACCATCAAATTTGCACGAGCTGCCGCACCAAGGACTGCATCCGCGGCGGCAACGGCATTCCCGGCTGCGAGCTCGATCTGTTTCAACCCAAGAAGTCGGGCAACATGGACTGCACCTTCTGCCTCGATTGCGTTCACTCGTGTCCGCACGCCAACGTCGGCTTCCTCGCCAGCATGCCCGGCTCGCAACTGTGGCACGACACCTTTCGTTCGGGCATCGGCCGGCTATCGCAGCGTCCAGATATCGCCGCGTTGGTCGCCGTATTCGTTTTCGGGGCCTTCGCCAATGCCGCAGGCATGGTCCGGCCGGTCGTCGAGTTTGAGCATCAGATGCAGGCCATGCTCGGCCTCTCGCCGCGCGCGATCATCACCATCTATTACCTGCTGGCGATTGTTCTCGCGCCGCTTGCTTTGGTGGGTCTGGTTAGCACGGTGAGCCGCCGCTGGGCGGGCTTATCGTTAACGCGCGTTCGCGTGGCGACCCGATATGCGTACGCACTGATCCCCGTCGGATTCGGCATGTGGCTGGCACATTATGGTTTTCACCTGTTTACTAGTTATGAGACCGTGGTCCCCGTAACCCAACGATTCGTCGCCGACCTCGGTCTGACGGGTATCGGCGAACTACGCTGGAGCTGCGCCTGCTGCCCGACATCGCCAGGTTGGCTGCTGCGCGCGGAACTGCTGTTTCTCGACTTCGGCTTTTTGCTTTCCCTCTATACCGCTTACCGGCTGATCTCCGCCGACTGCTCGCAAGTCTCGCAAGTTGTCAAGGCGTGGCTCCCTTGGTCGGCGGCCATCACGCTGCTGTTTCTCGTCGGCGTCTGGACCGTCTTTCAACCGATGCAGATGCGTGGCACGATGATGGTCGGAGGATAAGTGATGCGGACGCGACTTTTCCATCAGGGTTGTGTCAGCTTCCTAACACAACCGCCCCGCCTCCATTTTGGCGACGTGCGTGGCCAAGGCCGCCAGCCGCGGGTCGTGAGTGGCGAGCACGAGCGTGCCGCCGTCGGCCGTCAGTCGCCGGAAGGCCGCGGTCACCGCTTCCGCCGATTGCTCGTCGAGCTGATTGGTCGGCTCGTCGGCCAACACCACTTCGGGTTTGCCGATCAACGCTCGTGCCACCGCCAGGCGTTGCTGCTCGCCGCCGCTGAGCATGCCCGTCGGCTCAAACATCCGCTCGGCCAGGCCGAACGGCTCCAGGACGGCTTTGGCAGCCGACAATCGCTCGTTGCGCCGCACGCCCCGCGGAACCAACGGGTAGCTGATGTTCTCCCAAACGGCCAGCCTCGGCAAGAGAGCAAAGTTCTGAAATACGAACCCCGTTCGCCGGCGAACGGAGGCAAGTCCCACATCGGACAAACCGGCCAGCGACTTGCCGCCGAAGCGAATCTCGCCCGAAGTCGGTCGCTCCAGCGCGCCCAGCAAAGCCAACAGCGTACTCTTGCCCGATCCGGAAGGCCCGGTCAATGCCCAGCACGTGCCAGCTTCGATTGTCAGCGAGACCTCGTCGACCGCGCGCAATGACCCTGCCGCACCACGGGCATAAATCTTGCTTGCTGCGCGGGCCTCAATGAGCGGCGTCAACCGGAAGACCTCAGCACGTGTGCGGGGGGCGTCATGGCCGTTCGCCAGGTCGCGTACAAGCTTCCCGACGTGACGACAATCCAAGATAGCAGGGCGCCGATCAACACGGGCACCGGCAGCAACCGGCAAGGAATCCTCACTTGCGGCTGGAGGCCCAACGTCGGCAAAAAGAGATCGGCAATTCCGTAGCCGTTCATGCCGCGCAGCCAGACCCAGGCGATAAGCACCGAGACGGCCGCGCCCGCCAAGCCGAGCAGCAGCCCCTCGACGCCACTACGCACGAGCACTTCGTCGGTGCGCCATCCGATGGCCTTGAGAACGGCGACTTCGCTCCGGCGTTGGGAGGTGCCATAGGCGCTTGTCACCAGCACCGCCAGCACCGCCACCGACAAGGCCAGCATCCAATGGAGCTGAAACACCCCGTCGCGGTGCGCCGCGGCAGCCGCCCAAAGCGCTTCCAACTCTTGCCGCGAGGTGACGCGCACATCGAGCCTGGAGCCATCGGGGCCGGTCCAATGAAGTTGCCGGTGGAACGCGGCGGCCAGCTCTTCTTCGCTGCCCGTGCGACAACGCACCAGGATGTCGGTGGCCAAGGCCGGCTGATCGAACAAACGGGCCGCGGTTTTGAACGACGTGAACATGAGGTTCGCCTGCCACAACGGCGCATCGTGGGAAAAGATGCCGACCACTTTGGAAATGCGCTCGCCCTGTCGGTTCTGATAAAAGGGCGGAAGCAGCGCATCGACCTTGACTTTCAGCCCGGCGGCCAAAGCGCTGCCGACCACCAGTTCGTTGCTGTCGTCGGCCGTAAACCAGCGACCGTCGACAAGCGAGGCGCTCTCGGGCAACTTGTCGGGCGGCATTCCCAGCACGACCACGCTGTGACGCTCCTCGCCAATCGCCAGCCTGCCCACAATCCGCGGCACGGCGGAGGTGACGCCGGGCAGGGCGGCGATTTTGTCCGCGGCGTCAAGCGGCAGCGGCACGCTGCGTCCGAATTGCCGGCCGGTTACATAGAGATCGGCGCCCGCGTCGATCGACTGCGCCGCTTCATCCGCCAGTCCGCCACAGATGGCCAGGCCGGCCAGGTACGGCACCAGCACGGCCACCACGCACAGCACTGTGGCAATGCTTCGCCAGGGGTGCAGCCTTACCGACGTGACGCCCGTTCGGGCAATTTCAATCCAGGCCATGGCGACTCGTCTCCGACGGCACAGGAAACAGTGCCATCGAATGCCAAGGGTTGTAGTCGTGTATGCCCGGCAGGGCCTCCAGGCCGGCATCGTCATCGTCCGTCACACGTGGATCGAATTGCCAGGCGCAATGCGATAGATCGGCGTGCGGCCCCATTCCCAGACCGCCCACCGCCGATTGAAACCGCCTGCCGGCCGCCTGCGGATCCGCAGCGCCGAACTGTTCGGTGGCGACGACGACCGTGGCAGCGACGGCGGCGAACAGCACCGTCGCCAGAATCAGGTTATCCTTCGAGGTTCGCATGGTTTGCCTGTAAGGGACGCGCGTCGCCCTCCAACAAACGCCCACTGAACTGTCGCGCATGTGCCTCGGCATCTTCGCCTTCGGCAAAGGCATGAATTCGATTGAGCGTGATCGGGTTTGTGATGACGCTGCTGCGCACGAAGTAAGCCTCTTCGGCGGGAATAGCCCGCCCAGAGACCTCGTCGGTGACGTGGACCGTTTCGTCGAGGGAATTGTTTTGCGCCCGCCAATACTCCGCGCAGCGGATGCAACAAAAGCGATGATGGTTGCCGCTCGGTCCGGCGATCTCGACGGCATAGATGGCGTCGATGGGAACGCCGTCGAGGGCGCATTGCGGCGCCTGTTGCCGCCGCATCCAGACACCGAGGCAGGGCAGGCCGATCGCCAACACGGCCACGGTCATGCTAAACAACCAGAACCCCTTTCCCATTTATGCCAACCAAAGTTCGAGCGAAATCATGACGAATGAACCAAGATAACCGACCAGTGCGTAGGCCGGCCAGCCGCCGAGCCGCGGAACGCTGGCGCGCCGGGAGGCGGCAGTGCCTTGGATGTAGGGTGGGACCAGCCACGCCAAGACGCAGGTCCAGCCGACGCAAAACGTGCCCCACAGCAGCAGGCCAATCGCCATGCCGTTTTCCGGCACCTTCTGCACCAGGTCGTACAGACAGCGGTGGTAGGGAAGGTGCAGCACGATCGGACAAGCTACGTCGACGATAAACCGCATCGATACCCAAACCGTCAAGATCGCCGCGAGCGATAAGCCCAGCAGCGGCCACGCCACCGCCGGCCGGCCCGGTTGCCGCGCTTGACGCCAGAGCATCGTCACGATGACCAATTGGCAGACATAATACGCGATCGAAAGCTGTTGTTGCTCTTGCGGACTAAGCGGCATTAGGCTTTCCGGGGCGATTGCCGAAACGCTGCAGCACCCGGAGTTGGGCATGTCTTCCCGCTTGGGAATCGACACGTAGGCCAGTTCCGTTGCCGCGTCGAGCGAGGCCACGATGCCCGCCATCAACAACAGCAATGCGATGCGCGGCAACAGCACGCGCGTGCCTTGCAGACGATAACTTCGGTAGAGCACCAGGGCCGCCCCAATGGCGAAGACCAAGGCCGGCTTCAGGAACTGGAGCAGCACAACCAGCTTCGGCAGCCAGCCATACATGCCGCGGCTGCCTTCTCCGATGAGCGTGACGCCATAGATGCACATGGCGCCGGGCCATTGTGGCACGAAGCTGTCGAGCATCAAGTAGAGCACAATCCACGACGCCAGGCTCAATCCTAACAACAGGTAAGCCAGGAGCGCGGCCAGGTAGGTCGACGACTCAAGCCGGTCTGCAGCGTCGCCCTGCTGAACGCGGCCGAGCAGCACGTTGCGCACGCCGACACTGATGGCCGCGGCCCCGGCCATCAATTGCAAGACGCCGATGAAACCTGCTAAAGCGGAGTAGCCGCTGGTAATCATGATCCCTACTAACTGCCCGGAACCCAGAGCGATGCTTTGTTTCCTTCTCCAGCCTCGCCTTCGGGTGTCCAGATTTTCGTCGCCCCGACGGTCCCGCCGGGCACCATGAGTTCCTGTTGTGCCGGGGGCGCTCGCCTGGGCTGGCCGTGTTCGTCGATCAAGCCCGCCTCGTAGAGGAACCGGGCGAGCCGCTCCAAAACGCCGGGTTCGTTGCGATGGACTGTCTGGATGTGCTGGGCCAGTTCCATAAAGCGGTCGATCTGGCCCTGCGAGAGGCGTATCGCCATTTCTTCGAGATCCCATCCCGCACAAGAGATGCCGGCGGACCTGGCGATGTCGCGGGCCCGGCCCAGGTGGGAGTACGCCTCTTCGACGGTCGTGACGAAGCTGGCCAGGATGCCGTGCGCCTGGGCACGATCTCCCGCGGGCAGCGAAGGCCGCGCCACGGCCTCGCTCGCCAGGCGGACCAACGCCAGTCTGGCCCGAAAAAGGAACGCCCGCCGCCAGGCCGTGGCAAGCTGAGCGTCGGATAGCTTCTTGGCGTCGAGCCGGTGCAAGCGGGCCAGCGGCAAAGTGTCGAGATCGGCCGCGGCCGGGTCGATCGCTTCGCTCCGCAGCAAGCCCAGGCGGTCGCGAAGCTCGTTGAAGTCGAAGCCGTCGCCGTAGTTCAATTCCCAAAGCGCGATTGTCGCCAAAACCGCCACCCGCGCCGTGCGGTCGGAGGCGGCCTGCTCCGGCGTTCGTCCGCCCAACGCCAGGTTCGGCAGACGCGGCCATTGTTCCAGCAGATAACGACGCCGTCGCTCGCTGCCGAGGCTCACAATGCGCTCGGGCGGCGTGTCGGCGGGCACCCGCCAACTGCCGGGCATGGCGTATAGCGGCGCCGGCATCCGGCCCGCCGACTCTTCCAACGGCGGCTTCTGCAACGCATCGGCGGCGATCTCGCGCAGCCGGCCCTTCGCCGACTCGGCCCGCGGCTTTTCGGACAGCAGTTCCAACCGCGGCTCGCGGTCGGTCTGGCGTCCAAAAACCAACACCATGCCGATCATTTCAGGCATCTCGGCTTCGGTCAGCCCGCTGCCGCTTTCCGGTATGGGCCGATCGAGCAACGTAAACAGCGCTCTTGGCGGCGGCTCGTCCGGGTTCTCCATTTGCAGCGTTTCGATCGGCTCGCGCAAGGCCAACTTGGAAGTTGAAAGCCGGGCGGCTACCGCGTCGACATCGTCGACGGGATAGACAATGCGGAGCCGCTCAACGCTGACTTCGGCCGTTTTGGGATCGAGCAATTGGGCCAACATTTCAGCTTCGACGGCGTCGTCCAGCGGCACGTCGAGCGACGCATAGCGGCGCAGCGCGTCGGCCGCACGGGCTTCGTCGGCCAAATAGGCCCGCAGCCGACCCAGGTTCCGCCAGAGGGGAGCACAGCCGGCGGCGCGAAACATCAAGGCATCGAACGCCTCGGCCGCCTGGAACCAATGGCCGTCGTTCGCCTGGGCCAGGGCCGCATCGAACTCCGCCTGATAGGGCACGCCGGCCGGTGCCGGGTCGAACAACGTGCGGATGTCTTTGAAGAGCAAGGGCACGGCCGGCGCCGTCTGGAGGCGATAGGCCAGAACAAGGGCCGGCTCGTAGTCGTGCTTGATCTGAAGCTGCCAGCGGAGGTGCGCCAATGCCGCAATCACATAACCGTGGGCGAGCAACGTCTCGGCCACCATGCCCACCGTTTCATAGACCCGTTGCGGCACTTCCAGGCCGCAAGCGGCCAGTGCCTGGTGCAGCGGTCGCAGCGCCGGAAGCGGGTCGTCGCCTTCCATCAGCACCAAGGCCCGCATCGCCAAGGCGACCGGGTTTGTCGGCTGCTTCTCAAGCACCCGGTCGGCGGACTGCAAAGCCGCGTCGTCCCGTTCCAGGCTGTGCAGCACCAGCGCTTTGGTGGTGAGCAGGCAGGCGCGGTCGGGATACTTGGCTTCGAGCTGGCTGATGTAATCGACGCACGCTTGCCGCTGCTCGGCGTTCAGCATGTGGTCGATTTTGTCGAGCTCGTGCAGCAGGTCGGAACAGCAGAATTTGAGCTTCTTACCCGTGCCTGCGGGACAGAGGCTGTAAGGGTCGATCGCCATCGGTTGTTGTTGGTGTGAATCGTAGGATGGAAAAATGCGAGCTTGCGAGCGCCGGCCCACCAAAATCGACGTCGCCACCGGTGGGCCGGCGCTCGCAAGCTCGCTGGTCCCACCCTACCTATTACGTCACGAAGTCGCCAGGGCCGCGCGTTTTTCGTCGATGAGTTGTAGCAACGCCTTCATAGGATCGGCGAACTTCTTGATGCCTTCTTCCATCAGCGTCTGCTCCAGCTTTTGACTGTCGACCAGCCGTTCGATCTCGTCGATCACCGCTTGCGGCGGCATCTTGTCGACCTGCCGCGTGATGGTGCGGCCGCTCTTCTCGACGGCCTCATTCGTGGCAGGCGGGTTCGTCTCGATGTCGCTGCCGGCGAAGGCTTCGACGTATTTCCAAGGCGGATCCTCCTTCTTCTTGGTGCCGGTGCTGGCGAAGATCATCTCCTGCTTCAGCGGCGTCTTCTTATCGGCCCAGAATTCGCCGTTCTCGCGCCAGATTTTCTTGGCGTTGACGATGCCGACCAGGCCTTGTGCGGCCGGCGAAAGCTGCGGCACGTGCTTTTCCGTATAAACGTCGAGCCGCGACACAAAGATGCTGTAGACGCTCTTGAAGTGCGTGAGGCCATTCGTGCGGCGCTGCGCCCCGCGCCACACCGCGTTGCGTGCCTCGTGGTATTGCCTCGGCGAGAAGACAAGGGTCACGTTCAGCGTTATGCTGGCGGCAGCCAGTTCTTCCAACGCCCCCAGACCGGCCGGAGTGGCCGGCACCTTGATCATGCGGTTGCTGTGGCCCTTCGCCCATTGCTTACCCAGTTCGATGTAGCGGGCCACGCGCTCAGCATGTGGCGGACCCGACTCCGGGTCTTCCAGCAGCGGATCGAGCTCGAAGCTCACATAGCCGTCGTCGCCCTTGGTTTCTTTCCAGACGGGCAAGAACACGTCCTGCGCGTGCCGGACCAGCTTATCGGTGAGCTGCCAGGCGATCTGCTCGTTGTCGAGGCCTTGCCGCATGAACTGGTCGAGATCGTCGTCGAAGCGGCCGGTCTTGATCAGGTCGGCAATGATGATCGGGTTCGAAGTGGCGCCGGAGGCTCCCCAACTGCGGTTCTCGACCACCAGATCGGGATCGATCGAGTCGAGCCAAAGCTTTGTGCCGCTGGCGATTAGGCTTCGTAAGGGGGATGTCATGGTCGAGTTGCTCCTTTCACGGGGGGCTGGAAAATCCGCTCGCCTTTGAGTCCGGCTGGCCGGACAAAGTGCAGGATAACAAGTTTGCGGTCAGCCGCCCAGCATGCTTGGAAATCTCGAAGCGCGGCCGAAGTGTTTCTACGTCACGCGGCCGAGACATTGGCGGTGGCTGGGGCAGAGCCTGGCCACGTGGAGGCTGGCACTTCGTTCATCTTGGCGGCCAGGCGATGCCCCGGTTAGACGCACCGGGGCATCGCTTGGCCGCCAGGCTGTTGACGGGCGCCAACCGCTATCTGGCCAAGCTCCTGCCCCAGCCACCGCTTTTCCTCGCCGCAAAAGGTCTTGTTCTCGGCTCCCGGCGCGCCGGGGACCCCAGCCACCGAAATGCTCGCTGCCCGATTGACAGCCCGCCCGCCGGTTTGTAAGATTTAGAGAACTGACCAGTCAGTCCGCCTGCATATCAGCCCACCATGACACAACTTGCAGCCCCTGCGGCACCGGCCGCCGCAATCAGCCCGCGTGAAATCAAACGCCGGGAACAGATTCTCGACGCCGCCACAAAGCTTTTCGCCGAATATGGTTACGCCGATACCGACACGCAGCTCTTAGCCGACCGGCTGCGCGTCGGCAAGGGAACGCTTTACCGGTATTTCGCCAGCAAGCGCGATCTGTTCCTCGCCGCGGCCGACCGCGGCATGCGGCAGCTTTGCCAATACATCGACGATGCGATCGCGCCGATCCAGGATCCGCCCGAACGCATTGCCCAGGTGGTCCGCTCTTACCTGACGTTTTTCGCGGAGCACCCGGAACTTTGCGAACTGCTGATTCACGAGCGGGCACTGTTCAAAGACCGCAAGAAGCCCACTTATATGGAGTACCGCGAGGCGAACCGCGAACGCCTGCGAATGCTCTATCGTTCGTATATCAGCGAGGGGCAAATCCGCGACATGTCGGTCGACCGCATTCTGGACGTGCTCGGCGACCTGCTGTACGGCACGATGTTCACCAACTATTTTTCCGGCCGGCAGCGGTCGGTCGAGGAACAGACCCGCGACATTCTCGACGTCGTGTTTCACGGCATTCTCAGCGACGTTGGCCGCAGCCGCCGACCGCCCGAACCTAAAGATCCAATTGGAGTGACAACGTGAAAAGGCCAGCCATTTTGGATTTTGGATTTTGGATTTTCGATTCCAACAATCCAAAATCCAAAATCCAAAATCCAAAATTGCACCTCATTGCAGTCCTTTTTGCTGCTGCGCTCTGCACCACGGTTGTCGCCGGTTGCAGCCAAGGCAGCGCCGCGCCGCCCCAAATGGCGCTCAAGCCGCCGGAAGTCGATGTCTGCATGCCGGTGTATCAAGAGATCACCGATTTCGAAGATTTCACCGGCCAGACCGAGGCGGTGAAGACAATCGATATTCGTGCCCGCGTCACGGGTTATCTGAAGGCGACCCACTTCAAGCACGGCGCCGAGGTGAAAAAAGGCGATCTGCTGTTCGAGATCGATCCGCCGTATTACGAGGCCGAACACGCCCGCACCGAAGGGGTCGCGGCCCAGGCGGAAGCACGCCTCAAACGCCTCAAGCTCGATTACGCTCGCGCCGAGGAGAACTATTCCACGCGCGTGATCACCAAGGCGGAGTTCGACCAGTGGTCGGGCGATCTGGCCGAGGCCGAGGCCAACCTGAAAGCGGCCAAAGCTTCCCTGAAGATCGCCACGGTGAATCTTGGTTATTGCACGATCCGGGCGCCGATCGACGGCCGTTTGAGCCGTCCCGCGATCAGCGACGGCAATCTGGTCAAGGCCGACGACACAATGCTCACCACGATCGTCGCACAGGATCCGATTTGGGTTTATTTCGATATCGACGAGCGCACCATGCTGCGATTGCGGCGCGTGGCGCCGTCGGGTTACAGCGACACGGCGGGCGAGGCGGACTTGCCGATGTTGATCGGCCTGGCCGATGAGGGCGAAGACTACCCGCACGAAGGTAAGCTCAACTTCGAAGACAACCGCCTCGATCCAAGCACCGGCACGTTGCGGGTCCGCGGCGAGTTTTCCAACGCCGACCGGCTGTTGAGGCCCGGCCTGTTCGTGCGCGTGCGCCTGCCGATCGGCCAGCCGTATCAAGCGTTGCTGGTGCCCGAACAGGCCGTCGGCACCGACCAGGGCCAGAAATTCATATACGTGGTCAACAGCGACAACAAGGTCACGTACCGCCGTGTGAAGGTCGGCAAGCTGCGCGAAGGTCTGCGCGTCATCGCGGACGGCATTACGTCCGGCGAGCGAATTGTGACCACCGGCGTGCAGCGCGTGCAGCCGGGCATGACGGTCGAGGCCAAGCTGGTGCAGGCGGAGACGGACAGCAAGCAATGATCTCGCGGTTCTTCATCGATCGCCCGATCTTCGCCGCCGTGCTGTCCATCGCGATTACGTTGGCCGGCGGGGTGGCGGTGTTTACACTGCCGGTGGCCCAGTTCCCGCAGGTCTCGCCACCGACCGTTTCGGTCATGTGCAACTATCCGGGCGCCAGCGCCAAAGACGTGGCCGCCGCCGTGGCCGCCCCCATCGAGCAGTTCGTCAACGGCGTCGAAGGCATGATGTATATGTCGTCGAACTCCACGAACGACGGCCAATACAGCCTGAACGTGACGTTTCACCATGGCATCGACGTGAACATGGCGCTGGTGCTCGTGCAGAATCGCGTGGCCCTGGCTACGCAATTGCTGCCCGACGTCATCAAGCAGACCGGAGTAACCTGTCGCAAGCAGTCGCCCGATATCTTAATGGGCATTGCGTTGTATTCGCCCGACCACCGCTATGACCAGCTATATGTCAGCAACTACGCCGTCATGCAGGTGAAAGATGAACTGGCGCGGCTGGACGGTGTGGCCGATGTGTTCGTATTCGGGCAACGCGACTACAGCATGCGGATCTGGGTGAATCCTGAAGAGCTTTCCGCTCGAGGCTTGACGGCTTCCGACGTGGCCGGGGCCATCCGCGAGCAGAACATGCCGGTCGCCACAGGGTCGGTCGGCCAACAGCCCGCCCCCGACAAGCAAGTGACTCAGGTCAGTCTGAACACGCTGGGCCGGCTACGAGAGGTGGAGCAATTTGAGGACGTGATTCTCAAGGCCACGCCCGAGGGCCGCATCACCCGGCTAAAAGATGTCGCTCGCGTGGAGCTGGGAGCCAAGAGCCGCGACGTCAACGTGAGCATGGACAACCAGCCCACGGTGTTTCTGGCGATCTTTCAGATGCCCGACGCCAACGCGCTCGACACGCACGACCGTGTCATGGCCAAGGTTCAAGAGCTGAGCGAGAGGTTTCCGGAAGGACTTGCTTATGACGTCGGTTTCACGACGGTTCCCTACACGCGCGAGAGTATTCGGGAAGTATTTAACACGCTTCGCGACGCCATCGTGCTGGTGGCATTTGTCGTCCTTCTTTTCTTGCAGAATTGGCGGTCGGCGATTATTCCACTGGTGGCGGTGCCGGTGGCGATCATCGGCACGTTCGCCGTGATGGCGGCCATGGGGTTCAGCTTGAACAACCTGACGCTGTTCGGTCTGGTGCTGGCCATCGGCATCGTGGTGGATGACGCCATCGTAGTGGTCGAGGCGGTCGAGCATCACATTGACCTGGGATTGTCTCCGCGTGAAGCCACCCTCAAGGCGATGCAACAGGTTTCCGGGCCGGTGATTGCCGTGGGACTGGTGCTCAGCGCGGTATTTGTGCCGTGCGCGTTCATTACGGGCATTACAGGACAGTTTTTCCGGCAATTTGCCATGACGATTGCCGTCTCGACGGTCATCTCGGCGTTCAACTCGCTAACGCTCAGTCCGGCGTTGACGGCGATCCTGCTGCGGCCACGCGACAAGGCCAACGCATTGCCCCTTCCCTGGGCCGCATTCCCACTGATTGGCGGCGTGATTGGCTGGATCGTTTATGCGGCGTTCGGCGAAGGTCTGTTGGGGCGTTTCGGCGGCGATTTCAGTGAGCGGCTAGGGGCTCTCTCGCCTTGGGCGGCGCCGGTCGCCGCCGCCTTTATCGGCATGACGGCAAGCGCGGCAATGGGGCCGTGGCTGAATCGAATGCTGGCGGCCACGTTTCGTGGCTTTGATCGCGGGTTTCGCGTGGCGACGAACTTTTACGTGCGAGTCGCCGGCGGCTTGCTCCGCACCAGCGCCATCGTTCTGGTGCTCTATGGCGGCTTGCTCTTGCTGACGTGGTGGCGATTTAATGTTACACCCAAAGGATTTATTCCCACGCAGGACATGGGATACCTGCTGGTCAGCGTGCAATTGCCCGACGCCGCATCGCTGGAGCGCACGCAGGCGGTGATGGACCACCTGGTGAAAATCGGCACGGCTCATCCAGGCATCAAGCACTGTTCGGGCATTGCCGGCCAGTCGTTCATTTTAAACGCGGCGGCCTCGAATTTCGGCTCGATGTTCGTCAACCTGCGGGAGTACCATCTGCGGCGCTCACCAGCGATGTCGAGCGGGGCCATCATGGCCTATTTGCAGGAAGAGGCCGCCAAAATCAAAGAAGCCAATATCATGATCCTTCCTCCTCCGCCGATTCGCGGCGTGGGGCGCGCGGGTGGATTCATGCTGATGGTCGAAGACCGTGGCGACGTCGGTCCGGTGGGTCTGCAACAAGCGACGGACGGCCTGATCGCAGTCGCCAGCCAGACGCCCGGCATCATGCGCCCCATGAGCTCTTTTCGGGCCAATGTACCGCAGGTGCGTATTTCGCCCGACCCGCGGCAGTGCATGATACGGCATGTGTCGCTGCAGGATTTTGCCGACACGTTGCGCATCTTTCAGGGATCACTTTATGTGAACGATTTCAACAAGTTCGGTCGCACTTGGCAGGTGATCGTGCAGGCCGACCCAAAGTTTCGCCAGTCGATCGAAGAACTGCCTCGACTTAAGGTCCGCAACAGCGAAGGCGTGATGGTGCCGGTCGGATCCTTGGCTTCGGTTCACGAAGTCAACGGCCCTCTCTTGTTGACGCGATACAACATGTATGCCGCAGCATCGGTCAACGGTGCGGCGGCTCCCGGCACGAGCTCCAACCAGGCCATGCAAATGATGGAGCGATTGGCCAACGAGCACCTGCCCCGCAACATGAGGTTCGAATGGACCGACATGTCGTACCTGGAGCTTTTGGCGGGCAACAAGGCGACGGTGCTCTTCGGGTTCGCCGTGGTGATGGTCTTTCTGGTGCTGGCCGCACAATACGAGAGCTGGTCGCTGCCGTTGGCCGTGATTCTGGTCGTACCCATGTGCTTGCTGTGTGGTTTGGTGGGAGTGAGCATCATGCAGATGGACGTCAATATTTTCACGCGCGTCGGATTTGTCGTCTTGGTGGGCCTGGCCAGCAAAAATGCCGTTCTGATTATCGAGTTCGCCCGGCAGCAACGAATGGCGGGAGTTTCGCGCCGAGAGGCAACGCTCGAAGCCTGCCGGCTGCGGTTGCGTCCGATCGTGATGACGTCGTTCGCGTTCATCCTTGGCGTCGTGCCGATGATCATCGCTCACGGGGCGGGAGCGGAGATGCGAAAGGCGTTGGGCGTACCGGTGTTCGCCGGCATGCTCGGCGTCACGGCGTTCGGGCTTGTGCTCACGCCGGTGTTCTTTTATGTCATCGACTGGCTGGGCGAATCGCACTTGCTGCACGCCGCCTGGCTGCGAAAGGTCAACGGCTGGATTCTTGGTGCGCTGAGTCTGCGGCCCGCGCGGCAGCTTGGACGACAGCTCGTGCGCTACGTCGTGGCGGTCGGCCCTAAGCAAGCCAAGCCAGCGCCTGCGCCTACCGAGGAGCCGATCCATGTCGTTTCGCCCGACACGGTTGTCGCCATGACCGAGGAGACGGTGGAGGCCCCCGTCGTGGTCCACGAGATCCATCAACATCGGCCCAAGCGCCGCCCGGCACTATTAAGGAAATCACAGTAGGGTGGGACCAGCGAGCTTGCGAGCGCCGGCGCTCCCAAGGGTTCAGGGTTCAGGGTTCAGAAATACTTACAATTGACTTTTGCCTGACGCCTGACGCCTGACGCCTGACGATGGTGGGCCGGCGCTCGCAAGCTCGCTGGCCCCACCCTACAACTTCCCAATCCAAAATCGAAAATCCAAAATCCAAAATCCCCCAGTGTTTTCCCGCTTCTTCATCCACCGCCCGATCTTCGCCTCGGTGATGTCGATCATGATCACGCTGGCGGGCGGCGTTGCGCTGTTCGCACTGCCGATCGCCCAGTATCCCGACATTACGCCGCCAACCGTCGAAATCTCCGCCGTCTATCCCGGCGCCAACGCGCAGGTGGTGGCCGACACCGTGGCCGCGCCCATCGAGCAGCAGGTGAACGGCGTCGAGCGGATGCTCTATATGTCGTCGCAGTGCACCAACGACGGCACGTATACCTGCACGGTGACGTTCAAGCACGGCGTCGACCTGAACATGGCCCAGGTGCTGGTGCAAAACCGCGTCGCCCTGGCCCAACCAATCTTGCCCAGCCTGGTGCAGCGGCGCGGCGTGGTGGTCAAGAAAAAATCGCCCAGCGTACTGATGATCGTCAACTTGTTTTCGCCCGACAAGTCGCGCGACAACCTCTACCTGAGCAACTACGCCACCATCCAGCTCAAAGACGAGCTGTCGCGGCTCAACGGCGTGGGCGACATCACCTACATCGGCCAGCGCGACTACAGCATGCGGCTCTGGCTCGACCCCGACAAAATGGCCTACCGCGGCCTGACCACCGCCGACGTGGTGCGGACCATCGAGCAGCAGAACACGCAGGTCGCCGCCGGACAAATCGGCCAGCCGCCGATCGACAGCGGCCAGGTCTATCAGTTCACCATGAGCACCATGGGCCGGCTGGTCGAAGTCGAGCAGTTCGGCGACATGATCCTCAAGACCGACCCGCAAGGCCGCTTCGTGCGGCTGCGCGACGTGGCCAATATCGAGTTGGGGGCTTTGGTCTACAACCAGACCTGCACGCTCGACGGGCAGCCGTCGGTGGCGCTCTCCATTTATCAGTTGCCCGGCTCGAACGCCTTGGACGTGGCCCAGCAGGTGCGCGAGAAAATGTCGGAGTTGAAACTCCGTTTTCCCGACGGCGTCGATTACGCGATCGTCTACGACACCACGCCCTTCATCGAAGAATCGATCAACGAGGTCTTCAAGACGCTCCGCGACGCCGTGGCCCTCGTGGCCATCGTCGTGCTGCTCTTCTTGCAGAACTGGCGTTCGGCCATCATTCCGTTGGTGGCGGTGCCGGTGGCGGTGGTCGGCACGTTCGCGGTGATGGCCGGCATGGGGTTCAGTCTGAACAACCTGACGCTCTTCGGACTGGTGTTGGCCATCGGCATCGTGGTCGACGACGCGATCGTGGTGGTCGAAGCGGTCGAGCACCACATCGAGCACGGGCTTTCGCCACGCGACGCCACGCTCAAGGCGATGGAGCAGGTCTCCGGGCCGGTGATCGCCGTCGGCCTGGTGCTCAGCGCCGTGTTCATCCCCTGCGCTTTCATCAGCGGCATCACCGGGCAGTTTTTTCGGCAGTTCGCTCTGACGATCGCCGTATCGACGCTCATCTCGGCCTTCAACTCGCTGACGCTCAGCCCCGCGCTCACGGCCCTGCTGCTGCGGCCGCGCGAGAAGGGTGCGGCGCCGCCTTTGCCGCAATGGACGTTTCCTTTGGCCGGCGGCTGGATCGGCTGGACGCTGCTCAGTCCGTGGTTGGCGCGCCAGCTCGACGCCTGGTCGCCGCACATCCTGACTCAGTTGCAGGCCGCTGGAAGCTGGGCCGTGCCGGCGCTCGCGGCGGTACTGCTGGGCGGCATCGGACTGGTGGCCGGCGGTTGGCTGAATGCCGTGCTCGGTTGGACCTTTCGCACGTTCAACCGCGGCTTCAATCTCGCGACCGACGTTTATACCCGGCTGGTCGGTGGACTCCTGCGAATCAGCCTGCTCGTGCTGCTCGTGTACGGCGGACTGGTCGGTTTGACCTACCAGAGCTTTGTGATCGCTCCCAAGGGCTTCATCCCCTCGCAGGACAAGGGCTATCTGCTGGTCAACGTGCAGTTGCCCGATTCGTCGTCGGTGCAGCGCACGCAGCAGACGATGCAGCAAATCGAAAAGATCGCCGCCAAGGTGCCTGGCATCCATCACACCGTGGCGATCGCCGGGCAATCGATTTTGTTGAACGCCAACGCGCCTAACTTCGGGGCGATGTATGTGATGCTCGACGAGTTTCACCATCGCGTCCAAGAGGGCCTCACGGGCGACGCCGTCGCGGCCGAACTTCAGCGCAAGCTGCAAAACGCCGTGAAAGACGGGCTGATCAACGTCTTTGCCGCGCCGCCGGTGGACGGACTGGGCACGGCGGGCGGCTTCAAGATTGTGATCGAAGACCGCGGCGATTCCGGCGCGGAGACGCTGCAAGGCATCTCGGAGAAAGTCGTGGCCGCCGGCAACCAATCGCCCGATCTACAAGACCTGTTTTGCAGCTTCCGGGCGAACAGTCCTTGGCTTTATCTCGACATCGACCGCTCGGCCGCCAAGCGGATGGGGCTGAACATGGCCGACGTGTTCAACACGCTGCAGGTCTATCTCGGTTCGCTGTACGTGAACGACTTCAACCGCTTCGGCCGCACCTGGCAGGTGAACGTGCAGGCGGCGGCCGAGTTCCGCAACCAGATCGAGGACCTGAAGAAGCTGAAAATTCGCAACAGCGAGAACAAAATGGTGCCGCTGGCGGCGATCAGCGACGTCTACGAACAGACAGGGCCGACGATGATCACGCGCTACAATCTCTATCGTTCGGCTCCGATCAACGGCAGTCCGGCGCCGGGCGTCAGCTCCGGACAGGCGCTGGAAGAGATGGAGCACGTGGCACGGGCCGACCTGCCGCGCTCGATGCGGGCCGAATGGACGGAACTGGGCCTGCTGCAGCTTCAAACCGGCAACACGGCCATGCTGGTCTTCCTGCTGGCCGTGGTGCTGGTGTTTTTGGTGTTGGCGGCACAATACGAGAGTTGGGCGTTGCCGTTGGCGGTGATTCTGGTGGTGCCGATGTGCCTGTTGTGCTCCGTGGCGGCGGTGCTGATCGCGAAGCTCGACGTGAACATTTTCACGCAGATCGGCTTTGTGGTGTTGATCGGCCTGGCCTGCAAGAACGCGATTCTGATCGTCGAATTCGCCAAGGCCCAGCGCGAGAGCGGCGTGCCGCGCCGCGAGGCGACATTGGCCGCCTGCAAGCTGCGGTTGCGGCCGATCGTGATGACCTCGTTGGCGTTTATCTTGGGCGTGGTGCCGCTGATGATTTCTGAAGGTGCTGGCGCCGAGATGCGTCGCACGTTAGGCACGGCGGTGTTTGGCGGCATGCTCGGCGTGACGATTTTCGGCATCTTCCTCACGCCGGTGTTTTACTACGTCATCCAATGGTTCGCCGACCGACGGCGGCCGGCGTCGGTCGTGGACGGTGTCTGATCCCGCACGGCGGCTGTGGTACAATAGAACGACAGGGGTTCCTCGTTCAGGAACGTTGCCGTGCCAGTGATAGCTTTGGATCTACCTGATGCCGCCCTTTCGGCCTTGCGCCGGTCACCCGAGGAATTTGCGCGCGAGATGCGATTGGCGGCGGCGATCCATTGGTACGCACGGGGCATCATTTCTCAAGAGAAGGCCAGCCAAATCGCGGGTCTCAGCCGGACGGAATTCTTGCTCGCGCTCGCGCGTGAGCAGGTTCCGACGTTCCACGTCGATTTTGACCAGTTACAAGAGGAACTTCGCCGTGGGTGAACCTGCGGTTGCAAACGCGTCACCCCTGATTCTATTTGCTCGCGCCAATTGCTTTGAGCTACTCCAACTTCCCAGCGGCGAGATTATTGTGCCCGCAGCGGTTGAGGAAGAGCTTCGGCAGGGAAGCAGCCACGACAGTACCGTTGAAGCGATCGCCCGCTCGCCCTGGATTAGAGTTGTCGCGGATCCAGTCATTCCTGCCACCATTCAAGCATGGGATTTGGGGCCGGGCGAATCCGCCGTGTTGGCTTGGGCATTAGGGCACCCTGGTTGCGAAGCCATTCTCGACGACCTCGCGGCCCGACGATGCGCAGCCGCGCTCGGCGCGTCAGTCCGTGGCACACTGGGAATCGTGCTGCTGGCGAAACAGCGCGGAGTCATCGGTCAGGCGCGTCCGGTTGTCGAGCGCTTGCTCCAATCGGGCATGTACTTGTCTGACAATGTGGTAAAACGAGCGCTGGCCCTCGTGGGAGAATAGCGGACGTGGCTGAGGATGATTTTGCGAAATTGCTCGTTGACGGTTTGAAGCCACGCCTCAAGCCCCACAAAATCGAGCGGAAGCGGGCGCTCTTATATGACCTTTCCTTCGATCATCGCGGATCGGTTGCTACGTCATCCAATGGTTCGCCGACCGGCGGAGGCCGGTGTCGGTCGTGGATAGTGACACCATTTGACGATCTGTAAAGCGAATCTGTAGGGAACGGACTCCGTGCCGTTCCGTGAAGTGCCAAGCGACGCTTTTTGCGAGTTCACGGAACGGCACAGAGCACGTTCCCTCGATTTTGACCAGTTACTCGAGGAACTTCGCCGTGGGTGAACCTGTGGTTGCAAACGCCTCACCGCTGATTCTGCTTGCTCATGCACGCGACACGTTTGTCGCGTCTCGGCCAGCGCCTCGCCCGCGGCCGCGACGTGGGCAACCACCGCGGCGGCCGACGAGATCGTCCATCGGTGACTGAAATTGGCGGCCCATACCAGCAGCGCCGCAGATCAAAAGCGACATGCGCATGTCGCTTTCTTACAAGTCGCGTGGTCGCCGAGACGCGGCTCGTCGCCCGCGCGCAAAACAAAAGCGCCGTGCGCGCGGCGCTTTCTTATAAGACCGCGGCCGCGACAATCCGATCGCCGCCGCGCACCGTCGTCGCAAATGCTTACACCGTAGTCAGTTGCGGCTTAACGATGCCCTGGCCTTTGGCATCCGGCAGACGCCGCTTCTTCGCCACGCGTGTTCCACGCGGCTTCCGGCGGTGCGGCGGAGCGCGTATCCTGGCGCTTTCTGGAAATGCCCCTCCTCATCGCGCCGCTTTCCCGCACAATGCCTGAACCTGTGTCGCTAGATTGCCCATCGGCGAGCGCATCCGCCCCCTCGGATCGAGCGTTGGCGGAAGCCATCGATCGCATCGCGGCGCGGCTGCGGCGCGGCGAGCGCGTCGACATCGAACGCGAGCTCGCCCAAAACCCCGACTGCGCCGACGGGCTGCGCCTGCTCCTGCCGACGCTCGAAGCCCTGGTCGTGGTGCGGTCAAACGAAGGTTCAGGGGGCCCGGCGGGCGCCCCGGTCCAGGGTTCAGGAGAGGGTTCAGGCACCCAGAGGGCACCCGGGGTTCAGGGTTCAGAGGAGAGCAATGGAGCCTCAATCCAAAATCCAAAATCCAAAATCCAAAATCAGTTGGGCGATTTCGAACTTCTTCGTGAGGTGGGCCGCGGCGGCATGGGCATCGTTTATGAAGCCCGGCAGGTTTCGCTGGCGCGGCGCGTGGCGGTGAAAGTGCTGCCGGCCGCCAGCTTGCTCGACGCCCGACAGTTGCAACGGTTCCAAAATGAGGCCCGTGCGGCGGCGCAATTGAGTCATCCCCATATCGTCGACGTCATTTCGTTTGGCTGCGACGCCGGGGTGCATTATTTCGCGATGCGGTTTGTGGAGGGGCGGACGCTGGCGGAGGTCATTGCGGACGAGGGTTCAGGGTTCAGGGTTCAGGGTTCAGGAAGCGAGAATGCCGAAGGCCCAAGTGCCGCGCCCACCGCGGCCCCATTCTGTAGGGAACGCCCTCCGTGGCGTTCCGTGGTGCGGAGATGGATGACCCGCCCGTTTACCGCGGAACGTCACGGAGGGCGTTCCCTACAGATCGAGAATCCAAAATCCAAAATCCAAAATCGGCAATCCGCGGAGTGGATCGCCCAGGCGGCCGAGGCGCTGGAGCACGCGCACGCCTCGGGCGTGGTGCATCGCGACGTCAAGCCCTCGAATTTGCTGGTCGACGGCGACGGCAAGTTATGGGTCACCGATTTCGGCGTGGCCCGTTTCGGCGACGACGCCGGGCTGACGTTCACCGGCGACCTGTTGGGCACGCTGCGTTACATGAGTCCCGAACAGGCGCTCGGGCGGCTGGCGTCCATCGGCCCGCGCAGCGACGTCTATTCCTTGGGCGCTACACTGTATGAGCTGCTGGCCTCGCGGCCCGTGTTCGACGGCGAAGATCGCGGCGAACTTTTGCGGCAGGTGGCGTTCGAGCGGCCGCCGGCCTTGCGAACGCTCGACCCGCGGCTGCCCCGCGACCTGGCAACCATCGCCCACAAGGCGCTGGAAAAATCGCCGGACGATCGCTATGCCACAGCCGGGGAGATGGCCGCCGATTTGCGCCGCTTTTTGCGCGGCGAACCGGTCCGTGCCAAACCGCCCACGTTGGCCCAGCGCGCAACGAAGTGGTGCCTCCGTCATCGACGCTTGGTCGCGGGGGCGGCAATGCTGCTGCTCTTGGTCGTGGCCGGGCTTGCCGCCAGCACGCTCTTGATTGCTCGTTCGCGCGACGAGGCGGTGGCGGCGCAAAAAATCGCCGAAGAGCGCGACCGCGAAAACCGCCGTATGCTTTCCGTCATCGAAACCGGCCTGGCGATGCAAGCCTATCAGCAAGGCGACCTGAATCGGGCCAAGGAGCTGCTTGACCGGCAAGTGGAGGATGGGCTTCCCAGCCCGTCTCGTCAGACAGGTGACGGCCTAGGAAGGCCATCCTCCCAAGAGGAACGAGAGCAGAGCGCCTTCGCCCCAATCGAAAATCCAAAATCCAAAATCCAAAATCCGCAAGACGATTTCCGCGGCTTCGCCTGGCATTGGCTGCGACAGGCCATCGACGCCCGCTGCCCCGAACTCAAATCGTTTGACAATCAAGCGGGCGAGGTCTACGAGGTCGATTATTCGCCCGACGGTACGCTGCTGGCCGCCGCCTGCGACCGCCGTATCATCATCCACGACGCCCATACCGGTGAAATCCGCCACGACATCGACGCGCACGAATCCGGCGTCACCTCACTCGACTTCTCGCCCGACGGCGCATTGCTCGCCAGCGTCAGCTACGACGATCGCGTGCGGCTCTGGCACGTGGCGACGGGCAAGCTGGCCGCCGACCTCGGCGCGCATGACTGTGATGCCGCCAGCGTGGCCTTCTCGCCCGACGGCCGCCGGCTCGCCACGGGCGACGACCGCGGCCTGGTGATTATCTGGGACGTGGTCAATCGGCGCGAACAAAAGCGCCTGGAAAGACATGGCGGCAAAATCGATTCGCTGGCCTTCGCCCCCGATGGCCGGCTGGTCGTCATTTCCGGCGATTGGTACCTCACCACTTGGGACGTCGACGCGCCGCAAGCCCTGTGGCGAGTCAAGGCCCCGCACACTTCCTTTATTCCGCTCGCGATTTCGCCCGACATGAAGACGGCAGCCACGGGCGATCATGGCGGAATTGTCGGCCTTTGGAGCATGACCGACGGCGCGCCGCTGGGCAGCATGGGGCTGCGGTTACGCGTGCTGCAGGGGCTGGCATTTTCGCCTGATAGTCGGCTTCTGGCATCCGGCGGACAGGACAACACCGCCCAGCTTTGGGACGTTGGCCGGCAAATTTTTCTGGGCCAAACGCCGCCGCACCGCGACCGCGTGTGGAGCGTGGCTTTCTCGCCCGACGGCGAAGTGCTCGCCACCGGCAGCCGGGATGGCACCGTCAAACTGTGGGACGTGTACGCGGGGCGCACGCCGCGGCGGTTGGCCACTGCGGAACCGGTCGTGCAACTGGCGTTTTCCCCCTCGGGGCACGAGTTGGCGGTTGCCAGCGGCGCCGACATCTGGCGGTGGCCGCGCGGCGCCGCCCGAGCGAAGCCCCGCGCTTCTCAGCGATGGCCGGCGTCGCCGGTGATCGCATGGCGGGGCGAGTCGCTCGTCATCCGGGACGAACAGGGGAGCTTATGGCTCGATCAAGATGACGGCACGAGCAACCCGTGGATCCGTCCGCACGGCGCGCTGGCGCATCAGCTTGTAGTCTCGCCGGACGGGCATTGGCTGGCGGTGCGTGACGGCGCCGGCGGAATTGAGATCTGGGACGCGGCCCGCGCCGAGCTGCGGGCAAAACTTGGTGGATCGAACGCCACGCCCTGCTTTTCCGCGGACGGTCAAAGCCTGATCGCGGGACGCGAGCGCCGGCTTTTGCGGTGGAACATGCCACGGCTCGACGCGGCGGAGGATTTTTTCCAGCTTTCGCAGGACGTTTATTACGTCGCCTACTCGCCGGACGGGCAAACCTTGGCTCTGGGCTACGACGACGCGCGGCTGGAACTGGCTGACGTGGCCACAGGGCGGCGGACGCCCTTGGTGGGTCATTCTTTGGGAGTGACCTGCGCCGCTTTTTCGCCCGACGGCGGCACCCTGGCGAGCGGCAGTTTCGACGGCACGCTGCGGCTCTGGAGTGTGGCGACGGGCCAGGAATACTACACGCTCGAGCGTCGGCCGAACGGCGATTTCCGCACCGTCGTTTTCTCGTCCGACGGCCGCTCGTTGGCCGCGTCGGGCCGCGACGGCGCCGGCGGCCGCGTCAGCCTCTGGGAAGTAAAGTAGCAGGCACGCTCCGTGTGCCGTCGCCTTCCGCCGCCGCCTTTTGGTGTTGCGCTCCTGACCGTGGGCTTGCACCGGAGCTTGATGATTACCACCTGATCTTCGAGCTCCGCGAGCGCCGGCATGAGACGCTCTTTACGGACCAGCTCGCAATGCATATTCTGGAGTTGTCGAAATTCAACAAGGCGTTTGAGTCATTGAGGCGGGCGCCATGTCCGGGCCTTCGACGCGCTGGTGGGGCGGCACGCGGCGGTAGGATGGGCATCGACAAACAACGAGGTCTGCGATGAGCGTTGAAATTCCGTCGGATCTGGTGCCTTTTGTGCATTCCGTGATCGCCAGCGGACGCTGCGGAAGCGAGGGCGAAGTTGTGAGTGAGGCACTGCGATTGCTCGAAGCGGTCGATCGCCGTCGCGGGCAATTGCGCGCCGACGTGTTGGAAGGCATCAACTCCGGCGAGTCGGTTCCGCGGGCGGAGGTGGACCGGCAACTCAAAGAGTGGTCGGCGCGGCTCACCGCCGAAAAGGCCGCAGCCAAGGGATGAGCGCCGCCGAGTATTCGCCGAAGGCGCTGGACGATCTGAAGTCGATATTCGTGGCTTACTACAGGCAGGCTTCCAACGGCATCCGCGTCGAGCGGGTCTTGCACGCGGCACGCGACACCGAAGCGTTCTACGAGTGATCGGGCTCAGAGAGATTGCCGAGGCGACCTCCCTCGGTCTCTGGTAGAAGCCAACGAAGAAAACCTCTCTTCGTTTCCTTCGTTCGCTTCTGTTCGCTTCTTTGTGTGCGTCGGCGGTGCCAACGCAGGTCGGCCGTCATCCGTGCCCATCCGAGCAATCCGTGGTCAATTGTATGCGCGCAGCACCAACCGCCGGCCTCGCTCGGCCGTTTTCTTTTCCGTCCATCGTAGCCGCTCGCCGCCCAAACGCAAGGAATTTTTCTCTCTGAACCAATTTTTTGTGACCGAGGCCCCGCGTTTTACGGAACACCTAATAGAGAGACCGCGGCCCGGCGGGGGTACGCCGCCTGCCAAGGCAGCGGTCAGCATCCGATTGAGAAACCGCCGAAAGAACCGCGATCAAGTGGCCTCCCGACGATTTGCCGACCCGGCCCTGTTCCCTGTGCCCTACTCCGCCATGGTCGCGGCCCGCGAGATCGATCGCGTCGCGCTCGACCTGATTCGTCGCGGGCGGGTGTTTTTCAACGTCTCGGGCGCTGGGTGCGAAGCCACCGCCTGTCTGGCGCGTCACCTTCGGTCCGGTGATTGGCTGCAGGCCCAGTACCGCGACAAGGCCCTGCTCTTGGCTTGCGGTGTGCCGGTCGAAGAGTGCTTGGCCAGGTTCTTTTGCCCGGCCGGTCCGCACGGCGACGGGCCAGCGCTGACGGTCCACTTTTTGGCACCCGGCCTGAACGTGCTCGGCGGGCCCGGCCCGGCCGGCAACCAAGCTTTGCGGGCCGTTGACATCGCCGCCTCGCTTGCCCGCGGCGGCAACGCGATCGTCGTCTGTTCGATGGCAGGCGACGGCAAGCTGCCGGAAGGCGACTTTCAGAAAGCCTGCGCCAAAGCCGTCGGCGCCCGCCTGCCCGTTTTATTCCTGATCGCGGAATGCGGCCCCGACGAGTTTTATGGCCTGCCGGTTCTGCGCGTTGATGCGGCCGACGTGCTGGCGGTCGACGTGCTGTTGGGCGGAGTTGTGGAGCGCATCCGGGCCGACCGCTCGCCGGCGATCGTCGCGCTCGACGTGCCGCGCGTGGTGGGTTTGAACGGCCCCGAGCGGGAGCGGCATTGCGAGCTGCGCGAAGCGGCCGGGGCGCCGCCTGCCGCCGACCCGCTTCGCCGCTCGGAAGACTACCTGATGGAGTGCGGCACGGGCCTTGGCGAGCTGAGGCGAATCCGCGCTGAAATCGCCACCGACGTGGAGGCCGCCGCGGGGCGCGCCCTCGCTCGCCGCGACGGGCCCGCGCCGCAATGAGCTGTCGAGCAGGTGAGCCGGCTAGGTCATATGCCACCAGCTTTAGCTGGTGGTTTCCGCCCATCACTCAGCCCCTGTCTGAGCCGGCTTTAGCCGGGCTTCTCGACCGCTGGCGCGTGGCCATGACGCACACGGGCAAGTGGATGGGAATGCCACCGACCGGCCGGCGCGTCGCGGCCCACGGTTCAACCTGGATTCGCATCGCCGACGGCATTTTCGTCGAGGGCTGGGATTATTGGGAGCAGCAACGGGCCGCCGACGCCGTCCGCAGCCGGCGCAAACCGCCGAAGAGGCGGTAAGTCAGGCTTCCAGCCCGATGCGCGTCACGCCGGAGCGGACCTTGGCCGGGCAACGGCTGGCACTTCTGGGCGCGTGGCGGCCAAGCGATGCGCTGGCGCAAGGCGCATCGGCGAATGGTATAATAACAACATGGCAAGAAAAGCCGCTCCTCCCTGGCGCATTACGCGTACCGCCATCGCCAAGCTGGCGCGGCAGATCGCGGAACGCTTCCACCCCGACAGCATCATTCTGTTCGGCTCCCATGCTTACGGCGAGCCGGACGACGACAGCGATGTGGATCTGCTCGTGATCATGCCGGCCAAGAACATGGTCAACCAGGCCGCCAAGATTCGTTTGGCCCTCGATTACGATTTTCCGTTGGATCTCATCGTGCGCACGCCGGAGTACCTTGAGGAGCGCTTGCGAATGGATGATTGGTTCGTACGCGAAATCCTCAGCCGGGGAAAAGTCCTGTATGAAAAAGGCTTTGCCGTTGATTATCGTTATCCCGGCATGCACGCCTCGGCACGTCAAGCGCGCTCCGCCCTTCGCTGGGCCGCGGGCCTCCGCGCAGAGACGCGCCGGCTGCTTGGTCTGCGCCCGCGTAGACCGTGACAAATCGGGCTCGCCGACTGATTTGGTGCCGAGATTCGCCGACGCACGGAAGCCACCCGCTGCGCGTTCACCGACGTTGACATCCGCATGGAGCAGCTCACCGTCCAAGGCGATTGGGTCTTCAGCCGCTGGCGCGTGGCCATGACGCACACGGGCGAGTGGATGGGAAACAAGCCGACGCACCAGCGTCTGGAGGTCCGCGGCTCGACTTGGATCCGCGTTGAGAACGGCCTTCTCGTGGAGGGCTGGGACTATTGGGAGCAGCAGCAGGCCACCGACGCCGTCCGCGGACGGCGCCAGAAAAACGCTCGGCGCACTCGACGTGCCGCGCGTCGCGGGTCCGAATGCCCCCGAGCGGCAGCGGCATCGCGAGCTGCGCGAAGCGGCCGGGGCGCCGACGGCCGACCCGCTTCGCCGCTCGGAAGACTACCTGATGGAGTGCGGCACGGGCCTTGGCGAGCTGCGGCGAATCCGCGCGGAAATCGCCGCCGACGTGGAAGCCGCCGCGGCGCGTGCCCTCGCTCGCCGCGACGGCAAGAACGTGTAGAGAACGGACTTCGACTCGACCCCATCGAGCTTGCCTCGATGGCCTTGGCGACTTCATCGCGCCACTCTTCTAGCTCTCCCTCGTGCTCACCATCCGCGCGAGGCGGATGGGGGCGGCACCGAGTAACCCCGCCCTACGCCGCATTTCGCTCCACGAACGGCGATGACGCATTGCACCCACTTCTCCGCGGGGCTCAATTCGTCCGCCCTCTGCGCGCAGCCCCAACCGCCGGGCCCGCTCGGTCGTTTTCTTTTCCGCCCAGCATAACCGCTCGGCGGCCAAACGCAAGGAATTTTTCTCTCCGAACCAAATTTTTGTGACCGAGGCCCCGCGCTTTACGGAACACCTAATAGAGAGACCGCCCGTGCGGCGGCGGTCTGCGCGCGCCAGCGTCGGCGCGGCATCAGAACCAGTGACGAACAACGTTGGGGGAACCAAGTGATGGCCAGGCGCCAAAGACTGGGTCGGCAAGGCGTGATGTGGGGCGGCAAAAGGCGAGCGCGGAAAGAGGGCGCGCGAGCGGGCTGGCAATCGCGGCTTGCCGCGCGGCTGGAGTGGCTCGAGCGCCGCGACCTGCTCACGGCTACGGATTTCTCGGCGACGCTGTTGAAAGATATCAATACGTCGGCCGCGTCCTCCACACCCTTCGGGTCTGGAGATGTGATTTCGAGTGGATCGGGAAATGAGTTCGTCACGATCGGCAACGAAGTTTACTTCGCGGCGCGAGACCAGGCGCATGGCACCGAGCTCTTTAAGACCGACGGCGTCACCACGACGCTGGTCAAGGACATCGTGCCCGGCGCGCAGTCGTCCGACCCCACAAACTTGACCAACGTCGATGGAACCTTGTACTTCACCGTGACCAGTCCTTCCGGCGCGGAATCGTTGTGGTCCAGCGACGGCACCGATGCCGACACGCGGCTCGTTGGATCGCTGCCAGGCGCCACGTACGTATCCCAGTTGACGGCGGTGGATAACAAGCTGTTTTTCGTCACCTACAATAATTTTGGCGGCTCGGAGCTTTGGGTCAGCGACGGCACCGCACCGGCGCCGTTGTATGCATTCAACAGTGGGCAAACGGTCTCGAGTCTCGTGAGCGTCAATGACGAGTTGTACTTCGCGTTTAACCAAGGCGGCAGTTCGCCGGTCGGCAAATTGGGCTTCAGTGACGGGAGCGCCCCACACACGACCTTTGTTTCGGGGACGAGTTTTTCGTCCATCGGCCAGTTGGAAACAGTCACCACGACTGGCGCGAGCGGCAGCAGCCAAACGTTGTTCTTCGCAGCAGACGACGCGGCGAACGGCAATTCCTTGTGGCGGTACGACGGAGCCTCGTTTGCCACCGTGGTGAAGGCTCAGCCGAACACGGTCATCGACTTGACTGCGGTCGCGGGATCGTTGTACTTCGTTTCCGGCGCCAGTAACGACCTATTTTGGTTGGCATCCCCAGGCATCAGCGCCCAACATGTCACCGCCAACGTGTACCAAGTGGTGAACGCGAACGGGACGCTCTTTTTCACAGAAACCTCCTCGCCAGAGTTGTTCGCCATTCTGCAGGCCGGCACCCCGGCGGCCAGCGCGCCCGTCGACCAAAAGACGTTCTGGACACTCTTCGGCCTCAACCCGAGCGATATTCTGAACCAGGAGATGTTCTTCCCGGGGCCGAGTGGTGGGCTATACCGCGCCGATGGCTCGCCCGCGGACGTCGCGCCGCTGACGACCTCGGACCCGACGCCAAAAACAGTCTACCAACCGTACTCCTCGGGTGCGGCGGCGGTTAACGGCAAACTGCTTTTTTTTGCGACGACGAACGCGTCGCTCGACGGCGCGCAGCTCTGGGAATCAGATGGAACGACCACCACACAATTGCCGGCTATCAATACCGGCACCGAGGGCTCGACTCCCTATTTTTCTGAGCCGTACCTCTTCAGCCCGTCGACGCTTCCCTCGGCGGTCAACGTCGGCGGCGTGATCTATTTCGCCGCCAACAGCGGCTCGAGCGGTGCCGTCGGCGGATATGACCTTTATGTCACGAACGGGACGCAGGCGGGTACCAGCCCCGTGGCGTCTTCGGTGATACCGAGTTCGCTTCCCGCGGGTCTGACCCAGCTCATGTGGAACATGAACGGCCATCTGGTCTATGTCGACAACTCGAAAAACGACAGCTTGTCGACCGTCAACCCCGAGGGAACGATCTCGCCTCTTTTGGGCGGCGTCGGCCAGGTGAGTGCCGTGACTCAGGTTGGCGCGACTTGGTATTTTATTGCCACGCCAAGCGGTGGACAGCCGAAACTTTACGCCACTGACGGCACGCCCACCGGGACCAAGCTCGTCTCGGGCACCAATGCGCCCGCCAACGTTTTTGCCGCAGGCCTTGCGACGCTGGGCGATAGCAAGACCGTCTATTTCCTCGCGGCGGCGCCGTCCGCACCTGCCGATTCGGAAGTTTTTGCCTACAACGGCAGCACCGCCACGCCCATCAGAGACGTGGGAGGGAGTTTAATGGGTTTTACAGGGACAGCTCTCACCAGCTCCGGCGCAAATCTTATTGTGACGCCGACCCTATTCGGCACGCCGACGCTGTGGATCAGTAACGGGTCGTCGGCGGGAACGCAGCAAATAAGTTTCGGCAGTGCTGCGCCGCCCGACATGATTCTAACAACAATTCTACCAGTCAATGGGGGTTATGTCTTCGATGGATTCACCTTTGACTCCTCTGGCTATCATTTCGAGCTATGGAAGATCGATACCACAACCTCGCCGCCCACGGCGTCCGTTCTATCGTCGCTTGGCCTCAGCGGCAGTGGCGCCGTCTACTTGGACGACTTCGAGCAGGCAGGCGCCTTTGTAACTTTTAACGCGATTACCAGTGCTGGTACTCAGTTGTGGACAACCGACGGCACCGCGGCCGACACAGTCCCGCTTGACAGCTTCAGTTCGGAGTCCGGCTCCGCGCCCAGCGACTTTACGCCGTTCAACGGGAAGCTTTACTTCGTGGCCGACGACGGTATGCATGGCAGCCAGCTCTGGGCCACCAACGGTACGGCGGCCGGCACGGCCGCCATTACGGACGTCAGCCCGAACGAGAGCACTGGCGGCTTCAATCCTTCAAACCTGGCGGTGATCGGCAGCCAGCTCTTCATGTCCGGCAACGACGGCGTTCACGGCGACGAACCTTGGCTGAGCGATGGCAGCGGCGGCGGCACGACGCTCGCGGTCGATATCGCGCCGGGCGCCGGCGGATCAGGGCCCAGCGGTTTCACCGCACTCGGCAACGGGCAGATCTTTCTCCGCGCCGACGACGGCACCGACGGCTCAGAGCCCTTTGTTCTGATGCCGCTGCCGCCTCAGGCCCTGGTGGCCAGCGCGGTGCTAGGCTTCACCGAAACCGCCGGAGCCACCTTCACCCACGCGGTGGCGACCTTCACCGATCCGAACGGGGCCGCGGCGCTTTCCGACTATTCGGCTACGGTCGATTGGGGAGATGGCCAGACCGACAGCAACGCCGCGATCAGCGGGCCCGACAGCAACGGCACGTTCACCGTCACCGACAGCCATACTTATGCCCAAGCCAACGCGCGCGAGACGGTCTCGGTGGTCGTCCATCGCAGTGGTTTCCCCGATTCGGCCGCTGTGAGCGAGGCGGTGGCCGTCAACTCGGCTTCGACGAACAAGGCCCCCAGCGCCAGTGCCGTGCCCGGTTTTACCGAAACCGCCGGAGCCACCTTCACCCACGCGGTGGCGACCTTCACCGATCCGAACGGGGCCGCGGCGCTTTCCGACTATTCGGCTACGGTCGATTGGGGAGATGGCCAGACCGACAGCAACGCCG
>Ga0307372_10000336_pt1 | contig 84577 bp, 79 predicted proteins | sample OX1MG_FD_202533 | JGI IMG/M metagenome (GOLD analysis project Ga0307372, IMG submission 202533) | Soil microbial communities from Risofladan, Vaasa, Finland - OX-1 | ecosystem: Environmental > Terrestrial > Soil > Coastal area > Acid sulfate soil | place: Finland: Risofladan, Vaasa | collected... | reverse complement strand
CAGGCGACGGACCAAAACCCCGTAGCAGGCGGCTTCCAGCGCACCTGTTCACCTCCACCGGCAGTTAAAAATTCATACCCCAAGGACCAATTCACCGTGAAGCCACTTTTTTCATCATCCTGCTAGGTATCGAATGCGCCCGACAGCGTCAATCCGCTCCTTCCACGTCCGTCCACGGCCAGGCAAGATCCCTTCGCGCTCTTCCAAGAGAATCACCGATTGAACGATCGCGTTCCGACACATATCGACGCAAGCGAGGGGCGACTGCTCGACGAGCTTCGCGGCTTGAGTCGCGCTCTCAGTGATGTGGGCAACCTGCCAAGTTTTAGCCAGCGCGTGGCCGATCGCTTCCATAATCTTGGGTGTTCTCGCAACAGCCGTTCAAAAGCCCGCCAGCCGTCGACGCGCGTCTGCACGCTTTCAAGAAGCGCTCTGGCCGCATCCGCAGTCTTAGTAATTATGGCCCAGTCGGTATCGCTCATGCTGCCCCTCGGATCGCAATCAAGGCCGGACAGCTGTCTGGCCTTCCACAGAGAAAGCCAGACTTAGACAAGCTCTCGCAGTCTTGTGATCTCCTCGGGTTCCATTGTCGCATTAGCACCGGTTGTAGGGCGATCGCCTTGCGCAAACGGGGCCAGGTTTCTCACCGGCTGAGTTCCTCTTTTCGCTTCTTAATAAGTACGACCTTGCGAGCAGCACCATTTTCCGATGCATGGAGTGCTGCAAGCTTGACTGCGCCATCTTTTAGCACCGCTTCATCGGCTATCGCATAGCGCCGATAGGATTGATTCCATCCGATGGCTCACCATCGCCATCGCGGCCGAGCGCGGCACGCCTGCGCGCTCGAGATTGCGCGCGTCGGGGCGGCGCGCGACGCATTGCGTTCAGGCGAGGGCGGCTTCGGTCACGGGGTCGCCCGCGATGCGGCTGTGCCACATCACGCGCGGCTCAGTCATGTCCCACGGCGTGGCCTGATGGAGCAGACACCGGTTGTCCCACACCACCGCATCCCCGGGCGTCCAGTTGTGATGATAAACGCGCGGAGGGCGGCAGGCGAAGTCCACCAGCTCTTGCAGGAACCGCTCGGACTCGGCCGCGTCCATGTTCGGAATGTTGTGGGCGTGGCGGCCGATCACCAGTGACTTTCGGCCGGTCTCGGGATGGACTTTCACCAATGGACGCAACGGCACGGGGCCATCGTGGAAGCCGTAGCCGCTATAGTCGCTGCCGGGCTTCGGATGGTGCCCGATCTTCGCCTGGCTGTAGCGCAGCGAGTGGTACGCGGCAAGTTTCTCGACCTTCGCGCGGAGATCGCCATCGAGCGCGTCGTAGGCGGCCCGCATGTCGGCCCAACCCGTCGCTCCGCCCGAGTTCGGCACCACCTCGGCGCTGAACACTGCGCCCTTGGCCTGCACCGGCATGTAGGTGCTGTCGCAATGCCATCCCATGTTGCCCTTGAGGACCTTCAGGATGTCGTTGTCGGGGTCGTCGATGAGCGTGCCGTCCGCCTTCACGTTGCTGATCGGCGCCCGGTCGAACTCGAGCGGTCCGAATCGCTTGGCGAAGGCGACCTGTTCGTCGCGGCTTAGATGCTGGCCGGGGAAGATTAGCAGCGCGTACTCCAGCCAGACGGCGTGGAGATCACGCCACACCGCGTCGTCGAGTGCGGCAAGCCGAAGGCCCGTCACCACGGCGCCGAACGTCGCGTCAAGCGGTTCGATATCGAAAGTGCGTGGCACGGGGCCTCCGATCGATCGCGGGGCACTCAAGCGCCCTGACAGAAAGGCTATCGAAACACCGCCAAATCGTCAAACCAGACGGTGTTGCCGTGGTGGGAGCCGATTCAGGTGGCGGAAAGCTACACACTGCTCGATCAGCTATAGGAAGGCCGCGCGATCCCTGGTTTGGGCCGTGGACTTGGACGCGTCGAGTTCGACGCGTTCCGGTTGAATATGCCGGTTGAATATAAATGAGTCTCGCTTCCGCTTCACTGAGTACGCGGACAGCTTTCCGTCCGGCTCTCCACAGCGCGATAGGAGGGCCAGACGGAAACCTGTTGTGGTATAAGCTCAACCCCACAAAGCGGACATAATCGCTGAACTAAGACACAGACCGAATCGCGGGGTTGTACGGCGGGCGGGTTCTTTGCGACGATAGCGGCGGGAACCCGAGCGGGGCGCGCGTGACGAAATCGAACGATCACAACCGGCACAACTGGCCGGCCGGAGGGGGCGCAATTGGGTGAGATTCTGGCGGTCGGAATAACCCACTATCCGCCGCTCGGTGGACGCGACGAGGCCATGGCGTGGATTCTGAAGCGGATGCTCCAAAATCCGCAACTGCCGGAACAGTACCGGCGCCCCGAAGGCTGGCCCGAAGCGATGCGGCGCGAATGGGGCGCCGACGACGGTGTTGCGGCGGCGCGCAATCATCGCGAGCGGCTGCTTCGATCGCTGCGCAAGACACGCGCTCGAATCGACGAATTCCGTCCCGACTTCATCGTAATGTGGGGCGATGATCAGTACGAGAATTTCCGCGAGGACGTGGTTCCGCCATACTGCATCTATGCGCACGAATCTTTCGAGTTCGGACCGCCGGCCAACAACGTCTGGGATGAGCCCGCGGGAAAAAAGTTTCGTTCGGCCGGCAACGTGGAGGCGGCGAAGTACCTTGCCACCGGCCTCATCGAGGCGGGATTCGATACCGCTTATTCCTATAAGCCGCTGCATCATCCGCTGGGTCACGCGTTCGCAAACGCGGTGATGTACCTCGATTACGATCGCGCGGGATTTGCGTATCCGATAATTCCGTTCGCGATCAATTGTTACGGCCGCAAGGTAATCGCGCAGCGCGGCGGTTTGCCGATGTTCGAGAATCGGCCCTCGCAGGCGCAGCTCGATCCGCCCGCGCCGACCCCCTGGCGCTTGTTCGACCTTGGCGCGGCGACCGCGCGCATCTTCGCGGCCAGTCCGTGGCGGGTGGTGCTGATGGCGTCGTCGGGATGGTCGCACGCGTTTCTGACCCAGAAAAATCATTACCTCTATCCGGATACGCCCGCCGATCTGACGCTGTTCGAGGCGTTGCGCACGGGAAACTACGACGCGTGGCGGAATTATCCCGCGTCCTCAGTCGAGACGAGCGGTCAGCAGGAAATCCTCAACTGGATGTGCTTGGCGGGAGCGTTGGCCGAACTTCGGCGCAAGCCGGCGGAGACCGAATTCATCGACACCTGGATTTTCAATTCCTCTAAATGTTTCCTGGTTGCGCCGCCGCCGCGTTAACCGGATTTCGCGGGGAGCCGAGATGAGACTCAGCGGAAAAGTCGCATTGGTTACCGGAACCAGCGCCAATATCGGGGGCGGCATCGCCGAGGCCCTGGCCGCCGCGGGCGCCGCGATCGTATGCGTCGATTCGCGCGCCGAAAACGCGCAGGACTGCGCCCGCTACCTCACCAGTATCAATGCCCGCGCCACGGCCGCGATCTGCGACGTTACCGACGAGCGCCAGGTGATCGCGGCGGTCGCGGCCGCGCGCGAAGCGTTTGGCGGTATCGATATCCTGGTGAACAATGCCGCCATCTTCAACAAGCAGGGCGTCATCGACATGCCGCTCGGCGATTGGCAGCGCCAGCTCGCAATCATCTTGACGGGAGCTTTCATATTCACCAAGCACGTCGCAAAGTTGATGATCGAACAGGGCCGCAGGGGCAGCATCATCAATATCATCTCGACCGCGGGCCATCAGGGCGAGCCAAATAACATCGCCTACTGCACCGCCAAGAGCGGACTTTTGAATTTCACCCGCTCGGCCGCGATGGAGCTGATCGCGCACGGTATCCGCGTCAATAGCCTGACGCCGACCGCGACCGATCCGTCGGAATCATTGGAGCGCGCCTCGCGATGGGGCCGCAAAGTGCCGGACCGGGATCAATCCTATCGGCTCAAGCAGGCGTTCGAGCCGTTTCGCAGCCGGGTGGCGATGCAGAAGCTGCCGAGTCCGCATGACTATGGACAAGCGGCTGCGTTTTTGGCATCGGACGACGCGGAGATGATCACGGGCACTGATCTTCGGGTCGATGCGGGAGCGATCGCACAATATTGGGCATGGGATCCGGCCGCGAAGCGGAGCTGAGCGGACGCGGCCACTGCGGAGCAACCATCATGGAAAAATCGGCTGAGAACTTCATCATCGATGATCAAGACGCGGGACTGTTTCGAGTCGATCGCCGCGCGTTCACCGATCCGGGGTGTCTCGAGCAGGAGCGGCGGCGCATCTTCGACAAGTGCTGGATTTATGTCGGCCACGAATCCGAAGTACCGCACGCCGGAGATTATCGGTCGCGCAATGTCGTGGGACGTCCGATGATCCTGGTGCGTGGCGATGACAGCGCCGTTCGGGTGCTGCTCAACACCTGCACCCATCGCGGCGCGATGGTCTGCCGGCAGAAATCGGGCAACGCCAAAACCTTCCAATGCCCCTATCACGCGTGGACCTACAACTCGCGCGGCCAACTGGTTGGTATACCCGGCGAGGATTCGTATAGCGAGTCTTTCAAGCGCGAGGATATGGGGTTGGTCGCACCACCCAAGGTCGAGAGTTATCGAGGCTTCATCTTCGCCTGCTTCGATCGCACGGCGCAAAGCCTATATGACTATCTGGCCGGCGCGAGGGAGTATCTGGACCTGGTCGCGGACCAATCGGAACTGGGAATGAAGATCGTTGCCGGGCAGCAGGCATATAGCGCGCGCGCCAACTGGAAGTTGCTGGTCGAGAACAGCTACGACGGTTATCACGGCCTGCCGACCCATCAGCGCTATTTCAGTTTCCTTGCCGACATCGGCATCGATTTCAAAGCACGCGATATGTCGGCCCCGCCCCGGCAGCGGGCGGTCGATCTTGGCAACGGCCACGCGGTCGTCGAGTACGAGAGTGCGTGGGGCCGCCCGATCGCGCATTGGGTCGCGCCATTCGGAGAAAACCGAAAGGCTCATTTCGCCGAAGTGCGCCGCCGCTTCGACGATCGCTTTGGTCCGGAGCGCGCGCGGCGCATCTGCGAGACCAGCCGCAACCTCGGAATTTTCCCCAACCTCGTGATCAACGACATCATGGCGATTACCGTGCGCACCTTCTATCCGATCTCTCCCGACTACATGGAGGTCAACGCGTGGGCACTCGCGCCGATCGACGAGTGCGCGGAGGACTCCGCGCTGCGCCTCGATAACTTCCTGACCTTCCTCGGCCCCGGCGGGTTCGCCACGCCCGACGACATCGAGATGCTGGAATCCTGCCAGCGGGGTTTCGCTAATCGTGAAGTGGCGTGGTCTGATATTTCGCGCGGCATGAAGCGCGAGATTCCTTCGATCACTGACGAATCGCAGATGCGGGCCTTTTGGCGGCGATGGAATCAGATGATGACCGAGCCTCAGATTCGCCGAGCGAGAAAAGCGGCATGAGTGCGATCGAACTGCCCGGCCGCGGCGAAGTCGAGGATCTTCTCTACCGGGAAGCCGCGCTGCTCGACGAATGGCGCCTGGAAGAATGGCTCGAGCTGCTGACTGAAGACGCGATCTATCAGGTTCCGCCGACTGACACTCCCGAAGGCGACGCGCGCAATACCCTGTTCATCATCGCCGACGACGCGGTGCGGATTCGCTCGCGGGTCAAGCAACTGCTCGGCAAATCCGCCTGGGCGGAAAATCCGCGCTCGCGGACGCGCCGGATGATCGCGAACGTGCGCGTGATCGGCGCCGACGGCGATTCCATCGCCGTGAGCGCGAATTTCGCGGTGCACAGGATGCGGTACGAATCGGTCGATACCTACATCGGCCGCTACGAATACAAACTGGTTCGCGCCGGCGGAATCCTGAAAATAAAGGAGCGCAGAGCCATCCTGGATAACGAAGCGCTGCGCCCGCACGGAAAGATCAGCTTCATCCTGTAACCGCACGACTTCCCATTTTCACGGAGGGCGCATGGATGTCATCGACATGCACAATCACTTCATCGCGCCCGAGGTGATCGATCATCTGGCGCGCGAGGGAAGCCATTACGCGACGCGAATCGTCGAGCGTGAAGGCCGCAGGTTTTTCCTGATCCAGGAAAAGGCGATGCGCCCGATCGACGGACCGATCTCGAACGCCAATGCGCGCCTTAAGGACATGGCGCGCGAGGGTATCGCCGCCCAGGCGATCTCATGCGTCCCATTCCTGATGTACCCCGATGTCGAAGCCGCCGCTGGCCTCGCAATCGCGCAAGTGAACAACGACGCGATGGCGGCGCTCGCGCGCGGCGACTCTGCGCATTTCGTGCCATTGGCATCAGTGCCCATTCAGACTCCGGCCGCCGCGGCCACCGAACTCGAACGCGCCGCGAAGCTCGGACTCCGGGGAGTCGAGATCCCTCCGAAGGCAATCGAGCGCCAGCTCGATGAATCTGATTTCGAGATCTTCTGGGCCGCGGCCGAGGCGCTTGGCATGGTGGTTTGCATCCATCCGTTCGAAGCAGCTCCGACCGGCGCGCTCGCGCGTTACTTCCTGGGCAATCTCGTTGGCAACCTGTACGACACCGGCCTGGCGGCGGCGCTTTTGATTTACGGCGGCGTACTCGAACGCCATCCCAAGCTGCGAATTGTTCTCTATCATGCCGGCGGCGCGCTGCCTTCAATCGTCGGGCGCCTCGACATGGGATACCGGTTGGTACCGGAGTGCCGCAGCGCAATTCCGCGCCCGCCATCGACGTACGTCGCGCAATTTTATTTCGATATCATCTCCCACGACCGCGCGATGCTGGGCCACTTGGTAAAATCCTACGGCGCCGATCATTTCGTGCTCGGCAGCGATTATCCATTGCCCGCGGGACTGGCTCATCCGGTTGAAGAAGTCAAAGCGCTCGGTCTGAGCGCGCGCGACGAAGAAAAGATTCTCAGTTGTAACGCGCAAGAATTACTGCGCAGGTAGCCAGGTTCCGTCCGGTTGCCAGCCGTCGCAATCGCCGATGCCCGCGGCGCGCATCTCCACGCAAGATGGCGCGGAGCAATTGCGCCGCGCCCGGCGATACGCGATTCTAAACATCGATGAAAGCCGGAAAATTGCGAATTGGACTGCTCGGGGCGGCGCGAATCGCACCTGAGGCGCTGATCAAACCCGCCCGCTTGCTCGAGGACGTTGTCGTCAGCGCAATCGCGGCGCGCGATCCCGCCCGCGCCGCGGAATTCGCCAAAAAACACGGAATCGAGCGCGTGCTCTCGTCTTACGATGAGCTCATCAACGATCCGGCCCTCGACGCGATTTACAATCCCCTTCCCAACTCGCTGCACTGCGAATGGACGATTCGCGCGCTGCGCGCCGGCAAGCACGTCCTGTGCGAGAAGCCGCTCGCCTCGAACGCCGCCGAAGCGCAACGGATGGCCGAGGCGGCCGACCAAACCGGAAGTCTGCTGATCGAGGCGTTCCACTACTGCTACCATCCGCTCGCGGCGCGCATCCGCGAGATTATCGGCGCCGGCACGCTCGGCACGCTCGAGCGCATCGAAGGGACATTTTCGATTCCATTCATTGTGCCGACCGATATCCGCCACGATCTCAGCCTCGCCGGTGGCGCGACGATGGATCTCGGCTGCTACCCGCTGCACATGATTCGGCATTTTTCGGGAATGACTCCGGCCGTGAAGAGCGCACGGGCGCGGATTGGCGCGCCCGGCATCGACGTGGCGATGGAGGCCGAGCTGGAGCTGCCCGGCGGCGCCGCCGCGCACATGAGCTGCTCGATGGAGACGACTGCGCCGATGGTCATCACGTTCGCGGCCCATGGCAAGCGCGGCAGCCTGTCGGTGACCAATCCGCTCGCGCCGCATCGCGGGCATCAGCTGACGCTCAAGACCGCCGCGGGCGAGAACCTCGAGAAGTTCGATGGTGATTCCACTTACACCTATCAGTTGCGCGCCTTTGCCGCCGCCATCCGCGGAGGGCCTGCGATGCCGACGGACGGGCACGACGGCGTGGTCAGCATGCGGATTATCGACGACGTCTATCGCAAGGCGGGGCTTCCGCTGCGCGCGGCGTGACGCGCGTCACGGGCGGCGCCGCATTCCGCGCATTCGGAATTTGCAAGCGCGGATTTTGATCTCAGCATGACAACCGCGCGGCTATCGCGTGGCGGAGGACGCGGTGATTTTAAGGACGCTACTCATCCTGATTGCCGCCGCCGGACTCGAGGTCGGCGGCGACGCATTGGTGCGAATCGGGCTTGACGGACGGGTCGCGGCGATCGCGGCGGGCGGCCTGACGCTGTTCGCTTATGGAATCGTGGTCAACAAGAGCGGACTTGATTTCAATCGATTGATGGGCGTCTATATCGCAGTGTTTTTCGTGGTCTCGCAGGTGATTTCCTTCATCCTGTTCAGGCAGATTCCCGACGATCGGATCCTCCTCGGCGGCGGCTTCATCGTAGCCGGCGGGCTGCTGATCATGCTGATGACTTAGGCCCGCGCGGCGGCGCGATTCGCGGCACTTGCGAAACGATCGCCCAAAGACGCAGAACTATCTTGATGAGCGTTAATCCCGCCGACTCGCAAATCTTCGGCTCGCTGTTCGGCACCGACGAGATGCGCGCCCTGATGTCCGATCGCGCGCAGCTCGCCGCGATGCTCGAGGTCGAGGCGGCGCTTGCGCGCGCCGAGGCCGCGCTTGGGATGGTTCCCGCCGAGGCGGCGGCGAGAATCACCGCGGCGGCGCGGCCGGAGATCCTGTCGATCGATAAAATCGCCGCCAGCACGCGCGTAGTCGGATATCCCGTCGTCGAGCTGGTGGCGGAGCTGGCCGCCGCGGCCGGTGGCGACGCCGCCCGCTACGTTCATCTGGGTGCGACCACCCAGGATATCGTCGATACCGCGATGGTCTTGCAAATCCGGCGCGCCGCCGCGATCATCCGCCGCGATCTGATCGCGACCGCACGCGCGCTCGCCGAACATGCGCGGCGCTATCGCGATACTCCGATTGCCGGGCGAACGCATCTTCAACACGCGGTCCCCACCTCGTTCGGCCTCAAGTGCGCGATGTGGGCTGCGCCCCTGGCCGCGCACGTCGCGCGTATCGACCAGGCCGCCGAGCGGATTTTCGTGGTGCAGTTCGGCGGCGCGGCGGGCACCCTCGCTTCGATCGGCGCAAACGGATGGAAGGTCGCCGATGCGCTCGCGCGGGAGCTCGGCCTTCGGGCGGCGGATCTTCCCTGGCACACGGCCCGCGACCGATTCGCCGAGGCCGCCGCGCTGCTCGCGATGGTGTGCGGCAGCGTGTCGAAATTCGCGCTCGATATCACGCTGTTGGGACAAACCGAAGTCGCCGAGGTCTTCGAGCCGTACACCTTCGGCACGGGATCGTCGAGCACGATGCCGCAAAAACGCAATCCCATCCTGAGCGAGTATATCCTTGCCGCATCCCGCGCGGTGCACGCGCTGGTTCCGATCATGTTCTCCGCCATGACCCAGGACCACGAACGCGCAACCGGTCCCTGGCAGAGCGAAGCGCTCGCGATACCGCAAATTTTCGTGCTGAGCGCCGGCACGCTCGCGCGCGCGCACGAACTCGCCGCCGGGATGATCGCCGATCCGGCGCGGATGCGCCAAAACCTGGACGCGAGCGGCGGATTGATCATGGCCGAAGCGCTGGCCGCGCGGCTGACCCCTGCGATGGGCCGCGCCAACGCGCATCATGCGGTCTCGCAAGCTTGCGATCGCGCCCGCGCCCAAAAGCGCGCGCTGGGCGAAGTGATCGCCGAGGACGCGGAGCTTGGCCTCCATCTGCCGCGCGAGGAGATCCTGCGCGCGCTGGACCCGGCCGGATACCTGGGCTCGGCCGGAGTCTTCGTCGATCGCGTCGTCGCGCGGATCGCAACGCTCGAGTGAACGGCGCTGCGCCTCGCAGCCCCGCTGCCGTGCTGGCGGCACACCCGCTTGCGCGCGAATCGGCGCGCCTCAGCCAAACAAAGCCGCCCTACAGTACGTTTTATCGGACTTGACAGATTGTAGGATTACGGGAACAATGCGGAGTGATGAAAACATCCCGCAAAGCGGTGGGCGCGCGCGCGGCCGAAAACTCTCCCGGGTTCGCTGTGTGTGGCCCGATGCTGGAGTTGTTGCCACTGCCATGCCCCGATCCCGGGCAGGCCGCCGCCGGTGCGGTGCTGCGTCCGCATTCGCATCATTGCGCTGCCTGCGGCGTCCGTTACCGATGCGCCGGCGCGGGTGACACCGGCTTCTGCGCCCCGCTGTGCGCGCCCTGCTACAGCATTGAGCTGGGGCGCCAGTTGAGCGCCTATCAAACGATGGTAGCGGCGCCGGAGCGCAAGCCCCGCCAGCTCGTGAAGGCGCCCGAGCGCGCACGCGGCGCGGACCTCCGCGGGCTTGCACATCACTGCCTGCCGCGACCGGGCCGTACGAATTCCAATCAAAAGGAAAGTTCCGCGGATAACGCGAATCAGCGATGACACCGGTGAGGAACATGACTCTCTCGCGCACGGCCGCTCCAGAAGCACGCCTGATATCATCCGGGATGAGTCAAGCCGGGACTGGACCGCATCGCGCCACAAGGAGACGGGAATAGCAATGGGAAAGGCAGCATTTGGCGAAGTGATTCGCGAGCGGCGGCGGGATGCGAATCTGACCCAGCGCGAAGTGGCGGACCGGATTGCTACTTCGACGCCATACATAGGCCATCTCGAGTCGGGCAAACGGCATCCGTCAGAGGAAATCGTAGCGCGGCTTGCCGACGTGCTCGGCTTCGATCGCAGAGAACTCTTCTTCCTGGCCAATCCCAAGGCGCAGGCGATCGTCGCGGCGCCCGCCGAGACTTCAGCCACCTCGGCGTGGGAGGAATTCCGGCGCAATAACCACCTTCAGCGCTCGATGCGTGTGACCGCGGAGGAGATGGAGATGCTCGCTGGTGTCGCCCTGATGGGCCAGGTCAGAAGCGCGCGGGATTTCTTGTATATCCTCAACACCGTTCGGCAGGCGCTGACAACGTAATCGCGGCGCGATCGCCCGCTGACGCGATCATGTCCTGAAAACATGCAGCCATGACACCTCCGCCATACTCGGTTCGCCATCGACACGGCACAGGAAGTGTCGCGCGGCTGCGACAAAGCCGGCCCTGGCGGTTGCATTATGGCACTGCGCGGGTGCCGACGTATTCCATATCTAGTGGTGCGGTCCTTGAGAGGCCCTTTAACTGGTATGGCACGAGATTTGCGCATGCACCAATGCAATTGATTCGCTTGTGTCGCCATTTAGTTCTGATAATACTACTCTCTGACTTTGAGAGAGCGTGTTTCGTGTAGGGACTTGGTGCCCGTATGAGTGCAGCCTTTATCACGCCTGATCTCGGCAAACGCATCTCGAGCCGCGAACCTGACGCGATGGCCTCGCGCGAGGTGGACAGCCTGATTGCGCGTTTGCTCGACGAAATCAAAGTGCCGTTCGATTCAATGGGCAAAAGGGTGCTTGGGCAGCTCACCGATCTAAAGAAAGTTCTGTCCGCTAATTATCTCGAAGAGCCCGCGATGCCTGAAAAGCATCTGATTCGCGAGCTCGCGCGGGTAATCGACACCGACATCAAGTCGTACGATGGCCGCTGGAACAATCTTGACAGCCCCGAGGTTATCGACCGGCTGTTCCGCAAATTCGGCCCGCGCGAGATCGAGCTGCGCGCTGAACCATATCGGCAGGGCGCCGGCCTTTCGCTGCGCGGCTTTTTCTGCCGCACCAATATCGGCGACAACAGCAAGTTCGTGATCTTCGTCAACACCGCCCATCATCCCGCCGCCGTCGCCGCCACGCTCGGCCACGAACTTGGCCATTACATTTACGGCGGGCTAGTGGGAGAAAAGGCCTCGATGACGGCGTTCATGGAGGGGGCCTTCTCGAGCCATCTGAAGGAAGGCGACGAACTGTTCGCCGACAGCTTGGTGGCGCTGGCGGCCTACAGCAAGGAATTAATGACCGAGATCGGCGCGGTCAACGGCGTCACCTCAGGCTCATCGGACGAGTTGTTCAAACGGATTCGCAAGGCTTACAGCCTGATCGGATCACGCTACAATGTGAATCTCAAGAACGGCAAAATGGCTTCGGCGTGGCGGGTGCGTTACATGACTTCGATGACGCACTTCTTCAAGCTGCGCTGCGCGCTGCATCAATCCGCCGGACTCTAGTCCATATCCCATCCCTATCCCGCGCGCGGACCGTCCCCTGCTTCCTCAGAGCGATGCGTACGCCGCATCGATCATCGCGGTCGCCCGCGGATCGATCAGCAGCCCCGCCTGCATCCGGTTCATCACGTACCCGAAGCCGATTTTCGCGTCGGGATCGGCGAAGCCCAGCGATCCGCCTGCGCCCGGATGACCGAACGACCGCGGATTGGGCCCCAGCGCCGCGCCGGGCTGCGACATCATGAACCCCAGCCCGAAGCGCGTCGAGATGAACAGAACCTCGTCCGGTCCGCTCGCCTGCTCGCTATGGCATCGCACTATGCTCTCCGGGGTGAGCACGCGATATCCGTCCACCTCGCCGCCGCGCGCCAGCGCGCCGTACAGCCGCGCCAGCGACCGCGCGTCGGTGTGGCCGTTGGCGGCGGGGATCTCGGACGCGCGCCAGGCGCGGCTGTTCACCAGGCCGGGCGATCCGAGCACGGGTGGATTGGCGAAAGCTTTCGCGGTCACCGACTCGGGATTCTTCAGGACCTCGGCGAACAGATTGGGTTCGCCGGGCGCGGGTGGCGGCGACGGAATCAGGTTCGCGGTGCGCGCATCGTACTCCGCGCCGAGCCCGATATGGGAATCGAGTCCGAGCGGCCGCGCGAGCTCGTCACGAAAATAAGTTCCAGGCGACTTGCCCGTGATCCGGCGAATCACCTCGCCGACCAGCCATCCGAATGTCAGCGCGTGATAGCCGTGGCGCATGCCTGGCTCCCACCACGGCTTCTGTTCGGCCAATGCCGAGCACATCAAGGTCCAGTCAAACAATGCCTCCGGCGCGAGAGTTTTGCTGATCGCGGGAAGGCCAGCACGATGACAGAGCAGGAATCGAACTGGAATTTTTTCTTTTCCCACCGCCGCGAACTCGGGCCAGTACTTCGCCACCGGAGCATCGATATCGAGCTTGCCCTGATCGACCAGGCGATGCGCGCAGATCGCGGTCAGGCCCTTGGTGGTCGAATAGACATTGGCGATCGTGTCGCGAGTCCACGGGCGCGTCTTTTCCTTGTCGGCATGGCCGGCCCACAGATCGACGATCGGCTTTCCATCCAGGGTTAACGCGACCGCCGCGCCGACCTCGGCGCCGCAGTCGAAATTGGCCGCGAACGCCTCTTTGACGCGACTGAATTTTGGATCACAGGTTCCTTCGATCTTCACCGCCATCGTCAGGACCTCACTCGCATTGAAAATTTCCGCGCTCCATGACGCGCGGTTTGTGCGTCTGGTCATACCACGCTCGCGGCGGTCGCGACAAAGCCTTGCGCCACGGACATCCGACACCAAAAAAACGAATGGCGTTGCTTCATTGCGGCCGTGCGCACGCGAGTCGTCGCGCCGTTACGCGATCGTGCCGACAAAACGCTAAACTCCTGCGCTAGACGACCGTGCGTTGGCTTCAACGCGGCCGGCCAAACAACGGAAGCGATCCCGGACAGGGACGAAATAGGGGGAGGAGTATCGATCGTGGCATCGCTGGGATTTTCGCACCGTGATTTTCGGGTCTTCGAGATCGAAGGCTTCAGCGCCCGGATGGAGCAAATCGGCGCGCGTGTGCGGCCGCGGCTTGCGCGGCTGGGCGCGGAGCTGGCCCCCGGGCTCGCCCGCAAGCTGCACCTCGAGTTTTTTCCGCACGTCGCCAAGCATATGCGGCGCACGGTCAATCCTCCGGCGGAAACCTGGGCGGCGTGGGGTCCGTCGCCAAAAGGCTACAAGCGTTTCGCATATCTTGCGTTGTGCATCTCGAGCCTCGGCCTGCACGCGCGCGTGGTCGTCAAGCCGGAAGCCGACCATCGCATCGAGATGGCGCGCCGGATCGGCGAGAAATCGGCCGCGCTCGCAAAATCGCTGCGCGGCACGAAGATCGCCCGCTACGACCGATGGGACTTCGCCGCGATGCCCGAAGCGCGGCCCGCCGGGGAAGAATTCCTCGACGCGATGCGCGCCGCGCTCGGAAAAAAGTCCGGTCAAATCGACGCCGGCTTCGGATGGCCCGTGCGCGAAGCGGTGCGCATCGACCGCGCGGAGGTTATCGACGCGTTCGGCGAACTTGAATCGGTTTACCGGATCCTCCGGTCCGCCGATTGAGCCGGGCGCGATGCTCCTGGCCGCGGCGATGCGGCGCGCCCCTATGAAGAACCGGCGCCAAACGCTATGGTCGTTGAACTGCTAAATTGCGATGTAAAGGCCGTTTTCCAAACGGCCTGTCGAACGGGGATTCATGGCAAGTAAAGGTACCTGCAAGGCAACTGACTGCAAGCATGACGCGGTGGGACACGGCTATTGCCGCAAGCATTACCGCCTGTGGAAGGCGGGCGAAATGCCCAAGGGACGCTACAAGACCTGCACCTTCGAGAAGTGCCGCAAAAAACGCTATCGGCTGAGCCTGTGCCAAGAGCATTACGCCGCCAAGACCGGCAAGAGTGCAGCTCCCGCAGCGGCTCCCGCGGCTGAAGCGCCTGCGGCCTGACCGACGCGCTTAGGCGAACTCGGCGCCCCGATCCCAGGCGAGTGAATCTCTGATGGCGAATCTGATCGTCGCGGGAGCAGCGGGCCGGATGGGCCGGATGCTGATCGCACTCGGCGCGCACGACCCGGCGCATAAGATTGTCGGCGCGGTCGAGGCCGCCGGCGTCGCCTCAGTCGGCGCCGATGCAGGCGACCTCGCCGGAATCGGTCCGCTCGGAATCAAAATCACTGACGACTACCAAGCGCTCGCGCGACCCGGCACGGTCACGCTGGATTTCACGAACGCGGCCGCCTCGCTGGATCATCTGGAAGCCGCGGTCAAGGCGGGTGCGGCGGTGGTGATCGGTTCGACGGGATTTTCCGCCGAACAGGAGCGCCACATCCAGGAGATCGCGCCGCGGATTCGTGCCGTAATCGCGCCGAACATGAGCGTCGGCGTCAACGTGCTTATGAAGATCGCCGCGGAAGTCGCCACAATTCTGCCCGACTTCGATGCCGAAGTCGTCGAGATCCATCATCGCACAAAAGTTGATGCGCCCAGCGGGACCGCGCTGGGCCTCGGACGCGCAATCGCGGCGGCGCGCGGAACCGATTTCACCTCCAACGCGATCTATGGACGCGAAGGGATCACCGGCGCGCGCCCGGCCGGGAAAATCGGCGTGCTGGCGATTCGCGCCGGCGACGCGGTCGGCGACCATACCGTAATCTTCGGCGGCCAAGGCGAGCGCCTCGAGCTGATTCATCGCGCGCAGAGCCGCGAATCGCTGGCGCGCGGCGCATTGCGTGCCGCGGCGTGGCTCGAGCGTCAGCAGCCCGGACTTTATTCGATGCGTGACGTGCTCGGCCTATAGCGCGCCGCGCGTTTCCGATCGCTCTGCATCCCGCTAAGGCTGAATCGGCTTGACATGCGGATGCCCGTTACCGGCGTGGGGATGCGCCTCGCCGCCAACCCCCAATTCCCCCATCTCCTGGCCGTCCATGTCGAGCGTGGCCCACCTTTCGACCAGCTTCAGCCGAAGCCCACGATGGCCCTGCAGCAAGTACGCGGTCATCGCGAGCAGCGCCAGGATATTTCCCGCCACTATTTTCCACCATCCGAGCTGTGAGACGACCGACGAATCGAGCAGCGTAACGAAGCCGACGAAGAAGACCTCGAAGACCGCAAACAGCAAAAACACCCCGAGCGCCAGAAATGGCTCCCATTCCGAGGCCGCCAGCAGAATCGCGATCGCAAGGCCGAAGCAAATGAACGCAAAGAAATGCAGCACCGAGTAGCCAAGCACCAACGCGACCGAGGCGTGCGCCAAGGCTGCGCCATCGGTGCCGAGGAAGATCATCGCGCCGAGCAGCGTCGGAGTGCGAAACAGATCTCCGCTGGCAAGGTCGTAACCGAGAAACCAGATCGCCACCACCACAGCGCCAACGACTCCGGCCAGCACTCCTTCTCGCGCAACGCGCAGCCATCCCGAGCCGAACAGATTTTTCGCCAGCATCGGATGACGCCAGAAGAAGTATGTCAGCATCGCGCCAGTCGCGAGCAGGTTGCCGACGATGATCCCCCACCAGGTCAGCGCCGCCATCACCTGCGGTCCCAGGAACATCACCACCGCGATGAAGAACGCCTCGAACGCGCCAAAAAAAATCAGCACCGAGACCAGGAACGGCGGCTCGTTTTCGGCCGTCTCAAGCAGCAGCGCGGCCACCACGCCGACGATAATGAACGCGCAGAAATGCAAAATCGTGTACTCGGTCACCAGCCGGACGACACCCTGTCGCATCAGGTTCGGGTCGCGTAGCCCGTGCAGGAGCGTCGCCGCGAGCAGCGCGGGGGTCTCGAACCCGTGGCCGCGCGACAAGTCAAAGAGCAGGAACCATAGCGCGACTACGACTCCACCAAGGATTCCAGCGGTAGCGCCATCTATAATTATTCGGGTTCTCGAATGTTGCATTGCACTCCCATCGGACGCGCCGGGAATTCTCCGCGCGCCAGCGGCCGCTCGATCGGCCGTACTGTTAATTTTACTACTCCGATCGACAACTAATTCTCAAGCTCAGGCAACCATTGCTTTATATGCACATAAGCATCGCTGATTCTTATATGGCGATTGGTTTAGTAGGGCTTGCATCCCGCGTTCGATTTGGCGAATGCTTGCCTGCGGGCGCGCGCCGCGCGTTTCAGCGCGCTCCCTATATCGATACGATCGAGGCCGATTGCGCACTCCGATGCCCGAGCCAGTCAAACCCGCCGCGATTCCTTCTCAATCGCCATCCAAGTCCGCACCCCTGATGCCGCCGTATCGGCATGACGCCGCGGCGCACCCCGATCTGCTGCGCATCGGCCGCATTCCGATCTGGTTCTTCGCCGGGTCCGTGGCGTACTTCGGGATCGGCGCGTGCTCACTGCCGATAGCGGCTCGCTACGCCGCGGATTTCTTCTACCAGGCAAACGTGCTCGCGGTGGTGCATACGTTCACGCTCGGATGGATCACCTCGGCGATCATGGGTGTGATGTACCGCTACGTACCGGCGTTGACCCGGGTACCGATCAGGTGGCCACGAGTCGCATACGCGCAGTTCATTATCTTCGCGATCGGCGTATCCGGGATGGTCGCGCACTTCATGCTGGGCGCGTGGTTGGGGCTATGGCTCGCCGCATTGGCGGTCGCCGCGAGCATCGTGATGTTCGCGGCGAATCTGGCGCCGTGCCTGTGGGGGCAGTTTGGACGCGGCGTCGCGGAGACCGGGATGCTGCTGGCGATCGGCTTTCTGGTAATCGCGGCGGCGCTCGGAACGATTCTCGGTATCGACAAGACCTATGACTTCCTGGGCGGCGACGTCCTGACCAACGTCTCCGGCCACGCGCATCTGGCGGCGGTGGGATGGGTAACGCTCTCGATCTGTGCGGTGTCGTACCGGATGCTGCCCGCGTTCTTGCTGCCGAAGGTCGTGGTCCCGCGCCATGCGATCTGGCAGCTCTATAGCCTGGCGGCGGCTACGAGCGGACTTGCGATATCGCTGTTCTTCGAGCTCCCCGGCGAGACCTTTTTCGCCGTCGCGATCGCGGGCGCGATGGCCTGGTACGTCGCGATTATCGCGCGGATGGTCGCGGCGCGGCGGATGCCGCTGGACTGGACGCCGCGCCACGCGATCGCGGGGCTTGCGGGGATGGTGATCGCGGTCGCACTGGGAATTACGCTCACGCTCACCGGCGGCGGCAGCCAATGGGGCGCGCGCATCGCGCCCGCTTACGGCGTCGCGGGCCTGCTCGGATTTTTTTCCAACTTCATCATCGGAATGTCCTATCAACTATTCCCGGGCTTCGTGGTCGGCGCGCGACGGGGACGCGGATGGCCGGCGGTAACGATCGCGGAGATTTCGATCTCGCGTCCGCGATGGTTCATCTTCGCGGCGTTCAACGGCGGAGTTGCGATTCTGATCGCGGGCTTTCTTGCCGGTAGATTCGAGGTCGTCCGTAGCGGCGCTATACTCGCCGCCTCCGGCGCGGTCGTGTACTGCGCCGTGACGCTATGGACGCTGAGCTTCGCGTTGCGCGCGGCGATTCCCGCCGCCGCACAAACCGCCCTCCGGGTTCTGCCGGAGTAGCAGAGCCGCCGCGCTTGCCGTTACGGTTGATGAGATTACGCCCGATTGAGTTTCGACGCCAAGAAATCCCATACTGATCGGAAGCTAGAGGGACTCGTGCAGAGATGGCGGCCAAGCAACCAGGGGACGAAATCGTCGCGCAGCGCCCCACCCTGTTCGCCGATAGCGTGGGCCGGGCAATCTTGGCCACCAAGACGGCGGAACATCAGAAGCGGTTAGGAATCTATCTTACCCCGGTGGGCGTGGCCGATTTCATCGCCTCGATGATCGAACAGAAATCGGGGCAGCTGCGCATTTTGGATCCGGCCGCCGGTTCGGGAACCTTGCTGTGTGCCGCCATCGAGTCGCTTGCCGAGCGGCGCCACACAGCCGATCCGCTTGAAATCCAGATAGTTGCGTACGAGATAGACGAGGAATTGGCCCGTGGGCTGAGGTCGGTCCTCGATTATGCGGCGAGGTTTGTATCGCCGAGGAATCTCCAGATTCGAATTGACGTCGTGCAGCAGGATTTTCTGTTGGCCCATTCCGGCGCGTTAAGTACCTCCGCGCAATTGTTCAAGCGAGTGCGGTCCAGCCCCTTCGACCTCGTTGTGGCGAATCCTCCATATTTCAAATTGGCGAAATCTGACCCGCGCGCCCGAGCTGTCGAAGCGGTAGTACATGGGCAGCCGAACATTTATTCGCTTTTCATGGCCGTGGGAGCCTCGCTGCTGCGGGACCGGGGACAGATGCTATTCATAACACCGCGAAGCTTTGCCTCGGGCCCTTATTTCCGGCTCTTCCGCAATCGGTTCTTCAAGCTGGCACGCCCGTCTCGGGTCCACGTATTCGACTCACGCCGCGAAGCATTCGAACGCGATTCAGTCTTACAAGAGAACATCATTCTGAGTGCGATTCGCGATCTCGATTGGTGGAAGGGCCCGGAATCGTTCCACATGTCGATCTCCACAAGCCGCGGCATCGAGCGCCTTGATTCGGTGCAGGTGCAATCAATCCCCCTCGCACAGGCTCTCGATATGAGTTCCCGCGACCGCGTGCTGCGGGTGCCGTCGGCGCAATCGGCCAAAGATGCGGTTCGAGTGGTCGAATCGTGGCCCAGCAGCCTGCACAACTCCGGATTGGAAATATCAACCGGCCCGGTTGTGCCGTTTCGTGCAATCGACGTGCTTGACTGCGAGGGCGATCTCTCGCGCACCCATATGCCACTGCTGTGGATGCAACACGTCCACGCGATGCGAATTTCATGGCCAGGAAACATGCGCAAACCGCAGTACATCAGGAAAATTGCCGCACAGCGATCTCTCCCGGTTCCCAATCGAAACTACGTGCTACTCAGACGATTCAGCTCGAAGGAAGAGCCGCGCAGACTAGTCGCAGCACCCTGGTTCCGGAAAAACATGGTCACATCAATGCTGGGGATCGAAAACCATCTGAACTATATCCATCGCCCAGGCGGCGAATTGAACGAAGATGAAGGCTGGGGACTCGCAGCCCTGCTGAATAGCTCGCTGCTGGACGCCTATTTCCGCGCCTCCAACGGCAGTACCCAAGTTAGTGCGACGGAACTCAGAGCGATGCCAATGCCCGCCGGCGAAATCCTGCTGGACATCGGGCGAAGGGTACGAGTACACGGTGATTCCATCGAACAAATCGATCGCGCCGTGCGCGACTGCCTGAGCGCCCGGAATTGAACAAACGCACCAAGATTAAAGAGGCACAGGCAGTCCTCGCCGCACTCGGCCTTCCGCGCGCGCAGCAAAATCAAATCTCCGCGCTGACGCTATTGGCGCTGTGCGGACTTCGGCCGCGGGACCCGTGGGCGAGCGCAAGCAGAGATGCTCGCACGGTAACCAAGGGCGTCATGGAGTTTATCCGCCGCGAATACCATGTGACGTACGCACCCAATACTCGGGAGACCGTCCGGCGCCAAGTGCTTCATTAACTCGTGCTGGCCAATGTCGCCGACTACAATCCTTTCGCGCCCGAGTTGCCTACCAACAGCCCCAAGGCGCACTACGCAATTTCCGAGGCCGCGCTTGCGGCCATCCGCGAGTTCGGCGGTCGAGACTGGATGCGCGCGGTCCAGAGATTCGCGTCATCCGGAGAGAGATTGATTGAGGTTTTTGAAAGGAACCGGAAGGCGTCAAGCATTCCGGTTCGTTTCCCCGGCGGCGCATCTCTCGAACTGTCACCGGGGCGGCATAACGAAATTCAGAAGGCAGTCGTCGAGCAGTTCGTCCCACGATTTGCGCCGAATGCTGAACTTCTTTACCTTGGAGACACCGCACACAAGGGCCTTCACCTCAAAAGGAAAGAGCTCGACGCTCTGCACTTTCCACTGACCGAACACGACAAGCTTCCGGACATCATATTTTATGATGGGGAGCACGACTGGCTTTTCCTGGTCGAGGTAGTGACTTCGCACGGACCGATGTCGCCAAAGCGGGTACTCGAACTCGAGCGGATGCTTGCCGCCGTCTCGCCAGGAGTCGTGTACGTGAGCGCGTTTCCGACGATGGCGGAGTTTCGGAAGCACTTGCGAAATGTCGCTTGGGACACGGAAGTCTGGATCGCCGAAATCCCCGATCACCTCATTCACTATAATGGCGACCGCTTTTTCGGGCCGCGCGAGAGGCGCGAACGCTAAGGTTCGCGGCTTTCGTTCCCACTACGCGCGGGCGCGCGGGTGCAGTATGGCGACTCGGGCGCGAGGCGGTAGCGCAGGCGACGACGCACCGAGCGCGGGCTCGTCGCGATCCTCGCTGCGCGACCATCGGTAGAAAATCACCGTGAACACCACCATCAGGTAGGTGCCCTGCCCGACCCACATCAACAAGCCGCCGAGGATTTGGTCATCCATTGGCCGGATGCCCCAACCGTGGGGTCCTTCGAGATACCAGGGATAGATCACATGCGTCGCCAGCGTGATCGGCGCGGCCACCGCGGTCATTGGGATCATCAACAGGAACAGGTAGAGAATCTGCGCCGGATACGAGAGCCGCGGCAACTCTGGCAGCGGGCTCAGAATCGGCCACCAAAGCAGCACGCCGGCCACCATGAAACAGAGGTGAAGAAAGATGTGAAAATTCTCGTCGCGGCACATCCGGTCGAAGATCGGCGGAAAGTGCGCGGTGACGAACACCGCCGAGAACAGCAGGAACGCCACCACCGGCTGGGTGAAAAATCGCGCGAATGGCTTAACCGGCCGGCTCAGCACCCAGCGCCGGAGCATCCAGTCCGGCGTTCCGAGCAGCAGCATCGGCGGGATGACCAACGCCTGCACGAGATGCTGGAGCATGTGCATGAAAAAGATACGATCGTCAGCATACTCATCAAGTCCGGTGTGCGCGTAAAGAATCACCGCGAGCGCGGCCGTGAACCACGCCACCTGGATGCGCCGCGGCCGCCTGCCGCACACGCGGCACCCAATCCAGTAGAGAATCGCAAGCCCGGCGACTCCAATTGCGATACTCGGATGCTCGCCCAGAAGGTCGTCGAAATCCATTTTGGCCTATTCGCCTCAGCCAGCGGGGCTCCAACCCCGGAGACTAACCTCGATGATGCGCAAGGTACGCGAACAGCATGAGCAGCGCGAACAGCAGCACAAACGCGATCAGCAGCGGAAACAGGAAAAACGCGCTCAGCGTCCAACTATCGTACTTGAGATGCATGAAGAACATCGCGATCAGCGCGAACTTCGCCGCCGCCAGCACCAGTAGCACCGGCACGACCACGGTTTTCAGCGCCGGAACATAGAAGACCGTGATCTCCATCGCGGTCAGCACGCACAAAAACGCCGCCACGATTACGTAGATGCCGGCTCCCGGATGATGGACCTCGGCGCCGTGCCCGTGCGCCTCGATTGCCCCAGCCGCGTGCGTAGCTTCGCTCATGCGCCCTTAACCTGCTGCATCAGATAGACCAGCGTGAAGATGATTACCCATACTATATCGACGAAGTGCCAGTATAGTCCCGCCATCTCGACCGACAGCGCGCGGGACTTGTCGAATTTTTTACTGAACGACGCGAACCACACCGTCGCCAGCCACAGCACTCCAATAGTCACATGCGCGCCATGAAAACCGACCAGGGTGAAGAAGCTCTGGCCGAACAGATCGGTCTGCATCGAGAGCCCTTCATGATAGAAGTGCGTGAACTCGTACGCCTCAATCCCCAGGAACACCAGCCCGAGCCCAATGGTCAGTCCGAGCCACATCCGCATGAGATTCTTCTTGTTGCGCTGAATCGCGTTGAGCGCCAGCACCATCGCGAGGCTCGACATCAGGAGCGCGAACGTGCTGATCGACGTCAGCGGAATCTCCAGGATGCCCGCGCCGGGACCGCCGATGTTGCGGCTCTTGTACACTACGTAGGTGGCGATCAGGCTCGCGAAGAATACGCACTCGGAGCCGAGGAACGCCCACAGTCCCGCCTTGCGCAGATCGATTCCGCCCGAAGATGGCGCCAACTCTTCAAGGTCGTGCGGCTCCTGTCCGTAGGTGGGGTACTCGAAGCCCATCGCGACCACGGACACAAGCAGCGTAATGCTGCCGAGAATAATAATCCGCCATTCTCCGATGACTAATCCCACGCCCATCGTCATAAGTCCGAGCGCGACGAACAGTGGGTATATCGACGGCGCCGGCATGTGGATCGGCCCGGTCGCAGCAGCCTGCATGCTTTCCGGGACCGGCGGCGTCTGCCCCGCCATAAACATCGCGACTCCGCGCGAGCCCGCGCGGCCGTACTTCATTACCCAGTAGGCGTCCCGGCCGCGAACCTCGGGAACGCGGGCGAAGTTATACGCAGGCGGCGCGGAGGCGATTGACCATTCGAGGCTGCGGCCGTCCCACGGATCGGCGGGCGCCTTCTCTCCACTGGCAGTGCTCTTGATCAAATTGATGTACATGACCAGGAACGATATCCCGAGTATAAACGCGCAGACCGTTTCCAATTGGTTCAGATGCGTCCAGCCGAGGCCCGCGCCGTAGGTGTAGATGCGCCGCGGCATTCCCCACATTCCCAGAAGGTGCATCGGGAAGAACGTGCCGTTGAAGCCGACCACGGTCAGCCAGAACTGCCACTTGCCGAGCTTCTCGCTGAGCATCCGGCCGGTGATCTTGGGCCACCAGTAATAGATTGCGCCCAGAATCGCGAACATCACGCCACCGAACAGCACGTAATGGAAGTGCGCGACCACGAAGTAGGAATCGGTCTGTTGCAAATCGATCGGTGCGGAGGCGTGCATGATGCCGGACAGCCCCCCAATCGTGAACTCGAGCAGAAACCCGAGCGCAAAGTAGAACGCGGTCGTCATCCGCAGCGAGCCGCCCCAGATGGTCGCCAGCCACGAGAAAATCTTAATCCCGGTCGGGATCGCGATCAGCATCGACGTGATCGCGAACGCGCTGTCCGCCACCGGACCCATCCCGGTCGCGAACATGTGATGACCCCACACGCCGTAAGACAGGAACGCGATCAACACGATCGAGTAGGCCATCATCGGATAGCCGAACAGCGGCTTGCGCGAAAATACCGGCACGATCTCGGAGATCATTCCGAAGGCCGGCAGCGCCATGATGTAAACCTCGGGATGCCCAAACAGCCAGAACAGATGCTGCCACAGAATCGGCGTGGCCCCATACGCGGCGACGTAAAAGTGCGTGCCGAAAAAACGGTCGAGCAGCAGGAACACCAGCCCCACGGTGAGCGGCGGAAACGCGATCAGAATCAGGACCGAGGTGATCAGAATCGACCACACGAACATCGGCATCCGCATGAAGCTCATCCCCTTCGCGCGCATCGAGATGATCGTCACGAAGAAGTTGAGTCCACTGACTATCGTCGAGATACCCAGGATGAGCAGTCCGACCACCCAGAAGTCAAGGTTGAGCCCGGGCGAGAAATAGCGCTCGGTCAGGTTCGCATAGCCGAACCATCCGGCGTCGGGAAGTCCGCCCCACAACCAACCGAGATGCAGGAAGATCGCACCGGCCAGGAATAGCCAGAACGACATCGCGTTGAGCCGCGGGAACGCCACGTCGCGCGCACCGATCTGCAAGGGCATGATGAAGTTGGCGAAGAATCCGATCTCCAGCGGCATCACCACCAGGAAAATCATGGTCGTGCCGTGCATTGTGAAGATCTGGTTGTAAACCGAGGCCGACAGAAAGTGGTTATCCGGCGACCAGAGCTGAATCCGAATCAGCATCGCCTCGATTCCGCCGATCGCCATGAACACCAGCGCGCTGAGCGCGTACATGAGCGCGACCCGCTTGTGATCGACGGTCGTCAGCCATCCGATGAGGCCTCCGCCGCGAAGATAGTTCCGCGTTTCAACTGGCAATGCTTTTGGCTGGGCAGCCATCACTCAAGCTCCCTTACTTCAAACTCTCGAGGTAGGCGACCAGGTCATCGAGCTGCTTGCCGCCAAGCCCGAACGCCGGCATCTGGGCGCCCGGCTTGACGTGACCGGGATTGATTATCCACTGCGCGACATGGGCCGGAGTGTTGCTCTCGATCCCGCTCGCCATCGTCGCGCGGCTGCCGAAGTGGGTCAGGTCGGGGCCGATAGTTCCCTTGGACACGCCGTCGATTCGATGACACGCCGTGCATGGACTGTTCGAGAAGGCTTGCGCGCCGGCCGCCGCGGCGGGGTCCTTGATCAAGGCGGCGGCGATCGGCGCCGCGGACTGCGCCTTTTCCCACTCGGCGAATTGCCGCGGCGAATCCACAAATACGCGAAAGCGCATGTTGGCGTGCGATTCACCACAAAACTCGGCGCATTGCCCCGGATACATTCCGGGCACCGTCGCCTCGAAGGTCAGTTCGTTTATCTGGCCGGGCACGACGTCGCGCTTGCCGCCAAGCTGAGGCACCCAGAAACTGTGGATGATGTCGGCCGATTTGAGGCTCAGCCGAATCGGCACGCCAGTGGGAATGTGCAGCTCGTTGGCCGTGATGATGTGATCCTTGCCGGGGTACTGAAATTCCCACCACCACTGATGCGCGACCACCTCGATTTCGAGCGAACCGTTAGGCGGCAGATTCGGCTGGGAGCGGAAAATCGTGCGGACGGTTGGAATCGAGATCATCAGCAGGATCAGCGCCGGCCCGAGCGTCCACGCGACTTCGAGCTTCAAGTCCGAAGCGGCTGACCACGGCGCCGCCGCCTCTCCCACCCGCGTCGAGAAGACGAATATCGCGAGGATGAACACCACCATCACGATCGCGAACACCAGCGCATCCCACAGCGACACCTCGATCAACAGCCGGTAGATCCAGACGGCCAGGTCCGACTTCGGAGCGAGCGTGGTCATGGGCAGTTCGCGTCCCTGCGCGCATCCGGCCAGCGTCGCGGCGGCGGCCAGCATGGCGGCGCGGATAAATCCGGTCGCGCGCTTCATTCGTGCTCCTCCACCCAGGTTTCCTCGGTGGCGGCCGCCGCGAGCCGATCCAGGCCGGGCAGCGCGCACAGCACGAAGGCGCCAATGAATCCGAGCGTGATCAAAATCTCGATCCATCCGAGCGGCACCACGTGTGGCGACAGCGACGGCACGATCAGCACGTAGCGTTCGAGCCAGATTCCCGCGATTCCGCCCAGCGACACGAGCCCCAGAATCCACGGCGTTTTTTTGGGGCGCACTCCCAACAGCGTCACGAACGGTATTACCCAGATGAGCGCGAGCACCGCGTACGACAGATGCTGCCACGGCGGCAGATAGACCCGCAGCACGATGAAGAAGGTCTCGACCGGGATATCGCCGTACCAGATCACGATGTACTGCGCGAACATCAGGTAGATCCAGAATACCGAGAAGGCGAACACGAACTTTCCAAGGTCGTGCATCACCTTGGGATTTTTGAAGGCATTATGCGCGCCGAGCCGTCCGCGCATGATCGTCGCGACCAGCGCCATCGCCGCCGCCGCGCTCCAGAACGCGCCCGCGAAGAAGAACCATCCGAACAGCGTGCTGCTCCAGGCGGGCGCCAGCGACATCACCAGGTCGAATGCGATTATGGTGTAAACCACGGCAAAGCAGATCGCCAGCGCCGGCGCGACTTTGCGGATCGGATTCGGCGCCAGCAGAATCTCTTCCGAGCTGCGTTGCCAGCGGGCGGCCTGCGCGGTGCGCGACAGCCGAACCAGCCACAGGCTGAGCGCGGTCATGATCGCAAGCCCAATTCCGTCGCGCGCGAACAAAAACGGAGTGTTGAGCCACGCCGCCTTTTGCGCGATCGGATGCAGCACCCACGGGAAAATCAGGGTCCGGCCGAAATACAGTCCCCAGAACAGAACGAAGCCCAGCGGAATAAAGCCCGCGAAGGTTTCCGCCAGCCGATACTGCGTGGTTCCCGCCCAGCGCCCGTTGGTCAGGTAGAACGCCGCCAGCACGACCACGCCACCCTGCGCGATACCGAGCCATACGAGCAGGTTAACCAAATATGCCTGCCATGCGCGCGCGGCGTTGGCGCCACCGACATTCATCGCGAATCCTAACACTCCGGCAGCCACGAAGATCGCCATCAGCCCCTTGAATGCCGCCCCCGCGATCGGCGCGGCGGGCGCGCTCGAGGACGCGGCGCGCGCGGCTTGCAGTCCGGCGCTCATCGCGGCACCGCCTTGCGCGTCTGGGCAAGTGAAAATCCTGGACTACGCCGCGTCACGCAAAACCTCTTCTGCACCTGCATTCCTCAGAATCGATTCGATTTTCTCGAGCCGGTCGCCGTCGGCCGCGTCACATCTGACGACCACCCCGAAGCGGTCTTCGCCAAAACGCGAGTTGTAGCCGCTTGCGGAGTTGAAGGCCGGCAGGCCCGCGTTTACTATAAAGCTCGTCACCGCCGAGAGTCCGCCGAACAGGATCATCAGCTCGAAGCAGATAATGATAAACGGCGGCCACGAGATCATCGGCTTGCCGCCCGACCCCAGGTTCCACTCCCAAGTTGTGCCGATAGTGAGCGCGAGCGCGGTCAGGATTCCCGTGATGCCGCCGAGCAAAACGAACAGCCGCACCCGGCTCTTCGGCTTGCCCATCGCGTGTTCGATATGATGGCTCGGGATCGGCGAGAAGACGTGAAAATCCTCGACCGCGGCATGGCGCAAATCGGCGATACCTTTGGCGCAAAGCTGGTCGTCCGCGAATGACCCGATTATATCCATCGATACGCCCATGCCCTATTCCGTTTCCCGTTCACGCCCGGATTCATGCGTCGGTCGCCGTGCCTTTTTTGACCGCCTGGCGAAGGAAGGTGATGCCCTCTTTAAGCTCGGTCATGGAAACGATCGGCAGGAACTTCGCGAACAGCGAGAACAGGCCCAAAAACCACGCGAAGCTTCCGACCGTGATCATGATCTCCGTGAACGACGGCGTATAGAAATTCCACTGCGACGGATTGAAGTTGGTCGCCAGCGATCCGGCCACGATATCGAAGCGCTCGAACCACATTCCGATATTGACGAAGATCGAGATGATCCACAGCGCCTTCATGTTCACCCGGATGCGCGGCGAGAACAGCAGCAGCGGAATCACGCAGTTGCACAGGACCATCACCCAGAAGATCCATCCCCACGGCCCGAAGTAGCGCATGTGGAAGGTCATCTGCTCGATCTTGTCGCCCGAGTACCAGACCATGAATGACTCGGTTGCATACGAGTAGCTGACCACCAGCGAGGTCAGCAGAACGATCTTGGCCAGACTGTCGATATGCCAGGGGGTGACCAGATCTTCGATCTTGAGCCACTTGCGCATCGGGATAAGCAGCGTCATCACCATCGCGACGCCCGAGAAGATCGCGCCCGCGACGAAGTACGGCGCGAAGATCGTGCTGTGCCATCCCGGCAACTGCGCCATCGCGAAGTCCCACGACACTACGCTATGCACCGAAATGACCAGCGGCGTCGCCAGCCCCGCCATCAGCAGATACGCCATCGAGAAGTGGCGCCATTGCTGGTCGGTGCCCTGCCATCCGAGCGACAGGATCGAATAGAACGTCTTGCGCCATCCGGTGGATTGCTCGCGCGCGTTGGCCACGTCGGGAATCAAACCCATGATCAGGAACAGCGCACTGACCGTCAGGTAGGTCGAGACCGCGAACGCGTCCCACACCAGCGGCGAGCGGAAGTTGGGCTGCAAGTAGCGCTCGTTCGGATACGGCAAGAGCCAGTACAGAAACCACGGACGCCCCAGATGGATCATCGGGAAGAGCCCCGCGGTGGCGACCGCGAATAGCGTCATGGTTTCGGCCGCGCGATAGACCGCGGTGCGCCAGCGGGTGCGGAACAGATAAAGGATCGCCGAGATGAGCGTGCCCGAGTGCGCGATTCCGACCCAGAAGACGAAGTCCGTGATGTAGATCGCCCACATCACCGGCTGGCGCAAGCCGGTTACGGCCATGCCCTCGTAAATTTGGCGGGTCCACAGGACCGCCGCGATTCCTACCAGCGAAAAGCAGAACGCGATCCAGGTCCAATAGGCGACTCCCGGGAACTCCATGACCCGGAGCACGCTGCGATCTATATCGCGGAAAGTCGGAGTGGTGGGTTCTTGAACTGCGGCTGCCACTTACGCCTTTCCTTTCACGCGATACAGGTCGCGCAGATAAACAATCGCGGGCTGGGTGTTGAGTTCCGCCAGTGCGCGGTAGTTGCGCGGCTGATTGTCGTCGCGCCGCCGCATCATCGCACTCTGCTTGTCGTTCATATCGCCAAACGTGATCGCCCGGGTCGGGCAGGCGCCCGCGCAGGCGGGAACAATCTCGCCGTCCTTGACCGCGCGTCCGTCATTGCGCGCGTTAATCTCCGCGTGCTGGATACGCTGGACGCAGAACGTGCATTTTTCCATCACGCCCGCGCCGCGCACCGTCACCTCGGGATTCAGTTGCAGATTGAGCGGCGCCGGCCATTGCGGCACGGCCCAGTTGAACCGCCGCACCTTGTACGGGCAATTGTTCTCGCAGTAGCGCGTGCCGACGCAGCGGTTATAGATTTGTCCGTTCAGGCCCTCTTGGGTGTGATACGAGGCGAACACCGGACACACCGGTTCGCACGGCGCGTGATTGCACTGCTGGCAGAGCATCGGCGCCAGATACAGGTTGGGCGCGTGCGCTTTATCCTCGGGATAATACCGCTCGATCCGAATCCACGACATGATGCCGCCCTCGTCGACGCGCTGCTTGCCAACGAAGGGAATATTGTTCTCGGCGTAACAGGCCGCCACGCACGCGCTGCATCCGGTGCACGCATTGACGTCGATCGTCATGCCCCATTTGTGATTCGGGTATGGAAACGCCGGGTACATCTCGTACGGTCCCGGCGCCAGCGGCTCCTCTGGCGTGCCGCCGTGGCGCAGCTCCTCGAGGCTCATCGCCTCGACGATCGATCGCCCCAGCATCTCGCTCTTGCCGAGCGGCGAGACCAGTTTGCGGCTGGTTCCGGTGGCTTTGGCGGTGACGGCCAAATGCATCGAGCCTTCCGCGAGAATCTGCCAGGGATTGGCGCCGAGGCCGTTCGCGTAGCGGCCGTACGCGCGATGGCCCTGTCCCAGAGGCGCCATGATCGCGTCGGGATGAACGTTGGTCGAGATGAGCGCCGGCGCTTCGATCACCCCATGCTCGGTGCGCAGCTCGATCAGCTCATCTTTGGCGATTCCCAGCTTCGCCGCCGTGGTGGGATGAATCTCCGCCCAACTATCCCACACAATCTGGGTGACTGGCTCGGGAATCTCCTGCAGCCACGGCTTGTCGGCCCCGCGCCCATCGTAAAGAAAAATGTGCGGATAGGCGACCAAAGTCAGACCTGAGGGAGCGCCGTCGCCCGGCGGAGGAGTCTTGAGCGTCGCGGTCGAAAGCTTGACCGACGCGGCCTTGGGCGCGGAGAATAGCCCGCCCTCGCGCCGCACTGTCGTCCAGAAATCAGCCTGCGCGTCCTTGCTTTCGCCTTGCGGAGCGAGCGCCAGCCATTGCGCTTTGATCGCCTCCGCCGCGGTCTGCCACGGCAGTTTCGACGCCGCTTTGGCGGCGGCTGAGAGCATGATGTCGCACGCCGCGCGGCTCTGGACGACAGGCTGCATCACCGGCTGCCCGAGCCCGCGCACTCCCGGCCGCGGCGCGGTATCGCGCCACGCCTCGAGCGGATGATGAGCAGGCAACAACAGGCTCGCCATGTTGGCGGTCTCGTCGGGCACCGTACCCATCCACGCCACAAACGCGACGCGCTGGAGCGATTCGGCAGCGCGCATCGCGGGCGGCATCGTGAACACCAGGTTGGCGCCGTTTAACACCGCAACATCAACCTTGCCGTCGCGCATCGCGGCCATCGCGGCGTTCACGTCACCGGGAGCGGTGGTGGGTTCGGCGCCTGCGCCCTCGAGATAAATCATCGTGCGGCCGAGATTTCCGGTGGCGGCGTTCAGGATATACGCGGCCAGATGGAGCGCTTCTTCGCCGCCCGACGCTAGTGCGACCGCGCCGTCCGCCTTGCCGAACGCCGCGCCCATCGCGGTGATCGTTTCCGCCGCGACGCCGGTGCGCTGACTGACGGCGGCGGGATCGTAGGCCGCCACCATGGTGCTCAGCGCATTGAGATCGAGCCCCGAGTTCTGCGTGATCCAGCGCTGCGCGACCAGCACGTGCAGGACGCTCCACGCGATTTGCGCCTCGGCTCCCGGAGCGACCGAGACCCAATCGTCGCACTTGGCCGCGGTCATGCTCATGCGCGGACCGACATAAAACGAGCGTCCGATAGTGAGCTGGCCGCGGCGCATTTTCGGTGCGCGGAAGCCGGCATACTGGCGGGCCAGCTCGACCGGCGAAGGTCCGGTCTCCATGAAATCCGCGCCGAACGAAATCAGCGTTTCGGCCTGATCGATTTTATAGACCGGCAGGTCGCGGCGGCCGAACAGCGTCTGCGCGGCCGAGCGCGCGGTTTCGGTTGAAAGAGCCTCGTAGAATATCGCCCGATCGGAGCCGTATGCGCCCACGAACGCGCGCGCGATCTTCTCGAAGGTGGGACCCTGCGCCCCGCCCATAAACGCCACCCGGTTCGGACCCGCTTTTGCCGCCGCCGCCAGATGGCCGGTCAGCAGCCCGAGCGCGTCATCCCAGGAAATCTTGCGCAGCGCGCCGCCTTCGCCGCGCAGCATCGGCTCGGTCAGCCGGTCGGGATTGTATAGCCCCTGCAACCCCGCCTGGCCGCGGGCGCAGATTGCACCTGCGCCTACAGGGTCGGCTGGATTGCCGCCAAGCGTCGTAACCCTTCCTTCGCGCACCGTCGCGATAACGCCGCATCCGGCGGGACACTCGGCGCAGGTGGTCGCGTAATAGGTTGGCATCCCGGGCGTGACGTTCTCGTCGGGAACCACGTACGGGATGAGTTTGCGCGCGGCGGGCTCGCATCCCGGAATCGCGGCGGCGGCGCTCGCGGTGGCAGCCAGCTTGATGAAAGACCGCCTGGACAGACCTTCAGGCATTTCGCTCCTCGCTCAATGCTCGATGCTCAATGATGGCAAGACACGCAGTCGAGACTTGCTTTCCGCTGCGTATGACAATCGACGCAAAAACCCATATCCATTTGCTTGACCGGCACAACGCGATCCATTTTCTGAACCTCGCCATGACATTGCTGGCATCGGATGCCGGCATGGATATGCGGGCTATGTGCGAATTTCACAAAATCGGGCAAAGTATAAACCCGGTTCCATCGAATCTCGAAGGGCGGCTGGGCGCGATCCGACCACGCCCGCGTGACCGGCTTGATCCCGTTCACGATGCCGCTGCCATGGCATCCCACGCATCGCGCGACCGCCGGAATGCCTGCGTTTTCGGAGCGTCGCGCATATTCATGGCAGTACTGGCAGGGTATTTCGTTGACCCCGGCGTGGATCCGATGGCTAAACGGGATCGGCTGGACCACATCCATTCTCGGCAACCACGGCCGCTGGGAAAACGCGATTACGGACGCACCCGAAATCAACAGGACGGCCGCCAAGGGCAAAAATATCCGGTTCATCTTCAGTCTTCTGCGGTCATACTGCGGCCGCACGCGGGATCCCAAAGATGAGCCGCGCACTCGGTCGAAGCTTCCCAGTAATCGACGACTTCACACGGCATCTGCGCTTCCGAGGTTCGAGTTTCGAGGGTAATCGGTACTCAACTTATCCTCAAGCGCTCACCGAGTTCCATCGCCTTAACGTTAATTTGTCTAACATTGAGGATGCTGTCAATCAAGCAAAGGTAATGATTGGACAGAATCTCCCGCCCCCGGCGCAAGCCCGCATCGCACCTGAACGCGCATTTCATCCAAGCCAGACAAAGGTTTTCTGACGCCGGGAACAGGTGTGGATAGTTCCGGAAGCCGAGCCGGCAAAGATATCTGGAGATGGCCCGTCGAATGATGCCATGCGGATTAACCCACGGGCCCGACGCCACGCAGCCCCTCGCGGCGCTCGGTTGTGGATTCCAGGTGCATGGACGGGCGAAATTCCGCTCCGATAGGTTTCGGACCGGCCCCAAGTATGGTAGTTACATGGTGGCCATAGAAATTGGGGAATTGACCTTACGGTGCAGATTAGAACCGCGACCCGATTGGAGCTTCTTCCGCCATATCTGTTCGCCGAGCTCGATCGGCTCAAAAAGGAAGTTGCAGCCAAGGGCGTCGATGTAATCAGCCTCGGGATCGGGGATCCTGACCTGCGGACACCACAACATATTGTAGATAGCCTCAAGCGCGCCGCCGATCTCCCCACAAACCACCGCTACCCCGACTACGAAGGACTCGAGGAATACCGCCGCGCCGCTGCGGGATGGTTCGAGCGCCGTTTTGGCCATCGCTTCGACCCTGCGCACGAAATCTGCGCGCTGATCGGCTCAAAGGAAGGCATCGCCAACTTCGCCACCGCAGTCGTCGATCCCGGCGCTATCGTGCTGATTCCGGATCCTGGCTACCCAGTTTACTACTCGGGATGCGTTTTCAATGGCGGCGAGCCATACTTCCTGAAGCTCAGGAAAGAAAACGGGTTCGTTCCGGACTTCGCATCGATTCCCGACGAAGTCGCGCGTCGCGCACGCCTGCTATGGCTCAATTATCCAAACAATCCGACCGCCGCTACCGTCGATGCCACGTTCTTCGCTAGCGCGGTCAAGTTCTGCTTGAAGTACGAAATCATCTTGGCGCACGACAGTGCCTATTCAGAAATAGCGTACGATGGTTATCGCGCGCCGACGGTGTTTGACGCATCGGGCGCGCGCGAATGCGCAATCGAGTTCCATTCGCTGTCAAAAACCTTTTCGATGACCGGATGGCGATGCGGTTTCGCGATCGGCAATCCCGAACTGGTGGGAGCGCTCGGCAAGGTCAAGACCAACGTCGATTCCGGGGTCTTCCAGGCCGTGCAGGAAGCCGCCATCACGGCGCTCGAAGGCGGAGACGGCGACCAGCTTGCCGAGTATTGCGCGATCTACAAACAGCGCCGCGATCTTCTGGTTGGCGCACTGCGCGCGATGGGCCTTAAGTGCGAGTTGCCGCGCGCGACCTTCTATGTCTGGGCGGAAGTTCCCAAAGGTTATACCTCGGTTTCGTTTACCGAGCGCGTCCTCAAAGAGGCGGGCGTGGCGATCACGCCCGGCTCAGGTTTCGGCAGGGGTGGTGAGGGGTTCGTTCGCTTTTCACTGACGGTGTCGAGCGAGCGGTTGCAAGAGGCGGTTGCTAGAATACAAGCGCTGCGGCTGTAACGAATGCCCAATCGGGCTTTTATCGGAATAGGTACTAACCTCGGCGATCGGGCCGTCAATTATCGGGAGGCGATTGTACGGATCGCCCAGATTCCCGACAGCCGGATCGTGCGCCAATCCTCGATCTACGAGACCGAGCCGATGGGCGATCTCAAGGGCGCGTTCCTAAACGGCGTCGTCGAGGTCGAAACCGAAATCACCGCCGACGTGATGATGCGCCGGCTGCTGACGATCGAGCGCGTGATGGGCCGCAAGCGGGTGCGCGGCAAAAAGCTCGCGCGCGGAAAATACCGCCCGCGGATTATCGACCTGGACCTGCTGTTCTTCAACAAGGAGACGATCGATACGCGCATCCTGACCGTCCCGCATCCGCGCCTGCACGAGCGGCTGTTCGTGCTCGCGCCGATGAGCGAGCTGGCGCCCGCGCTGATTCATCCCAAGCTGAACAAGTCGATCTCGGAGATAATCTCCGCGCTCAAATCCCCATTCCGCGTGACCCTCGCCCGCGCCGAGCTGCTGCGCCCGCAACCCGCCAAACGCCCCGCCCTCACCCGCTAGGACGCGTGCGCGGTGCGCTTGCGATGTGTATCGCGGGGGCCTAAAATACACATCGGGGAGTTAAGCCGGTGCGGACCAATATCGTGATCGATGACGACCTGATGAAGCGCGCGATGCGCGTGTCGGGCGCGGCCACCAAGCGCGAGGCGGTTGAACGCGGACTCGAACTGATCGTGCGGCTCTTCGAGCAGCAAAGCCTGATCCGATCGTTGCGCGGAAAACTGCATTGGGAGGGCGACCTGTCCGCGATGCGGCGTGACCGCTTTCCGAAGCGATGATCGTGGTCGATTCCTCGGTATGGATCAACTACTTCAACGGCCGAGCTAACGCCGAAACGGACGCTCTTGAGCGGTTGGCGGGCGAGCGGCTCGTGATTGGCGACTTGATCATGGCTGAGGTTCTGCAGGGCTTTCGAGCCGAAGCGGATTTCGATCGCGCCGCGCAGGTTTTCGCGGCGCTCGTATATCGTCCGATGGTTGGCCGCGAAATTGCAATCGCGGCAGCGCGTAATCACCGCAAGCTCCGCGCCCGTGGAATGACAATCCGCACCACGATCGACACGCTGATCGCGACGTTCTGCATCACCGAAGGTCACGAGCTTTTGCATTGCGATCGCGACTTCGACCCGTTCGAGCGCCATCTCGGCCTGCGCGTCCTGCGCTCGTGAGAGCATCGCCCGCGCGATCAGGCCGACTCAGTTAACCGCGGCGCTCGTGCGGATTGCGATCAGCTTGTCGAGTTCGATCTTGAGGCGCGGCAGCACGTCGTCGTAGCTGAAGAAGCCGACCTTCTTGTCTTTCTTTTTCAGATTCACGGTGGTCGGACCGCACCACAGGCCCAAGTCCGCGTCGTCGGTCTCGCCGGGGCCGTTCACGCGGCAGCCCATCACGGCGATCGTGATGCGATGCTTCGCCGCGTACTCGCTAATCACTTTGACCTGCTGGGCCAGCTCGACGAATTTTTCGTTCTCGACCCGCGAGCACGACGGGCACGAGATGATGTTGAGGCCCTTGCCGAACTCGGGCACCGAGATGAAGCGGCCGGCCGCGACGTCGCCGATAATCTTATGCCCGACGAGAACTTCCTCGTGCTTGCGATCGTTGGGCAGCGTCAGCGACACGCGGATGGTCTCGCCTATATGCTGGGCGAGCAGCTTCTCGAATGCTAAGCGGGTCTTGATGATGCCGTCGGGGGGCAGTCCGGCCTCGGTCACTCCGAGATGAATGGGAACGTCGGGGCGGCGCTCGGCGAAGCGGCGGTTGGCGTCGATAACCTTTTGCGGCTCCGAATCCTTGAGCGACACGACGAAGCGCGTAAAGCCGAACTCGTCCATCAGATCGCAGTGATACGCGGCCGACTCGACGATCGCGCTTAGCTGGTCGCCGGGGTATTTCTCGAGGAACGCGGGCGCGACCGATCCGCAATTGACCCCGATCCGGATCGCGAGATTATGGTCGCGCGCGATCTCGACCAGCCGCTTGACTTTCTGCTCGACGGTTTTCGACTTCTCGATATGATGCAGATGGCCCGGGTTGTAGCGAATCTTGTCCACGTACGGTGCGACCCGATCCGCGATCCGGTAATTCTCCTGCAAATCGACCGAGAGCGTGATGCCGGCGGTTTGCGCGCGAATCTCTTTAATCGCGGGAATCTCCTTGTCCGAGTCCATCGCGATCCGCACGATTCCCGCGCCCGCGTTGGCGAGCTGATGCGCCTGCGCGACGGTCTGATCGATATCGATGGTGCGCGTCGCGCACATCGACTGCACGACGATCGGATTGCCGCCGCCTACCTTGATCGCGCCGATCTGGACCGCGCGCGTGTTTCGCCGCGAAGCTGCCTGCTGATTCATTTGTTCAATGCTGCCTGATATTCGCGCCCGACGCGATGCCCGCGTGCGCGGCCTGCTAATGCTTGTGCTCTTCCGTCACCGCCATCGCGATCGCGCCGTGGCTGAATGCCGCTCCCGCGCGCATTGCGGCCGCGACCCACACCGCCTCTGCGATTTCTTCGTCGGTGCAGCCCTTGTCCTTGGCGCGCGCGACGTGCGCTTCGATACACCATGGACACTGCGTCACGTGCGCGGCCGTGATCGCCATCAGCTCCTTGGTCTTCGAGGGAATCGCGCCGTCCTTGAACACGGTCTGGTCGAATTCGAGGAAGCCCTTGAACATGTCGGGCGCCATCTGGCGCAGCTTGCGCAGATGCTTGGAAGTTTCTTTGCCGTAAAAATCAGCCATCGTTAATGCTCCCGGGCGAATTGAGCGGGCCGCCCGAGCCCGAAGCGAAGCGTTGCAATCGGCAGGCGCCGGGGTTCCGGCCGCGACGCCACGGATTACTATACCAGATGGCTTCGCCGGCGGCATCGGCAGCGCCGGTTCGACTTAGAACTTCTTATACGAATCGTGGCCATGATTTATCTTGACTAATTCAACGCGGCGCTTGCGAGGCGCCTCAGGGCGATTACCCTTGCATGACGATTACAATCAATCTAATTTCGTGCAGCCGTCCAGCAGGATTAGCGCGGGCGAGTGGCAGGATTAGTATGTTTGTGGCCGAGTTTGGAATTTTGCCGCCAAGCTCCGAATGAGTTTCAGAGTTTCGCGGCGGAGGTTCTACAGTCAGATGCTCCGGTCCGAAACCGTCACGCCGCGCGCGGAATCGCGCCCCTTCCCGGACATTATCCTGCGCAGCCAGTTCTTCGAGCTGATGGGCACGCGCTCGCTTTCGAGCGAGCAACGCCTGATGCTGGCGGTGCTGGCCGACGCGATTAATATCGTCCAGGACTTTCATCATTCCGAAACCGCGCGCAAGCGCGGCCCGTTCGGCGAAGCGTGGAGCTGGTTCTTCGCGCGCAACGTCAAGTGCCCGCTCGCGTTCGAGAGCGTGTGCGACGCGCTCGGAATCGATGCCGAGGCGCTGCGCTGGCGGCTGCGCGGGCTAGTCTCCGGCGATAGCGCAATGGCGCGCATCGCGCCGTTGCGGCTGCGGCTTAAGGAAGCCAGCCGCGTGCAGCGTCTGACCGTCAATCGCGTAAGGCGCCGGCGCAAATCACGAGTCCGTCCGTTTCGGCACAGCCGTTAGCGCGGCGGTTCACTTTTCGCGCCACTTTCAATCCGCGCCGATTACCTGCTACCAATTCGATTTTGCGCGAGCCGGCGCGCGCCCATCGGCGCCGCGGTTGTTGGCGCGGAGGATGACTACGCGATGGATGATCGTCCGCTCTCAGGTGTCAGGGTCGTCGAACTTGCGATGTGGGTGGCGGGACCTTCGACGGCTGCGGTGCTCGCGGACTGGGGCGCAGACGCGATCAAGCTCGAAGATCCCAACGGCGGCGATCCGATTCGCGGCGCGGCCACCCGCGCGATGAACGACCCGAAGCTTCGCGTGCGGCCGTCCTACGAACTGGATAATCGCAACAAGCGCTCGGTCGCGGTCGATGTGCGCAAGCCGGACGGACGGGAATTCGCGCTTAAGATAATCGACCGCGCCGACGTCTTCGTCACCAGCCTGCGCCTGGACGCGCTCGAGCGCATGCGGCTCGATTACCCGGCTGTGGCGGCGCGCAACCCGCGCCTGATTTACGCGTCGCTCAACGGCTACGGGCATCGCGGTCCCGATCGCAATCGCCCCGCCTACGATTACGCCGCGTCGTGGGCACGCTCGGGACTGATGGCGACCATCCAGGAGCCCGGCGCGCCGCCGCCCGCGCAGCGTCCCGCGATGATCGATCACGCGGTGGGACTCGGCTTGGCCGGCGCGATCTCGGCCGCGCTTTTGGCGCGCACTCGCACCGGAATGGGCCGCGAGGTCAGAATCTCGCTCTTCGCGATGGGCCTGTGGATGAACGCAAGCGACCTGACCGCCGGCCTTATGACCGGTGTCAGCCCGGCCAGTGAGAGCCGCACCGAGCGGATCAATCCGCTGTGGAGTTCCTATGCGTGCGGAGACGGAAAATGGATCTATTTCGTGATGATCCAGTCCGACCGTTTCTGGGCGCAATTCTGCGCCGCGCTCGAACGGCCCGGATGGCGCGATGACGCGCGCTTCGCCGACGCATCGGCGCGCGCGCGCAACTGCGCCGCGATGACCGCCGCGATCGACGCGGCGGTGGCGACGCGAACCCGCGCGCAATGGGCGCCGATTTTCGATCTGCACAAACTCATCTGGGCTCCCGTGCACACCGGCGCGGAGGTCCTGCAGGATCCCCAGGCGCATGCAATCGGCGCGTTCGCCGAGGTCGATCATCCCGCCATCGCGGGCGCGCGAGTCGTGAACAGCCCCGTCGAGTTCGGTGGCATGGCGCCAAAAGCGCATCGCGCGGCGCCCGAACTCGGCCAGCATACCGAGGAAGTCGCGCTCGAGGCCGGACTGACGTGGGAGGATATCGCGCGACTCAAGGAGTCGGGCGCGATTGGCTGACAGCGGCCTTGGTGCGGCCGGCTGCGTCATCGCGTGATTTAAGAAATTTTGCTTTGAAATCAAGTACTTAGCTTATTTTTGGAATCCGCGTTGACTGTCCGTGCGTGCGCTTCGTATGATTTGGACACTTCGCCGCTTTCGGAGGTCCCAAGTCGCTGTGCGAATGATCGTCCCGCCGATAATTCATCGGCGCTCAATCGATCGCGAACTGGTCGAATTCTTCCGCAGCCATCGCAAGGCTTCTTTCAACCGTGCGGTCGCGCGGATGTGCCGCTATTTCGAGGTGCCGCATCCGCGCATCACCTGGTTCGAGTATATCGATTGGGGCAAGGCCGCCGGCAAAACCTATGAGGACGGCCGCATCCATCTGGTCCATCCAGAGAACTGGAAGCGCGGGCGCAAATATCACAGCGAGCGGATGTGGGTGCAGATGATCTATCACGAGATGGGTCATTACCTGTTCTGGACCGACGCCGAGCGCAAAGCCGACGCCTTCATGCGCCGAATGGTCACCGGACTGCGCGCTGCACGCAAGCCGCGGCGCGCGCCGATACGCGCTGCGCGCAGGCGCCGCGCCGGCACAGCCGCCCGGAGCCGGACCGCGTCGCCACGGCGAGCACGGCGCGCAAAAGCGGCGTAGAATAAACCCCACCATGGCGCAAAAGCCCAATGTCGAAAATCGCTGGTGGGTCGAGACCACCTTCAAGAAACCCAAGCAGGCGAAGTCCGAAATCGAGATGCCGCAGTTGCCGGTCGCGATGGCCTTTTACCAGGTCGCACGCGACTACGATCAAGATCGCGCCAAGGACGATCTGACCGACAACAATCTGCGCATCGCGCGCCAGGCCAATCCGCCCCAGGGCGATTGGGTGTACCTGGCGATGACCGAAGAGCACTACCCGCCGCATCTGGTCAAACGGGTCAAGGAGGAATTCCGCATACCGCGCGAGGCGCGCGGGATAATCCTCGATCACGGGCGGCTGGTGCGGCTTTTGATCTGCGGACCGGGACTCGAGGATTGGATGCTCGACGTGACGCTCGGCGACGAGCCGTCGGTCGATGCGTACGTGTGGAGCGTGATGTACCGGGAGCGAACCTTCCGGCGCGCGGAGGATGCGCTGCGGCAGGCGCGCAATTGGGCGATCAACCTGCTCCAGTATCCTCCGCCGCGCGACGAGCCCTTTCGCGGCGCTCTGCTCTAGGCGCGCGGCAAGACTGCTCCGCCGGTGCGCGCAGGATCCGTCCGTCGTGAAATATCTCCCGCTCGTCTTTCGTAATCTGCTGCGCAACCGGCGGCGCACGATTTTAACCGTGCTTTCGATCGGTGTTTCGATTTTCATATTCGCCGCGCTCATCAGCCTGCCTGCCGTCGTCGACCGGATCCTGCGCGACTCCGCAAGCGACGTCCGTGTCATCACCCACAACCAGGCCGGCTTCTCATACTCGCTGCCCGGCGCGTACGAGAACGTGATCCGCGCGATGCCGCATATCGAGGCCGTGACGGGGTACCTGGCCTGGATCGGCAGCTACCGCAACCCCGCCGACATGGTGCCCGGGATGGGCGTCGAGCCCCAGGTGCTGCGCCAGCTGTGGCCGGATTGGGGTATCTCCGCAGGCGATGAGGCGCAGATGGAGCGCGAACGCTCTGGATGTATCGTCGATCCCGCGCTCATGAAGCGCTTCGGATGGAAGGTCGGCGACACGCTCACCCTCAACGGCAACCCCGCGACGCTGCAACTGAAGATAATCGGCGTATTCGGAAAAAAGGGACCGAACGGCGCGATCATCATGCGGCGCGATTTGCTTGACGAGGCCTCGCCGATCCACGGGCGAGTGATCCTCTACTGGATCAGGATCGATCGTTCCGAGTCGACGCCCGCCGTGATCAGCGAGATCGATGCCCGCTTCGCGGACTCGGCATTTCAGACCACCACCGAATCTGAAATGACGCTCGGACTCAATCAGGTCCGCACCTATCGGCTGATGTTCGTCGGCGCGAAAGTCCTGGCGCTCGTGGTGGTCGTCGTGATCGGACTGGTCGCGGCGAACACGGCCGCGATGGCGGTGCGCGAGCGGCGAAAAGAGATGGCGGTCATGCGCTCGCTGGGATTTACCCGGCGGATGGTGGCCGCAATGGTGATGACGGAAGGAACGCTGATCGGAATCGCGGGCGGGTTGTTGGGATGCGCGCTGGCGTTCGTCGCGCTGCGCATCCTGCCCTATGTGGGCGCGAGCCTCGGACCGTTAGCGCAAATTCTCAAACTACTCCCGATTGTCGTGTTCGAGAGCCTCGCGATCGCGGCCGCGATCGGGCTCGCGAGCGCCGCAGTACCTGTTTTGTCAGCGACGCGCCGCGACATCTCGTCCGAGCTGCGCGCGCTCTAAGAAATCGGAGAATCCACAGATTACACAAATTTCACGGATTAGGATGTACCGATAGATTCAAGACCGGCGGCGCCGCGCCGCCGATCGAATAATCTGTGTCAATCTGTGAAATCTGTGGACGGTTTTTCTTGCGCGCCATTATGAATCGAACTGCACCGTCGCGGTGCCGGTTACCAGGCGCTCGGCGTCCTCGTTTTCGATCCACACGTCGATTTCCGCGGTGCGCGCCTCGGGCGTCGAGTGCGTCACGAAACCGTGGATCGTGAGCTTGTGGTCGGGCTGCACCGGCACTCGATAGGTGGTGCTCATGCGGATGAGCCGCGCGCCGCCTTCCTTGCCGATCCAGTCGGTGACGCATCGCGAGAGCAGGCCGAGGCTCATGTTGCCGGGCAGAATCATCCCGGGCAGGCCTTCTTTTTTGGCGCCCTCATCGTCCATGAAGCGCGGCGCTTCAAATCCGCCCGCACGCGCGAACGCGCGGCATTGGTCCTTGCTGACGAACTGCTCGAAGGGTCCGAGCGTGTCGCCGATATTAACTTGGGAAAAACTTTTCATGGTCCTATCGCGATGCGCCGGGTGCTCAGGTGCGGTTCATGAAGCGATGGTCGATGTGCGCGACGACCTCGCCGTTCTGGTTTTTCAGGGTCGAGCGAATCACGACGAACACCATCGTTCCGGTGCGGCCGGTCTTCTCGTAAATTTCCTTGACCGCCGAGGCCAGGGTGATCGCATCGCCGGGCCGGATCGGCGCGAGGAACTCGGCGTCCTTGCCGGCGTCGAAGCCGCGCTTGCCGAAGCGCGGAACGTTCTCGAAGAAATGGCGGCCGTTGCGAAACATCGTGGCGAACGACGGCGGCGCGACCAGTCCGCCGTAGGGGCCGGCTTTCGCCGCCTCATCGTCGGTGTAGAGCGGATTGGTCTCTCCGATCGCGGCGCAGAACTTCGCGATCTTCTCACGCGAGACGGTTACCGGATCGGTGACTTCAAAGACCTTGTTGATCAGAGCGGGATCGTACTCAAGCGCCATCGCGATTATCTCGTTTCCTCCGCCACCGCGTGCGCAACGGGTTTGCGCCGGGGACGAAAATCCAACGGTTCGTAAGCTCCGGTCCGAAGCTCACGCACCAGGTCTTCGATCGTTTGAATATCATGCGCAAAGCGCGTCGCGCACAGCCCGATCAGGCTGACCAGATGGCTGTCCGATCCGCCCACCGTGCGGTAGCCGAAGCGCGCGACCAGTTCCGCGCTGCGTTCATCTTCACCTTTGCGCGAGCCGCCGTTGAGCACCTCGACCGCGGCCAGGTTCTCGAGCGGCGGCTTGCTTGCGTAATGCTCGTACAGGCCGATATTCGGGCGGCCGGGGTGGCACGGCACGGCGACGCCGCCCATGCGCGCGACTTCATCGACGAGAGTCTGCGCGTCGAGCCGGATATTGGCGAAATCGAATCGCGCCAGGATGTCGTCGTTGACGCCGTACACGAGCACGTGGCCGTAGTTGGTCTCGACCTCGGATGCGCGCAGGACCATCAGTCCGAACTTGTCCTCGAGCGCCCGATAGTCGGCGTCGCGGTTGAACTGGCGATGCTCGGTGAGGACGATGCCGTCGAGCGGGCGCTCGGCGTGGCGCAGCTTAATCCAGTTGAGGTAGGCCGCGACCGGCGCGCGGCTGTCTTCGGACGCTTCGCTATGCGAATGCAGATCAAGGATGGTGCTCAAGCGGGTATGTTCCTTACCTCGCCGGGCGAAATTTCGCGAGGGTCACCTCGGGCGTGACATCCTCGTATACGACCTCGACGGGCATCCCTATTTTAACCTCTTCCGGGCGGCATTCCACCAGATTGGTGAGCATCTTGAGGCCCTCGTCGAGCTCGACGTAGGCCATGATATAGGGCAGCGATTCGCGAAATCCGGCGGCGCCATTCTGGTAGGTGGTGGTGAAGGTATAAACCTTGCCGCGGCCTTTGGCGCGAATCCACTCGGTGCGCGACGACAGGCAGCCAGGGCACAGAGCGCGCGGGTAGTAGCGCAGGTCGCCGCAATCGCGGCACTTCTGGACATACAGCTCGTGGCGCTTGAGGGCTTCCCACCACGGCCGATTTTCCTCATCGAGATGCGGCAGCGGCTTCGCGTATTTTTTTTCTTTCTGCTGTTCTGCCATGAGCGATGCCCTATTGGTTGGAGAGGATCAAGGTCGCGCCCGAATGACGGGTGCCGAGTGCGCCGCCGGTGCCGTGCACCAGCGCGGTTTTGCAATTTTTAACCTGACGCGGACCGCATTCGCCGCGAAGTTGCTTGGCCGCCTCGATCACCAGGAAAATTCCGCGCATCCCCGGATGGTTCGACGACAGACCGCCGCCGTCGGTGTTGATCGGGAACGCGCCGTCGTAGCGCAGCCGTCCGCCGGAAACGAACGCGCCGCCCTCGCCGCGTTTGCAGAAGCCCAGATTCTCGAGCGTCGCGAGCACGGTGATTGTGAACGAGTCGTAGATCATCGCCATGTCGATATCTTTGTGCGCGACGCCCGCGCGCTCGAAGGCGAGTTTGCCCGATTGCGCCGCGGCGATATCCAGATAGTCGCGCTGTCCGCGCGCCGCGTGGCGCACCGCCTCGCCGACGCCGAGAATATAGACCGGCTTCTTCTTGAGGCTTTTCGCGCGCTCGGCCGAGGTGATCACCAGCGCACCGCCGCCGTCGGAGATGATGCAGCAATCGAGCAGATGCAGCGGCGACGAGATCACGCGCGAGGCGAGCACGTCGGCGACCGTGATTGGATCGCGATACTTCGCCACCGGATTCATCGACGCGTGCAATCGCATCGTGACCGCTATTTCGGCGAGCTGCTCGGACCTGGTGCCGTAATCATGCATGTGGCGCTGCGCGATCATCGCGTAGGCGCCGACCGTGGTGACGCCGAACGGCGCGTCATACTGATCCGGCGGATCGCCTGAGCCTCCAGCACCACCGGTGCCGATCGCGAAGCGCGACGACGCCGCCGTCGAGCCATAAACGACCACGCAAACCTCGCACAGGCCGGCGGCAATCGCGGCGGCGGCGTGTGCGGTATGCGCGACGAACGACGATCCGCCGATCGCGGTCGAATCGACATAGTTAGGCGTCAGGTTCAGGTAGTCGGCAAACCCGATTATCCCCATCCCACCCATGCCCATGCCGGTGGTCGCCAGGCCGTCAACGTCCTTGATCTTGAGACCGGCGTCTTCGAGCGCGCCGCGCACGCTTTCGGCCATGATTTGGAACATCGACTTGTCCGGGGCGAAACGGGTTGGATGCTCGAAGACCCCGGCGACTGCGGTTTTTCTGGAAAGACTCATCGCGGATTCCTTACTTAAGCTCGGCGAGGAAGTCGTCGATCGCAGCCTGAAACTCGGCCGGCCGCTCGTGCAAGATCCAGTGGCCCGAGTCGGCAATCACGGCGAGCTTCGCACCGCGAATCTTGCTCTTGATCAGCTCGGCATCGGCCGGCGTGGTGACCTGATCGTCGGCGCCGGCGGCCACCAGGGTGGGCTGGTCGATCTTGGCGATCGCGCCCTGCACATCAACTTTGGCGCACGCGACGATATCGGTATAGCGCACGCGCGGATCAGTCCTGATTTGCTCCATCCAGCCTTCGCGCACCACGTCGAAGTTTTCCTTGACCGTCTTCGGCGAGTAGCCGTCGGTGTTGAATGCCTGCGGCGCGCGCCCCATCATCACCGCGCGCAGCGACTCGGCCAGGCCGGACGGGAGGTTGAACTTCGCCGCGGTCGCGGCGAGGATCAGCGCCTGTACGCGCGCCGGATGGCGCAGCGCCAGCTCGAGCGCGACCGCGCCGCCCATCGAATGGCCGAGAATCACCGCCGAGCGGAGGTTCAGCGCGTCCATGAACGCGGCTACAAAATCCGCGTAATCCTGTACCGTCGCAAGCCCCTCGACCCCCGCCGAGCGGCCGTGGCCCGGCAGATCGAGCGCGACCGGACTGTGCGCGCCGCCGAGCGCGGCGATCTGGCGATGCCACACGTGGGCGTTCGAGCCCGCGCCGTGGATCAATAAAACCGCGCGGCCGCGGCTTAAATCCGGCGTCACGTCGGGCAGCGTGGTCGCGCCGTGATAGTAGTAATATGTCGCGTGGCCCTTTACGTCGGTGTACTTGGTCGGCATCGCCGCGTAACACTCCGCGTTAAAAGATCGTTTGAAAGAATCGCTTGCAGATTAGCTATTAGGTTCGGAGCGCAGTTGTCAAACGGGGTGCGGTCCGACTCGCGCCCGCCGTGCTCCCGCACCACCGTCATCCGGCGGCGCTGGCGGCGTGCGACAGAATCAACCCGCAGCGATGATTCGGGTTATCGGGTCGCACGCCGTGCGCTTGCACCACGCATCGGCTCTGCGCTCTACTTTCTGGCGCGCGCGGCCTGCGGGTTCCGCGCACGGCGTCCACGCTGCGGAGTCTCGAGGTCGGTTATGCGGCCCTGTGCGTGCTCCCATTTTTCGATCGCGTCCTTGTTGAAGCGCCAGGCGCTGCCAACCCGGAAGCCGGGAATACGTCCCTGCCGCAGCAGGCGATAGATGGTGGTCGGATGAACCCGCAGATGCCGCGACAACTCAGCGATTGTCAGTATGTCACTGTCTCCAGCCATCGCGTCTCCTTACCTTGCTCTGAATCCCGAAGGCGATCCTTCGCGGATGCGGCAACGCGCCGCGAGCCGTGGTTGGAGCAAAGACTCCGGTCCGGTCCGAGTTATGTCAAGGGACAGTTCGGGGACCTGCAAAACCGGCCCTGCGCGGATTCGCGGGAGGATCGGCGCGGGTCCCCGGCCGCGGCGCCCGGCATCCGCCGGCGCGCAACGCTGCTTCCCAATCAACCGAATCTACCGAGGTTAACCAAATGAATTACGAAGCGATCGAAATCAAAAACGAAGGCGCGATTTGCTGGCTGACGCTGAATCGCCCGCACAACCTCAACGCACTGAGCGCGCAGATGGTGGCCGAGCTCGAGGAATTTCTGCGCCGGCTCCCCTCCGACGCGAACACCCGCGTGGTCGTGATGCGCGGCGCCGGACGCGCGTTCTGCGCCGGGCTGGACCTCAAGGAACAGAACCGCGGCGGCACCGGCCTTGGTACTTCGACCACCGATACTGTCGAGGTGCAGCGCCGGATGAGCGACCTGGTGGTCGCGATGCGCCGCGCACCGCAGCCGTTTATCGCGGCCGTGCGGGGTCCGGCGGCGGGCGGAGGTTTCTCACTGGCGCTGGCTTGCGACCTGCGAATCGCCGGGGAATCCGCGCGCTTCAACGCCGCCTTCATCCGGATCGGGCTCTCCGCGTGCGACATGGGAACGAGCTACCATCTGCCGCGCACTGTGGGAACGGCGGTCGCCGCCGAATTACTGCTGACCGGGCGCTTCATTAACGCCCAGCGCGCGCTCGCGACCGGACTGGTCTCCGAACTGGTGCCCGATGACGAGGTTGACGCCGCCGCGCGGCGGCTCGCAGTCGAGATGATCGAGACATCGCCGCTGGGACTGCGATTGACCAAGGAATGTATGTGGGCGAGCGTCGATGCGGGCAGCCTGGAGCAGGCGATTGCGATGGAGGACCGCAATCAGGTGCTGTGCGTGCGCGCAGGATATATCGAAGAGGGGGCGCGCGCGTTCGTCGAGAAGCGCAAGCCGCACTTCAAGGAGCGCGCGTAGGGGGAAAATCCCGACCTCGGAACAAAAGCCGCGCTCGCTTCGAATTGGCGGCGCGGCTGTTGATTGCGGTGCAATCGTCGATCGGCGCTAGCGCATCGCGACTACCGTCGAGGGCAGGGTCTCGAGCCGCGCGGTCAGGAAGTCGTTCGCATTGTCGCGCCATACTCGAATCTGGATTCGCTGGCCGGGTTGATGCGCCGCTACCGCCGCGCGCAACTCGTCAGCGTCGGCGATAGTCTTATGGTCGAACCCGCGGATTATATCGCCTTCACGCACTCCCGCCATGTAGGCCGGCGAGCCGATCGCCACAGACGTAATCTTTGCGCCCCATACCGAAGGCGCGTATGCCGCGACCGCGCCGAAATACGCGGGACCCTCGGCCGGTTGCACGTCCGGATGCAGGAAAAACACGCGCGCGACATGCGCCGCACGGCACGCCACAGCCATCACGTAGTGGGCTTCGGCCATGCTGTAAACATCGCCCGCCAGATAAACGTCGCCCCGATTACCGGCCGACACGCCGATATCCCAGAAGCCCCGATCCGCGAGTGCCTGATGCACTTGCTCCTCGATCTGCCCGGGTTCTTGACGACGGCGCCGGGGCGCCGCGGCGGCGACGCCGAATGGTCCGGTCGGCGCCTCAACCTCAATCAGATTCTCGGCGCCGGTAATTTCGGAATATGGATCGTGACCTGCCATGAGTCCTGCCGCCGCCGCAAGCGTGCTCCGCGCGGTTTCAACCCGACCCATGTGCAGCGCGGTGCCAAGGACCACAAGCGCCGCTATTCCCAGCGCCGTTGCGCCAAGCGCGTAACGCTCGATACCCCACTTCGCCAGAAATCCGATCGGAGCGGTGCGCCAAGGCTGGTCCGCCGCATTGAGCTCTTCCGCATCCAGCTCACGCGCATCGAAATCTTCGATCGCCTCTTGCTCGTCATCATCGTGCGCCAGGAATGCCGCCAAGTCCTGCGGGTCGGCGGCCTCGAGATGGACCGCCATGTCGTCGCCAATCCATACGTAGTCCCCGCTCGAGAGCAGATCGGCACTGCTCGCTTCGCGCGTGGGTTTGGCCGGTTCGGGCGCGGGTTCGTGCTCCATCCACGGGGCGCCAGCGGCTTCTCCAGCTGCCCAAGCCTCGAAGTGGGCGACGTAATCGGGATTCCCCTCCGCCGCAGCGGAGGATTGCTCGCGCTCGGTGCGCAGCCGGTCGATTTTGAGGAACATCTCGTCGATGCTCAGGTAGCGAATTCCGGTCTCGCCCTGCCTTTCCATAACAATTTCAACTTCCCGCGATGGATTGGGGATCAAGCGTCCCCGAACCTAGAGTGCGCTTATACTCTTTTAGCAAGACGAGACATCTTATGCCACCTCTAATCTGTCAAGTTTTCACGCCCGATGCATCTGCGAGCATCTCCGGCGGACGCTTGCGCGATTTGCTCAAATCGCCTCGCTGACCGCGTCCTCGCGCATGATCGGCTTGGGCCGCCCGTCGATCGGCGTGTACGCGCGCGTCTGCTCGCCGATATAAACCTGGCGGGGACGCGCGATGGCCTGCTCGGGGTCGCGGACCATTTCAGCCCATTGCGCCATCCATCCCGAGGTTCTGGGAATCGCGAACAGCACCGGGAACATCTCCATCTGAAAGCCCATCGCCTGATAGATGATGCCCGAGTAGAAATCGACGTTCGGATAGAGCTTGTGCGAGATGAAGTAGTCGTCCGCAAGCGCGATCCGCTCGAGCTCGACCGCGATATCGATCAGTGGGTTGCGGCCGGTAACCTCGAACACCTGCTCGGCCATCTCTTTCAAGATCTTCGCGCGCGGATCGTAGTTCTTGTAAACGCGATGCCCGAAGCCCATCAGGCGGCGTTCCTTGTTTTTAACCGCTTTGATGAAGGCGGGAATATTTTTGACCGAGCCGATTTCCATCAGCCCGCGAATCGCAGCCTCGTTGGCTCCTCCGTGCAAAGGACCATACAGCGCCGCGACGGCCGCGGCCGCCGCCGCATACGGATCAGGCTGCGAGCTGCCCACCGCGCGCATCGCGTTGGCCGAGCAGTTCTGCTCGTGGTCGGCGTGCAGGATGAACAGCACGTCGAGCGCGCGCTCGAGCACCGGATTGGGCTGGTACTTGAGCTCGGTCATCCGGAACAGCATCGAGAGCAGATTGCCCGTGTAGCTAAGATCGTTGTCGGGGTACACGTACGGAAGCCCGCGCGTGTGGCGATAGGCGAACGCGGCGAGCGTGGGGATCTTTCCGATCAGGCGGCGGGTCTGGAGCCGGCGCGATTCGAGATCGTGGATATTTTTCGCATCGGGATAAAACGTCGAGAGCGCGCCGACCGTCCCCACCAGCATCCCCATCGGATGTGCGTCGTAGCGATAGCCCTCCATGAATTTTTTGATATTCTCATGGACCATCGTGTGGATCTTGATGTTGTGCTCCCAACGCTCATAATGCTCGCGATCGGGCAACTCGCCTTTGACGATCAGATACGCGGTCTCGAGATAATTGCTCTTCTCGGCCAGCACCTCGATCGGATAGCCGCGGTAACGCAGGATTCCCTTGTCACCGTCGATATAGGTCACCCGGCTGCGGCACGACGCGGTGTTGGTGAATGCGGGGTCATAGGACATCAGGCCGAAATCCTCGGGCGCGGTCCGGATTTGCCTAAGCGCGGCGGCGCGAATCACGCCGCCTTCTTCGATGGGAATTTCGTAGCTCTTGCCGGTGCGGTTATCGGTGATGCTCAGTGTGTCCTTGGCCATCGCGGGGTCCTCGTCGGGGCTCATCTCGGGGGTTAATTTTGGCGCCCGCGGCAGGTTCCGCGCTTGGCGGCGAAGCTTGCCGGGCGCCGTGCGCCGGTTCTTGGGTTCACTGTACGTTCTTCTCGTTCAACATATATACAGTAGTCGATAACGGGAGTGTACGACAAATTCGCGCCGCCGGGCAACCGATCCGCACTCGCTTTGCCATAGTCGAAATGGCACCCTCGGAACCTGACCGATCCCGCGCCCGCCCCCGGTTTATGACCGTACCGCCGCGCGGGAGCGTCACAGGAAACCTGGCCACATGATCGACAAGCTCATGAGCGCCGTCTCGGCCTTCATCATCGCGGCGATTTCGTCGCTCGGGTACGGCGGCGTGGTGCTGATGATGGCGCTCGAGAGCGCGTGTATCCCGCTGCCGTCCGAAGTCATCATGCCGTTTTCGGGCTACCTGGTGCATACCGGACGCTTCGATTTGCAGGGCGTTGCGATCGCGGGCGCGCTCGGATGCCTGCTCGGCTCGTACGCCGCCTATTACGTTGGCGCGAGCGGCGGGCGATGGTTTCTGCTCAAGTACGGACGCTACGTGCTGATCGCGCCGCACGAAATCGAGATGGCCGACCGGTTTTTCGCGCGCTGGGGAGCGCCCGCCGTGTTCATCAGCCGGCTCTTGCCGGTGATCCGCACCTTTATAGCGTTTCCGGCCGGGGTCGCGCGGATGCGGCTGGTTCCGTTTACGCTCTACACGCTGGTGGGATCGTACCTATGGTGCCTGATCCTGGCCTATGCGGGAATGAAGCTCGGGCAGCATTGGGCGGACCTCGCGCCGTGGTTTCATCGCTTTGATGGCGTGGTCGCGCTTTTGATCGTCGCCGGCGCGGCCGCAATCATCTACAATCGAGTCAGAGGCATCATGGCCGCGTCCCAGGGCGGCGCAGCCGGCGGATGACCAGGGCCGGTCACTATCGAATCGAGGAGACGCGCGATGGATGAGCAGCGGAATTTCGCACCCGACGAACTCGAGGAAGTTTTCTCGACCATCGATTCGACCCAGGTGCAGATGGCGCGCGACCTGCTCTCCGAGGCGGGCTTCGAGTGCTGGGTGTTCGACGCCGACGGCTCGCGGATGCTCGGCTCAACCGCCGCGATAGCGGCGCGCCTGATGGTGCATCGCGATCGCGCCGATGCCGCGCGCACGAGCCTCAAGGACCTCGGTTTCGGCGACTAGGGTCGCGCGGCGCGGCAAAGGACCCCGCGATGGTATCGGATTGGTGGCGGCGTGCGGTCTTCTATCAGATTTATCCACGCAGCTTCGCCGACTCGAATGGCGACGGAATCGGCGACCTCGACGGGATCACCGCGCATCTCGATTACCTGAACGACGGAACTCGGCGCTCGCTCGGGATCGACGCGCTCTGGCTCTCGCCCATCAATCCGTCACCGCTTGCGGACTGGGGCTACGACGTAAGCGATTACTGCGATGTGCATCCGGAGCTCGGCAATCTCGCCGCGTTCGACCGGCTGATCGCCGAAGCGCATCGCCGCGAGATCCGGATCATCCTGGACCTGGTGCCCAATCACACCTCGGATCAGCATCGATGGTTTCGCGAGTCGCGCGCCTCGCGCACCAGCCCCAAGCGCGATTGGTACATCTGGCGGCCCGGGGCGCCGGATCGTCCGCCCAACAACTGGGTCAGTATCTTCGGCGGCCCGGCATGGAAATACGACGACGCGAGCGGCCAATGGTACCTGCATCTGTTCCTCGAATCGCAGCCGGACCTGAATTATCGCAATCCTGAGGTGGTCGCCGCGATGCACGACGTGATGCGCTTCTGGCTCGACCGAGGCGCCGACGGGTTCCGCGTCGATGTCATCCACGGGCTAATCAAGGACGCGCAATTGCGCGACAATCCTCCGCTGGCCAAACTCGAGCCGGGCGCGATGACCGATGTCGCGCTCAGGCAGCAGCATCTATACGACGTCGATCAGCTCGAGGTGCACGAGATCGTGCGCGGCTTCCGGCGCGTGCTCGAAGAGTACGGCGGCGACCGCGTGATAGTCGGCGAGGTATGGCCGCGCGACAACCGCTCGCTGGCCGACTATCTGCGCCCGGACGAATTGCAGCAAGCGTTCAACTTCCGCTTTCTGTTCTGCCCTTGGAGCGCGGCAAGCTTTCGCGCCCAGGTCGCCGAAGTCGAGCGTTTGTTCCCGCGCGGCTCGTGGCCGACCTACACGCTGTCGAATCACGATTTCCCGCGCCATATCACGCGTTACGCCGACGGCGAGTTATCCGCGGCGCGCGCACGGCTTGCAGCGGTGATGCTGCTCGCGCTGCGCGGCACGCCGTTTCTCTATTACGGCGAGGAACTCGGGATGCCCAACGTCGAGATTCCCACCAGCGCGTGGCGCGATCCGGTCGGACGCGACGGATGCCGCACGTCGATGCAGTGGTCCGATGCGCCCAACGGCGGATTTTCGAGCGCCGCCGAGCCGTGGCTCAGGTGCGGCGATTTCACGGCGATCAACGCCGCGCGGCAGATGGATGATGCCGCCTCTATGCTCTCGTTCTATCGCCGGATGATTCGCGTGCGGCGCGAGAACCCGGCGCTGCATAGCGGCGATTTGACGATCCTGGATTCGCCGGACGAGAGCTTCATCTTCGCGCGCGAAGCGGGGACCAGCCGCGCGATCGTCGCGCTGAATTTCTCGAACGCGCCGCTCGAGATCGAAATTCCGCGCGGCGCGATTCTCCTGAGCAGCGACCCTGCCCGCGCGCAAGGCGCACTCTCGGGCGCGCTGCGTCTGGCGCCGCTCGAAGCGCTCGTGCTGGCGCCGGGATAAAGCACAATCCACAGATTTCACAGATTGCACCGATTAAAAGATTTCGAACCGGAAGTCCCGCTCGCGTCCGGCGTGCGCCGGACGCGAGCGGTCTGAATCCGTGAAATCCGTGTAATCTGTGGATTCTCTTGCTTGCGCGTTTGCGCGCACGCCACGCGCTGCCTAGGATCGCGCTCATGCACAAGCCGCGTTTTCTCGATCAGGTGGCGCTCGAACTCGGCGACCGCCACGCCTTCACCGGCCGCTTCGCGCGCGGACGCCGCCCGTTTCAGCCCGCGCACGTCGAGCCTAAATGGCCGCGCGATCGCGCCGCCGAGATCAAACATATCAAGCTCGAAGTCGCGCTCGACTTCGAGCGCAAGCGAATCTCCGGCACCGCGACGCATCGCGTCGCCGCGATCGCCGACGGACTCGCCACGCTCGAGTTCGACGCCGCCGAACTCGAAATCGCCGCGGTTCGCGCCGCCGGAGAACCGGCCGCGTTCGAGAGCGCGGACCACAAGCTGCGCGTCACGCTAGCGAGCCCGCTTGCGGCCGGCGCGGAAATCGAGCTCGCGATCGATTATTCGGCCACACCTCGGCGCGGATTGTATTTCGTCGGTCCCGACGACGCGTACCCGGACAAGCCCGTGCAGGCCTGGACCCAGGGCGAGGACGAGGATTCGCGCTACTGGTTTCCCTGCTACGACTACCCGAACAACCGCACCACGAGCGAAGTGATCGCCACCGTGCCCGAGGCGTTCACAGCGGTCTCCAACGGCGCGCAAATATCGGTCGAACACAACCGCGCGGCGCACACGCGGAGCTTCCATTTTCGCCACGACGTCCCGCATTCGGCTTATCTGATCACGCTCGCGGCGGGCGAGTTCACCGTGCTCGAAGATCACGCCGGAGCGACCCCGGTTCTCTACTACGTGCAGCCCGGACGCGAGGACGACGCGCGCCGCGCATTCGGCAACACCCCGAAGATGATCGAATTCTTCGAGCGCAAAATCGGCGTACCCTACCCGTACGCGAAGTACGCGCAAGTCGCCGTCAGCGATTTCATCTTCGGCGGGATGGAGAACACCTCGGCGACCACCCAGACCGCCGACACGATGCACGACGCGCGCGCGCATCTTGATTTCAAAAGCGATCCGCTGGTCGCGCACGAACTGGCGCATCAATGGTGGGGCGACCTGCTGACCTGCCGCGACTGGTCGCACGCGTGGCTGAACGAGGGCTTCGCGACCTACTTCGAGGCGCTGTGGTGCGAGGAAAACCTGGGCGCCGACGAATTCGCGTGGAACCTGCGCCAGGATCGCGGCGGATATTTCGAGGAGGACGGGCATCACTACCGCCGCCCAATAGTGTGCAACCGCTATCGCGCGCCGATCGAGCTGTTCGATCGCCATCTCTACGAAAAGGGCTCGCTGGTGCTGCACATGCTGCGCCGCGAGACCGGCGACGCGATGTTCTTCAAGGCGCTGAATCTTTATTGCACGCGCCATCGCGGCCGCAACGTCATCACCCAGGACTTGCAGCACGCCTTCGAGGACGCGACCGGACGCAACCTGGATTTCTTTTTCGACCAATGGGTTTACAAGGAAGGCCATCCGGAGCTCGAAGTCTCGAGCACCTTCGACGACAAGCGCAAGCTTATAAGCGTCACCGTCAAGCAGACCCACAAGACCTCCGACGCGACCGGACTGTTCCGTATGACCGCGACGATTGCGCTGATGGATGCCGCCGGCGCCGAGACCCGCCATCGCGTCGAAGTTCGCGAGCGCGAGCACGTCTTCGTGTTCGCCTGCGACAAGGCTCCCAAGGCCGTCCGTTTCGATCCGGGCCACGACCTGGTCAAGACGCTCAAGCACAAGCGCGGACGCGAGGCGCTCGAACTCGAACTCAAACACGCGCCCGAGGCGATAGGACGCGCGGCCGCAGCGCACGATCTCGGCAAGGAAGGCAGCCCGCAAGCTGCCGCCGCACTGCGAATTGCGATGCTCGGCGACAGCTTCTGGGGCGTGCAGGCGGACGCCGCCGCCGCGCTCGGCGAGATCCGCACCGAGACCGCGCTCGATGCGCTCCTGGAAGGTGTGCAGCTCGCGCATCCGAAGGCGCGGCGCTCCGTGATACGCGCGCTCGGCGAATTTCGCGCCAATCCGCGCGCGGCCGACGCGCTCGCCGGGGTTCTCGGCCACGGCGACCCGAGTTATTTCGTCGAGGCCGAAGCCGCCCTGGCGCTGGGCAAGACCCGCGACCCGCGCGCTTTCGCGCAGCTCGAAAAGGCGCTCGAACGGCCTTCCTACCTCGAGGCGATTCGCGCGCACGCGATCGCCGCAATCGCCGAGACTCGCGACGATCGCGCGCTCGCGATCGGCCGCGAATGGTGCGCCTACGGACGCCCGCCGCGGGCGCGCGTCGCCGCGATCGGCCTGCTCGCGCGTATCGCGCATCACAAGGAATCCGCGCGCGACGAGATTATCGATCTCCTGGCTCCGCTCACCGACGACCGCGAATTCATGGTGCGGATGCGCCTGCCCGCCGCCTTCGAGGAGATCGGCGACCAGCGCGGGATCGCGCCGATGCGCAGGCTCGCCGAGCGCGACCTCGACGGACGCATCGGACGCCGCGCTAATGAAGCGGTCGCGATTTTGAGCGAGGGACGCAGCCATATCGAGGAAGGCAACCGCCTGCGCGACGACCTGGACAAGCTGCGCGAGCAGAACACGAAGCTCCAGCAGCGGCTCGAAAAGCTCGAAGCTGGGGCGGCGCCTCCACGCGAGAGCTAAAGACCTAATCTCGAGGATTGCCCCGATGGACGCGAAAATCTCGGTGTGCCTGAGTTTTGATTTCGACGCGCTCTCGTTATGGATCGGCGGGTTTCGCGCGCGCTCGCTGTCCGCGATTTCGCGCGGGGAATTCGGCCGCGTCGGCGCCGTGCGAATCCTCGAGCTGCTGAAAAATCTGCAAATTCCCGCGACCTGGTTTGTTCCCGGACACAGCGCCGAGACCTTCCCCGAAATCGTCGAGCGGATCGTCGCCGACGGCCACGAGATCGGCAATCACGGCTATCTGCACACCCATCCCAAGAGCCCCGAAGACGAAGAACAGATTCTGCTTCGCGGCAATGAGGTCCTGCAAAAGATCGCCGGATGCCGTCCGCTCGGCTACCGCTCGCCCGGCGCGGGGCTGAGCGAGAATATGGTCGCGATGCTCGTCAAGCACGGCTTTGTTTATGACTCGAGTCTGATGGGCAACGACTTCGCGCCGTATTTCTTGCGCGCGGGCGATCAGGCTCCCGCCGATGGACCCTACATGTTCGGTAAAGATACGCAGGTCGTCGAGCTGCCGTTCACCTGGGGTCTCGACGATTTTCCGGCCTTCGAGTACGTGACCAGCCGTGCCGGAATCCAGCCGGGGCTGGCTTCTCCGAACGCCGTCTATGAAATCTGGGCCGGCGATTTCGACTATCTCTACGATCGCGTCGGCGCGGGCGTGTACACGCTAACGATGCATCCGCAGGTGATCGGCCGGGGGCATCGGATGCTGATGCTCGAGCGGCTGCTCGAACACCTCCGAACCCGTCGCGGCGTGACGTTCGCGACGATGCTGCAAGTTGCAACCGACTGGCGCGGCGCGCACCGCTAGCTCCGCACGCCGCGGCGGCCTCGCCCGGCGAGATTCCAATTCCTTTGAAATTCGGATGCACGGGCCGGTAACGAGTTGAAGCTTTCGCGGCTCTATGGCACGTTGATGTAAATACGGGTGCTGCGATGTGTTTGGTTAGCTAGACGGACCTAATAGCTAAATTGATGCTCTAATGCGCTTGGCTTAGACATTAACTCATAAGAGTCGCAGCTTGCCGCCGCTTCTGAACAGGGGAAACAGATGACGCAGAACGAAACCCTCCCTCGCACACGCGCATCGAACGCGATCAGGCAACTCGGCGCGGCCGCGCTGGCCGCCGTGATGATGCTCGGTGCGGCAGCCTCGGGCGCCCACGCGCAAGCCTCGAGCAGCCTGTTCGAGGTGGTGCCGTCGGGGGCGTATTCGAGCAATCCACTTTGCCTCGCGGAACCGTGGTACTGCACCGACACGCCGATTCCATACAAAAGAAAATATATCGGCCACGACGAGCCGGCGGTTTTATTCTATTCGAGCACGCCGGGCGCGGGGAATTCGAGCTTCTACAATCTTACCATTCCGACCGAGCCGTCCACGCCGCCCCAACAGAACGGCACGGGCGGCACGTGGAATTTCATGCTGCACCCGGCATTCTGGTTCGGGATGGCGATGTGCGACACGCAATCGGCGCCCAACTACACCAACACCTGCACCCCGGACAGCGACAGCAATATCTTCGACAACCCCAACACGAAGGCGGCTGACTATATCGGGCATCATCCGGGAACCGCGTTCATGGAGATGCAGTTTTATCCGCCGGGATGGATCTATTGCTCGGCGAGGCAGTGGTGCGCCGCTCTGACTATCGACGAGTATTCGTACAATCAGAACACCGGACAGCAGAACAATGCGTCGTGCCAGAGCCAATACGGTCCGGAACCGATCCAGGATGCCACAATCACGACTACCGGCAACGTGGGTGGACCCAGTTTCCTGATGAACGCCGGCGACGACGTTCAGGTGCAGATGTACGATACGAGCGCCGGCTTCACCGTTGTGCTCAAGGACGTTACGACCGGCACCCAAGGCTCGATGACCGCAAGCACCGCCAACGGGTTTCAGCAAGTGGTCTTCAACCCCAACGCCACGACCTGCACGACGCAGCCGTACGCGTACCATCCGATGTACTCGACCTCGTCAGTGCATACGCGGGTTCCGTGGGCGGCGCATTCGTACAATATCGCGTTCGCCGACGAGATCGGCCACTTCGAGTTCTGCGACAGCGTGGACACCTCGACCGGAGATTGCACCTCGCCCGGAGTTCAGGATTCAAGCCTCGATAGCGATGACACTGTCTGCTACGCGGCGTCGCAATCGACCAACGTGCAGGTCTCCGGATGCACCAACAACGACACCGATTTCGACGGTATCGCGTACGGCCTAAACTGGCCGGGCACCAACTCGAACCCCACCCAGGACGCATTGATGCATCCCGCGCCGATTCGTTTCTCGAGTCCCGCCTTCCAGGATTCAAGCAGCGGCAACACCATGACCGATTACACTCAGGCCGCGTTCGAGGATGACATGCCGACCTTCGAGCAGTGTACGCAATTCCCGTCAACGTGCTCGAATCCGCCGAGCGGGGCCGCGTTCTATCCGATATTCACGGCCTCGTCCGCGGGCAACACCTGCGTGTGGCAACTCGGCGGCGCGAGCTTCTTAAATCTCATGAACGACTTCGGCGGCACCTCGACCGCCGAGTACGGCAACCTGGTGCAACTCGCCTATCCGGCCAAAGGCGGAGTTGGATTTTCCTTTACGGATTACCGCCAGATTCTGTCGAACAATCCGTGCCCGCAATTGACCGCCGCTCCGCCCTCGCCGACCGCGACGGCCACCCCAACCGCAACGCCCACGCCGGTCACCGCAGTACTGCAAGCCAAGCCGCGACGGATCGTGCTCAAGGCGGGAGCATCCAGGCCCGTCACCATGATCAACAAGAAGTCCCGCAAGCAGGATCAGACGATCAACGTCGGTTCGATCGATTCCTCAAATCCGGAGTTCGCGCCCAGCGGCGCGTGCGTGAGCCCCATCGCACCGGGCGGACGCTGCGAGTTCTCCGTCGGCTTCACGCCGAGCCAAAGCGGGACGCATCAGGGGACGCTCACCATCTCGAGCGACGCGGCCAATCCGGCCATTTCGATCGAACTCATCGGCAAGGTCAAGGCGCCAAAAAAGAAGAAGTAGCGCCAGTCGAGATTGGAAAAGAAACGGCGGCGCGCTCGAGGCGCGCCGCCGTTTCGCATTTGCGATTGAACGTTTCAGCTCACGCGTCGTAGTAAAGCGCGAACTCGTAGGGATGCGGCCGCAGCCGGATGGCGCTGACTTCCTTGGCCATCTTGTAATCGATCCAGGTCTCGATCAGATCCTCGGTGAAGACGTCGCCCTTGAGCAGGAACTCGTGGTCGCGCTTCAAGTTCGCCAGCGATTCTTCGAGCGAGGCCGGCATGCTCGGCACCTCGGCCAGCTCCGACGGCGTCAGCGCGTAGATGTCCTTGTCGAGCGGCTGGCCCGGATCGAGCCGGCGCTGAATTCCGTCCAGCCCCGCCATCAGCATCGCGGAGAACGCGAGGTACGGATTGCAGGTCGGGTCGGGGAAGCGCACTTCGATCCGCTTGGCCTTGGGCGACGGCGAGTACATCGGGATTCGCACCGAAGCCGAGCGGTTGCGGCTCGAGTACGCGAGGTTGATCGGAGCCTCGAAGCCCGGCACCAGGCGGCGATATGAATTGGTGCCCGGATTGGTGAACGCCGCGATGGTGGGCGCGTGATGCAGGATGCCCGCGATGTAGTGCATCCCGAGTTCCGACATCCCCGCGTATCCGTTGCCCGCGAACAGCGGCGTCTCGCCCTTCCAGATGCTCTGATGGCAGTGCATCCCGGTGCCGTTGTCTCCGAAGATCGGCTTGGGCATGAAGGTCGCCGTCATCCCGTGGCGCACAGCGACGTTCTTTACGATGTACTTATACCAGGTCAGCCAGTCCGCCATCTTGGTCAGCGGCTGGAAGCGCATGTCGATCTCCGCCTGTCCGGCGGTCGCGACTTCGTGATGCTGCTTCTCGACGCGGATTCCGACCCGCTGCATCTCGAGCACCATCTCGGTGCGGATATCCTGCAAGCTGTCGGTGGGCGGAACGGGAAAGTAGCCTTCCTTGTTTCTGACCTTGTAGCCGGTGTTGAGTCCGCCCTTGACGGCGGTCTCGCGGCCCGCGTTCCAGTTACCTTCATTCGAGTCGATATAGTAGTAGCTCGAATTCTGCGTGGTATCGAAACGGATCGAGTCGAAGATGAAGAACTCCGGCTCCGGACCGAAGAAACACAGGTCGCCGATTCCGGTGGACTTGAGGTAAGCCTCGGCCTTGCGCGAGATGTTGCGCGGGTCGCGCGAATAATCGGTGCGGGTGATTGGATCCGAGATGTTACAAATCAGCGACAGGGTCGGGTCCTTGGTGAACGGATCCATCACCGCCGTGTCGGGATCGGGAATCACCAGCATGTCGCTCGCATCGATCGCCTGCCATCCGCGGATTGACGAGCCGTCGAAGCCCAGTCCTTCCTCGAAAGGCGCTTCGTCCTTGAACTCGGAGATCGGCGCGGTGAAATGCTGCCAGGTGCCGAGCAGATCGATAAACTTGATATCGACCATCACGACTCCCTGATCCTTGATCATCTGCAATACTTGTTTAGGCGTCATCGAACCCGTAATCCTCCTGGCTGTTTATCGCGCTAGCGAATCCTCGCGTTATGCGAAAGCATCGAGGCGGCGGCGGCCGCCCAATCGATCGTTAAAGTAAATGATTCCTGGATGAGCCGCCGACTCCGTAGGCAGAGCCGACAGCGCGGAACTGTCGAATTGTCCCCTCACTTTCTCGCATGAAAACACGCCAAAGGCAACGCTCGCAATCTGAGCAATTGCCGCCAATTTGGGCGCCATCCGATACCCGCGGGCGGGCTGCTTCAATCTAAAATCCCGTGCTTCGCGCGCCATTTCGCCCATCGGGCGCGGTTCGATCATGCCGCCCATTTCACCACAGCAAAATAGATGCCCATGCCAACCAGCCCGATCGGGATTCCGATCCGCGCCCATGCCACGCTGCCGATCTTAAGCGCACTGGCGCTGATGATATTCGGGATGTTCCCCGGAATCAGCATCCCGCCCGCGATCAGCAGCGCCAGAATCGCCTCGCGCGCCCGCGCCATCGACATGCCGTGGATTTCGAGCGCGACCAGGGTCGCGTTGTCGAGCGCCGCCGAAACGGTATTGGCCCAGAACAGCCCGTCGTTGCTGAGCCGCGCTACCATCCTGGCCGCCATCGGCGCATACGCATAGCTGACCAGCACCAGCCCCGCGATAAATCCGTACACCCGCAGCCCCTGGATGAGGGCCATCCGTGCGGACTCGCGCACGTGCGCGCCGGCGGGTGCATCATGATAATCGCCGCGCGCGAAAATTCCAGCCAGGATCGCCGCAGCCAGCGCACCGGGAACCACCCACGGCGCGAGCAGATCGAACAGTCCCAGAAAACTGAGTTTGAGCGCCGAGGCCGCCAATGTCGCCAGCGGTTCGCCCAGCGGCGTCATCGCGGCGCCCATCCCGATCGCAAAGCATCCCGCGACCGTGACTCGGACTCGCGCCGCGGTGGCCAGATGCAGCAATCCCACGATCTCGACCAGCACCAGCGCCGCGACGATCGCGGTGATGACGCTCGAGGCCATCGCGAGCACGAAGATCGACGCGGCGGCCAGGATCGGGCGGGGCATCCGGCGGCGCAGGCGCGCGAACACCCGATCCAGATACTCGCGCGAATAGCCAAACACGATTGCCGCAACGATAACCGCAATCGTGATCATAATCGGCTCGGTCAGCGCGTGCTCGACGATGCGGCGCTCGAAGCCGCCCCCGAGAAGCGTAGCGGCGACGCCCATCGCCAGGATGTAGATCTCGAGATTGCGCTCGATCCAGTGGACCGCGAGCGGCCCGAACAGCATCAGGAGCAAAACCACGATTGCGGCGAGCGAATTCATCGGAACAAACCGTCTCAATAACAGAGCCGCCGCGCGCGCGCGAGACATCGCGGCCGAACAGCCGGACGGCGGTACCGGAAGTTCCGGTCCGCCGTCCAAGCTGCTTTGACTCGACGCTCCCCCGAGCGCGGAGTTTTAGAATCTAAAATCAGATCGCATGATGCTTGCGTGCGCCCCGTTGACGGCGTGTCTCCGCGCTTACAGAAGCAGCCCTACTTCAAGCAGGCCGCGGACCTGCGCGGGATTGCGGCCCTGACCGCCGAACACATCGCCCGGCGTGTATCCCATCGCCTGCACATAAGAGACCTCAGGGCGGACGAAGAACTGCTTGTACTGATAGGTCGGAGTGAAGGTCAGCGACCACGCCTCGCTGCCTGGACCGTAGAGCAGGTTGGTGGTGTTGCCGGTGCTGCCGATATATTCGGCCCGTCCCGCAAGAAAGAAGTTGTCGGTCACGGCGTAGCTCGCCAGAATCGCTCCGCCAATCGTCGAGCTTGCCTGGAAGGCGCCGATCGTCGGGTCCCTTGGCACGTAGGTCCACTGGACATACGGCTGGATGATCCACGGGGCCGAACTGTAGGTGTAAATGAGATTATAGATTTGGCTGTTGTTCAGGAGCGCCGGCGCCACGAAGCTGTTGTGGTTGGTGCTTCCGAGATTCCCGCCGCCTACGAACGACAGCGTGTTGGCCGAGTTGAACGCGTACGCGAGCGATCCGATAAGCCAGGTGTAGCTATCGGAATAGAACCCGTTGTTCCAACTCAGTGACGCGCTGACGGGCCCCTGGTTGTAGTTGAGCTGGACCCCGCGGTTGATCGCGTTCTCCTGGTTCCAGAGCAGGCCGCGCTCGATGTTCACGTTCTCAAAGGTGAAGGTGTATTCCGCGCCGATCAGGGTCGGCAGATTGCCGGCCATAATTGAGAAATTGTCGTTCGGCGCGATCTTGATATAGGCCACCGGCATCGGCCCGTACAGATCGTCCATCGCTTTTCCAGCCGATACATATGGGGTTCCGAGCGCGGGACTATCGTACGCGCCCACCTGCAAATAGAATTGCACCACGCCGTCCGGCTTCTGCAGAATTATTTGCGCATTGCTGATGTCGGCGCGCGCCGTCTTGTCGATGGTGGCCGGGTGGTTCTGGACGATCCCGATCCCGCTGGCGACTCCGTTTACATCGATCTTTCCGAAGTCCGCGATGCCGGGGATGTTCGCCAAAAGCGGCAGCTTGCTCAAATCGATCACGTTGGGCGCGGCCATCTGCAACGGCCCCGTCACGCTCGGCGATGACAGCGGGGGCGTAGGCGTGGCCGCGGCCGCGGGAGCAGCCGGGGAACTGGCTGCAGCCGGCACAGCCGCTGCGGGAGCGGCAGGAGGGCTGGCGGCAGGAGCGCCGCCGGTAGTGTTCTGCGCCCATCCTGTCGATGCGATTAGCAATGCCATCATTGCGGATCCGCCGATTCGGCCGATCCTTGATATCGCTTTGTTATCGATCCTTCTTTTCACTCTGGCTCCTCCTCACAGGATTCAACATGAATTTGCTCGTGGACGAGCCTCCCGCGCGTCCATCGCGGGGACCGAGTACAAGTTTCATACCGTGGAACTGCGTATCAATTTGGGCGTGAATGCGCTGTCTTGCCGGAGATCCGCCACTACGCCAAGGCTTAGTGATGCTCACCGGCGATGCATTTGCCGCTTGGTTACTCACCGTCGGCCGGCGGTGCGACCCGGACTTGATGCGGATGTCGCGCGGCCCGGGGGACATCGCGTGCGTTCACGGATTGCAAATGGTGGGCTACAATGCCACATCAATCGCGCCGCCAGCCGTCGCGGATAAAAGACGGCTCGAGTACAACCGATCGCAGGTTATTGCGATGCGCAAAAATTCCGCCGTGATCCTCTTGATCGCAATCGCGTTCGCCGGATTCGTATTCTACTCACTGTGGCGCGTCGAACCGGTGCGCGTGGCCAACAGCCGCCTCGAGCATCGCGACGGCCGGATTTTCGTTGACGGCAACCTGCGCAACACCGGGGGCGACCTGGGGCCGGTCGATGTCGAGGTGCATTACTACGACGCCGGCGGGCGAGCGCTTGGGCAGGACAAGGTCGTGATCGCGGGGATGAAAAAGGACGCGCTGGCGCATTTCGCGACCCCACCGCGGAGGCTTGATGGGGTGTCGGACTTTTCGATCTACCTGAACCACGGACGCAATCCGTACGGAAACTAGCGGGGACGGGCTTTCAATTCATGAAAAATTCTAATTCATAAACTCACGATTATTTAGGAAAGGTTCTCGTAAACGCGTCTAAACCAACCTTTTTGCGCCTCAAGCGGCAGCAGCAGTGCTAGAAACCTACAAAAGCACCTGACGATTTTGCCCTTCCGCGCCGTTTGCCTTAGAGGCGTCCCAGTGTTACTTACAGTTAGTCATTTAAAGAAACCTTTTTGTTCGAGAGAAATCAGCGCCTGATCGAGTTCGCGGTCTCTTTCATAGACCTTACAGGGGAACACGCAATGGCACGCACCAAGGAACGAAATTTCGGACAGGTGATTCGGGAACGCCGCCGTCAGCTCGATCTGACCCAGGAAGAAGTCGCACACCGGATCAAGACCTCGACCCCGTACGTTGGCCATCTCGAGTCCAGCAAGCGCCATCCGTCGGACAAGATCGTCACCCGCCTGGCCGAGGTCCTGGGGCTCGACCGCCGCGATCTGTTCTTCCTTGCCAACCCGCGCGCGCAGGCTTTGCTCAATCCCGAGCCCGCAACCCCGGCCAGCTCGGCGTGGGATGAGTTTCGCAAGAACGAGCAGCTCCGCAGGATTCACAATATCTCGGGCGAAGAGATGGAGATGCTCGGCCGCGTGGCGCTGATGGGCGAGGTCCGTTCGCCGCGCGATTTTCTGTATATCCTCACCACCGTTCGCCACGCGGTCGGACGTTAGTCCGCTCCGCTCGCGAATCATATTCGTTACGCCTGACGCGCGCGGATTCCATCCGGGATCAGCGCGTGCGATCCGCTGCGCGATAGCGCGGCGGGCGCCGGCCCGCTAAGCTCCCGGCGCCACCGATGGAGCCGCTCATCCAGCCGTCCGCGCCGTCCGGTCTGACCTCGCGCATACCGCGCCGCTATGCGATCGTGGCGCTGTACTTCCTGGCCACGGTGCTGTGCTACATCGATCGGGTCAGCATCTCGGTCGCGATCATCCCGCTCGCGCGGCGCTTCAGCTACCGCGCCGGCGCGCAGGGTGTGATCCTGTCGGCGTTCTTCTGGGGATATTTTTGCACCCAGCTCGCCGGAGGATGGATGGCGGATCGATTCGGCGGACGCCGGGTGCTGGGCGCGGGCGTCGCCGTGTGGTCGATCGCGACGCTGTTGACGCCGGCGGCGGCCGCGATTTCATTTGCCGTCCTGTTTGCGATTCGGGTCGTACTCGGGCTTGGCGAGGGAGTCAACTTTCCCGCAATTCACAGCCTGACCGCGCGCTGGATGCTCGCCACCGAACGCGCGCGCTCGCTGTCGCTCAACTTCAGCGGCATGTATCTGGGCACGGTGCTCGCGCTGCTGGCCAGTCCCGCGATTATCGGCGCGTTTGGATGGTCCGCGCTGTTTTATATTTCCGGCGCGCTGGGACTTGGATGGGTGGTGGTGTGGATGCTCGGGGCGGCTGACCGGCCCGAAGACTCACACCGCATCTCCGCGAGCGAGCTTCGGCGGATCACCGCCTCGCGCAATGCCGAGCCGCGGGCAGCGGCGGTGCCGTGGGCGAAGATCGCGCGCGAGAAGGCCGTCTGGGCGATCGTGCTGGCGCACTTTAGCAGCAACTTCGGCTTCAACATCCTGCTGCTCTGGCTGCCGACCTATCTGCATCATTCCTTCGCCGTCACGGTCGCCCGCGTCGGCATCTATTCGATCGTCCCGTGGATCGCGAGCTTCGTCGCCGTGAACTCCGGCGGATGGATCGCCGACACGATGATCCTGCGTGGCTTCAGCGTCGGCGCCACGCGCAAGTTGATGCAATCGGCCGCATTTGCGGGCGGCGCGCTGCCGCTGCTCGCGCTGCCCGCGGCGCGTTCGCCCGGCGCAGCGATCGCGCTGATCACCGTCTCGGCGGCGGCCAACGGACTCGGGCTGGCCGCGTACGGCGTCAATCATCTCGACGTGGGACCAACGTACGCGGGCGTGCTGATGGGCATCTCGAACACCATCGCTGCGATTCCCGGAATCATCGGCGTGCCGGTCGCCGGCTTTATCGTGCAGGCGACCGGGTCGTTCGCCGCCGTGTTCTATCTGATCGCGGCGGTCGACGTGGCCGGGATGATCGGCTATCTCGCCTGGGCCAGCGGCGAGCGCAAATTGTAGCGGCGTTATTTTCCGTTGGCGCACACCCGGGTGCCCGCGTTATATCGATGGCACAAACCGGCGAGGCATCCGACCATGAGCGAACCTTCCAAACTGTCGCCCTACCGATGGATTATCGAAATCCTGCTGCTGCTCCTGCTGGTCGCGCAATCGCTCACCTGGCTCGCGCCGGCGCCAATCCTTGAGGAGATCAAGCGCGGCCTGGGCATCTCGCTCGGCAGCGCGGGGCTAATCATCTCGATCATCGCGCTGTGCATCGGCGTGTTCTCACTGCTCGGCGCGGTGGTGGCCGAACGGGTGGGCGCGTTGCGCGCGCTTGTCATCGGGATCTGGCTGATGACCGCCGGACAGATCGCGAGCGGCTACGTGCCGAACTTCGCGGCCCTGCTCGCGTGCCGCGTCCTCGAGGGTATCGGCTACGGAATCGTCATCTCGCCGCCCGCCACGCTCATCATGCAATGGTTCGGCGAAGGCGAATGGCCGTACATGAACATGATCAACTTCTCCTTCGGATACGTCGGGCTGACCGCCGTGTTCCGCTTCACTCCGCCGTTGTTCGCCGCGGTGGGATCGTCGTGGCGCTCGGTGCTGTTCTGGTACGGCGTCGGGTCGGCCGGCGTGGCCCTTCTGTGGACGATCTTCGGCCGCGAGCGGCGCTCCGCCGCCGCGAGCGAGCCGGTCGCCCCGCAGGGTGAAGCGGCACAGCGCGGCTCGGCGCTGGCGGAAGTCGCAAAGATGCGCGACGTGCTGTTAGTCGCGGCGGGGCTGTTCGGCGGGATGTGGGTGTTCCAGATTTACACCGCGTTCCTGCCGCAGTATTTCCGCGCCTATCGCGACATGACGATGCTGCAAGCGTCGTTGATGACGCAAGTACTGCCGCTGACCGGGATGTTCTCGGCGGCGATCGGCGGAATCGGCACCGGGATGACCGGGCTGCGCAAGCCGTTTACCTGGCCCGTGGCGATCTCGACGCTGGTCGGATGCGCCGGCGCGATCATCTTTCCCAACCCGGTGTGGATTCGGCTGTCGCTGATTCTGGTCGGGATCGGCGCGGCAGGATCGCTGGCCGCGATCACGACGATGCTGATGGAGCTGCCCGGCATGACTCCGGTGCGCGTGGGCGCCGCGATGGGCTTCGTGTGGGCGATAGGATATTTCGGCGCGTTCGTGTCGCCGTTTCTGGGCGGAGCGCTGGCGGCGCATTTCGGCCTGCGCGCGGTGATGCTCTCGTTCCTGGTGTTTCAGCTCCTGCCGATCGTCACGATGTATTTCCTGCCCGAGACCGGCCCCGGAAAGACGCGCTACGAAATCGCCGCCGCCGAACGCGCCGGCTGATAGAAAGCCGCCTCAGCGCGGGCGGGTGGTGTAGAGGCCGGTGAAGCCCGGCGGACGCCATCCGCCGTTGGCGCACGCGACGCACACCACGAATTGCCTGCGCCGTCCATCTTCGCTACCCGTCAGCGCCACCGCGTTTTCGGTGGATCCCGCTTTGGCGCACGCGGCGCAAGTCGCGACCAGCGCCTTGTTCTCCCTGGCCTTCTCACTCGGCATCGGATGACCTCGGACCCAGTCTAACAGATCACTCGGGAAACACGGTGCGGGCGTTGGCGCCCAGCAATTTGCGGCGGCGCTCGGGAGTCAGCGCCGCCACGCTGTTGCGAATCAGCCGCGGCGCTTCGAGGGTCGAGTCGATATGCGGATAGTCGGAGCCCCACAGCACGCGCTCCTCGCCGAGCAAATCCATCGTCGCGCCGATGGTGCGTTCTTCCGGCTCGGCTACCACCCAAATGTTGCGCCGAAAATAGTCGGACGGCTTGAGCTTAGTCGGAAAGGTCCAGCCCAGATGCTCATACTTCTCGTCCATCCGATCCATTATGTACGGAGCCCATCCGCAGCCCGCCTCGACGCACAGCACCTTGAGCTGCGGGAAACGGTCGAACAGACCGTCCGCCACCATCGTCATCGCGGCCGGCACGACCTGCGCGAATCCGCCCAGCGCAAAGCCGAACACCGCGCGAAAATCACCGGGCTGATAGAACTGGCCGATAATTCCCGGCGCGCGATTGAAGCGCACGATCACGTGCAGGCAGACCGGAATTCCCGCCGCTTCACACTCGCTCCAGATCGGATCGAAATCGGGATGCGAAAAGCGCCGGCCGCCGATCGTCTCGGGCGCCAGAAAGATCCCCTTGAACCCTAGCTTGAGGCATCGCTTGAGCTCGGCGAGCGCGGCGGCGGGATCCTGGATGGCGATATGGGCGATCGGAATCACGCGCCCGCGCGCCTGTCCCGCGAAGTCGCTTATCCAGTTGTTGTAGGCGCGGGCATAGGCTCCCGCCAGCGCGTCATCGGGCGTGTCCCACAGGATTCCAACCGTCGGAAACAAGACCCCCGCGCTGACGCCCCATTCGTCGAGCAACCGGATGCGCTCGCCGGGCAAATACGACGCGGGAGGGCATCCGTCGAGATACTTTTTCTGGCCCGGCACGAACAGCGACTGGCGCGGAAGATTCGCGCCGCCAAGCCCCGCGAGCATCCCCTTGAGCACCGGCTGATTGTCGATCATCAGGACTTCCATGCCGTCGGCCGGGTCGATGACGATGCGGATGGCGCGGTCGCGAAAGCGCGGCTCGATATAGTTCTCCCACAGGTCCGGCGGCTCCATCACGTGCGAGTCGCAATCGATGACGATATCCTGCGCGATGTTCATCTTGATAAACCTAACACAGGGTAGACACGCGGGCTAATCGCCGTCCGGCTAAGGCCCCAGTGCGTGGCCGATCGCCACGCCGATCAGCAGGACGATTGCGAGGATGAACAGGCCCGCGAGCGCGGCGCCAATTCCATGGGCGGCGGCCTGTTGCTGATTGGTAATCGGATCCTCGACGTGCGCCGAATGAACCCCGGTGTGGTAGCCGCTGTGCGAGGTGTAATAAATTCCAGTGCCGGGGATTCCGACCGTCTTGCGCACCCCGCGCGAGCCCAGCGTCACGTGCGCGCCGCGCATCCCGAGGGTCAGGCTGGGTCCGGACTTCGAAAGGTTGACCGACAGACCCGGGAAGATGCGCATCCGGCGGTAAAATCTGAAATTGCCCATCGTCTTTTCCCACGAATCCAGGATCAGCGGCGGTCGCGGAAAAATTCCCGCAGAATCGCCGCGCACTCATCGGCCATCACGCCGGCGTGGACCACGAGGCGATGGTTTAGCCGCCCGTCGCGGCCGATATCAAACACCGAGCCCAGCGCTCCCGCCTTCTCGTCGCGCGCGCCATACACCACGCGCGCGATTCGCGCCGCGATCATCGCGCCCACACACATCACGCACGGCTCGAGCGTCACGTACAGCGTCACCTCCGTGAGCCGATAAGTGCCAAGCGCCGAAGCGGCGGCGCGAAGCGCGAGCACCTCCGCGTGCGCGGTCGGATCATGCAGCGAAATCGGGCGGTTATGCTCCCGGGCCACAATCCCGCCCGCGCCCACCGCGATTGCGCCCACCGGAACCTCGCCCTCGATGGCGGCGGCTTTGGCCTGCTCGAGCGCCAGCGCCATCATCGCGCGGTCTTCGGCGCGGTCTTCGGCCGAATTACTCAGGATCGCCATTCGAGATGCTCATTTCCGCACGCAGGATATTTTATAGCAGATTGACATTGGCGGGCGCCGCCACCAAGATCGGTCCAGGGAACCGATTCATGAAAAAATCGATCGGAATCATCGTATGCGCCGCGCTGATCGCCGCCTCGAGCGCGCTCGCCGCCGTGACTGTCAAGCAGCAGCCGCAAAACGCGCGCGAGCGGGCGACGATGCACAAACTGTTCGACCATCCGATGACCCGGGTGGTGCCCGTCAAGGATGTGCGCGTCGTCATCACCACAGATTCGATCATGCGCTCGTGCTGCCAGCCGCCCGACCTGGTGGTGGCTGGAAATGTGATCAACACGAACCCTCATCCAATCGGCTACGTCAAGCTGAACTTCATCTTTCTGGATGGACACGGCAAGGTGGTTTACGCCGAGACGATTTACAATCATCGGGCGGTCAGCATGGGCGAGGACGCGGAGATCGCCCGGATCCTGAACGAGAAGCCGCACTTCGATCCGCTGGCGGCGGGCGCCACGGATCATTTTTCGTTCTCGATTCCGACCCCGATGCTGCCGCGATTCTCGAAAGTCGAACTCAGTCCGGAAGTCATCAACCAGTAGCGCCTCATCCGGTGGCAAGAGACGGCGGCGCCGGATAATGATCATCGGATGGCTGAGCTGATCGAGATTTATGCGGGGGCGCTCAAAGCGCGCCTCGAGCGTGGCGAAGAGGTGTTCGTCCTCGATGTGCGCGAGCCGGCGGAGATCGCGCTCGCGCGGTTTCCGGGCGCGACGCATATCGCGATGGGCGAAATACCGGCGCGGATCGGCGAGCTCGATCCGAAGCGCGAGACGGTGGTTGTGTGCCATCACGGGATACGCAGCGCGCAGGTCGCGATGTACTTGGCGCGCAACGGCTTCGAGCGGATTTTGAACCTGGCCGGCGGAATCAACGCCTGGTCGCTCGAGGCCGATCCGGCCGTGCCGCGCTACTGACTCCGCCGTACTCAGCCGGGCCAAAACGCGCGATAATCGCGCGGGGGGATGGTAACTGCGCATGACTTTCCTGGCGGCCGCAATCCAAATGGCCGCGGCCTCCGACAAGGCCGCCAACCTCGAGCGTGCCGAACGGCTGCTGCGCGTGGCCGCGGCGCGCGGCGCGAATCTGGTCGTGCTGCCCGAGATGTTCAACTGGCGCGGCAAGCGCGCCGAGGAATCAGCCGCGGCGGAATCGCTCGAAGGCGAGTCGATCACGCGGATGGCGCGGCTCGCGCGCGAGCTTCAACTTCATCTGATCGCCGGCTCGATCACCGAGCACGCGCCCGGCCAGCCGCGCAATTACAACACCTCGGTGCTGCTCGGTCCCAACGGCTCGCGCCTCGCGGTGTATCGCAAGATTCATCTTTTCGACATCGACCTTCCGGGCCGCGTCACGGTGCGGGAATCCGACGCAAAGATTCCCGGTACCGACGTGATTGCCGCGCCGACCGCGCTCGGCATGGTCGGCTTGACCGTCTGCTATGACCTGCGCTTCCCGGAACTGTACCGGCGCCTGGCGTTCGGCGGCGCGCGGATTATCACGGCGCCGAGTGCGTTCACCTTTCCCACCGGCGAGGCGCACTGGGAGACGCTGATTCGCGCCCGCGCGATCGAGAATCAGGTCTTCATGATCGCGCCGGCCCAGTTCGGACCTAATCCGCACGGATTCAGCGACTATGGAAACTCGATGATCGTCGATCCGTGGGGGCGCGTGCTGGCGCGCGCCGCGGACCAGGAAGGCGTGGTCGTGGCGCCGATCGATTTGGAATACCAGGAGCGCGTGCGGCGCGAGCTGCCCGCGCTCTCGCATGCGCAACTGCGCGGCGATCGCGACTGAACAAACCGCATCGGAAACACGCGCGGTCCGGGAGAACCGAGATGAAGAAACTCGCATCCGTGTTGGGCGTGGCGGCGCTGGCCGCGGTAATCTCCGCGCCGGTAATGGCGCAGGACAAGGACGCGATGAGTTCGATGCCGGGCATGGGCGGGATGGCGCCGGCGGCCGCCAGCGCGGCGGCCAACGGGATGGGCGCCGACCTGCAGGACATGCACATGAATGGGCACATGCGGATGACCGAGCCGCGCACCGCGACGCCCGCGGATATCGATCGCGCCAACGATCTTCTGTCCACGCTGCGCAGCGCGCTCGCGCCCTATCGCAACTATCACGCGGCGCTGGCGCACGGCTTTGAGATTTTCATGCCCTCGGTCCCGCAGGACGTTTATCACTTCACCAACTACGCGTGGGCCAACGACGAATATCAGGGGCGCTTCAACCCCGCCCATCCCGGGTCGCTCCTGTACGTCAAGCAGCCCGACGGCAATTACGTGCTGGTGGGAGCGATGTACAGCGCACCGCCCTACTTCACGCCGGATGATCTCAATGCGCTGGTGCCGCTTGGAATTGCTCGCTGGCACGAGCATATAGACATCTGTCTGCCGGCGGGCATCACGCTCGACGACCTGTTGCGGGGCAACGTCGGCCAGGGCGAGCGGAATCTTCCGGGGATGATCCCGGTCGCGGCGAATCCGGAAGCGCTCGGGCTCGACCGGAAGTACGGCGTGTTCGCCGACGGACGCTTCGGCTTCACCGGCAAGATTCACGAGGCTTCCGCGTGCCAGGCGGCGGGCGGAAATTTCCTTCCGCTCGCGTTTGGATGGATGGTGCATGTCTATCCGTTCGCGGGCGACGACTTGAAGGTCGCGTTCGGAACCTCGATCCCGAAGCCGCCCGCGCAATAGCAGCGCCAGAGCCACTTTCGCCGCATCGGCACGCTAACGATGCATCGCCGCCGCAAAATCTTCAGCGACACGCCTTGACGCGGAACCGCAGGCGGGTTAAGCAGGCTTCTCACCCGTGATTCCGCAAAGAACCGGGCGCGAGCTTGGCGCGGCGGTCGCGGTGACGCTTCCGGCGCGCCGGCACGCGGGCAATCGAGGAATTCTTTATGGCTGAGGGACCGCTGGCCGGATTTCGCATCCTGGATTTGACCGCCGTCATTTCCGGACCGTTCTGCACGATGCTGCTGGGCGATTACGGCGCCGACGTGATCAAGGTCGAGTCGCCCGAGGGCGATTCGATGCGGCGCAATATCGGGCCGAAGAAGAACGGCCTGACCGCCGCGTTTCTGAACTTCAACCGCAACAAGCGCAGCGTCGTGATCGACATCAAGAAAGAGCACGGTCGCGACCTGGTGCGCCGGCTTGCGGTCAAATCCGATGCGATAGTCGAGAACAATCGGCCCGGAGTGACCGAGCGCCTCGGGATCGGCTACCCCGATATTCGCCGCGCGAATCCCAAGATCGTCTATTGCTCGATCTGCGGATTTCCGCCCAAAGGCCGCTACGCGAATTTTCCCGCCTATGACCCCGTAATCCAGGGCTACTCCGGGATGGCGCATATTCAGGGCGCCAAGAGCGGCCAGCCGACCGCCGTCAAGATGGCGCTGGCGGATAAAGTCAGCGGAATCACCGCCGCGTTCAGCGTCGTCAGCGCGTTGCACGCGGCGCGCTCGCGCGGCGTCGGCCAGTACATCAAGGTGCCGATGCTCGAGGCGATGATGGCGTTCACGGCCAACGACTCGATCTACGAATACACCTTCATCCCCGAAGATGAATTCAAGGGCACCGCGCCCAAAAGCTCGACGCTCGATCCGTTCCGGACCTCCGACGGATGGCTCACGATCGCGCCGTTCACCGACGAGCAGTTGCGCCGCCTGTGCGACGCGGTCGGGCATCTCGAATGGTACGACGGGGTCCAGAACCGGATGGAGCGCGGGCGCGGAATCATGCGCGGGCTGGCCAAGCTGTTCCCTGAGCATCCGACCGCGCACTGGCTGCCGATCCTCGAGCGCGGCGATATTCCGTGCGGTCCCGTGCACACCTACGAGACGCTGCTCACCGACCCGGAGATCGTAGCCAACGACAGCTTTCAGATTTACGATCATCCGGACGCGGGCAAGGTGCGCACGGTCAATCCCGGCGCGCGCTTCAGCGAGACGCCGGCCCGGATGTGGCGTACGCCGCCCAAGCTCGGCGAGCACACCGAGGAAGTCCTGCGCGAGTTCGGAATCGAGCGCACCCAAGTCGAAGAGCTGCGCGCCGCGAAGGTGATCAACTAGCGCGCGCAAGCTAACGCTTGCCGGAGTTCAATCTTCGCGGCCGAGCGGATATCTGCCGGTGGAACCCCGCAGCGGATGCGCCAGCATCGCGAGTAGCCCGATCTCGTCGGCGCCGCGAAAGCCTTCGATCCCGATCGTCATCCCGAGCTGTCCCGCCGCAGGCTCGGCGCGATAGGTACCCAGCAGGTAGTCCCACCACGGCAGGTTGAAGCCGAAGTTGCTGTTGGTCTCGCGGCGCACGACCGAGTGATGCACGCGATGCATGTCGGGCGTCACCACAATCCACCGCAGCATTCGGTCCGCGCGCTCCGGCAGCGCAAGGTTGCCGTGGGAGAACATCGAGGTCGCGTTGAGCAGCACCTCGAACGTCACGACCGCGCCGGGAGCCGCGCCGAGCGCGCCCACGGCCGCGATCTTCAGCAGCATCGAGAGGACGATCTCGATTGGATGAAACCGCACGCCGGTGGTGGTGTCGAAATCGGGATCGACATGATGCATCCGATGCACCCGCCACAGCGCCGGAACCGCATGGAACATCACGTGCTGCAAATAGACGACGAGATCGAGCGCAATAATCGCTATCGCGAACCCGAATCCGGCCCATCGCCCAATCGGAAACTCGTTCAGCAGGCCGAAGTGGTCGCGCTCCGCCACGAGCGCCACACCCACGGCGGCGGCCGGAATCAGGATTCTGACCGCGAGCGTGTTGATGGCGGCGACGCCGAGATTGCCGCTCCATCGCCGAGCGCGGCCAAACCCGCGTTCGCGCCGCGGCGCGATCGCCTCGGCGATCGCCATCGCGGCGAGCACCAGCGCGAAGACTCCGAGCCGAATCGCCGCCGCGCCCGAAAGGATCCTTACGAGTGCAGTACCCATCCAACGCGGCGCTGCCGCGGCGCCGCTATACGAACATCTCGGGCTCGCGCGACCCCAGCCACACCAAACCGCGATACATGTAATGGACGCCCGACATCGCGGTTACCGCGACCGTCGCGTAAAGCAGCGGATACCAATAGGCGGGATAGGCCAGCCGCATCCGCAGGAGCGCCCCCGTCACGCACGCGAGCTGCAGAAAGGTGCTCGATTTGCCCAGATAGCTCGGCCGCACCGGAATCCGCTCGCCGGTGAAGAACGACAGCATCAGGTAGCCGAACACGATCACGATGTCGCGGATCGCGACGACGCTTAGCAGCCAGCCCGGAAAATCGCCCTCGATCGTCATCACCACGAACGCCGACACCAACATCAGCTTGTCCGCGAACGGATCGAGAAACGCGCCGATCTCGGTGCGCGAATCGAACCATCGTGCGACCGTGCCGTCGAGGCTGTCGGTGATCGCGGCCGCGATGAACACGTACAGCGCCGGGGTGTAGCGATGCTTGCTCAGGAAGGAAAGGAAAATCGGAATCGAGCCGAGCCGGCATAGGGTCAGGATATTGGGCAGGTTGAGCAGATGCCCAACCGCCGGAGCGGATCGCCGGGTGACCAGATGCGGCGGCGCCTGATGCGATTGCCATACAGCCATTGCGCTCTCCCCTCCCAGCGCGCGCGCGCTCACGCGATCGCGAGTGCCGCCTTGCGCAGCCGCCCGGCGACCGTCTTGCTGACGAGAGCGCGCATCGCGACCCTCCCGTCGCTATACTCCTCGCTTATCACTTCGCCATCGCGCCGCGCCATCGCGATCAGGTCGCCGCGGCTGGCGGCGAGCGTCACGGCGACTTCCTCGCGCGTGCCGCCGAAGTGGCGCGCAATCGTCTCGAGCAGCGCCGGCAGCCCCGTGCCGCTGAGCGCCGAGATCGCGACGGTGTCGTGCTCGCCCGCGATTGCGGGCGGATGCTCTGCGAGATCGCATTTGTTCATCGCGATAATCCGCGCCGTCGCTCCGGCGCCAATCTCGCTCAGCACGCGATCGACAATCTCGATCCGTTCGGGCGCCAGCGCGGAACTCGCATCGACCACATGCACCAACAGGCTCGCGGTGCGCACTTCTTCGAGCGTCGCCTTGAACGCATCGACCAGACCGTGCGGCAGGCGATGGATGAATCCCACCGTGTCGGCGAGCATCACGGTGATTCGTCCGGGGAGCCTCAGGCGGCGGATGGTCGGATCGAGGGTCGAGAACGGACGATTGGCGACTTCGACGCCGGCGTCCGTCAACGCGTTCATCAAGGTGGATTTTCCCGAGTTGGTGTAGCCGACCAGCGCGACGGTCGGATACGGCACTTCCAGACGGCGGCGGCGCTGGATGGTGCGGGTGCGCTCGACCTCGCGCAGGCGCACGCGCAGGCGGGTGAGCTTCTCGCGCAATCGGCGCCGGTCAACTTCGAGCTGGGTTTCGCCGGGACCGCGCGTGCCGACTCCGCCTCCGCCGCCTGTTCCGCCGCCACTGCCTCCGCCGCGCACGCGCGACAGATGCGACCACTGGCGGGTCAGGCGCGGTTGCAGGTAGGCGAGCTGCGCGATCTCGACTTGCAGCTTGCCTTCGAGGGTGCGCGCGCGCAGCGCGAAGATATCGAGGATCAACTGGCTGCGATCGATCACGCGCAGCTTGAGCTCGGTCTCGAGGTTGCGCGCCTGCGCGGCCGAAAGCGCATCGTCGAAGATTACGACCGTCGCTCCCGTCCGCTGCGCGATCTCGCGCACCTCGCCCGCCTTGCCCTTGCCTATAAAGGTGCGCGGGTCGGGCGCCTTGAGCTTCTGGCTGACGGTGGCCTCGACGCTGGCGCCGGCGCTCAGAGTGAGCGCGCGCAGTTCCGCCAGCGATTCCTCGGTCGAGATTCCCTCGGCGGCGCCGAGTTCGATCCCAACCAGGATCGCGCGGTCAAGACCTTCAGTGGCAATGTTATGCAACTCGCTCAGAGCATCTCTCCGGAGTCCGGCTGTCCTCTGGTTACTCTATCAAAATGGTGCGCTTACGCTATCGTGATCGTCGCTCGACGCGTGCGCCGCGACGGGTTCGTTTGACTTTTTATCTGGGCCGCGCACTCGGATTATCCGGCGAATCCAAGGAGTTTTTGCCCTCCAGCGGAAGTTCGTCCGGTCCCGGCGCATTCCGCGCTCCGCGCCACGCCGCAATTCGCAGCCCTTGCGCCCGGGATTTCTCCTGTTAGTCGAAATGACGATCCTCCGTTCGCCGCCATGATCATCGTTCCCGCAGCGTTCCCACGACTCGTCATTTCGAGCCAGCCCCGCCGATCGCGACCATCGATGCGGTACGCCGCGCCCCGCCACTCGCGGCGAGAAATCCCGGATTCCCCCGCGCGGGAATGACGATCAAAAGGCGCGGCCGATACGCGGGCAAATCTGCTTCTCCGCTTCATCGCGCCAAGTATCGCATAGCGGCCCGATCACAATAAGGCTGAACTGTTCAGCCTTGACTTTTTGTGGAATTAGTCTATAGCCCGATCCGCTCAGAAGCTTTCGCCGCTGATGTGTCCTTCCCGCGTGCGTGGCTTGGTGGCGCCGGCTTCAGCCGGTGTGAGGCCACAGGCTAAAGCCTGTGCCACGAGGGAATTCCAGTCGCTCACCTTAGTTGGATGGCGCCGGGGGTTAGTAGCTGTTCCATTTCGGTTACGAAGGAGTCCGTGGGCGAGACGCGGAAGTCGTCGCCTAGGAGGAGGACCGCTTCGCGGCCGTCTTCTAGGCCTAGATGGAGGTAGGTTACGGACTTGCCGTGATGGCGCTTGAGGGCGGCTTGGAGCGCGTCGAGGCCGCCATTTTCGAGGCGGCTTTTTTGCGCGCGGATTCGCACCTCGCGCACTGAATCAACCAGCGCGGCGCTGAGCAGGCGGATCTCATCGATGATTATCTGGGAGCGGTCCTCGTCAACGTCGAGCTTGCCGCGGACCAGGACCGGATCATCGCCGGCGATTAGCGCCTCGTACTTGGTGTAGGTCTCGGGCCACGCGATCGCCTCGAGGATGCCGGCGCGATCTTCGAGCGAGAAAGTCGCGTAGCGCTTTCCGGACTTGTTGTTCTTGAGCTTGAGCGACTGGACCACGCCGGCGATATTGATGCGGCTGCCGTCGGGGATGTTCGGCAGATCGGCGGTGGTGACCTTGCCGCCTCCGGCGAGTTCGCGCGCGTATTTATCCAGCGGATGCGCGGTGATGTAAAAGCCGAGCGCCTCTTTTTCGTACTTGAGCTTTTCCTTGAGCTCCCATTCGGGCACCGCCTCACGCGGGGCGAGCGAGGGCGGGCTGGCGCCCGCGGCGCCGAACAGCCCCATCTGATTGCGCTCGGCGTCGCTATGGGCCTTCTGCGCGAGCTTGATCGCCTCTTCGGCGGCCGCCATCAGGGCCGCGCGCGCGGCGCCGGAGAAATCGAACGCGCCGCACTTGATGAGCGCCTCGAGCACCCGGCGGTTGATAATCTGCGCGCCGGCGCGCATGCAGAAATCCGCCATGCCGGCGAACGGGCCGTTGGCCTCGCGTTCGGCGATAATCGCCTCGGCGGCCTTCGAGCCGACGCCGCGAATCGCGGCCAGGCCGAAGCGAATCGCGCCTTCGACAACCGCGAACTTGACCCGGCTGTGATTGAGGTCGGGCGGCAGGATCGCGATCCGCATCTCGCGCAGCGACGCGATATTCTTGTAAGTCTTCGCGACGTCATCCATGTCCAGCGACATCAGCGCGGCCATGAATTCGCGCGGGTAGTGCGCGCGCAGATAGGCGGTGCGATAGCCGGTCAGCGCATAGGCGGCGCCGTGGGCGCGCGGAAACCCGTACGCGGCGAAGGTCTCGATCTTGGAAAAAATCGCGGTCGCCAAATCGCGCGCGAGTCCGCTTTTGAGCGCGCCCGCGATAAAGCCCTCGCGCTCCTTCGCCATCGCGGCCTTGTTCTTCTTGCCCATCGCCGCGCGCAGGATATCGGCTTGCTGGAGCGTGTATCCGGCCAGCGCCTGCGCGGCGCGCATCACGTGCTCCTGGTACACGATGACGCCGTAGGTGTCCTTCAGCACCGGCTCGAGCAGCGGATGGTCGTACTCGACCTTCTCGCGGCCGTGCTTGCGATCGACGAAATGCTGCACCATCGTCTTGCCGTCTTGGATCGCGTCGAGCGGACCCGGGCGGAACAGCGACACGGCCGAGATCACGTCCTCGAAACAGGTCGGCTTGAGGTCGGAGAGGAACCGGCGCATCCCCGAACTTTCCATCTGGAACACGCCAACAGTGTCGCCACGCGCGAGCAGGCGGTAAGTGTCGGGATCGTTGAGGGCGAGGGTGTTTAAGTCGGGCGGCTCGTTGCCGGTGGCGCGAATCAGATCGAGCGTGTCCTTGATCTGGGTCAGCGTCTTGAGGGCGAGGAAGTCGAACTTGATCAGCCCGACCTCGTCGACGCTCTTCATCGAGTATTGCGTGATCGCGATCCCGCCCTCGGTGGTTTCCTTGTCCGCATAAAGCGGCGCCACCTCGTGCAGTGCGACATCTGAGATGACTACGCCGGCGGCGTGCTTGGAGGTGTGGCGCAGCAGACCCTCGAGCTTGAACGCGTAGTCGAACAGCTCGGGATGGGCCTTGCGCTCGTCCTTCAGCCGCGGTTCCATCTCGAGCGCCTCTTTGAGCGGAAAATCGCGGCCCTGCTTGGGCGCGGGATAGAGCTTGACGATCTTGTCGGTTTCGCCGAACGACAGGCCAAGCGCCCGCCCGACGTCGCGAATCGCCTGCTTTCCTTTGAGGGTGCCGAACGTGATGATGTTCGCGACCCGGTCCGCGCCGTACTTCGCGCGCACATAGTCAACCACTTCATCGCGCCGCTCGAAGCAGAAGTCGGAGTCGATGTCGGGCATCGACTTGCGCCCCGGGTTCAGCCAGCGCTCGAACAGCAACTTGTGCTCGACCGGATCGACTTCGGTGATTTCCAGCGCGTACGAGACCAGCGATCCGACCACCGAGCCGCGGCCGGGACCGGTGGGGATTCCCTGCCGGCGGGCGTAGCTGATGAAGTCCTGCACGATCAGCAGGTAGCCCGCGAAGCCCATGCCGCGGATGACCGGCAGCTCTTGGTCGAGCCGCTGGTAGTAGGGCGCCGCGTCGAGGTCGCCACCGACCCGCGCGCGGATTTCGCCGAGCCGCTTTTCGAGTCCGGCGCGCGCGCGGCGTTCCATTTCCGCGGCGAAATCCATCGGCTTGCCATCGCCGGGCTCATCGGTCGAGTAAACCGGAAAGTGAAACTTCCCGAACTCGAACTCGAAATCGACCCGGCGCGCGATCTCCATCGTGTTGCGATATTCCTCCGACTCGGCGCCGAACGCCTGCGCCATCTCGGCGGGCGTTTTGACGTACAGCTCGTCGGTGTCGAAGCGCCATCGCGATTCGTCCGCCATGGTCTTGCCGGTCTGGATGCAGAGCAGAACCTCGTGGGCTTTGGCGTCGTCGCGATGCAGGTAATGGCAGTCGTTGGTCGCCACCAGCGGCAGCCCGACGGTCTTGCCGATCTCGCGCAGGGCGTCGTTGAAGGGCGCGTGCAGCTTGTTGTCCTGCAATTCGAGATAGTAGCGATCCTTGAAGACGCGGGCGTACCATTCGGCGCATTCGCGCGCCTTGTCCATCTTTCCCGCGCGCAGCGCCCGCGCGATCTCGCCGGACAGGCATCCCGAGAGCACGATCAGGCCGGCGTTGTGTTGTTCGAGAATTTCCCTGTCGATGCGCGGCTTGTAATAAAGCCCTTCCTGGTAGGCCGCCGTGAGCAGCTTGCACAGATTGCGATAACCCTCGCGATTCTGGACCAGCAGAATCAGATGATAATTGCCGCCGCCGTCGAAGTCGTCGCCGCGCGGAGGCTGGCTGCGATCGGTGCGCTTGCCGCCGGTGAGATACGCTTCGCATCCGATGATCGGCTTGATGCCGGCGGCGACCGCCTTTTGGTAGAACTCGACCGCGCCGAACATGTTGCCATGATCGGTGATCGCGAGCGCCTCCATCGCCGAGGCTTTCGCATGTTCGATCAGGGGACCGAGCTTGTTGGCGCCGTCGAGCAGGCTGTACTGCGTGTGGACGTGCAGATGGGCAAAACTCACCGCGGCTCCTCCGCCCCCGACAGGAGGTGCGCACTCGGCGCACCGCCTGAGACCCCTGGCAACCGCGCCTCGCGCGCGTATTCTCCGCGCCGGTCCGGCGCGCGCGGAGCTACTTCTTGGCGGCCGGCTCCGCCTTCTTCGTGGCCGCGACGCCCTTCTTTCCGCCCGCGGGCGCAGGCGCGGCGGCAGCGCCCTCTTTGCCCGCAGCCTCGGCGCCAGGAGCCGCGGCTCCTTCGGCGGCCGGAGCGCCTTCGACGGCAGCGCCTTCGACGGCAGCCGCGACCGGAACCGCGATCTCGGCGACGGTCGGCGGCAGGACCGAGACGACCGCGTAATCGGAATCGAAGATCGGCTTGACGTTGCCGGTGAAAATGAGCGTCGAGACGTGAATCACGTCATGGATTCCAAGCGCGGTCACGTCCACCTCGATCGACTCGGGAATTTCGAGCGGCAGGCATTCGACCTCGACGGCGCGGACCAAGGGCTGAAGAATTCCGCCCTCGGCGACGCCGGCGGCCTTGCCGGTGAACTTGAGCGCGATCTGGACGCGGATCGCGCGGTTCAAATCGACTTCATAAAGATCGGCGTGCAGAATCTCGCCGGAGACCGGGGCGCGCTGCACGCTTTTGAAGATCACATGGCGTCCGTCGAGTTCCGCCGACGGCGACTTGAGCCGGACGATCCGCACGTGCGACGCGGCTGCTATCCGCGCCTTCAACTCGGACACCGCCAGCGACAGCGCCGCGGGCTTCGAGGTGGGTCCGTACAGGACCGCGGGCACGCGCCCCTGATTGCGCAGTGAGTGCTTGATTCCCTTGGGCCGTACGGGCCGCGCTTCGCAATTCAATTCACCGGTTTCCATGTCGCCTTTATAATAGGTGGCCGCGCGTCAACTGAACAGCGAGCTCACCGACTCCTCATTATGGATTCGCCGCACGGCTTCCGCGATCAGCGGCGCCACCGACAGCATTTTCAGTTTCGGCAATTCCGCCTGCGCCTTGGCGCGCAGCGGAATGGTGTTGGTCGCGATGATTTCCTTGATGATCGATTTGCTCAGCCGGTCGCACGCGGGATCGGAGAGAATCGGATGGGTCGCCACGGCCAGGACTTCGGTGGCGCCGGCGGCGGAGACCACCTTGGCCGCCTCGGTGATGGTTCCCGCGGTGTCGATCATGTCATCGACCAGGACCGCGACGGTGTCTTTGACTTCGCCGACCAGGCGCATCCCCGCGATCTCGCTGGCGCGCTGGCGGCGCTTGTCGATAATCGCAAGGTTCGCGTTGAGGCGGCGCGCGAACGCGCGCGCGCGCTCGACTCCGCCCGCGTCGGGCGAGACCACCGAGATATTCTGTCCGTCCAGGCGCTTGCGCAGGTAACTGATCAGCACCGGCATCGCGTACAGATTATCCACCGGGATATTGAAAAAGCCCTGAATCTGGCCGGCGTGCAGATCGACCGTCAGCACGCGCATCGCGCCCGCGGTGGTGATCAAATCCGCGACCAGCTTGGCGCTGATCGGCACGCGCGGCGCGACCTTGCGATCCTGGCGCGAGTATCCGAAATACGGAATCACCGCCGTGATGCGCTTGGCCGAGGCGCGGCGCAGCGCGTCCATCAGCAGCAGCAACTCCATCAGGTTTTCGTTCGGCGGGGTGCAGATCGACTGGATGACGAAGACATCGCCGCCGCGCACATTTTCGCGCACTTCGACCATCACTTCGCCATCGGGGAAGCGGCCGACTTCGACCTGGCTGAGCCGGACCTGGAGATGCTCCGCGACCTCGCGCGCCAGTGCGGGATTCGCGTTGCCGGTGATTATCTCCAGCTCGTCTTTAGCCCGTTCCGACATCGTCACTCCCGTTCGTATTCATATTCGAGCCTGTTCAATCCTGCGACCCGGTCCGCACGGCGTTGCTCCGGATGGCTGGGCGGGAAGGATTCGAACCTTCGAATGCCAGGTCCAAAGCCTGGTGCCTTACCAGCTTGGCGACCGCCCAACGAAATCGACTCGAAGGCTCCCGGAAAATTATGCGCGTATTGCGCCGCTCCAAGAGTCGGCGGCAGACCGATAACGCGCTGGGATCGCGATGTTATTGGCAAGGATTTTTCCTGTCAATCCGCCCCGATCGCGGCATTCCACAAGCCGGTCCAGTCACGCCCATTTTTGGACGCGCATCAGCGGGAAAACGAAGGCGCCGCGCACTTCGGGGGAGTACCGCGGGATCACCAGCCGCACGGCGCCTTCGGGGTTGTCTGCATTTGTCGCCTGGCGGATGGGCTTCCGCCGCTCTCATTGGCTTGCGCTTTTTGAAGGCTCCCGTGGTGAAGAAGACGCTTTCAATTGCCGCCTGGAAATTCCGCGATGCTCATCGGCTGGACGGAATTGGCAGCGGGAGGGTAGCCGAAGGCTGAGTTCCGGAGAGCACCGCCGTCGTGGCTGCGCCGGCCAGGCTCAGGTACCAATCGCTCGGCAGCGGGCAGCCGTCGGCATCCAGCGTAACGAACGAATATCCTTGCGGTATCCCCTGGACCGGCGCCTCCGAAGCCTGCGGCAGCATCTTGAACATTGCGGTGCCCTCGTTGAGCTCGTCGAACATCGCGCCGTACAGCATCGTCGCTCCCGCCCCCATCGCGTCATACACCTGCCGCCAGTAGAAGCGGCCGCACTGGCGAGGTATCTGGTTACTGATCGGATTGGGCTGGCCCAGCGCGCGGGTGGTGTTGGCGAAGGAATAGCCTGGAAACAACACTGGCAGGTAATCCACGCCAAGCGCGCGGGTGGCTTTTAGATCCGGACCCCAGACGGTGGCGCTGTAGGTGTCCGCCGAGGCTTCGTTCGAGAAACGGCCGACCGACCACGGGCTGAGCACATCGAGCCGGCGCCAGACCCGCTGCCACTTTGGGTCCGACGATGCATCGAGCCGCCCGATGCGCCAATAGGAGGGAACACTGCCCAACACGGTCACTCCCCCATACCGGGCGCTCACTTTGTGGAGCGCGCCGAGCAAGCTCTCCGCATCCGATGGCGTCAGGTCGCGTCCGGCAAAGCCGAGTCCCCAGACCCCAAGCAGCGGACGCCCACGATGGTGCAGATAGGCCGGACTGCTCGTGACGCCCTCGCGCTCGAGCGCCCTCCAGTCCGCGGCGACGGTGTGTAGCTTGGCGGGCGACAGACCGGTGAGATCGTACATCACAAAAAAGACCCGGCCGTTGTCCTCCGCCGCCTGGCGGACGTTGGCTAAGACTATATTGCGCGCATCACGCGTCGGCGGGTCCAACAGGTCCACCGCGAAACGCTGCAGCGCGACGCCGTCCAGCCCGTATTGCCGCATCCAGGCGAATTGTGTTTCCACCGTTGACGGGTCCGCATCGCTGAATAGATCCACCGGATTTCCGCCGGCGTCGAGCAGGCTCGTAACGCAACGCTCCGCAGCGGGATAGTCGGCCGCATTGGGAAGCATGTCCACCGTCGGATCGGGACCGGTGAACCAGTGCCACCAGCCCACTTGGGTGCCGTCGCCCGGACAGTTGAACCACCCCTGGTAACCCATGATCAGCTTACCGGTAAGAGTGCTGGCATCGACAGGATCGGAAACACCGGATTTTGCGCGAACGACTTGCGACGCGTGAAGCGCGCTGTGCGCACGGGCGTGGGCGTACGGGATCGCGAGACAGCCTAACGCAGCCAGCGCCAGTTGCCGGAGGCGGGTTACGGTCCGGGATTTGATTTGGGTGCTCACGGACATCTCTTTTCGAGAATCAGCCGTAAATTGCTTGCGAGCGCATTTGCTCGATGCGATCAGCCTGTATGACCGACGGCAAATTTCGCTAATACAGAGTCAAGCTTTGCAGCGTTCTCTCAGGCGCCTCGGCGATGCCGCCGGGCGCCGCGCAATCGAGAATTCCTCCTGCCAGCTCTGCTCATGACGCTCGTTCAATGGCCGGCGTTTTGGAGCGCCTCTGGGCTGAAGAAGGCGTTATCGACGACCCCCATGTCGATATACCAGCACTCGCGGTCGGGCGCGGTGGGGCCGGGCATGAAGACCGTCGAGCTGTTCGAGTT